>Ga0079224_100012861_pt1 | contig 11619 bp, 11 predicted proteins | sample Stecom2015_FD_80414 | JGI IMG/M metagenome (GOLD analysis project Ga0079224, IMG submission 80414) | Agricultural soil microbial communities from Utah to study Nitrogen management - Steer compost 2015 | ecosystem: Environmental > Terrestrial > Soil > Agricultural land | place: USA: Utah...
CCGAATGGATCCGGGTCAAGGCAGCAGCGCCCAACTCGCGCTTTAACGACATCAAGAAAATCCTGCGCGAACACAACCTGTTCACGGTCTGTGAGGAAGCCTCCTGCCCCAATATCGGCGAATGTTTCGGCAAGGGTACGGCGACCTTCATGATCATGGGCGACAAATGTACGCGTCGTTGTCCGTTCTGTGATGTGGGTCACGGGCGGCCCGATCCGCTGGATGTCAACGAGCCGTCCAATCTGGCCAAATCCATCGCCGCGATGCGCCTGAACTACGTGGTCATTACGTCGGTTGATCGCGATGATCTGCGCGATGGCGGCGCGGCTCACTTTGTGGAATGCATCAACGAGACGCGCAGCCGTTCTCCCAAAACCCAGATTGAAGTGCTGGTTCCCGATTTTCGTGGCCGCCTGGACAAGGCGCTGGACATTTTCGGCAATGGCCTGCCCGATGTCATGAATCACAATCTGGAAACCGTTCCCCGCCTGTATAAACAGTCCCGTCCCGGCGCCGACTACATGCATTCGCTCAAACTGTTGCGCGACTGTAAACAGCGCTATCCGAACGTGCCGACCAAATCCGGCCTGATGGTGGGACTGGGAGAAACCGACGAGGAAATCCTGCAGGTCATGCGCGATATGCGTGAACATGATATTGATATGCTGACCATTGGCCAGTATCTGCAACCCTCAGAGCACCATTTGCCCGTGCTGCGTTACGTCCATCCCGATACCTTCAAAATGTTCGAGCAAGAGGCCTACAAAATGGGCTTTACGCACGCCGCAGTCGGCGCCATGGTGCGATCATCCTATCACGCGGACGAACAGGCGCACGCGGCCGGTTTCTGAGCGCGATCACTTCATTTTTGCGCTCATCTGCCTGAACAAACGCAGCTCTTTCCCGAGGGGCTGCGTTTTTTTTAGCGCCCAGCTCATGCTTGCCTGCCATGCTCCAGTAAGTGGCTTGAGCCATTGTCAATGGGGCGCGATACCGGTGTCGGCGAGTATTTTTTTCCATTTCACCGTTTCCTGTTGCAGATAGGTTTTGAGCGCCTCCGGGGTGCTGCCGATTTTTTCAGCGCCCATGGCCGAAAAGGTCGCCTGCACCTTATCCGATTCGAGGGCTTCGGTCATCGCCCGATGCAGGGTGCTGATGATCTGTGCCGGCGTGCCGGCTGGCACGAATGTGGCAAACCACGGACGCAATTCGTATCCTGCTATCGCACTTTCGGCCACGGTGGGCACACCTGGCAATGATGGCGACCGTGCGCTGGTTGTGACCGCCAGGGCCTTGAGTTTGCCTGCCTGGATATGCGGCCTGGACGAAGTGATACTGTCGAACATGTAATCAACCTGTCCGCCCAGCAGATCTGTCACGGCCGGGCCGCTGCCTTTATAGGGCACATGCAACATATCCAGTTTACCCATATAAGTGAACAGCGCGCCGGCCAGAAAGATGGACGTTCCGACACCTGCCGACGCATATGTATATTTTCCGGGGTTGGCTTTCACTTGCTTCAGGACATCTTCCACAGAATTCACCTCTTTACGGCTCGATTGCGTCACGAGCACGTTCGGGACATCAGCCAGCAGGGATACGGGGGCGAAATCTGCAATGGGGTCATAACCGATATTTTTATACAGAGAGGGGTTGACGGCCATGCCATTGGCGAAAATCAAAATGGTATAGCCGTCTGGCCTGGCGCCGGCTACGTAGGCCGCGCCAATATTGCCTCCCGCGCCAGGTTTATTTTCCACGATGATTGGCTGTCCGAGCTTTTTTGCCATCGCTTCTGCCAGGGTGCGCGAAATGGCGTCGATTGCGCCACCCGGCGGGAAGGGAACAACCCATGAAATCGGACGTTCGGGATAGGCTGCGTGAACAGGCGTGGCAATCGTCATGCCTGCCGCTATGAAGGTCGCCAAGGCGCCGGTTTGCAAAAAAAAGGAATGCATGCGGTTGTTTTTCAATGTTGTCTCCAGATTATTATGCGTCCTGACGCCATCATCGCTGGCTTGGGCGCCTGTCTTTTTCGAATCGTGTTGCGGATCGGGAGGTCATTATCCAGTGCCGGCTTTGCCCACGTCTAACACTATATTTGTTTGCCGCCGATACCGGTTCAGTATGGCGGGTTCGCGGCGAGGCTGTCCTGGTCGGTATTCACAGGCGCGACGCGTCTTGTATATCCAAATAGTATGCGCGGGATATTGAAACAGTATTAGACAAGGCGTTGCATTCTGCCTGATCCTTATGGTCCCGGTGAAATACCTCATATTTTAATAATTCATGCCAGCTGCTAAAACGAATAGAGGCTGCTATGTACGCAGGAGACGTTCATGCATCATAACGATATAAGCGATAGATCGCGCAGGAAAGCCATTGTTGCCGCAGGTATCGGCAACTTTGTCGAATGGTTCGATTTTGTGCTGTACGCCCAGTTTGCGGCCATTATTGCCGCTCAGTTTTTTCCGTCCGATAATCCGACCACAGGCTTGCTTGCAACATTCGCCGTGTTTGCGCTGGGCTTTCTCGCCCGTCCGATAGGGGGCGTGATATTCGGGCATTATGGCGACAAGCATGGCAGGAAAAAATCGCTGGCGGCCGCAGTATTGCTGATGAGCGGCGCGACGCTGGCAATCGGCCTGACACCTGCTTATGCGTCTATAGGCCTGGCCGCGCCGCTATTGCTGACGTTGTGGAGGGTCTGCCAGGGCCTGTCTGCCGGCGGGGAATATGCAGGCTCCAGCTCATTTGTCATTGAGTTCGCACCGGAAGGAAAAAAAGCTTTGTACGGAAGCATCAATCCCATCGCAACGGCATTGGGCATTATCGGTGGTGCGTTGGTAGGCCTTCTCATGACGCAGATGATGTCTGCGGACACCATGAACGCATGGGGATGGCGATTGCCATTCATGATTGCAGGGCCACTCGGTATTATCGGGCTTTACTTGCGCAATAAAGTGGAAGAAACGCCCGAGTTTCAATCCATTCAGAATAGCGCCAGGCAAATCAAACATGCACCGCTGGTGCAAGCCTTCAAAAACGCCAAGATGAGCATGCTGACTCTGTTTGGCTGGGCCTCGCTGAATGGGCTGGGCTTCTACATGCTTACCGGTTATATGATCACGTTCATGACCAATTCGGCGCAGATGTCGCGTCCGCAGGCGCTGAGCGTGTATATTGTCGCGCTGGTCCTGTTCTCGTTTGCCTGCTTTGCCGCCGGCAAACTGATTGACCGGGCAGGCGCCCGGATCGTCGCCTATCTGTCGGCCATTATCATGTGTCTGATCATCGTGCCGGCTTTTGGATTGCTGAGCGCGGGCGATATCGTCAAGGCGGTGGTGGGCCTGAGCCTGTTTGGGATTGTGATGGGTTTCATTTGCACCATCACGCCTTACCTGATGGTGACCCTGTTTCCAGCCAATATCCGCTACAGCGCCAGCGCGCTTGCCTACAACCTGGCCTACGGGCTGCTGGGCGGAACGGCCCCTTATGTCGCCACTTATTTGGTGTCCGGTACCGGCAGCCCCCTGTCGCCTGCCTACTACGTCGGGATCGTGACAATCATTGGTTTGCTGATCACCATGTTCGGTTTCAGACACGAAAGCAAAACCGTGCACGCGACGATGATGTTTAAAGAGGCCGGACAATCATGAGTAACAACAGAGTCTACTTATGCGATGGCGTGCGCACCCCGGTTGGAAAACTGGGTGGCATCTTCAAAAAAATGACTGCGCTGGAGCTGGCGGTGCCGGTGGTTCAGCATATTATTGCGCGAAATAACATTCCTGCCGATCTGATCGACGAGGTCATTGTCGGGCAAGGCTATGGCAGTGCGGAAGCGGCCAATATCGGCAAAGCGCTGGTGCTGGATGCGGCGCTGCCGGATTCGGTTTGCGGGTACAGTATAGATCGCCGCTGCGCGTCCGGTTTGCAGGCGATCATTGATGCCATGATGATGATCCAGACGCGCAAGGCGGGTTTGATTATCGCCGGTGGTGCAGAATCGCTCAGTCATGCCCCTTTCTACAGTACGACCGCGCGCTGGGGCGGGTTTGGCGATATCCAGCTGAAAGATTCTCTTAAGTACGGGCGCATTTATGCAAACGGCCAGAAGCACCCGATCAAAGGCGGCATGCTGGAGACGGCTGAAAATTTACGTCGGGCGTTCGCCATTTCCAGAGCGGAACAGGATGCGTTGGCCTGTGAAAGCCACCTGCGGGCGAGCCGTGCCATTGCCGCCGGAAAATTCACAAATGAAATACTGCCGATTGAAGTGAACGGTAAAGTGGTCGATATGGACGAACACCCGCGTGCCGATACCACGGTTGAAAAACTGGCAACGTTAAAGCCCGTGCTGCTGCCTCAGGACCCGGAGGCGACGGTTACGGCGGGCAACTCATCAGGCCAGAATGACGCCGCCTGTTTCTGCCTGGTTGCCAGCCAGGACATGGTAGAAAAATTGAACTTAACGCCACAGGCAGAAATACTGGACTGGTCTGTTGCCGGTGTGCCGGCTGCAACGATGGGCTTGGGTCCGGTGCCGGCGATTCAAAAGGTGCTCGACAGCACCGGGCTGTCGCTGGCCGATATGGACCGCATTGAAATCAATGAAGCGTTTGCGGCACAAGTGCTGGCCTGTACGCGTGCGATGAATTTTGGCAAGGACGATTTCAAGCGGCTGAATGTGAATGGTTCAGGTATCTCGCTTGGTCATCCGATAGGCGCCACCGGCGCGCGGCTGGTAACCAGCCTGGCAAACGAATTGCAGGCCAGCGGCGCCCGCTATGGGCTGGTTTCCCTATGCATTGGCGGTGGCCAGGGCATGGCGGCCATTATCCGGAACATGCATCACTAACCGTTTTCAAACAACGATCTTCACCAACCTAGAGAGGTAAATACAATGTTGTATATGGTACAAATGACAGTGAATAAACCCCATGATATCGATCCTGATGTCTGGGCCGATATTATTGCCCGGGAGCGCGAGTACGGCCAGAAATTCATGAAATCCGGTCAGTTTCCTCACATCTGGCGTGTGGTCGGCAAGTTCTCGAACGTGAGTATTTTTGATGTTGAATCCAACGATCAGCTGCATCAGATTCTGTCTGGCTTCCCATTGTTCCCCTATATGGACATGACAGTCACGGCGCTGGCCGAACATCCATCAGCGTTAAAAAAATAATAAGGTGACGGGCGGGCATAACCATGCCCGCTGATATTTTATGCAGGCCTCAGAGGGGGCGCCCGCAGCATCTGTTCATAACGAATTTAAGGTGTTGTGCAACAGCAATGAGGGATTGCCTTCACGCCAGACAATAGCCATTTCAATAAATAAATCGTTGTCGCGAATCGGCAGATAGCGCACTTCTTTTTCATTCAGAAATTCCAGGCCTTCCAGCGTGATGGTCACGCCCAGGCCTGCGGCCACCAGGATGATAATGGAATAGGTGTCGTCGGCGGCCTTGACGATATTCGGATTAAAGCCGGCATTCTGGCAGGCCGAGACGAACAGCTCCCGGATGACCGAGCCTTTATAGGCGTGATTGGTAATGAATTTCTCGTTGCGCAGCTGTTCCATGCAGATGCTGTCCTGACCCGCCAGGGGATGGTTGCGGGGCACGGCGGCGATCAGGCGATGGCGGCTGATCACCTTCTGACAAATGCCTACGGCTGAAATGGGTAGCAGAACGATGCCGGCATCTACATCGCCGTTGGTGACGCTTTCAAGCACCACGCTTGAGTTGGCTTTGCGATGAATGTGAAAATCAATGTTGGGATACAGGCGATTGGTTTTTGCCAGTAGCTGAGGCAGAACGATGCTTGGCAGTGCGCCCGAGAACCCCAGATTAAGCCGGCCCAGGCTTCCCTGTGAGGCCTTGCCCACGGTCGCGGTTGCCTGTTCCACAGCCAGCCTGATTTTCTTGGCTTCGACCACCAGCGCCTCGCCTTCCGAGGTCAGTTTCAGCCCTTTGGGAATCCGTTCAAACAGCTGGACCCCCAGCTCCGTTTCCAGTTGCTGAATTTGCTTGGATAGCGGCGGCTGGGCAATAAACAGGCGTTTGGCAGCCCGCCCCATATTAAGCTCTTCAGCCACAACCAAAAAGGATCGAAGAAGACGAAATTCCATTGTTCAAACTCTCAGCCTATGACGGCAATACCAAAATAGTATTTGAATATATTGCGTAAAAAGTCAAAATGACAAATGTAAATAATACACACTAAATGAACAGAGGATGGAATGATTTATTACAAAACGTTTGGCAATCCGCAGAACAAAGCCCTGTTGCTTGGCAGCTCCCTGGGTACGTCTTCAAATATGTGGAACAATGTTGTAGAGGATCTGGCTGCAAAGTATTTTGTAGTGGCTTTTGATACGCGCGGCCATGGCCAGTCTCAGACACTGGGGCTGGAGCCGCTGTCGGTCGAGCAGTTTGCACAGGACGTGATCGAGGTTGCAGACCACCTGAACATTGCAACGTTTATCTATGCCGGCTTGTCGCTGGGGGGGGCAATTGGACAGATGCTTGCCATTACTTACCCGGAACGGGTGGAACGCCTGATTCTGTGCTGCACGGCCGCCAAATTTGGCGAACCTGCCTTCTGGCAGGAGCGCGCTGCACTGGTTCAACAAAACGGCATGGCGTCTATTCTGGAGGCGACCAAAGGACGCTGGTATAACCCTGGCACAGCCGAGTCTAACGCGTTTGCGCAAACGCTGCTGGATGAGCTGCTGACGTTCAATCCCAAGGGTTATGCCAATACCTGTCTGGCAGTGGGTGCGTTTGATGTGCGGGACAGGCTGGGCCAGATTACCTGCCCCACTCTTGTGATTGCCGGCACCGAAGACCTGTCAACACCGGTTTCTGTGATGCAGGTGGTGGCCAACGGTATTCCCAATGCCACGCTCGTCGCCGTCCAGGGGGCAGCCCATTTGGGGAACGTGGAGAAACCTCAGGAATTTACCCGGGCCATCCTCAATTTTGCCTAATCAAAGCAGGATCCATTCATGATTTCCAAAATAGTAGACAGCGCCTACGAGGCGGTGGCGCCTGTCGGCGATGGCGCCCGCATTGCCATTGGCGGGTTTGGCGGCGCGGGCCAGCCCGAAGATCTGATCGATGCGCTGATCGAACATGGTTCCAAAGACCTGACGATTGTCAGCAACAACGCCGGCAACCATGAAGAAGGCATCGCCGCCTTATTGAAGGCCGGGCAGGTAAGTAAAATCATTTGCTCTTTTCCGCGTATGAGCCACTCTTACGTGTTTGACGAGCTGTACCGGGCAGGCAAGATCGAGCTGGAACTGGTGCCGCAAGGAAACCTGGCGGAACGGTTGCGCGCCGCCGGCGTCGGACTGGGGGCTGTATATACGCCTACCGGATACGGAACGCTGCTTGCAAAAGATAAGCCAACAATGATGATCAATGGCAAGGGCTATGTTCTCGAGTATCCCATCGAAGTCGATTTTGCGTTTGTCAAAGCCGAGCTGGGCGATCGCTGGGGGAACCTGACGTATCGAAAAGCGGCAAGAAATTTCGGTCCTGTCATGGCCATGGCGGCCAGACACACGATCGTTTCTGTCGATCAGGTCGTTCCGCTGGGACAACTGGATCCCGAGCAGATTATCACCCCCGGTATTTTTGTGAAAACGATGGTTTGCCGATCAACGCCGATACAAGGAGCATTGTCATGAGTCAGGCGCGCAGAAACGCGATTGCGTCGCGGGTCGCAAGAGATATTCCGGAAGGCGCCTATGTGAATCTTGGTATTGGTTTGCCAACGCTGGTTGCAGATCATATGCCACAGGATAAAGAAATATTTCTTCATACCGAGAACGGCATTCTGGGGCGCTGGGAAGCGGCCGGAAAAGGTGAGGAGGACTGGGATCTGATCAACGCAGGCAAAGAACCCATTCGCCTTTCTCCTGGCGCTGCATTTTTCCATCATGCCGATTCATTTGGCATGATGCGCGGCGGGCATCTGGATATTTGTGTGTTGGGCGCCTATCAGGTCTCTATGCGGGGCGATCTGGCCAATTGGCATACCAACGCCCCGGATGCCACACCAGCAGTCGGAGGGGCCATGGACCTGGCGGTCGGCGCCCGGCACGTGTATATTGTGATGGAGTTGTTCGATAAGCAGGGGCGATCAAAACTGTTGCCCCAATGCACTTATCCGGTTACCGGGTTACAATGCGTGGATCGCATCTATACCGACGTCGCTACCTTTGAAATCAGAGAAGATGGCGTCTATGTGCCGGAACTGATTGGCGACATGTCGTTTGAAACGTTACAACGTCGCCTGCCGGTTCCATTGAGTCGATAAGGGAATTCGTCCAACCGCCTCGTTGCCGGGAAGAAGACAGCGCCGGGGGCAAGCGGCCTAATGGAAAAAAGGAAAAGGGAACGGGAAAAGCAAGGCGCGCATACGGGCGACTTCGTCGCTGTCAGATTGCATCGCCTGTAGCGCCATCATGCAAACCGAATGTCTCTTTCAACGTGTTGCCCTGGCATTGTATCGGCCGATCATTGAACTATAATCCGATCAATATCACTCCGATCTGAATCTGCATAGTGGGAATCCCGGCATGAAACTTCTGATTACCGGCGGAGCCGGTTTTATTGGCTCACACGCCGTTGTCGAATTACTGAATGCAGGACACGACATTGTCGTGCTGGACAATCTGTCCAACAGCGCTGTCACATCGCTGAACCGGGTAGAGAAAATAACCGGAAAGACGGTCATCTTTATTGAAGGCGATATTCGCGACCGTCCGGCGCTGGACGCGCTGTTCAGTGCGCACAAGTTTGATGCGGTGGTGCATTTCGCCGGCCTCAAAGCCGTGGGCGAAAGCGTGCGGCAGCCCTTGCGGTATTATGATAACAACGTAGGGGGCACGGTCATTTTGACCGAAGCCATGGCGGAAGCCGGGGTCCGCCGCATCGTTTTCAGTTCGTCAGCAACGGTCTATGGCGAGCCGGACATCATGCCGATAGCTGAAACCTGTCCGGTAGGCAATCCCACCAATCCCTACGGCAGTTCCAAATTGATGGTCGAGCGCATTCTGCAGGATCTGGCGAAGTCGGATCCGCGATGGTCGGTGGCCATTCTGCGCTATTTCAATCCTGCCGGGGCGCACGAGTCCGGGTATATCGGCGAAGATCCCAACGGCATTCCTAACAATCTCTTGCCATACATTACCCAGGTCGCCGTCGGCAAGCTGGAAAAGCTTGCCATATTCGGCAGTGACTACCCAACCCCCGACGGCACGGGTGTGCGTGACTATATTCATGTGGTAGACCTGGCTCAGGGGCATCTGGCCGCCCTGAATTTTATTCAGGATAAAACCGGTTCCCATATCTGGAATCTGGGCACCGGCAAAGGCTATTCGGTACTGGATATCGTCAGGGCGTTTGAAGAAGCAACAGGCGTGTCCATTCCCTATACGCTGTCGCCGCGGCGCGAAGGCGATATCGCCGAGTGCTGGTCCAACCCCGAGAAGGCGAGCCGCGAACTGGGCTGGACCGCCAGACGGGGGCTGTCGCTGATGATGTCTGATAGTTGGCGCTGGCAAAAAAACAACCCGCAGGGCTACCGGAACGACCACAGTGAGTAGTCATTGCAGGCGCATTCGCTAAAAGTGTGAGCGAGCGCGGCGGCCATCTTAACCGAAGTCGCTCATGGCCATCATACGAGCGCAATAGGCCATCACACGAGTGAAATCGCGCAAATGAGACAGCGCACATGCAATCGCTCAGATGACATCGCTCAGCCAAGATAGCGCAAGCGGGGTGTGGCGGTCCAGCCAGCAGGCATAGTTAGCGCACGTCTTTGTATACGTTCATGGTGTTGTTGGCGAAGACCGACAGATTGAACAAGACCTCGGCGCGCTGCCGCGTATGCTGGGCCACCGTGGCCCGGGTGGCCTCATCCGGCAATATTTGCGCAAGCAGGGCGCGCAATGCGGTGACATCCTGTACTGGTGTTATCCAGCCCGAGACGCCATGCTCCAGGTTTTCGGGCAGGCCGCCCGCATCGCTGACGATGGTTGGCAGCCCGCAGGCCATGCTTTCACGCGCAGCATAAGACAGGGCTTCCCGGTGCGACAGGACAAACCCCAGGTCGCTAGCCGCCAGTACGGGGCGGGCGTCATCCAGCAGTCCGGGGAAGATGACCTGGTCTTGCATTTGCAGCCCCTTGACGCTCTGGATAATGTCGTCCGGTGGCGGGTCGCCTGCCACTATGATGCGACAGCGCTTGCGTAAGGCATCGGGCAGCCCCGCAATCGCGTACACCAGCTCCAGCCAGCCTTTCTCAAAATCAGTGCCGCCCGTGCTGCCAAAGACGATTTGTTGCGGGTCATCCACGCCCAGCAGCCTTTGGCGGGCTGCGCTTCGTTCAGCACGAGTGGCTGGTGCAAAATGCTGTACGTCAATACCGTGATGAATCACGTGTATCGGAAAGCTGGCGTAGGCGCTGTCGGCGAACAATCCGGCCACATAGTGGCTGACGGCAATGACCGCATCGGTGGCCAGCCAGGCGCGCAGCCGGTGTCCGACCGTATGCACAGAATGGTCGTTGTGCTTGGTAAAGACAATGCGCGGACGCTGTCGTCGCGGCAGGCCCAGGCAGGCCAGCATCACATGCCGGTGATCCGCAGAGGCGTTGACGTGAATGATGTCAAATTGCTCCTGCCGAATTAATTGCCGCAACCGGCGCACTTCCGGAATCAGTTTGCCAATACGGGAGTTGAAGGCCTGGTCCCGGACCGTCACCCTATCCAGCGTCTGGGCATAGCGAAACAACCTGCTGGTGCCGGGCGTCGCCAGCCAGCAGTCATGGTCGGCAAATTGCCGCAGCAGGTCCAGAATGTAGGTTACGTGCCCGCCGCCGTTGCGTTTATGGAAATTGGTAAAGAGGATTTTCATTCCATTTGCGAGCGAATGCGTTCAATCCAGTAACGGGTCGAGGCGTCGTGCGCCCCCTGCGTCGGGGCGCCTTTCAATTCAGCGGTAATGTCGGTCGCCAGCACCTTGCCGTATTCCACTCCCCATTGATCGAATGGATTCAGGCCCCATACCAGGCCCTGGACGAATACCTTGTGTTCATACAGGGCCAGCAGGGCGCCCAGCGAGAAAGGCGTCAGGCTGGGCATCATGATCAGATTGGACGGGCGACCGCCGGGATGCACCTTGTGCTTTGCCAGTTCGCGGGCGTCAGCTTCCGACATTCCGGCCGCCATGCTTTCCTGCACCGCCTGTTCATACGTCTTGCCGTTCATCAGCGCTTCCCGCTGGGCCAGGCAGTGGGCAAGCAGCTGTATATGGTGTTCTTTCCAGGCATGGTCCTCGTGCAGGCAGGCGATGAAATCCACCGGCGCGCCGTCGCTGCCCTGGTGCAGCCACTGGAAAAACGTATGTTGCGCGTCGGTGCCCGGCATCCCCCAGACAGCCGGCCCGGTGGGCACGGTAATGGGTTGTCCGTTGAGATCGACCGATTTGCCCAGCGACTCCATTTCCAGCTGCTGGATATAGGGAATCAGGTTAGCCAGCCGGGAATCGTAGGCTGAAATATTGAGCGAGCCGTAATCCAGGATACTGCGGTTGGCAATGC
>Ga0079224_100012862_pt1 | contig 11619 bp, 10 predicted proteins | sample Stecom2015_FD_80414 | JGI IMG/M metagenome (GOLD analysis project Ga0079224, IMG submission 80414) | Agricultural soil microbial communities from Utah to study Nitrogen management - Steer compost 2015 | ecosystem: Environmental > Terrestrial > Soil > Agricultural land | place: USA: Utah...
CAAGCCGGAGTACGAGGAGGTCCAGCTGGGCTCGGCGGAGATCCGCCAGATCTTCCGCTCCTCCAAGGTCGGCAACATCGCCGGTTCGATCGTGCGGTCCGGGACCATCCGCCGCAATGCCCAGGCCCGCCTGGTGCGCGACGGCGTCGTGGTCGAGGAGAAGCTCACCATCGAGTCGCTGCGCCGCGAGAAGGACGACGTCACCGAGGTCCGCGAGGGCTTCGAGTGCGGTATCGGCCTCGGCAAGGGCATCGACATCGCGGAGGGCGACATGATCGAGACCTTCGAGATGCAGGAGAAGCCCCGCGACTGAGTTGTCACCTTCTGGGAGGCCCCGTCGGGCGTCGCGGGACGTCCAGTCCTCGCTCGTTCCTCGCTCGGACGGCCAGGCCCAACCAGCCCCGCGACACTCCGACGGGGCCTCCCTGGGAACCGTCGATCGCATCGCAACCGAGCCCAAGCGGGCGGGGGCGAGAGTGCCGACAGGCTGGTGGGTCTGGCACGGAGCGACGCAGGGCCCCCAGGGCCCGGAGTCGCGGAGCGGACGCCTGGCGGCGCCTCGCCGCCGCCCGCGACTACGGTGAGCATGAAGCAAGGAGAAGGACATGGCTGATGCACCGCGGGCTCGGCGGTTGGCCGAGCGAATCCAGCAGGTCGTCGCGCGCATGCTCGACACCCGGATCAAGGACCCCCGGCTCGGGTTCGTCACCGTCACCGACGTGCGGGTGACCGGCGACCTGCAGCACGCCACGGTCTTCTACACCGTCTACGGCAGCGACGAGGAGCGGGCGGCCTCGGGCGCCGCGCTCGAGTCCGCCAAGGGACTGATCCGGTCCGAGGTGGGCCGGCAGACCGGCGTGCGCCTGACCCCGACGCTCGAGTTCGTCCCCGACGCGCTGCCGGAGACGGCCGCCAGCCTCGAGGACGCTCTGCGGACCGCCAAGGAGCGCGACTCGGAACTCGCCGCTCGCGCGTCCGGCGCCAGTTACGCCGGAGACGCGGACCCCTACAAGCGGCCGGCGGACGAGCTCGATGAGCTCGACGCCGAGGACGCCACCGACGGCGAGTGGTGACGACCGTCCCACGCGGCGCGATCACGGCCGCCGACGGGCTGGTGATCGTGGACAAGCCGCAGGGCTGGACCAGCCACGACGTCGTCGCCCGTACACGCCGCCTCGCAGCCACGAAGAAGGTCGGCCACGCCGGCACTCTCGACCCGATGGCCACCGGCGTGCTCGTCCTCGGCGTCGGCCGCGCCACCCGGCTGCTGACCTATCTCGTCGGCGCCGACAAGGAGTACACGGCCACGGTGCGACTCGGCCAGCGCACCGTCACCGACGACGCCGAGGGCGAGGTCACCGCCGCGCCCGGCATCGCCGGTCTGCTCAGCACGGACTGCGCCCCGGACACCGCGCGGCTCGAGGACGCCATGGCCGCCCTGCGGGGTCCCATCGAGCAGGTCCCGTCCGCGGTCTCGGCCGTCAAGATCGACGGCCAGCGGTCTTATGCGCGCGTCCGCGCCGGTCAGGACATCGAGCTCGACGCCCGCCCGATCACCGTCCACCGGTTCGAGCTGACGGACTCGCCGGTGGTCCGCCAGGTCGAGGACACCACGGTCCTCGATCTCGAGGTGCTCGTCTCCTGCTCCTCCGGCACCTACGTGCGCGCCCTGGCCCGGGATCTGGGGGAGGCGCTGGGCACCGGCGGCCACCTGACCGCCCTGCGGCGCACCCGCGTCGGACCGTTCGGGCTCGATGAGGCACGCACGCTCGAGGACCTGGCCGCGGCCGTCGAGGCGGACACCGCCTCGGACGCGCCCGGCGGCCTGCCCGTGACGTCCCTCACGCAGGTCGCGCGCGCCGCCTTCGCGACCCGCGAGCTCGACGCGGATGAGACCCGCGCGCTGCGCGTCGGCAGACCCCTCGCACTCAGCGGCCACGACGCCGTCGTCGCCGCGCTCGCACCCGACGGTCACGTCGTCGCGCTGCTACGGGACGAGCGTGGCAAGGCGCGACCTGCGCTCGTCCTCGACCCCGCCTGAGGGGCGTCGCCCGCGGACTCGCCGCCGGCCCGGCTCGCCCGTCCCCGGCGCCCTGTGCCACCCTGCCCGAGGCGCGCCGCCGCGCGTGCCGACCGAGGGGAGGGGTCGTGCTCGACGTCCTGTGGGGGATGGGCGGAATGGCGCTCATCCTGCTCATCGCCTGGCTGCTGTCCATGGACCGGCGCCGCATCCGGCCGCGCACCGTGCTGCTCGCCCTCGCCATCCAGGTCGTCTTCGGTGTGCTGGTGCTCTACGTGCCACTCGGTCAGCGGATCCTGACCGCCGTCTCGCGCGGCGTCCAGGCGGTCATCGACGCGTCGGCGGCCGGCATCGACTTCCTCTTCGGGGGCGTGCTGCCCGAGGACGGCTCGGTCTTCGCGTTCCAGGTTCTGCCGGTCATCGTCTTCTTCGCCTCGTTGACCGCCGTGCTCTACTACCTCGGCATCCTGCAGGCCGTCACCCGCTGGATCGGCGGGGGACTGGCCAAGGCGCTGGGCACCACGAGCCCGGAGTCGATGAACGCCGCGGCGAACATCTTCGTGGGTCAGACCGAGGCGCCGCTGGTGATCCGGCCCTACCTGAAGACCATGACGCCGTCGGAGATCTTCGCTGTCATGTGCGGCGGACTGACCACGGTGGCCGGCTCGGTGCTGGCGGGGTACTCCCTCATGGGCGCCAACCTGGACTATCTCATCGCCGCCAGCTTCATGGCCGCGCCGGCCGGCCTCATGATCGCGAAGATCATCGTTCCTGCCGGAGCCCTCACCGATCTCGGGACCACCGCCGACGGTGCGGACGAGGTCGGTGCCCCCAGTACCGCGCCGCGCGGCAGCACCGGTGCCGCAGCCGGTGAGGAGCGGACCGACGACGGCGACGCAGCGGAACGGGACGGCTTCGCCGCTCGGCTCGCGGCCTCGTTCCGGCGCGGCGCCAGGCGCGGGAACAGCAGTCTCGCCCGGGACGAACTGGTCGACCGTGCCGGCGGGGAGCGTCCGGGCACCCAGCCACGGCCGGCCACGGCGGAGAAGGAGGCCGACAAGCGCCCGGTCAACGTCATCGACGCGGCCTCTCGTGGTGCCTCGGACGGTCTGGACCTGGCCCTGAACGTCGGCGCCATGCTGCTGGCTTTCGTGTCCCTCATCGCCCTGGCCAACCTCGTCCTCGGTGCCGTCGGCGGGCTCTTCGGGCACGGGGACCTGTCCGTCGAGCAGCTCATCGGGTACGTCTTCGCCCCGGTCATGGCCGCCGTCGGTGTCCCGGTCAGCGAAGCGGTCGAGGCCGGCAGCTTCCTCGGCCAGAAGGTCATCCTCAACGAGTTCGTGGCCTTCTCCGACTTCGCGCCGCGCGCGGAGGAGTTCACCGCCAAGACCCAGGCGATCGTCACCTTCGCTCTGACGGGCTTCGCCAACCTCGGCTCGTTGGCCATCCTGCTCGGCGGACTCGGGCGGCTCGCGCCCGAGCAGCGTGGCGTCATCGCCAAGCTCGGCATCCGCGCCGTGGCCGGAGGTACCCTCGGCAACCTCATGTCCGCGGCCCTCGCCGGCATTCTCGTCGGCTGACGGGCTGACGGGCTGACGGGCTGACGGGCTGACCGCGGCGAGGCGCGACCGGACGATGCCGTGACAGTGACCACGGCGGGACTTTCCCACCCGTCATCGGCGTTAGGCTCGAAGAACCCGTGCCCGGCAGTTCCCCAGGAGGCTTCAGTGCAGGTGTGGTGGGGTGCCGCTGAGGTCCCGGCCGACCTCGGCCCGACCGCTGCGACCCTCGGCGTGTTCGACGGCGTCCACCGCGGGCACCAGGTCGTCCTCGCCGCCACGGTCAACGAGGCCGAGACCGCCTCTCTGACGTCGGTCGCCATCACCTTCGACCCACATCCGGCCACGGTGCACCGGCCCGAGAGCGACTTCACGCTCATCGCCTCGCTGACCGACCGGCTCGAGCGGCTCGAGGCCAGCGGGCTGGACGCGGTCCTCGTCCTGCCGTACTCGCTCGACTTCGCCCAGGCCGGGCCCGAGCAGTTCGTCCGTGAGTACCTCGTCGACCTGCTGCACGCCCGCACGGTGATCGTGGGGGAGGACGTGCGCTTCGGCAAGGACAACGCCGGCGACAAGGACACCATGGCCGAGCTCGGACGCCATCTTGGCTTCGCGGTCGAGATCATCGAGGACATTGCCGACCCCGAGACGGGCCGGCGCTGGTCCTCGACCTGGGTCCGCGAGCTCCTGTCGGCCGGTGACGTGGCCGGAGCTGCTCGCGTGCTCGGCCGCCCGCACCGGGTGCGCGGCGTCGTCGTCCACGGTGCCCATCGCGGGCGGGCGCTCGGATACCCGACGGCGAACCTGCGCGCCGACGACCTCGGCGTCGTCCCGGCCGACGGCATCTACGCCGGCTGGCTGATCCGCCCCGACCACCTGCCTGACGACGGCACCTCCAAGCGGCTTCCCGCCGCCGTCTCCGTCGGCACCAATCCGACGTTCCAGGGGCTCGAGCGCACCGTCGAGGCATACGTGCTCGGCCGCACGGACCTCGACCTGTACGACGAGGAGGTCGTGGTCGAACTCCTCCGGCGGCTGCGGGGGCAGGTGACCTTCGACGGCGTGCCGGCCCTGCTCGACCAGATGGCCCAGGACGTCGCCACCGTGGCACAGGTCCTCGACGTGCCCGCGCCGGCCCGGCCGGCCGTGCCGGTCCAGCCCTGACCGAGGACCGCCGCAGTGATGTGGCGAACACCGCTCCGCCGTGGACCTGCCGGGGATCCCCGCCGCCGGACGCGGCTGATAGTCTGAATGCTGCCGTTGAAGCCGGCCACGGCTGACGCATGCCCGGGAGAACAGGCCCCGGCGCTCCGTGCAACGACCTCAGGAGAACCCGTATGGCCCTCGATGCCGACGTCAAGCAGTCCATCATCAGCGAGTACGCCACCCACGAGGGTGACACCGGTTCGCCGGAGGTCCAGGTGGCGCTGCTCACGCGCCGAATCTCGGACCTCACCGAGCACTTCAAGACGCACGCGCACGACCACCACTCGCGCCGCGGCCTGATGCTGCTCATCGGTAAGCGTAAGCGTCTCCTCTCGCACCTCGCCGAGGAGGACATCGAGCGTTACCGCAGCCTCATCGCCCGGCTCGGCCTGCGCCGCTGATGCCATCGACCGGCCCGGACTCTTCCGTCCGGGCCGGTCGTGCATGCGGGAGCGCCCTCCGGCGCCACCCGTGAACGACCAACTCGACAACTCAACAACCGAACCACCACCCCGCTCGTCAGGTACGTCCGGTCCTCGGTAGTGGCCTCCGGAACGCAGTGCTGTCCGTGGGCCTCGATCGAAGGCCGTCGACCGCCGGGCGGGTCGAGAAGTAAGGAGTACCCGTGGAGGGTCCCGAGATCACGTCCGCCGAAGCCGTCATCGACAACGGCAAGTTCGGCACCCGCACCGTCCGTTTCGAGACGGGCCGTCTGGCCCGTCAGGCCGCCGGCTCCGCCGTCGCCTATCTCGACGACGAGACGATGGTGCTGTCCGCCACCTCGGTGGGTAAGCACCCCAAAGAGCAGTTCGACTTCTTCCCGCTCACCGTCGACGTCGAGGAGCGCCAGTACGCCGCCGGCAAGATCCCCGGTTCGTTCTTCCGCCGCGAGGGCCGACCCTCGACCGAGGCCATCCTCGCCTGCCGACTCATCGACCGGCCGCTGCGGCCGTCGTTCGTCAAGGGCCTGCGCAATGAGGTCCAGCTCGTCGAGACCATCCTCGCCGTGCACCCCGACGACGCCTACGACGTCGTCGCGATCAACGCCGCCTCGATCTCCACGCAGATCTCCGGGCTGCCCTTCTCCGGCCCGATCGGCGGTACCCGCCTGGCGCTGATCGACGGCCACTGGGTCGCGTTCCCGCGCTACAGCGAACTGGAGAACGCCGTCTTCTCGATGGTCGTGGCCGGTCGCATCGTCGGTGACGACGTGGCGATCATGATGGTCGAGGCCGAGGCCACCGACAACGCCTGGACGCTCATCAAGGAGCAGGGCGCGGGGGCGCCGACCGAGGAGGTCGTGGCCGAGGGACTCGAGGCCGCCAAGCCCTTCATCCGGGCCCTGTGCGAGGCACAGTCCGAGCTGGCCGCCGCGACCGCCAAGCCGACGGCGGAGTTCCCCCTGTTCCCGGACTACGCCGACGACGCCTACGCCGCCGTCGAGGAGCAGGTGCGTGGCGAACTCGCCGACGCCATCCAGATCGTCGGCAAGCAGGAGCGCGAGAGCAAGCTCGACGAGATCAAGAACCGCATGCTCGAGGCGCTCGGTGACCGGTTCGGTGAGCGTGAGAAGGAGCTCGCCGCTGCCTACCGCTCAGTCACCAAGGACGCCATCCGCCGCCGCGTGCTGACCGACGGCGTGCGGATCGACGGCCGCGGGCTGAAGGACATCCGCACCCTCTCGGCCGAGGTCGAGGTGCTCCCGCGGGTGCACGGTTCGGCGCTGTTCGAGCGCGGCGAGACCCAGATCCTGGGCGTGACCACGCTGAACATGCTGCGCATGGAGCAGCAGCTCGACACGCTCAGCCCGGTCACCCGCAAGCGGTACATGCACAACTACAACTTCCCGCCGTACTCCACCGGTGAGACCGGCCGCGTGGGATCGCCCAAGCGCCGCGAGATCGGGCACGGTGCGCTCGCCGAGCGCGCGCTCGTTCCGGTGCTGCCCACGCGCGAGGAGTTCCCGTACGCCATCCGGCAGGTTTCCGAGGCCCTTGGGTCCAACGGATCGACCTCGATGGGATCGGTGTGCGCCTCTACCCTCGCCATGCTCAACGCCGGTGTGCCGCTGCGCGCGCCGGTGGCAGGTATCGCGATGGGTCTGATGTCGGACGAGGTCGAGGGCGAGACCCGCTACGCGGCGCTGACCGACATCCTCGGCGCCGAGGACGCCTTCGGCGACATGGACTTCAAGGTTGCGGGCACCCGCGAGTTCGTCACCGCCATCCAGCTCGACACCAAGCTCGACGGGATCCCCGCCTCGGTGCTCGCCGCGGCGCTCACCCAGGCCCGCGATGCGCGCCTGTACATCCTCGACGTGATGAACGAGGCCATCGACGCCCCGGACGAGATGGCTCCGACGGCGCCCCGCGTGCTGACCGTGCACGTGCCGGTGGACAAGATCGGTGAGGTCATCGGCCCCAAGGGCAAGATGATCAACCAGATCCAGGAGGACACCGGCGCCGACATCACCATCGAGGACGACGGCACCGTCTATATCGGCGCCACCGACGGCCCGTCGGCCGAGGCGGCCCGCCAGGCGATCAACGCCATCGCGAACCCGCAGATGCCGGAGGTCGGGGAACGGTTCGTCGGCACGGTCGTCAAGACGACCTCCTTCGGTGCCTTCGTCTCCCTCACTCCGGGCAAGGACGGCCTGCTGCACATCTCGCAGATCCGCCGCCTCGTCGGTGGCAAGCGCGTCGACTCGGTCGAGGACGTGCTGAACGTCGGCGACAAGGTCCAGGTCGAGCTCGCCGAGATCGACCAGCGCGGCAAGCTCTCGCTGCACGCGGTCGTCGAGGACGAGGAGTCCGGGGCCTCGGCGGACGGCGAGTCCGCTCCGGCCGGCGACTCGCCGGAGGACGGCTCCGACGGCGAGGGCCGCCGCGAGGGTGGCCGCCGCCGTCGCCAGCGCACGCGCACGCGCCGCGGCGGGGAAGCCTCCGACGGCGGCGACGCCGCGGCGACCGACGCCTGAGGATGCCTCAGCCGCTCGTCCTCGGCCCTTCCGGGGCCCCCGGCACCCAGCTGACCGCCGAGCAGGACGGCAGCGTCATCCGGCGCTCCGTCCTGCCCGGCGGGATCCGGGTGCTCACCGAGGAGATGCCCGGCCAGCGCTCGACGGCGGTCGGGGCGTGGGTCGCGGTCGGCTCGCGCGACGAGTCCGACGGGCACCACGGCTCGACGCACTTCCTCGAGCACCTGCTGTTCAAGGGCACCCCCTCCCGCTCCGCGCTCGACATCGCCGAGGCGTTCGACGCCGTCGGGGGTGAGGCGAACGCCGCCACCGGCAAGGAGCACACGGCGTACTACGCGCGAGTGCTCGACGTCGACGTTCCCATGGCCGCCGAGGTCATTCTCGACATGGTGACCTCCGCCCGGCTCGACGCCGCCGAGCTCGAGACCGAGCGCGGGGTGATCCTCGAAGAGCTCGCCATGAACGACGACGACCCGATGGACGTCGCGCACGAGCGCTTCGCCCTCGCCGTCCTCGGCGAGCACCCGCTCGGCCGCCCCATCGGTGGCACCCCTGAGACGATCCGAGCCGTCCCGCGCAGCGCCGTCCTGGACCACTACGGCCGGACCTACGTGCCAGCGGAGCTGGTCGTCACCGCCGCGGGCAGCGTCGACCACGACGCGCTGTGCGGCCGGGTCCTCGACGCCGTCCGCCGCGGGGGCTGGCAGCTCGACGAGGCCGCCGTTCCGGCAGCCCGGCGGGGCAACGGGGCGGGCGGCGCCGACGCGGCGTTGCTGCCCTCGACCGGCCGGGCCATGACGATCACGCGGCGCACCGAGCAGGCCAACGTCCTGCTCGGCGGACCGAGCATCACCGCCGGCGACGAGCGGCGCTTCACCCTGTCCGTGCTCACCACCATCCTCGGCGGCGGGATGAGTTCCCGCCTGTTCCAGGAGGTCCGGGAGAAGCGGGGGCTGGCCTACGCGACCTATGCGTTCGCCTCCTCCTACGCCGAGGCGGGCACCTTCGGGCTGTACGCCGGGTGCGCACCGGGCAATGTCGAGGCCGTCACCGAGCTGCTCGGCCAGGAGTGGCAGCGCCTGGCCGACCGTGGCATCACCCAGGACGAGCTCGAGCGCGGGATCGGCCAGCTCCGCGGCAACATGGTGCTCGGCCTGGAGGACAACGGCTCCCGGATGTCCCGGCTCGGACGCGCGGAGATCGTGCACGGCGAGTTCGTCGGACTCGACGAGCTGATCGCGCGGATCTCCGAGGTCACGGCGGAGCAGGTCCGCGAGCTGGCCGCCGAGCTGGCGGCCGCCCCCCGCTCGCTCGTCGTCGTCGGGCCGTTCGAGGACGACGTCGCCGCGCGCCTGCTCGGCTGAGACCTCCTCATCCGGCGACCACGCCACGCAACCATTCCTCGACCGCCGCGCGCAGGCCAGGCATGTCCGAGCTCAGGGAGTGGTCGCCACGGAGTCGGACCACGTGCCGGCCAGGTGCGTGCGGCGGCATGCCGAACGGGTCCGACTCGCCTTGGACCACCAGAGTCGGCACCCCTGCGCCGTCGAGCTCGCCGATCCGTGACGGCTTGGGCTCCCCGGCCTTCGTCCGCCCCGGCGGCCGGAGCGGGAACGCCAGGCACAGCACCGCCGCGGCCTCGACGTCGGTGGCCGTGCGGCACGCCACCCGCGCGCCCGACGACCGGCCTCCGGCGATCAGCGGGCCGTCCGGCCGTCCGGACCGCAGATGCATCAGTACGGCCGTCCATGCCGCGTCGAGCTGCTTGGCCGGCGCGGGGGAGCGGCGCCCGGCCACCCGGTAGGGCTGCTCGACGAGCGCGACGGCCAGATCGAGGCCGGTCGCGACCTGAGCGGTTGCCTGTAGATCCTTCGCGGTCACGCCGCCGCCCGCGCCGTGCCCGAGGACGAGGAGGCCCGAGCCTGTCGCGGGCGCCGTCAGATACACCCGCGCCGGTCCGTGCGCGGTCTCGACGAGCGACTCGGTCGGTCCGTCGTTGCCGGCCTCGGTCATGTCATTCCTCTCCCCGGGCCCGCGCCCGGACCACGGACTCGATGACGACGAGGCTATCCGCCCTCGGTACAGTGCCGGTCGTGAGTGCGATCGGAGTGGCGGTGGTCGGTGCCGCGGGCCGGATGGGATCGACGGTGTGTGAGGCGGTCGAGGCCGCCGACGACCTGGAGCTCGTCGCGCGGGTCGACGCGGAGGACGACGTCGCCGGGTTGGCGGCGGTGGGGGCGAGCGTCGGCGTGGACTTCACGGTCCCGGCGGTGGTTGAGGACAACGTGCATGCCCTCCTGGACGCTGGGCTGCACGCCGTCGTCGGCACCACGGGTTGGACCGAGGAGTCCCTCGGCCGCGTGCGCGAACACGTCGAGCGGCTCAACGCCGAGCGTAGCGACGGCCTCGGCGTCGTCATCGCGCCGAACTTCGCCCTCTCCGCCGTGCTGGCCATGCGGTTCGCCGCCCAGGCGGCCCGCTACTTCGAGTCGGCCGAGGTGGTCGAGCTGCACCACCCGAACAAGGTCGACGCCCCGTCCGGAACGGCGCTCGCCACGGCGCGCCACATCGCCGGGGCACGCCGGGACGCCGGACGGGGAGGCGTCCCGGACGCCACCGAGACCCAGATCGACGGCGCCCGCGGCGCGGTGGTCGACGGCGTCCACGTGCACGCCGTGCGGCTGCGCGGGTTGGTCGCCCACGAGGAGATCCTGCTCGGCAACCCCGGCGAGCAACTCACCATCCGCACCGACTCCTTCGACCGGGTCAGCTTCATGCCGGGCGTGCTGCTCGCGGTGCGGGAAGTGGCGCGCCGACCAGGCCTGACGGTCGGCCTCGACCAGCTGCTCGACCTGTAGGTGCCTTCCGCGGCCGAACGCCGCGCGCCGTGCTGCGGACGTCGAGGCCCACGGTTAAGCTCCGGCGAGTCCTGACGCCGAACCGGGGGATCACGTGGACCTCATCAATCGGGTGCACGACCGACTTGGCCTGCGCACCAGCCCGCCCATCTTCTTCGGGGCGGCCGCCGTCATCGTCGTCTTCGTCGTCACCACGGTGGCCTTCACCTCGATCGTCGACCGCGTCTTCGAGGCCGCGTCGAGCTGGCTGATGACCAACCTCGGCTGGTTCTACGTGCTCGGGGTCACGACGTTCCTCGTCTTCCTCGTCGGCCTGGCGGTCAGTCGGTTCGGCCGGGTCCGGCTGGGGCCGGAGGAGGAGGAACCCGAGCACTCGAACGCCGCCTGGTTCGCCATGCTCTTCGCCGCCGGCATCGGTACGATCCTCATGTTCTGGGGGGTCGCGGAACCGATCAGCCACTTCGCGCAGCCGCCGATGCAGGACGTCGAGCCGGGCTCGGCCGCCGCGATCCGCGAGGCGATGGGCTTCACGTTCTACCACTTCGGCCTGCACACCTGGACGATCTTCTCGCTGCCGGCCCTGGCCTTCGCGTACTTCATGTACAAGCGGAACCTGCCGCCCCGGGTCAGCTCCGTCTTCCACCCGATCCTCGGCGACCGGATCCACGGGCCCCTCGGCGCCACCATCGACACGGTCGCCGTCGTCGGCACCATGTTCGGCGTGGCCGTCTCGGTCGGTCTGGGCACCCTGCAGATCAACGGCGGCCTGGCCCGGCTCGGGGGCATCCCCGAGAACCGCACCGTCTAGGTCCTGCTCATCGCCGTCGTCACCGCCGTCGCGCTCGTCTCGGTGGCCGTGGGGTTGGACCGCGGCATCAAACGGCTGTCGAACTTCAACATCATCGTCGCCGTCGCCCTGCTGTGCTTCGTGCTCGTCACCGGTCCGACGCTCTTCCTGCTCAAGGGCACCATCGAGTCCGTCGGGCACTACCTGCA
>Ga0079224_100012863_pt1 | contig 11618 bp, 11 predicted proteins | sample Stecom2015_FD_80414 | JGI IMG/M metagenome (GOLD analysis project Ga0079224, IMG submission 80414) | Agricultural soil microbial communities from Utah to study Nitrogen management - Steer compost 2015 | ecosystem: Environmental > Terrestrial > Soil > Agricultural land | place: USA: Utah...
CTATTGGCACTATCTCGGCGACCGCCTCCTGGTGCCCGGGGCGCCCCAGATCCCACCGCTCCCGCGCCTCGTCCGAGACGCCGCCGTCACAACTTGACCGCCCGGGGTTTTGCCCCTCTTACGTGAATCTGCTCTATCTATTTGATGTAGAACGGATTCACGCGTTTGATCTGAACCCCAAAGTGGTTCAGATCAAACGCGATCCGGTCTAGCGTCGAGTTGATCGGCGCCTATGAGAGCGGGCTGATCGCCGAGATCAACAGCCGCTATTTCGGAAACGAATTTTGAGGGGCATTGCCATGATGCGCAGCTTCCCAGCTCTTGGACACCTTGCCGCGATGCTGCCGGCGGCCCAAGCTAACGAGTGCGAAGATGCTGCGGACCAGGCAATGATGAGCGCCTGCGCCCAGCAGACTTACGCGGCCTCTCAGGCAGAGATGAATCGGCTCTATCGCGAGATCGAGCTTCGGTTGAGCGATAACGCGGTTGCGAAGAAGCTGCTCCTCGATGCGGAGCAGGCCTGGAAAAGCTATCGCGATGCGGAATGCGCCTTTTCTTCCTCGGCCATTGCTAGTGGCAGCGCCTATTCCATGGTGCAGACCCTCTGCCTCGCGGATCTGACGCAGAAGCGCGTGGAAGACCTTCAGCAATATCTTGCTTGCCCGGAAGAAGACCTCGGCTGCGCCGTGCCCGCGAGGAGTACAGCCTCCGCGGATGCGGCCTGCGCCAGCGTAGACACCGATCTGACAGATGCCCGCGAGCATGAGTACCGAGCGCTGATCGTTGATTCCCTTTCCGCTGACCAGGAAGATTCCGAGCGCCTGGGTCTCGGGGATGTGGAGGTCTACAGCTTCCTGGCCAGCGGCGGTTGGAGTGCAGTCTACGGCGCAGTACCGACCGCCGACAACGCCGTGTTCTTTTTTGAAGACGTCGATGGCGCCCAACAGTTTCGGGATGTTTGGGCAGGCTGGGCCGATCCGTCAGAGCGGAATACACTGATCGAATGGGCCAGAAATCTCGGCGCTCCGGAAAGCTTGGCAACCTGCTCTGCCCATTACGTTGTCGATGCCCCGGAGGCAGATCAGCCGTACGCCTTCACAATCGATCTCACCTTCACCGACCAGGCGCTCACGACTCTTAACAGCCGCGAGGAGGAAGTCGTGGTGTCCGCTTCCTACTACGCAGATCCCGCGCCTGGTAGCGAGGAACTAGCCGACGATGTAGGCCGCATCAATCTTGGCCGAGAAGAGCTGCAGGTTGCCGCCGAACCTGAGATCGTCGAGATTGCCGGGAATCAGCTTGACCTCGATGCCCTGCAGTGGATCGAGGGGGACATCCTGGTAGAGATCAGCGTCTACAGCGCTCGCCTCAGCAGCCCAGACAACCTGATCAGCTGCGACACCATCCAGGGTCGGCTATCCGACGTCTCCGAGACGCCGCCGATCAACCTACAGTGCGGCATGATCGAAGAAGATTTGGGGATCGAGGTACGACCCTAGCGTACCGGCGGCCAAGGGCCACGTCATGCCCGTGCTTTCTCGCTAACCTGGAAATCAGAACAAGCTCCGAGACGCGACTGTAGTACTGGCTAGGTCACGGCTGCCGGATCATGCGAAAATCCTGATAGAGAAAGCCGTCGCGCTCTACCACCGTGCCAGGCTCGACATTCAAAGGCTGCGAGAAGGCCGGCGCATCTGTCACAAGGGAATGAAACTCGCCCCGCTCACCGCAGGGATCCACCTCCGGCGGGAGGGACGCCAGCAGAGTTTCATCATAGGCGCCGCCCAGTAGCTCCCGCGGCATCCTGGCAACGTCGATGGCGACGATCCGCGCTTTGATCCCGGCCGCGATCATCTCGCTTGCCAGGGCACGGCTGTCGCCAGACCAGAGAGGAAAGTGCGCCTGTAGTCCGTGGGCGGCAAGCTGCGCCTCGCGATAGGCTCTCACATCGGCCAGATGCAGATCGCCGAAAAGATGGTCCACCACCCCCTCTGCCTCCAGCTGCGCAAAGACGCGCGCCATCCGGGCTTCATACTCACTGTTTGAACAGACGACAGGCAGGGGCACCTCGATCACAGGCAAGGCCAAGGCCTTGGCCTGGGCGACGAGAAGCGCCCGCCGCACGCCATGTACTGCGACCCGCGCATGCTCCTCGCTCACGGTGGTAAGGAGCGCTCGAATGTGAAAGCGCCCCTCCTGCCGCACCTTGTGGAGGGCGAAGGCCGCGTCCTTTCCGGAGCTCCAGTGCAGAACCGCCGGGACCAAGCGGCTAGTCCCGATAATCATCTCCGATCAGCTTTTTCATGCCTTCGAAATGCGCCAGATAGTAGGCGCCGCCGCGGTCGTACTCCGCCTTGGTCTTGCCGGCCATATTGTCGCCCACGACTTTCAAGGGACGGCCTGTCGAATAGGCCAGCACCTGGAGGCGCGCCGACTGCTCGAGATAGTAGAGGGAATCGAATGTCTCGGGGATGGTCTCACCCACGACTGTCACGCCGTGGTTCGCCATGAAGAGGACTCTCTTGTTCCCCAGCGCGCGAGCGATGCGATCCCCTTCTTCCCGGTCTTCCGCCAGGCCGTTGTAATCCATGTCGTAGGCGACCTCTCCCCAGAACCGCAGGGACTGCTGGCTCAACGGCAAAAGGGTCGGGTCTTCCAAATTTGCCAAGGCGGTGGCGTAAGGCATGTGGGTATGCATCACACAGCGCGCCTTCGGGTTGTTGGCGTGGATGCGACCGTGGATGATGAAGGCCGTAAGCTCGGCTTCCGTTTTACCTTCGATCGTGCGGCCGTCCGCATCGATCAGCAGGATGTCCGAAGCCTTGATTTGCGACCAATGGACTCCGTGGGGATTGAGCAAGAAGCGATCTTCCATGCCCGGCAGGGCGTAGCTGAAATGATTGCAGATACCCTCGTTCAGGCCATACCAGGCAGCCATTCGCAGCGCCGCAGCCAGATCCTGCTTCGCCTGTGCAATGATCGCTTCCACCCCTCACCTCCTCTTGCGAGCTGATCCCGACAAATCTTCCAATCGCTCGATTTGAGCGCTCGGAGCTTAGAACAAATAAGGGATTTGTAAAATTGCCCCGCATAGCGGGCCGGTCCCTGCTCAGAGATAGAGCCACACCAGCAACGAAACGCCCAGGAACAGACGATAGAACACGAAGGGCGTAAAACTCGCCCGACGCAGCCAGGCCATCATGCCGCCGATGGCAAGCCACGCCGCGATGAAGGCAAAGCCTGCCGCCAGCAGGGCGTCCGTTTGCAGAGCCAGGTCGCCGCCCTTCCAAAGCTGCAGACCGATCAAGCAACCGGCGGCGGCGGTAGTCGGGATCGACAGGAGGAGCGAGAAGCGAGCCGCCTCCGCGCGCTGATAGCCAAGGAAGAGGGCCGCGGTCATGGTGATGCCGGCACGGCTGGTGCCGGGGATCAAGGCCAGACATTGCGCCAGTCCGATCAGCAGCGCGTGCCGCCAGGTCATTGCCTCCATGATCTCGGTCCGGCGCCCGGAACGATCCGCAAGGTAGAGCAGAAGCCCGAAGGCGATCGTCGTCACCGCGATCAAGCCGGCGCTTCGCAGATGAATCGCAATGGCCTCCTGAAAAGCGACGCCGACTACGACTACGGGAAGCGTCCCGATGATGACGAGAAGCAACAGCTTCGCCCCACCGTCATAACGACCGCGCAGCAGCGAAACGCTCCCCTCCCCCATCCGCAGGCACTCTCGCCAGAAGTAGCCGGCGACCGCAGCCAGCGTTCCGACGTGCAGCGCCACATCTATCAACATCCCCTGATCGCTCCAGCCAAAGAGGGCCGGGATCAGGATGAGATGTGCCGAGGAGGAGATGGGAAGAAACTCGGTAATGCCCTGGACGAGGGCCAGAACCACTAACTGAAGGAGATCCATCCTTGATCCTGCCGCGCAGATGAAGGCTCGAAGAGGCGGGGCGAGCCGGAATCGGCACAGCCGCCGGCAAGAATGGCGTCAGGCACACCCCCCTTCAACCATTCATAAGAATGGCGACCAGGCCAGATCGTCCCTGCCCCGAAGGAGGTAGAACTGGCCGCTTGATCTACAGCACCGCCGTACTGCCTCAATGCCTACAAGGCAGAACGCAAACGGGCCGGCACAAGGCCGGCCCGTTCAGGCGCGAGAATGGTCGCTGCAGTTACTGCAGGATGATCTCGACGCGGCGGTTACGCTGTTCGCGAACCTGCGGTCCGGTCGGAACGGCTGGCTCGGAGAAGCCACGGCCGGCAACCGAAACCTCAGACCCAGGGACGCCCTGCTGGCCCAGCCAGTTGCGGACCGATTCGGCACGACGCAGGGACAGACCCATGTTGTATTCAGCAGTACCAACGGTGTCGGTGTGGCCGGTCAGCGCAAAGCTGCTGTTGTTAGCCTGAGCGGCTTCCAGGGCCTGCCGAAGCACGGGCTCCGCATCCGGACGGATGTTGGAGCGGTCAAAGTCGAAGTAGACGGTATAGGTCTGCGGAGCCGCCGGAGCCGGGGCCGGAACCGGAGCCTGCGCCTGTACCGGGCAGGGGTAGGACGACCGCTGCAGAACAGGCGCACCGTTCGACGAGTGAATCACGTTCGTCGGCGTGATGTTCGTGATCGGGTTGCACCATTCGTGACCGTGCGACGGGTCGTCATACTGGGCGGATGCGGGCGCGGCATTCACCGCCATCGTCAACGCGAAGGCCGAAGCCACTGCGAAGCAGGTCTTGCGGAGAGAAATCATTTCGAGAGGTCCCCCTAGGGTTGGTTGGTCACTGCTCGCTTTTCGGGGCACGAGGAACCCCGCTCAGCCGGTTACAGTGTGTCGTTCCAAGACAACATCTAACACCGTAAAGCCAATGATTGGAAGGCGAACCTGCCCAAACAGCTGAGGAACACTGGGGAAAATCGCTTAATGGCTGCATTCGTTCCAGCACTCCCCTCAGCAAGTTCAACATCCAATCATTCGTGCCGATCGTTTGCCCCGAGACGGACGCACCACAGGTGCTCCCGCAACCCGGGAACGAATCAACCTCACACGCGGCGAACTCACGTACGAGTAGCTTGCTGCCTACACCCGAGGTTTTGGCGGTGCAAGAAGAATAGCGGCATCCGTGACTTCATTCCCACAGTAGTGATGCCTTCCTGCAACAGCCGACTCCTTGGGGACCTACCTGGCCTAGCCTCTTTCTGGCAGCAGGAAGATCTGCCCCGGATAGATCAGGTCTGGGTCGCCGATCTGATCGCGATTCGCATCGAAGATGAGCGTGTACTCGATGCCGCGGCCATAGGTGCCTCGAGCGATCCGCCAGAGACTGTTCCCAGGTTGCACGACCACAAAGTGCCCGTCTTCCCCCAGGCCGCCGACGAAGTTGGAGCGGACAAAGGGCGTTTCCAATCGTGCCAAGACCGTCCCAGCCTCATCGACCTGATCCAGCCGGAGTTGATGCAGGCCCTCCGACACCAGCTGCTCGGGTTTCGAACGCCAGCGCCCCTCTGCATCGCCAACCGCGTCGCCGAAAAACGCGTTGTCGACATAAACGAAGACGCGCCCCGATGGGACCACACGACCATCGATGGTCAGGCGCCCCTCGTGGTCGTAGCTGAGGGCTTCGAGGCTCAGGTCGCCCGATGTCAGACCTTCGCGCGGGCCTTGCAGGACTCGGGGCGCCTCTTCTGGGTCATCGGAAAGCAGGACTGCCAGCGGCTCGGAAGGCGGCGCTTCAGCCGCACTCAACGCTTCCCTGTCTTCTTGGGGGGCGCCCTCTTTGTCGAAGCCATCCGTCGAGGTCTCGAGTTCCGCGGTCTGCCGCTGTACTGAAACAATCACAGTGCCTGAGCCGCGATTATCGGCAATTCTTTCTGCACCGGCGTTGCGGGCCACGAGCATGAGTTCGTGATCACCCGCCGACAGCGCTGCGTCTGGTAGCATGACCCACTCGCCGCGTGCGTCGGCCTCGACTTTATCAATAAGCTCTTCCCCGCTGCGCAGCTCCACCAGCGCCCCGGGCTCGGCCCGACCTGCAGCAACCAGACGGCCGCTGTTTTCGACTCGCACGACGTCGAAGCTCGGCGCCGTACTGACCTTTTCGGGCGAGACTTCCGCCAGGTCCTGGGAGTCGGCCGGCTCCCGACCGCGCTCGCTTTCCCTGACTTCATCCGCCGGAACGGATTCGGGTAACTGTTGCCCTGGCTCGGTTCCTTCTTCCGCCTGCTTCCCCATCTCCGAGCTCGAAGGATCCTGGGAATTCGTCGACGGAGCCTGCAGACGGTCATCGTCTGCGACAACTTCTGTAGCCGTTGCATCTACATAGGACGTGCCGGAGTTCCGCGGCGGCCCCAGAAAATAGAGGCCAACCGACGCGGCAACGACCAGGGCCAGGATCGCCAGCACAAGACGCTTCACAGAACGAGACTCCAAGAGGATAGGCTACCTCCCCAAAGGGATTAGCCGACACTAACGCTGAGACTCGTTTAGGTGCAATCTATCCTCTTCGCTCTTAAGCTTATGGCGCGACTGCCATCACACTAGATCTTGGCAAAGCGACTCTGCCAGCGACCAATCTGGGACGCACCTTCGACCGCCCTCGCCTCTGGGGCGGCGATGCATCCATCTTGGGTCCGGAACAGATTAAAATGAATGTGATCTGATGAGAGACGAGGCCCTTGAAACCTCGTAAAAGGCCTCTTCGCGTCGGAACTGTCTGGAAGCCCCATTTTCCTGCACGCTGCCATGGCCTAGCTTGGAAGAGATTCGCCTTCAGGAGCCTGGTTATGTCTCGTCGCCTATCCCTCTGCCTCTACTGCGGCTCTAATGCAGGCACCAATCCAGCATATGTGGAAGCGGCGGCCGAACTGGGTCGCTTCCTCGCCCAAGGGCAAATGCGCCTCGTCTACGGCGGAGGCCGAGTCGGGCTCATGGGCGCTGCTGCCGATGCCTGCATGCAGGCGGGTGGTGAGGTGTTGGGAATTATCCCCGATTTCTTGCTTCGGCACGAAGTGGGCCACACCGAGCTGACGGAATTACAAGTCGTCTCCACAATGCATGAACGAAAAATGCGAATGGCCGAGAGCGCGGACGCCTTTTGCATACTCCCGGGAGGGCTGGGAACTCTGGAAGAGCTCTTCGAAGTGCTGACATGGCGCCAGCTCGGCTTGCACCAGAAGCCAATCATTCTGCTGAATGTCGCCGAGTACTGGCAGCCTCTCCTCAGCCTGATAGAGCACCAGGCTGAGGCAGGTTTTCTCCGATCCGAGCATTTGAGCTACTTGCGTTGTATCAGCCAGGTTCCGGAGCTTGAAGAGGTTCTGGAAGCATACCTCCCGAGGCAGAGCCCACAGGCATTCGATTAAGCCAATCTGGCCCCGACGGATGAAGCCCGGTCGCGGGAAGCTTCTTCGGCGGACACAGGCTTGCCCGCTTTCCGATCCCTGTTATTGTGCGGCCGCAGCGCTGCCTCTGGCGCGCGCTTTCCTTTGAAGCTGCTGCATAACGAGAGAGGCCATGGCAAAGATCAAGGTTGTAAACCCTATCGTCGAACTCGACGGCGATGAGATGACGCGGATCATCTGGGACTTCATCAAGCAGAAGCTGATCCTGCCGTACCTCGACATCGACCTTAAGTACTATGACCTCTCGATCCAGGAGCGCGACCGGACCGATGATCAGATCACGGTCGATGCCGCCAACGCCATCAAGCAGCACGGCGTCGGCGTAAAGTGCGCGACCATTACGCCGGATGAGGCCCGCGTCGAGGAGTTCGGGCTGAAGAAGATGTGGCGCTCTCCCAACGGGACGATCCGCAACATCCTGGGCGGCACGGTTTTCCGCGAGCCGATCATCATGCAGAACGTACCGCGCCTGGTGCCGGGCTGGACGCAACCGATCGTCATCGGCCGTCATGCCTTCGGCGACCAGTATCGCGCCACGGACTTCAAGGTTCCCGGGCCGGGCAAGCTGACCATGACCTTCCAGCCCGCCAACGGCGGCGAGCCCACTGTCTATGAGGTCCACGATTTTCCCGATAGCGGCGTGGCTCTCGGCATGTACAACCATGACGAGTCGATTCGCGGCTTCGCCCGCGCCTGTTTCAACTATGGCCTGCAGCGCGGCTACCCGGTTTACATGTCGACCAAGAACACGATCCTCAAGGCTTATGACGGCCGCTTCAAGGATCTGTTCCAGGAGGTCTTCGACGCCGAATTCAAGAAGGAGTTCGACGCCAAAGGCCTGACCTACGAGCATCGCCTGATCGACGACATGGTGGCAGCCGCCCTCAAGTGGTCGGGTGGTTTTGTCTGGGCCTGTAAGAATTACGACGGCGACGTGCAGTCCGACATCGTGGCCCAAGGCTTTGGCTCCCTCGGCCTCATGACTTCGGTTCTGATGACCCCCGACGGCAAGACGATCGAGGCCGAGGCTGCCCACGGCACGGTCACCCGCCACTACCGGATGCACCAGCAGGGCAAGGAAACCTCGACCAACCCAATCGCGTCGATCTTCGCCTGGACTCGCGGCCTCTTCTACCGGGGCCAGTTCGATGACACCCCCGAGGTCGTGCGTTTCGCGCAGACGCTCGAGAAGGTGTGCATCGACACCGTGCAGAGCGGGCACATGACAAAGGACCTAGCGCTCCTGATCAGCCCTGATCAGACCTGGATGACCACTAACCAGTTCCTCGACAAGCTCGACGAAAATCTCCAGAAGGCAATGAGCTGACCATGCGTCGGTTGGTTGCGGCCGCCGCCGCGGCTCTTCTCCTCTTCGGCCTGGGCTCCCAGGCCGTGGCGGAGCCCGATCCGGAGAACGTCTTGGTCATGGAGCTGGCGCACGGCACCGTGCAAATCGAGATGCTGCCAGAACTGGCACCGCAGCATGTCGAGCGTATTCGCACCCTCACCCGGGACGGCTTCTACGACGGGATTGTCTTCCACCGGGTTATCGACGGCTTCATGGCTCAGACTGGGGATCCTACAGGTACCGGGATGGGAGGTTCTGATCTTCCCGACTTGCCGGCGGAGTTCTCGAGACGCCACTTTCAGCGCGGCGTAATGGGAATGGCTCGCTCGCAGAACCCGGACAGTGCCAACAGCCAGTTCTTCATCATGCTGGGCAGCGCGCCTCACCTCAACGGACAGTATACCGTCTGGGGCCAGGTGCTGAGCGGCATGGAGGCTGTGGACGCCATCAAGAAGGGCAATCCCAATCGCAACGGCACGGTCGAAAATCCGGATCGTATCGAGAGCCTGCGGGTTCTTGCGGATATACAGTGAACCCAGCAGGAGAGACGAAGATGAGCGCCCCTGAAGACACTTTGGTGATGGAGCTGCCAGGCGGCCAGGTGACCATCGCCCTTCGCCCCGATCTGGCACCCCAGCATGTGGCACGGGTGAAAGAGCTGGTGCGGGGGGGCTTCTACGACGGCCTGGCCTTCCACCGGGTGATCGACGGCTTCATGGCCCAGACCGGCTGCCCCCAGGGTACGGGAACCGGCGGCAGCGGCCAGAAGCTCAAGGCAGAGTTCTCGCAAACCCCCTTTACCCGCGGCACTATTGGCGCCGCACGTACTCAGGACCCGAACAGCGCCGATAGCCAGTGGTTCATCTGCTTCGGCGATGCGAGCTGGCTGAATGGGCAATACACAGTCTGGGGCGAAGTGGTGGAAGGTATGGAGGCGGTAGACGCGCTGCGCAAGGCCCCCGCGAGCGACCCCTCTGGCCGCGTGCCAGATCCCGACCGCATCCTCTCCATCAAGGTTCAGGCGGACGCTGCCTGACCTGCTGGGCGGCTTGTAGTTAGAAGAGGCGCGTAGATCTGCCCTACCCCAAAGGGGTGAGGCGGGCTTACGCGCCTTTCACGTTGGAGGGAGGCCTAGCCCCGAGCCTGGGCCACCACCTCAGCGTCGAGATGCTCCACGAGGCCGGCGGGGAGATCCAGGCGCACCGCTAGTTCGCGAAGAAAAGCCTCCTCCCGAGGGTCGTCGGGATCGATGGCAAGGCGTGCAGCGAGATAAAGTTCTGCTGCCTGCTCGCTGGTCTGCGCTGCGGCGGCAAGGCTGGCGGCGTCGTGATCCTTGCGCAACTCGTCGAACATCCAGGCTTTGGTCTCATTGTCGAAACCCTGCTGGTCGACATGATCGAACAGCTTGGCCTGTTCCTCGGCATCCACATGTCCATCAGACTTGGCGGCGGCGATCATCGTGCGCACCACAGCCAGTTCAAAAGGAAGGCCATCAGCCCCCGGCGCATGCTCGAGCTGGAAGGGACTGTCCTGCGGTGGGGGCAGCGGTGCCGTCGCGACCTCTGAGGTGCTGACCTTCTTGCCCTCCTGATAGTTCTGCCAGGCCCGATAAGCGAGCGCCCCCCCCGCAGCGGCCCCGCCGTAAGTGAGCGCCTTGCCCCCGAGCTTCCGGCCGCTCTTGCTGCCGAGCAAGAGTGCGATAAGACCGCCAGCAGCGGCGCCACCCGCTGCGCCGGAAAGGCCGCTCTTGCCGGCGAACCCGCCGAGGCCCCGGCGCAAGTCACCCCCTCGACCGCCTGCACCCATGAACTGCTCGAGCAGAGATTTTGCATTGATCATCATTGAGCTCCTGAAACCTTGCCAGCCGAAGATCGGCACAAGCGGGCCTGGTTCCAAGGTGCTTTCATTGAAAAAGCCGCCCTGAGCTCTCGAGCCTCTAGCAAAAGCGCCTTCATTTTCCGCGATTGCGGCCGGCTTTTCTTGACCCCCGGGGACAGGTCCCTAATGTTGCATCGAATTTTCGGGGGGTCCGGGAACTGCGGACCGATTTCAGGCCAACGCTTGGAGAGCCATGAGTCTCGTCCTGATCGCCTTGCTGCCGTTCCTCGGTGCCGTATTCCCGGCTCTGATGATTCGTTCGAGCCGAAATGCCAGTGCATTGGCTGCCGGAACCGTGACGGTGACCGCGCTGACTCTGCTGCTGAGCTACGCCCCTACCGTTTTCGCCGGCGAGGTAGTCCAGGCGCAGTTCACATGGCTGCCGACCTTGGGGCTCAACGCCAACTTCTTTCTTGACGGCCTGGGCTTCTTCTTCGCTCTGCTGATCTTGGCGATCGGCCTGCTCATCATCATGTATGCGCGCTTCTATCTAAGCGAGCAGGATCCCATGGGCTTGTTCTATGTCTACCTGCTGCTCTTCCAGGGCGCGATGGTCGGCATCACGCTCTCAGACAACATCCTGCTCCTGTTGATCTTTTGGGAACTCACAAGCCTCTCCTCCTTTCTGCTGATCGGCTATTGGAAGCACTTGCCGGAGGGACGACAGGGAGCTCGGATGGCCCTGATGGTCACCGGCACGGGCGGATTTTCGATGATTGCCGGCATGCTGATCCTGGGAAACATCGCCGGCTCCTATGATTTGAGCGTGATCCTGCAATCGGGCGAGGCGATCCAGGCGTCGCCCCTCTACGTGCCGGCCTTGCTGTTGATCCTGGGCGGGGCCTTCACGAAGTCAGCTCAGTTCCCCTTCCACTTTTGGCTGCCGCATGCCATGGCCGCGCCGACGCCGGTCAGCGCCTACTTGCACAGCGCGACCATGGTGAAGGCCGGCGTATTCCTGATGGCGCGCCTGTGGCCGGTGCTATCGGGAACGCCGGA
>Ga0079224_100012864_pt1 | contig 11616 bp, 9 predicted proteins | sample Stecom2015_FD_80414 | JGI IMG/M metagenome (GOLD analysis project Ga0079224, IMG submission 80414) | Agricultural soil microbial communities from Utah to study Nitrogen management - Steer compost 2015 | ecosystem: Environmental > Terrestrial > Soil > Agricultural land | place: USA: Utah...
CAATCTGAAGCTTACTCAGGATTAGAAACAGGCGTTCGCGACAAAGCTTCGTATGTAATCAAACAAGACAAAATCCGCATTGTATTGTCAACAGCTTTGAACTCACAATCTCCAATTGGCGAGCACGTGAAAAAACACGGCGATGGTGTAAAAGTAGTAGCTTTGTGGGTAGAAGATGCACGTTCGGCTTACGAAGAAACTACAAAACGTGGTGCAAAATCGTTCATGGAACCAACTGTTACTTCTGACGAAAATGGAGAAATCGTTCAAGCAGGTATCTTTGCTTATGGCGAAACGGTGTTTATGTTTACAGAACGCAAAAACTACAACGGTTTGTTCTTGCCAGGATACGTGAAATGGGAAACCGAATACAATCCGGCACCAGTTGGTCTAAAATACATCGACCACATGGTTGGAAACGTAGGTTGGAACCAAATGAACGTTTGGGTAAAATGGTTCGAAGACGTGATGGGGTTCGTAAACTTCTTGTCTTTCGACGACAAGCAAATTACCACAGAATATTCTGCTTTGATGTCTAAAGTAATGGCAAACGGAAACGGACGTATCAAATTTCCGATCAACGAGCCGGCAGAAGGTAAGAAAAAATCACAAATCGAAGAATACTTAGATTTCTATGAAAGTGAAGGTGTGCAACACATTGCCGTGGCTACAGACGACATTTTGAAAACCGTTGCAGATATGAAAGCACGCGGTGTAGAATTCTTGTCAACACCTCCGCAAGCGTATTACGATGCCATTCCAGAGCGTTTGAAAGATCACATGGATAAATTCAAAGAAGACATCAACGAATTACAAAAATTAGGAATCATGATTGATGCCGACGAAGAAGGATACTTGTTGCAAATCTTTACCAAACCGGTAGAAGATCGTCCAACATTGTTCTTTGAAGTAATCCAACGTATGGGTGCACGCGGTTTTGGAGCAGGAAACTTCAAAGCGTTGTTCGAATCAATTGAAAGAGAGCAAGAAAAACGCGGAACGTTGTAATCAACAATGATAAAAATCCACTTAAAACTCAGCTTTATCGGCTGAGTTTTTTTAATTTTATGCTTTGGTATATAATTTGTACAATTACCAACAAAAAAATCGGTTATGAAAAAAATATTTTTTATCTATTTAGTTCTCATTAGTACAATGACTGTTTACGCACAAAATGTGTTTCAATCGGGCGAATATTTCAAATTCAAAATATCTTATGGATTGATAAGTGCCGGAGTGGCTACGCTGGAACTAAGCGAGACAACTTATAATGGTAAAAAAGTTTTTCACGCCAAAGGATTTGGGCAAACTACCGGATTGACTAAAGCATTTTTTAAAGTTCGAGATGACTATCAAAGTTACTTCGACAAAGAAACAGGCCAGCCTTATCGTTCCATTAGAGATATTTATGAAGGAGGTTATACCCGAAATCAAGAAAATCTTTTCAATTATAACAATAATACAGTCAAAGTTATCGATCATAAAAATGATAAGACCAATGTTTATCATGTAGATAACAATATTCAAGATGTGATTTCAGCTTTTTATTTTTTGAGAGATCATCCGAAAATATCAAGTATGAAAAAAGATGAAACCATTCAGATAGACATGTTTTTTGATGACGAAATATATAAATTTAAATTAAAGTTTCTTGGTAAGGAAAAAATATCAACTAAATTTGGGGAGCAAACTGCTTTAAAGTTCAGACCATACGTACAGGCAGGGCGTGTTTTTAAAGAGCAGGAAAGTTTAACAATCTGGGTTTCAGATGATTATTCTAAAGTTCCATTGCGCGTCGAAGCAAGTTTATTAGTAGGTTCGCTAAAAGCAGAATTGGTAGAACACAAAGGATTAAAACAAAAACTCGGAAACTAATGACAGATACAATGCAAAAATATCAAGAACACCTTGAAAAACTCGAAGAAAAATTTAGTGCAATAGACCAAAAAACAGAAACTCATCTGCAAGGGTTGTTATGGCAAAAACCAATAACTTATTGGGATTATATCCAAACAGACGCATTGTTGAACCTCCAAGTGCAAAGGTCGGTTTTTCCCGATGAAATGGTGTTTATTATGTATCATCAAATCAATGAACTGTTATTCAAAATGATACTGTGGGAAATCAAACAAGTGTCTTATGCAGAGAATTTGACTACACAATTTTTCACAGAAAGATTAAACAGAATCAGTCGTTATTTTGATATGCTCACGACTTCCTTCGATATTATGAGAGACGGAATGGAACCCGAACAATACCTGAAATTCCGCCATACATTAACGCCCGCAAGTGGTTTTCAAAGTGCACAATATCGTTTGGTAGAATTTGCATCGACAGATTTAATCAACTTGATTGATGCAAGATACAGAGCCACAATTGACAGAAATACACCTTATGAACACGCATTGGAGCATATGTACTGGCAAGCTGCCGGAAAAGATTACAAAACAGGTAAAAAATCCTATTTAATCAATGAATTTGAACGAAAATATAAGAAAGAATTCCTTGATTTTATGGAAGAGTACAATACCATCAATCTTTGGCAGAAATTCAAGCAATTGCCTGAAGAAGACCAAAAAAATCAAAATTTGATTGATGCGATGCGACACTACGATAAAACGGTAAATATTACTTGGGTTATCGGTCATTTCAAAGCAGCAAAAAAATATATCGAAAGTGAATCTGGACCTCAAGAAGCCACCGGAGGAAGTGACTGGAAAAAATATATGCTGCCGGAATATCAAAGGAGGATATTTTTCCCTGAATTGTGGACTGAAGAAGAATTAGCCAACTGGGGAAAAAATGCTTTAAATGAATAATTTTCGCAGTACATATTTATTTTCTTTGGCATTGGCAATTGTAGTATTGCTGAGTTGTTTTGGTTGTGATAATAACAAAAATATGCCAATTGATGACAGCTTTAACGACACCATCGATTCGTTGCAACAAGAAGAAAATATTTTTGGATTTCCGTTAAATGATTACATTATTGAACGAGATACCATCAAACGAGGAGATAATCTTAGCAAAATTTTGGCTCGGCATGATTTCGATGCTGTAGAAATTGCAAAAACAGCCGAAAAAGTGAGAGATTCTTTCGATTACAAAAAACTTCGCCCCGGAAAAGTACTCACTTTATTAAAAAGCAAAGAAACACCTTCAACTTTGGATATATTAATTTACGAGCCTGACAACTTAGGATTTAATGTGATTAATTTCAAAGATTCTACGTATGCTTATACAGTTAATTATCCAGTGAGTTATGTAGAAAAAGTAGTTGCAGGAGAGATTTCTGGCTCTTTGTCCGAATCGTTACAAAGAGAAGGATTAGACCCAGGTGTGGGCACACTTTTGTCCAATGCATTTGCGTGGTCGGTAGATTTCTTTAAATTCAGACGCGGCGATCGCTTTGCTGTTGCCGTAAGAGAAAAATATATCAACGACAGCATTTATGTTGGAGTAGATGAGGTTTTAGGGGCATACTTTAATTATCAAGGCAAAGAAATTTATGGTTTTTCACATACCAAACCCGATAGTAATACTACAGAGTATTTTGACGAAAATGGTAAACAGATGAAAACCATGTTTTTGAAAGCACCGCTAAAGTATTTCCGAATTACATCCAGATTTACCAAACGAAGATTTCACCCGGTACAAAAACGTTGGAAAGCACATGGAGGTACAGATTACGCTGCACCAACCGGAACACCAATTATGGCGACTGCTGCTGGTAGAGTTATCGAAGCGGGATATACAGCTGGGAATGGAAATTATGTTAAAGTTAAACATAACGCTACTTATACAACACAATATTTGCACATGAGTAAAATATTGGTACGTCGAGGACAACACGTACAACAAGGTCAAACTATTGGGCGTGTAGGAAGCACTGGTTTGGCAACAGGACCACACGTTTGTTATAGGTTTTGGAAGAACGGGGTGCAAGTAGATCCGTTAAAGCAAAACCTACCGACATCACAAGCTATGGACAAAAAAGATTTGCCTGCCTACTTAGAAAAAATAAAGCCTATCAAAGAGCAAATTGACGCGGCTTTGATCAATAAGTTTCCGAATTAATTATTTCATCAAGTCTTCTGCATAAACAGACACAGGTATCGAAAGGGTTTGTTTAATCGGCTTGCCATTTTGAGTTGCCGGAATCCATTGGCTGGATTTAACCACTCTAACGGCTTCTTGATAAACGCTGTTTTCTTCCGTCGAATTCACGGGTTTAAAATTTTTCGGCTGTCCGTTTTCATCAATATCGAACAGCAGATAAACGGTATAATACGCTTCTTCCGGATCAAGTTCCAAATTTTCTGTATCGACGTTATAGAAATTGAAATTTTCTGCGATATAATTTCTAAAAGCTCGCAAACCTTTTTCAAATCGGGCATTGGTTCGAGTTGGTATTTCAAGGCTGTCTGAAACTATTTCTGGAATTGCAATTTCTTCATTTTGGATATACACAGAATCTTGCTGAGCCCAGATATTTGTGCCACAAATCAACAACAAAAAAGGGAAAATTATTTTCATTTTAATTGATTTTATAGATTAAATTCAATGCTTTGTCAATGCTTTTTACTTGATCAAAGGTAAGTAATAATCGCAAGCCTTTTTTGGTTTCTTTTTCTTTTAATCTGCACAACATCGGATTGTTTTGTACAAAAGTGAGCACTTTTCTAAATTGTTCGGATTGATAAAAAGCCGAATTTTGGTCAGCAACGAAATAGCCAATCATTTTTCCTTGTTTCAATACCAATTTTTCTATGCCCAATTCCACCGCTTTCCATTTGATTTTTACACTGTCTAACAAGTTTTGGGCAGTTGGCGGAATTGGTCCAAAAATATCCGTTATTTTTTCTTCAAATTTGGATAGTTCTTGTTCGTTTTTAATCGCATTGAGTTCATTATACAGATTCATTCTTTCGGTGATATTATTCACATAATCATCAGGGAAAAGCACTTCAAAATCTGATTCTAACACAAAATCCCGGACATATTTTTTAGGTTTTTCTGCTTCGGTTTCGTCATACAATTCTTTGAATTCGTCTTCTTTTAGCTCTTCGATAGCTTCATTCATGATTTTTTGGTATGTTTCAAAACCGATTTCGTTGATGAAACCACTTTGTTCACCGCCAAGCAAATCACCAGCTCCTCGTATTTCCAAATCTTTCATCGCGATATTGAAACCGCTTCCTAAATCAGAGAATTGTTCCAAAGCTTCAATGCGTTTTCGAGCATCTTCAGTCATCAAACTATAAGGCGGACAGATAAAATAACAAAATGCTTTTTTGTTGCTTCGCCCCACGCGACCTCTCATTTGGTGTAAATCAGATAGACCAAAATTATTGGCATTATTGATAAAAATCGTGTTGGCATTCGGAACGTCCAGTCCACTTTCAATTATCGTTGTCGCGACCAACACGTCATATTTATCATCGATAAAATCGAGCAATGTTCGTTCTAATTGTTTTCCGTCCATTTGTCCATGACCGACAGCTACTTTCGCATCCGGAACCAATCGCTGAATCATTCCGGCGATTTCTTTGATGTTTTCGATTCGATTGTTGATAAAAAACACTTGACCACCTCGCTCGATTTCTAAGCTGATAGCATCGCGAATAGTTTCTTCGTTAAATCCAACTACAGAAGTTTCAATCGGATAACGATTTGGCGGCGGTGTAGAAATGATAGACAAATCTCGTGCTGCCATCAAAGAAAACTGTAAAGTTCGCGGAATTGGTGTAGCGGTTAAAGTTAGCGTGTCGATATTTTCGCCCAAGGTTTTGAGTTTGTCTTTTACAGCAACGCCAAATTTCTGTTCTTCATCAACGATGAGTAATCCCAAATCTTTAAACCGAATACTTTTTCCGACCAATTGATGTGTGCCGATAATAATGTCTATTTTTCCGTTGGATAAATCTTCGAGTGTTTGCGTTTTTTGCTTTCCGGTTTTAAATCGGTTGAGATATTCTACGCGAACAGGCAAATTTTTTAGTCTTTCTCTAAACGTTTGGTAATGCTGAAAAGCCAAAACTGTCGTCGGGACAAGCACAGCTACTTGTTTGCCGTTATCTACCATTTTGAAAGCGGCACGTATGGCTACTTCGGTTTTTCCGAAACCAACATCGCCACAAACCAGTCTGTCCATTGGTCGGTCGCTTTCCATATCAAATTTAACATCGTTGGTGGCTTTGTATTGGTCCGGTGTATCTTCGTATAAAAACGAACTTTCCAATTCGGCTTGTAAATAGCTGTCTGGAGCACAAGCAAAACCTTTTTCTGTTCGTCGTTTAGCATAGAGTTTAATCAGGTTGAAAGCAATTTCTTTAACCCGAGCTTTGGTTTTATTCTTCAGGTTTTTCCATGCTTTTGAACCCAATTTATATATTTTGGGTTCGGTACCATCTTTGCCATTGTATTTGGCTATTTTGTGCAAAGCATGAATACCAACATAGACAATATCGTGGTCGGCGTAAACCAATTTTATGGCTTCTTGCTTTTTGCCATCGACTTCGATTTTTTGCAAACCACCAAATTTTCCGATTCCGTGATCGATGTGCGTAACATAATCGCCCACCGACAACGAATTCAGCTCTTTGAGTGTGATGTTTTGCTTTTTATTTTTGGCATTTTTGATAGAAAAACGATGATAACGCTCAAAAATCTGATGATCTGTATAGCAGACTATTTGATTTTCATCGTCGATAAATCCTTGATATAACGGAAAAACTTTGGTTTCGTACGCTTCGACTTGTTTTTGTCCATTCTCTTTAAAATTCTCGAAAATATCATGAAAACGATTGGCTTGTGCTTCGCCGGTACAATATAAATAGTTGGTATAACCATTTTGATGATTGGCATTGAGGTTGTCAATCAATAAATCAAATTGTTTGTTAAAGGTTGGCTGCGGACGAAACAGAAATTCTATTTTTTCATTCGGTACAAAATCTGGATTTTCGTTCAAACAAACTGACGTAAAATGAAACAATCGCTCTGATAATTCTTCGCCGGAAACAAACATTTCTTTCGGACTCAAATGTTTGACTGTTTGATCTAAACGAGTAAACGCATCCTGAGCTTTTTCAAAAAGATGTTGAACACGGTCTTTTAAAAACTGCGTATTCTGTAAAAATACAATTGTATCATGATGGATAAAATCCAGAAAACTTTCTCGATGTTCTTGAGAAGATTTGTTGGCGATATTCGGAATAAGATCAATCTTTTTTAAGCTATCAACAGACAGTTGCGTTTCTATATCGAAGCTTCTGATGCTATCAATTTCATCACCAAAAAACTCAATTCGATAAGGACGATCATTAGAAAAAGAAAAAACATCTAGGATTCCGCCACGAACAGAAAATTCGCCGGGTTCTGTAACAAAATCAACCCGTTTAAATTCGTATTCAAACAAAGTTTCGTTGACTTTATCAAGCGATATTTCTTCGTTCAAAACTAGTTTTAAGGTGTTGTTTTCCAATTGTTTTTTGGTGACTACTTTTTCGAATAACGCATCGGCGTAAGTAACAATAATTGCTGGTTTTCTGCGAGAATTAATGCGGTTGAGTACTTCTGCTCTAAGGAGAACATTGGCGTTGTCGGTAGTTTCAATTTCGTAGGGACGGCGATAGGAACCGGGATAAAACAAAACGTCTTTTTTGTTTACCAAATTTTCCAAATCATTGAGGTAATATGCCGCTTCTTCCTTGTCGTTAAAGATAAGCATAAACGGTTTTTCGGCTTGGCGAAAAAGGGCTTCAATAACAAATGACAATGACGAACCCACAAATCCTTTGGCGAGGATTTGGTTTCGTTTTACGAGGATGTTTTGTAATAACTGATTGGTTTTGCTGTTGTTAGCGTATAGGTCTGATAAATTCATAAATTAAGGCAACACTTTTAAAGTAGCTCTTTTAACAGTATCTATGTTTTGATAGAGGTTTTCTTCTCCTTCTTCTAGCGGAATATTTTTCTTGAGTAAGATTTCTTCCATTTGGAGGATAATCGACTGCGTATTTTTATTGATGTTTGTCAAGATTTCTGCGATTTTTTTATCTGGTACTTGGTCAAGTTGCATGTACATATCCAAATCTTGTAAATGTGTGTTCAGCAAAGCAATTCTACTTAGAACCGCCGGATTTTTGAATTCTTCCGGAACTGTTGCAGCCAATTTATCGCCCAACTTAGCCAAGTTTTCGGCTTCTTCTCTGAAAGCAGAAATCGACGACAAGGGTTTGCTCGAAAATTCATCTAACAAATTGTGCCAATCTTTCCATTCGCTGATTTTATCCTGAACGATTTTGGGTGTTTCTGGTTGTTCAAAAATCCATTTTTGATTAACATTATTGAACAAAGAATCTTGTCTTCGGACTTGTTCTTCGTTGAGTGAATACGTGTCGGAAGTTGTTTTTTTACAGCCGCATAATACGACCAAAGCTATCAAGGTCAAATAGAATTTCATATCAAAAGTAAAACTACCGCAAAGTTACGAATGTTCGGTTTAAAAAAGAATCTATTTGAAATTTATCTGAATTTCTGTTATGTAGAGAAGTTAAAGTAAATTGTTTTGTTCCGCTTCACCTTTTTGTAGTGTAAACGAAAATGTTGAGCCTTTTTCTAGTTCGCTTTCTACGCAGATATGCTCTTCGTGTGCTTCAACGATATGTTTCACGATAGACAGCCCTAATCCCGAACCGCCAATTTTTCGTTGTCGGCTAGCGTCTGTGCGATAAAATCTTTCGAATAATCTAGGAAGGTGTTTGGCTTCAATTCCTTTTCCGTCATCGACAACGCGAATGATAATTTTGTTTTCTGTCAGTTCTTCAAAGGCAACTTCGGTGGTGCCGCTTATTCTGCCGTATTTAATAGAGTTTTCGATAAGGTTGATGGCTACGCGATAGATTTTTTCTTCGTCACCATACACAAATATTTTGCGATAATGGTCTTTGTCAAACAGTAAAACGATGTCTTTTTCTTCTGCTTTGAGTTCCAATAAATCAAACACACGTTGAAAAACAGCTACAATGTCAAAATTTGTTTTATTTAGATGCATTTCATTGGTTTCCAGTTTGGTAATCATGTCTAAGCTTTCTACCACATCGATTAATCTTTCTACACCATTTCCGGCTCTTTTGAGATATTTTTTCTTGAGTGATTTTTCTAATTTGATATTTTTGTCCATCAAAGTTTCCAAATATCCTTGAACTGTAAATAGTGGTGTTTTTAATTCATGTGCCAGATTTCCGATAAACTCTCGGCGGTATTCTTCTTGTATTTTGAGGGTTTTAACTTCGACTTTCTTTTTGCGTGCAAAAGATTTAAGCTCTTGCATCAGTGTTTTCATATCGGTAGTGACGGAATGGTTTGGCAAATCAGATTCGTCTAATAAAGAAAGTTGTTTGTATAATTTTTGGATTCGTCTGTAAATGAAATGTTCGACTCTAAATTGAAGAACGATGAAGCAAAATACAAAGAACAATAAGCCAAATGCTAATGTAAACCACAAGTGAAAAGTATCGAAAAGATATTCCAATGTAGATAGCAAAACCACTGCAAAAAGAGTAATTAAAGCAGTGGATTTAAAGGCAAATTTATATGTTTTTTTAAATTTTATACTCATTTAAGCCTCAAATTTGTAACCAACACCTTTGATAGTTTTGAAGTAATCATCGCCAATTTTTTCACGTAATTTTCGAATGTGAACATCGATAGTTCGTCCGCCAACTACGACTTCGTTGCCCCAAACTTTGTCAAGAATCTCTTCGCGGTTAAAAACTTTTCCAGGTTTGGACGCTAAAAGATATAATAATTCAAATTCTTTCTTGGGCAAAATCATTTCCTTGTCGGCTTTTACGATTTTATATTCTTCCCGATTGATTTCGATATCGGCAACTTGTATTGTACCTGATTTTTCTTCTTTGTTTTTCAATCGTCTGAGTAGAGCATTTACTTTGCTCACCAATACTTTTGGTTTGATAGGTTTGGTGATATAATCGTCGGCACCAACTTCAAAACCTGCCAGCTGTGAGTAATCTTCGCCTCGGGCAGTTAAGAAAGTGATGATAGTTTGTTCAAGTTTTTTGTTTTTTCGGATGTTTTCGCAGGCTTCTATACCATCCATTTCAGGCATCATCACATCCATGATGATTAGATGAGGTTCTTTTTTATTGGCCTTTTCAACGGCTTCTATACCGTTTTTTGCCTTGTAAACTTGGTATTTCTCTGCTTCGAGATGGATGCTTAATATTTCCAAAATATCCGGCTCATCATCGACCAATAATATTTTTATATCCTTGTTTTTCATATCTAAAGGGTTTATCTGCGTGTAAAATTAAAGATAAATAATCATAAAAATTATTGGTTTACAATTATTTAATAACTGCTGTTTTTTTGGTAAAGATTAATTAACATGAAAACTGCTTGAAAAAGAGGTTTTCCAAGCAGTTTTTGTTATAAACGATAAATGATATGTTACCCCAGATATGTTTTTAGGATTTTGCTTCGAGAAGTATGTTTTAATCTTCTGATAGCTTTTTCTTTGATTTGTCTAACTCTTTCGCGAGTCAGGTCAAAAGTTTCTCCGATTTCTTCAAGCGTCATCGGATGTTGATTTCCTAATCCGAAATACAATCTAACAACATCGGCTTCTCTTGGAGTCAAAGTTTCTAAAGCTCTTTCTATTTCTGTGCTTAAAGATTCGTGGATGAGCTCTCTGTCTGGATTTGGCGATTCGCCCGAACGCAAAACATCGTACAAATTGGAATCTTCGCCCTCGACCAAAGGAGCGTCCATGGACAAATGACGCCCCGAATTTTTCATCGATTCCTTTACGTCATTTACTGTCATGTCCAATTCTCTAGCGATTTCTTCTGCGGATGGCGGACGCTCATTAGCTTGTTCTAATAAAGCAAAAGTTTTGTTGATTTTATTGATTGAACCGATTTTGTTTAACGGTAAGCGTACAATTCTCGACTGCTCTGCCAATGCAGATAATATTGATTGACGAATCCACCAAACAGCATAAGAAATAAATTTGAATCCTCTGGTTTCGTCAAATCTTTTTGCGGCTTTAATCAGTCCAAGATTTCCTTCGTTAATTAAATCAGGTAAAGTCAAACCTTGATTTTGATATTGTTTTGCTACAGAAACCACAAATCGCAAATTGGCTTTGGTTAATTTTTCCAAAGCTACTTGGTCGCCTGCCTTAATTCTTTGTGCTAATTCTACCTCTTCATCGGCAGTAATCAAATCTACTTTTCCAATCTCTTGTAGATATTTATCCAAAGAAGCGGTCTCGCGATTGGTTACCTGTTTTGTAATCTTTAGTTGTCTCATTCTGTTTTAATCCTTTTTATTTATGTAGGTATCAGTTATACGAAAAGGAAGATTAAAATGTTACAAAAAGAATGTATATTTTTTGCAAAGAGCGATTTTTCTTGATTGATTTCGGTGAAAAAATGAGGTATCTTGTTCATAAACAAAGAATTTGCCTTGCCAGCTCAAAAAAGTTGTTTATTTTTGCAAGCCCTAAGAAATGTCTTAGGACAGGAATGTTTAATTAAATAATAGTAAAAAAGTGGAAAGTTTAAGTTACAAAACCCCATCACTGAACAA
>Ga0079224_100012865_pt1 | contig 11616 bp, 9 predicted proteins | sample Stecom2015_FD_80414 | JGI IMG/M metagenome (GOLD analysis project Ga0079224, IMG submission 80414) | Agricultural soil microbial communities from Utah to study Nitrogen management - Steer compost 2015 | ecosystem: Environmental > Terrestrial > Soil > Agricultural land | place: USA: Utah...
AAAAAATGAAAAAATTATTTTGGTTGTTTTTCCTTCTCCTCACAACAAGCTTTCCGCAGAATGTAGAATTCAATTCTCTGTTTCAGATAAATGCATATCAAACTTCTGATGTTAATAATACTCAGGCTGGATTTAATTATTCCTGGTTTCCAGTTCCGTCTGAAGTTCACTTAGGTTTTACATATTTTCCTTTAAATCAATTTGGTTTATCGGCAAGAGCGGGTATAGTTTATTTTGGTGATGAATTTACCGGGATGGAATACAGTATTCTTGGTAAATATTTTATTTTTCCTTCGGTTTATTTTATGGGAAATTATACTATTCATTTAAATAATGATGGCGGCGGAAATACAAAAAAATGGTATGATGTAACCGTTCATTTGCCGGGATTTGGTGCGGGTTATAAAGCCTCAGAATTAATATCTCTTGAACTATTATTTCTTAAGCCAAATGATATTATAATTGAATCCTATATTGAACCTGATAATTTCAGAAAAAATATAAAGTTAGACTGGATGATTAAATTTGGTGTAGGTTTTAACTGGCAGTTATAATTTTATTAAGGAATATAAAATTTTCATGCAATCATGCATCTACACAAAAGTTCCCACTAAATGAGTGTGTTAATTTCTTCTTGACAACGTAAACTAAAATCTTTAATTTTTCATTCAGCCACTGTCAAGTTTTAAAACCTGACGGTGGTAATTTTTTTTAAATTATTAGTTATAAATCAGCGGGTATCAAAATGTCAGATCAGGGATTTGTTTATCTAACAAGGGAAAGATTAATAGAACTCGAAAAAGAATTACAGGATTTAAAAACAAACGGCAGAAAAGAGATAGCTGCTAAAATTGCTGAAGCAAGGGCACATGGCGATCTTTCGGAAAATGCCGAATATGATGCTGCAAAAGAGGAGCAGGGACTATTTGAACTTAAAATAAGTAAACTCGAAAATATCCTTTCACGCGCTCGCGTTATTGATGTTTCCCAATTTCCCCAAGATGAAGTTCACATTCTTTCCCGGGTAAAGATTAAAAATCTTAAGACAAATAAAATTTTTGATTACATGCTTGTATCCCCTGAAGAGGCTGATTTCCAGGCAGGCAAAGTATCGGTTACTTCTCCTGTAGGGCAGGGACTTATGGGAAAAAAAGCCGGAGACAAAGTTGAAGTTAAAGCCCCGGCAGGTATTCTTCATTTTGAAATTCTTGAAATAAAATAGAAGTATTTTTTGACACTAAATTGACAGATGAATCTTATATAAAACTTGCTATTGAAATTGCAAAAAAGGGAAGCGGCTGGGTTAGTCCTAACCCTATGGTGGGCTGTATAATTGTAAAGAATGACAGGATAATCGGAGCCGGATTCCATGAAAAATTTGGCGGGAATCATGCCGAAGTAAATGCTATTCAAAAAGCAGGAAAAGAAGTTGAAGGAGCAACACTTTATACAAACCTTGAACCCTGCAGCCATTTCGGAAAAACTCCACCCTGCGTTGATTTAATAATTGCCAGTAAAATAAAAAAAGTTATAATCGGCACACTCGATATGAATCCGCAGATAAGCGGCAAAGGAGTAAAAAAATTAAAAGCCGCCGGAATTGAAACTAAAGTTGGTATTCTTGAAAATGAATGCATTGAACTGAATAAATTTTTTTTCAAGTATATCACAAAAAAAATTCCTTATGTTACACTTAAAGCTGCACAGACAATTGATGGAAAAATTGCAGATAAATCGGGAGAATCATCATGGATTTCATCTGTTCCATCAAGAAAATATGTACATAGTTTAAGAGCAAAATATGATGCTGTTCTTGTTGGTGCGGGCACTGTTAAAAAAGATGATCCAAGATTAACTGTAAGATTAACCGAAGGGAGAAATCCAAAAAGAATTATTCTTGATCCCGGCCTTAATCTGAATATGAATTATAAAATCTTTAACAGCAATTCAGATAAAAATCTTATTGTTATTGCAACAAAAAAAAGTGCCGGTAAGAAGAGAAGAATAAACAAACTTTTTTCAATTGGTGCTTCAGTTCTCTTTGTAAAAGAAGATAAAGATGAAATGATAAATCTTAAAAGCGCTTTGAAAGAATTATATAAACTTGGTATTGCATCTATTCTTGTTGAAGGGGGGAGCCAGGTATTTTCATCTTTTATAAAACAAAATCTTTTCGATGATTTGATTACATTTATAAGTCCGAAAATTCTGGGTTGCGGAATTCCCGTAGTTAATAATCTTGGAATTAAGCAGCTTCGGAAATCAATTAAACTTAAAATAGGTAATGTTGAAAAAGTTGGTGACGATGTACTTATTGAATTCCACAAATAATCTATTCATTAATTATTGAAAGGGGAAAAATGTTTACAGGATTAGTAGAAGAAACAGGCAGATTAAAAAATAAAATAAAAACCGGGGATGGCTATCAATTAGTAATAAGTGCAGAAAAAATTCTTGACGACCTTGAAATAGGAAACAGTGTAAGCGTAAACGGGTGCTGCCTTACAGTTGTTAAAAGAGAAGGGAACACTTTTTCTGTCGATACAATTGAAGAGACCTTAAAGAAAACCAATTTAGGCTCACTTGAAATTAATTCAAGAGTGAATCTTGAACGTCCCTTAAAAGCAGATGCAAGGTTAGGAGGACATTTTGTTCTTGGTCACGTTGATACAACCGGAACAGTCTGGGATGTTAAAGAGTTATCCAATAGTCATTTTATGAAAATTAAATTTCCTGCTGAATTTAAAAAGTACCTTATTTATGTAGGCTCAATCTCAATCGATGGTGTAAGTATGACGGTTGCAGAACTTGGCGATGACTGGTTTGGCGTTGGAATAATTCCTTTTACATGGCAGGAAACTATTTTTTCTGATAAGAAAGTTGGTGATAAAGTAAACCTTGAATTTGATGTTTTGGGAAAATATGTTGAAAGAATAATGGAAGGTAAACAGGATAATATTCCTGAACAGATTAAATGAAAAGGATTGAACAAAAAGCTCTTAAATTTATTGGTGAACAAAATCTTATTAATAAGAATGATAAAATACTTATCGGGTTAAGCGGGGGACCCGATTCTGTTTTTCTTATTCACTTCCTGAAAAAATATTCTAAGAAATTTAAAATTGATATTGGTGCACTTCATATAAATCATCAGCTGAGAGGAAAGGATGCAGATAAGGATGAGCAGTTCTGTAAAAAATTATGTGAAAAATTATCCGTTGAATTTTATTCAGTAAAAAAAGATGTAAAAGCTTATTCAAAGGATAAAAAGATTTCTATTGAAGCAGCAGGCAGAAAAATCCGTTATAATGAATATGAGAGAATCCTGAAAGAAAAAGGTTATAACAAAATTGCTACAGCACACAATGCTGATGAAAACGCAGAAACCGTACTTCTTAATTTAATAAAAGGCTCAGGCCTCCGTGGATTGTCCGGTATTCCTCCTAAAAGAAATAATATAATCAGACCCGTTCTTTGTCTTACTAAAGAAGAGATTTTGTTATATCTGAAAGAAAATAAAATTAAATACAGAACTGACCTTACAAACTTTACAGATGATGCGGAAAGAAATTACCTGCGTAATAAAGTTATCCCTTTAATTTCCGGCAAACTGAATCCTTCCTTTTCAAATACAGTTTTAAAATCATCTGAAGTACTAAGAAAAATTTATAACCTTATAAACAAAAATATTCAGCAAAAGGCAGGTAAACTTGTAAAACAAAATGATGATTATGTAACAATTTCAATTGATGAATTTAATAAGATTGATGAAGAATATAGAAGTGAAATTCTACGTTATATATTTGATAAATATTTTGATGTGCAAATCTCATTTAATGATTGCGATAAAATTTTATCTTTAATAAATAAACAAACAGGCAGAAGTACTTTTATTTCAGGTAAAATAAAAATAGTGAGAGAGAGAAATGATCTTCTTATAAAAAAAGAAAAGTTATTAAGCGAAGAAAAAGTATTTACCGTAAAACCTGGTGAGACAATTAAATTAAACGATCATCTTTTATCAATAAAAGAAGTTGGAACAATTATTCCCGGACACAGTTCTAACAAAAATCTGGAATATATTAATGGCGATAATACAAGTGACACTTTCCTTGTAAGAAGATGGCTTCCCGGGGAAAGATTTTTTCCATTCGGAATGAAAGGCTCAAAAAAAGTTTCCGATTTTCTGAATGAACAAAAAATTCTTTCTGTAAAGAAAAAAGAGCAGTTAGTTCTTTTAAATAATGACAGGATTGTTTGGGTTATTGGTTTAAGACTCGATGAGCGCTTCAGAATAACACCCGAAACTAAAAAGGTTTATCAATTATGTCTTTCATAAATGAAGATAAAATTATTGCTGGTGATGACATTTTTGTACCATTTTTATCTGAAGAAAAAATTCAGCAGAGAATTAAAGAACTTGGAGATCAGATTTCAAAAGACTATGAAGGAAAAGTACCGGTTTTTATCGGTGTGTTAAATGGTTCATTTATATTCCTTGCAGATTTGGTAAAGAATATTTACGTTGATTGTGAAATAGATTTCTTCAAACTTTCCAGTTACGGCGATGAAAAAATTTCTTCCGGTAAAGTTACACTTCTTAAAGAGCTTAACTGCGATATTAATGGAAGAGATATTATTATAGTTGAAGATATAGTTGATTCCGGACTTTCTCTAAAATATATAGTAGAGTTACTCTCACGGTATACTCCTTCAAGTATGAAGATTGTATCGCTATTGGTTAAGCCCGGTAGCCTTAAATATAATGTTAAAATTGATTATATTGGATTTGAGATTCCTGGCAAATTTGTAATAGGTTATGGTTTGGATTATGCTCAGAAATTCAGAAACCTAAGATCGATTTATGTACTAAAGGATTGAAGTTAATGTTTAATAAGAAATCATATAATTTAAATATGTCTGATAACAACGATAAAAAAGAAAACAAGAAGCCTGTAAAGGGCAGCGGTCAAAATAAACCAGATGATAATTTCGACTGGTCGAAAGTAATTCGTCTTGTATTTGGCTGGGGTGCTGTAATTGTTGCGGCTGTAATTGTCATGCAGGTTTTCAGAACCGGAACTGCAAATTATGTGGAAATACCATATAACCAGTATGAAAAACTTTTAAATGAAGATAAAATTGAAAAAGCTGTAATCACCAAGTCAGATGTTAATGATTACTACTTTAAAGCCGAATTAAAGCAGAGCCAGCAGGTAATAATTAACAACCGTCCCACAGAAATTGAACAATTCTCGGTTTATCTTCCCGAACCAATAATTAAAGACCAGGAAGCTATCTGGAAAGCCAAAGGTATTAATTATTCTTTTGATAAGGAGTCAAATGAATGGCTTAATGTACTTGTTAGCTTTGTTCCCTGGATAATTATTATTGCTGTATGGATTTTTATTATGAGAAGAATGCAGGGGACAGGCGGCGGCACAAGAGGTATTTTTTCTTTTGGAAAGAGTAAAGCAAAATTAATAACTCAGGCTGGTACCAAAATAACTTTTAAAGATGTGGCAGGTGCCGATGAAGCAAAAGTTGAACTTCAGGAAGTTATTGAATTTCTGAAAGAGCCATCAAAGTTTCAGAAACTTGGCGGAAAAATTCCTAAAGGTGTTTTGTTATTGGGACCTCCCGGAACAGGTAAAACACTTCTTGCAAGAGCAGTTGCAGGTGAAGCCGGTGTTCCTTTCTTCTCCATAAGTGGTGCTGATTTCGTTGAGATGTTTGTTGGTGTGGGTGCCAGCCGTGTAAGAGACCTTTTTGAACAAGGAAAGAAAAATGCCCCCTGTATAATTTTTATTGATGAAATTGATGCGGTGGGAAGACACAGAGGTGCAGGTCTTGGCGGTGGTCACGACGAACGTGAACAAACTTTAAACCAGCTTCTTGTTGAAATGGATGGTTTCGAACAGAATACTGGTGTTATAATTATTGCCGCTACAAACCGTCCCGATGTTCTTGATCCGGCACTATTAAGACCGGGAAGATTTGACAGACAGATTGTGGTTGACAGACCTGATGTTAAAGGTCGTGAAGGAATTCTTAAAGTTCATACCCGGAATATTCCTTTGGCTCCATCTGTTAAACTTGATGTGCTTGCAAAAGGTACTCCCGGTTTGGCAGGTGCCGAGTTGGCTAACTTAGTCAATGAAGCTGCTCTTCTTGCTGCAAGAAAAAATAAACCACAGGTGGAAATGATTGATTTCGAAGAAGCTAAAGATAAAGTTATGATGGGTATGGAAAGAAAAAGCATGATTATATCTGAAAAAGAAAAAAGAATTACAGCTTATCATGAAATTGGACACGTACTTGTAGCAAGGATGCTTCCCGAAGCTGACCCGGTTCATAAAGTAACTATAATTCCCCGCGGTAGAGCACTTGGTGTTACTAGTTATCTGCCGATTGATGAGAAACATACTTATTCAAAAGAATATCTCGAAGCAATCATTACTTATGCTTTAGGCGGAAGGGCTGCTGAAAAAATTGTCTTTAACCATTATACAACCGGTGCAGGCAATGATATTGAAAAAGCAACAAGTATTGCACGCAAAATGGTTTGTGAATGGGGTATGAGTGAAAAACTCGGTCCGCTTAGTTATGGTGCAAAAGAGGAAGAGATATTCCTTGGAAGAGAAATCCAAAAACACCGTGACTACAGTGAAAAAACTGCAATTGAAATCGATGAAGAGATAAGAAGAATTGTAAATGCAGGTATGTCCCGCGCAGAAGAAATTCTTAATAAGCATATTGATCTTCTGCATAAACTTTCGGAAGAGTTACTTGAGAGGGAAATTCTCGATTCTTATGAAATAGAAAAAATTATTAAAGGTGAAGAACTGCCGCCGGTTAAAAGAAACGGCAATGCTAATCCTGAAAATAATGAAGAGATGCCCGAACATGTAAAAAAATTAATGGAACAGCGTAAATCGAAAGAAACCTCCCCAAAAGATGATTCCAATTGAACGGGAAAGTATTAATTACAGGGATGAATTGGTAAGAAAGCTGATTCATCTCTGCTCCTTATCAATTCCGATTATTTATTATTTCATTTCACGCGAAACCGCAGCTTTAATTCTTGGAATTTTAACTTTTACAGCACTTGTAATTGACCTCGGCAGATATTTTTCAAATTCCTTCGGGAAGATTTTCTATAAAATATTCGGATTTCTTCTCCGCAAACATGAGGTAGACCATAAAAAGAAAAATCTTAATGGTGCTACTTATGTTTTAATGTCCGCACTTATTTGTGTTATTATCCTTCCTAAAGTAATATTTATTACAGCTTTCTCAATTTTAATTATCAGCGACAGTCTCGCAGCATTAATCGGAAGAAGGTTTGGCAAAAGAAAATTCCTTTCGAAGAGTTTGGAAGGAACTTTGGCATTTTTCATAAGTGCAAGTGTTGTTGTTTTTCTGACACCTAAAATAGAAGGCGCACTTATGACCCAGTATCTTATCGGAATTGCTGCTGCTTTTGTTGGTGCTATCGTAGAAAATATCTCTTTTGGATTTGCTGATGATAATTTATCTATTCCCATTTCTATAGGTTTAACAATGTGGTTTTTGTATATCACATTTTTGCCAAACACAGAATTAGTTTTAGCGGGAGTTCCTAATTAAAATGAAACATATCTATTACTTTATTTTTTGTTTGTTTATAATTCTTCAGGGATGTGACCCATCAACTAAACCTGCCAGGGGTTTGGAAGATGAAATTTATGTGGTTGCAGATTCCGCCGAATTTGCAGAATTAAGTACAGCTCTCCAGACGACTTTTGAAAAAATTATTTATACACCTCAGCCTGAAAAACTTTTTACTCTTATAAGAGTTCCAGTTAATGAAATTGAAAAGCACAAGAATAAAAAGAACCTGATTATAGCTGCTCCTTTAAATTCCGAATCTAATACAGCAAAATATATCCGGGCTGTTACTGATTCTGCTGCATTAAAGCAGATTCTGGAAAACAATAATTTTATGATAAGAAGATATGACCTGTGGGCAAAAGACCAGCTAGTTATGGTGCTTTCTGCTCCGGATTTGCAGGAACTTGAGTTCAAAATTCTTCAGCATAAAGATGAGCTTCTTTATTCTTTTCAGAAAATTTCTGATAGAAGGTTATATGAAAGTCTTTATAATGCTAAGTATGAACAAAAAAATATTGAAGGAAAATTTTTAAGAGATTACGGCTGGATAATTTATGTACAGGCAGATTTCCAGGTCGCAATAAATAATCCCGATTATAATTTTGTGTGGTTAAGGCGAGCTCCTAATTCAGATATGGAGAGATGGATTTTTGTTCACTGGATTGATAATGCTTCACCCGAACTTCTTAATGCAGATTCGGTTAAAGCTATCCGCAACAGGCTGACAGAAAAATTCTACCGTACTACTGATGACAGTTCTTATGTTGTTATCTCCCGGGATTATTACACAACCAATGAGGTGAACTTTAAAGGAAGGTATGCAATCTTTACACAAGGATTGTGGGATTTAAATATTAAAGGAATGGGTGGTCCTTTTATCAATTATACTTTTTATGATGAAAAAACAAAGAGAATTTATATGCTGGATGGTTCTGTCTATGCTCCAAAATATTATAAGAGAAATTTAATTCACCAGATGGATGTTACCCTGCAGTCGTTTATGACAGAAGATGAACTGAGTGCAAAGAAAAGAGAAGAACTTCTCGAAGAAGCTGAAGATGATTAATTTTCATTTACATACCAACTGCCTGTTTAATACTCTGGGGAATTCTATATTCAGGAAAATCTTTCTGAACCTTTTCTATATATAATTTTGCTTTTTCTATTTTATCAAACTGAACTTCATACAATGCTCTTCTTGTAAGCATTGGTGCTATAAACATATTTGTAATGTTGTTTACATACTTGTCTCTTCTTTCAGGAATCCTGATATTAAATTCCGGTTCAGGTGAAGGAACATATTTTTTATCATTCGGAACTACTTTAAATAAAAATCCCCAGGGAACAAGTGCATAACCTTCAGGCAATGCAAATTCACCACGCTGCATTTCGTTTTCAAAAAGTTCGGGAGAAATAAAAACATCTCTATTACCAATATTATTTTTTACAAGATTAGTCATTATTCTCCTGTAAAGATTTTCAAGAAGTGCTGGATTATATTCTTCATCTCTTTCAAATGGTTTTAATGCTTCAAGAAATAATTTTATCTCTTCATCCAAACCGGAAAGAATTCCCGGGTAAACAGTTTCAAGCTGATTAAAGTACCATGACCTTCTGAGCAATTCTTTATCAATTATTGCTACATCTCTTTTATAATTCTCAACAAACTGAAAATAATATGATGGCGAAATGAAATAATCCCACTGGTAACCAATAATAACTGAACTATCCGGGACAGTGCTTAAAATTTCTTTTGTATAATCTTCATAAATAAAATTATCACTTTCATTCACATCTTTATAAGTAATAAAAATATGAACAAGAATAAAAAGTGAGATAAGTGAAAGGCTGACAATGTAAGAGCCTTTTACTTTAAGAAATGAAAATATTTTTATTATCCCGAATACGGAAAAGAATCCTATAGAGATATAAGCAAGAAGAAAGTAAGAATCAATATCAACAATATCATAATTAATTGAATAGAGAACAGTTGCAATAAATGTTATTAATAGAAATATGCCGAACCTTCTCGCCAGAGAAAATGAAAAAATTAAACCAATTAGTGCGATGAATAAATTAACTGAAAATTCAGAAGGCAGCATTGTTATAAAATAATCGAGCTGCTTTTTTGCTGATTCACTTGAAGAGAATAGCCAGACCTGGTATTGTTTTCCTGAGATATGCCTTATTATTCTCTCCATATCAACAGGGTTTCCCCAATTGAGCAAGGGATTTTGGGATGCACGAACCGGCAGATATGAATAAAGCAGAATCAAAACAGGAAAAAATATTAATAACATTAAACCGATTCTCTTAAAACTTGCTTTGTTGAATTTATATTTAACAAAATAAAGATATGCCACACCCGGAATTATAAGCAGTGTGGTCATATGATTTGAAAAACCAAGTGCAAGAAAAAGAGAAAAGAGTATCCAGTGTTTTGAAAGCTTTTCATCAACTTCTGATGTTACAAATGCTTTTACAAGAGAAAGAATAATTAATGAAATAAGAAAAATGTGAAGTGAATAAACTTCAACAGATGTACTTTGAATCCAGAATGTTCTGCTGAATGCAATAATTAATCCTGCTAAAACCGAAGATGCATATTTTTTCCCATCAGGTATAGATAATTGTTTCTCTTCAACAATCTGCTCTTTTGCTTTTTTCTTTTTTGGTGATTGTTTAACCGAGACCTTTCTGAGAATGCTGAATGAATTTATATTATCCAAAACATACTTTGCCGTATAAACAAAAACAGATACACCAGTAGCACACCAAAATGCAGCAAGAAGATTTGCTTTATAAATATTTGAGAAGGGGAGAGGTATAAGTGAAAAAATATATCCGATAATTGTGAATAACGGATAACCTGTGGGATGTGCAATTCCTAAAGTTGATTGCACTGCTGCAAGTTCACCTGAATCAATTTTTACAACAGTTGGTGCAAGTGTTGTTAAATAAATTATGAATACAAAAAATCCTGTTAAGATGTAATAATATTTTTTTAAGATATTCATTTCACCCAAGGTATTTTTCAAACATATTGTGGTTGTAAGATAAAACTGATTTTAATTTGTCAAAGAATTCATCCTTATTCTTTAAACCAAGTGATGAAGCAAAGATTGAAAAAGTTTTTTCATCTTCAACTAATTTGGGAAATGTGTTATTAAAAATATTCTGATTCAGCAATTCAATATTTTTCAGGAAATTATAATTCTCTTTCAACTTAGCTATTTCATTTTCATTTAATAAACCGGAAAGCCTGTTGATATTTTTAATAATATTCTTTCCCAAACATTTTTTATACAAACTTAAATTGCAAAGTATAAAGTATTGAACAACAAATTCAATATCGGCTAAACCTCCGCGGCTTTTTTTTATGTTAAATGTAAACCTGTTTAAACCTGTTGAAGGAGGATATAATTTTTTTCTCATCTCCTTCATTTCTCTTTTAATGTTTTCCTGTTTTTCCTTTTTAACTCTATCTAAAAGAGATTTTTTAAAGAGAGAAAAAAGATTATCATTTCCAAAAATGAAATTAACTTTTGATAATGCCTGTAACTCCCATATTCTTGCACGGTTATTTAAATAATCTGAATATGCAGAAAGCTCCCATACAAGCTGACTGCTTCTCCCTTCGGGACGAAGCCTGCAATCAACATCAAATGGATTAAATTCTTTTTTAAATTCAATGAGAATACTCTGAAAATCTTTCTGAACATTTCTTCTTTTATCATAATTATCAGCTATAAAAATCAAATCAATATCCGATGCGAATAACATTTCTTTTGTAGAAAAACTTCCTGCTGCTGCAATAAAGAAATTGTTATTCTTAATTATTTTTTGAAAAGATTTTTTCAATATATCATTAATTCTTAATCTGAAATATTCACTTAAAATATCAGATACTTTTTCAGTGGAAATTTTTTTAAGTGCAGATTGAACAGATAAATAAAAACATAT
>Ga0079224_100012866_pt1 | contig 11616 bp, 14 predicted proteins | sample Stecom2015_FD_80414 | JGI IMG/M metagenome (GOLD analysis project Ga0079224, IMG submission 80414) | Agricultural soil microbial communities from Utah to study Nitrogen management - Steer compost 2015 | ecosystem: Environmental > Terrestrial > Soil > Agricultural land | place: USA: Utah...
GGGCCGCTCGGCGCTCCTCTGGCCGTCGCTCTGAACGAGATCGCCGCAGCCGCCGATCAGCAGCCCAAGCCCCAGAATCGCGGCCGCCGCGAGCGGTCTACCAGCGCCGGCGATGCCTGCGGCCGGCCGCCTCAAGAGGCGCGGCCTTCGATGTCGTCTGGCGGTCATCGGGTTAACCCTGCCGCGAGTAGTGCAGCGTCGCCTCGCGGGGCAGCGCCTGGCGGTAGGCGGCGGTCGCGGTCTGCCCGGTGCGCAGGTTGTTGAGCGCCTGGCGGGTCTCACCGCGTTGGGCCGCGGCATCGTCGCAGAGCTGCCCGGCGCGCTGGACGGCCGCGGTCAACTGCTCGGCGACGGCTACGCGGCCGGCTTCATCCAGCCCGTCGAGCGCGCCCAGCAATTCCTCGTTCAGGCTGGCGGTCAGAGCGGTCAGCGCCTCCAGCCGCTCGAAGTCGCCGGCGGCCAGCGCCTCGGCCTGGCGGTCGAGCGCGTAAGCGATCTCCGCGACGATGTCGGTTGCCTGCAGCATGGCCTGCCCCGCTTCCCGGCTAGGCCGCCGCGGCCGCGGCGTGCGCGCCAGTCTGGATGCGCTCGCGAGCATCCAGCCAGCCGTCGAGCAGGTCGGAGAGCAGGGCCTTGACCTCGCGCAGCGGGGTCAGGCTCTTGGTCGTGTTGGCCTCGATCAGCCGTTCGAGCATGTAGTCGTAGATGCGCCGTAGGTTCGCGGCGATCTCGCCGGCATCCAGGTTGAGTGTCAGGTTGAGCTCGTGGACGATGTCCTGGACTCGCATGAGCCAGTTGTGAGCCTCGCTCATGTTGCGCCCGGCGATGGCGTCCTCAGCCTGGCCGAGCATCCGAATCGCGCCGCGGTAGAGCATGATGACCAGATCAAGGCCATCCGCCGTATGCGTTTCGATCTGGCGATAGCGTGCGTACGGATTATGGGCGAGCATCTCGCTCCCTCTCTCTCCCGGCGCTCATCCCTGCGCCGGGGTAAAACCACACGACTAGCGGTCCCTGTACGACGACGCGAACAACGAGCTCAGCGACGCCGTCAGTTGGGAACTCTGTGACTGGAGCCGGGCGAGCGTCACTTCCAGCGCGGCGTAGCGGCGCTGGAGCGTGACCTCACGGTCGGCGATGCGGTCCTCCTGCCGGGCGATCTGATCGTCGATCGCCTTCAGCTGGGCGTTGACCTGGTCCTGGCGCGCGTTGAAGATGCCGCCCGAGCCGAGCAGTCCCTTGAGATAGCTGTCGATGCGCTCGACGATGCCTTCGCGATGGGTGACGACGACCGTCGAGGTCGCGCCGCTCGGGACGTCCGAGGTCGTCAGCGTCATCCCCGGAATCAGCTCGGTGCTGCTCTTGCCGGGCGGGACCGTCACCTGGCGCGGCTCGTGGACCACGCCGTTCTCATCGGTGAAGGTGACGGTGTAGTTCCCCGCGCCGTCGGACTCGATCTGGTAGATCCCGCTCCGGGTGAACTCATTGGGCGTCCCGCTGGCGGCTGTCACGTCGCCGGGCGCCGAGAGGACGCCGCGAGCCTTGGCCGCGAAGAGGTCGTGGATGGCGCTGGGGTTGGCTTCGAGCGCTTCGCGGAACTTGGCCTCGTCGAACTTCAAGTCCTGGGTCGTGCCCGGGGCGCTGCCGATCGCGCCGAAGTTGAGGCCGATCGAGGCGAAGGTGGTGTAGCTGCCGTTGACGCCGTCGGCCGGCGAGGTGATGAAGCGGCGCAGGTTGTCGCGAATCGAGCGCAGCGTGGCATCGCCGGACAGGATGCCGCTGGTGCCTTCGGCGTCGACGCGCGTCTTGGCGCTGATCTGCCCCATCGCTTCGTTCCAGGCGCTGACGAAGGCCTTGATCTTGTCGATCGCGCCGGCCGTGTTGGGCGTGACGTTGGCCGTGACCTCGGTGGTCGTCTCGCCCTTCAGGGTCACGCTCAGGCCGGGGACGGCGTTGGTGACGGTGTTGGAGTTGGCGTAGTAGGTCGTGCCGTTGATCGTGAACTTGGCGGTCTGGCCCAATTGCTGGCTGGCGGGGTCGTCGAGGCCCACGGCCGCCAGGAAATTGCCGCTGTCGGCCAGGTCGATCAGCGTCGCGCCCTGCTTGCGGCTGGCGAGCACCAGCGCGTCTTTGCTGGCGTCGTAGCTGGCCGCCACTCCGGCCTCGGACGCGTTGATCCGGGCGATGATGTCATTGAGGCTGTCGACAGCGGGGTCGTAGTCGATCTCGACGCCGTTGATCGTCAACGTGCCGGCCCCTGCCACGGCGACGCCCATGTCGGCCTGGTTGAGCGGCAGACTGGTGCGCAGGGCGCCGAGCCCGCCAGTCGCGACGACGGCATCACCCTCCCGCGGCGCGGCGTCGATGCGCGTGGCGGACAGGAAATTGCTGGTGTCGCCGCCGGCCCCGAGCTGGATCGGCCCGCCCGGCGAATTGGCTTCGATCTGCAGCAGGTTGGGACGGCCGTGCGCGTCGTTGACGATCGAGGCGGTCACCCCGGCGCCGCTGGCGTTGATGCGGTTGATGACGTCGTTGAGGCTGTCGGTGTCGACGTCGACGTCGATCGCGACGCCGTTGATCTTGAACGTGCCGCTGGTGATCGCGGTCGCGAAATTGGCGTCCTTGATGACCGCGCTGGCGTCGATGGCCTGGCCAAGCGGCGCGGTTGAGCTGGCTGTCGTTGATGTGGCCAGCCGCTCGACGCCGATCTTGTAGGCGCCCAGCGCGACGTTGGTGCCGGCGCTGACGCTGACGGCGCTGCTGTCGGCGCCGCTCAGCGTGACGGTGCGGCCGTTGAGCGTCGATTCCAGCTTGAGGCTGGTCAGCGTGCTCTGGAGCGCGGAGAGGCGGCTCTTGATCGTGCTGACAGCGTCGTTGCGGTCGACGATTTCCTTGCGCCTGTTAGCCAGGGCGGTGAGCGGCGCGCGGTCGGCCTGCAGCAGCGCCTGAACGATCAGGTCGGTATCGAGGCCCGAGACCAGTCCATTGAATCCGATACCTGCCGACATCGTGCTCTCCTAGCGAATCTGCTTGCCGAAGCCGCCGTTGAGGGCGGCCAGGGCGTCCGACAGGCTCTTCGGCGGGACCTCGCGGAGCACCTGGTTCGTCTCGCTCTCGATGATCTGGACGATGACCCGGTTGGTGTCATCCTGGACGACGAACTTCAGGTGTGTGTTCGGTTGCAGCTGCCGGATCGCGGCCGGCTCCAGCTGTAGTTCGAGCTTGTCCTCGACCGTCAGTGGTGCGGTCCGGTTCGGGATCTCCGGGCCCGGCTCGCGCTGATGGCGCGACGGCGGGAAGGGCAGCTCTTGAACCTTGCGCGCCGGGGAGGCGTTCGTGGTCTGCTCGACGCGCTGCGGGAAATCGACCATGTCTCGCCTCCTTCCTGTGTGAGTTTCAACGTGCGTGCTCCATCACGCGCGAAAAGTGATTCTCAAGCTGATCATCGGCCTGGACGCGGGGAACTTTAGGGGGAGAGAAGTGGGTACAGGGAAGAGACAACGGGGAAGAGGGGGATCGGGCGGAGCTTCCCATGAACTACGACCTACAGACTACGAACTAACAAGGGGCCGGCTCCTTCAAGGAGCCGGCCCCTTGTTGGGTCAGTTCGGGCTGTCGGGGTAGAGCTGCTAGCGGAGCAGGCTCAGGACCGACTGCGGGGCCTGGTTGGCCTGGGCGAGGATCGCCGTGCCGGCCTGCTGCAGGATCTGCGCCTTGGTGAAGGCGACCGTCTCGGCAGCCATATCGGCGTCGCGGATGCGGCTCTCCGACGCGGCCAGGTTCTCCGAGGTCACCGCCAGGTTCTTGACGGTGTGCTCCAGGCGGTTCTGGACCGAACCGAGCTCGGAGCGCTGGGCCGAGATGTCGGCCAAAGCCTGGTCGAGCGAGTCGCGCAGCGCGTCCGCGGCGGCCTTGAAGTCAGCGTCGGTGCTCGAGGTGTTCAGGTTGGCATACGCCGTCACCGCCGCGTCGACGCTGGTGGCGCCGCCGATCGAGGCCGCGTTCATCGCGTTGAACGAGGCGCTGATCGTCTGGCCTGTGTCGGCGCCGATCTGGAAGGTCGCGTTGCCCGAAGCAGCGCTCATGACGATCGCGTCGCCGTCGAGCGCCGCGCCGATGTTGTCGGCGGTGTCGGTGCCGGCCAGCGACACCGAGATGCCCAGCGCGTCGAAGTTGAGCGTCTGGGAGTTCGCGCCGAGCGTCACCGTCTGCGCGACGTTGTCGGTGCTGCGCGTCAGGGTCAGCGCGTCGGTGGCATTATCGTAGGAGAAGGTGTAGGTGGCACCCGCCTCGGCGCCGGAGACATCGAGCGCCGTGATGGCCGTGGCGCCATAGGTAGCGCCGACGACGACATCGGACGCGACGGTGTCCTGCGCGGTCGCTAGGCTGCCGTCCAGCAGCGCCTTGCCGTTAAAGTTGGTGCGCGCGGCGATGCCGTTGATCTCGTCGCGGAGCTGGACCAGCTCATCGCCGATGGCCACGCGGTCGGCGGCGCTCAGGGTGTCGTTACCTGCCTGGACCGACAGCTCGCGCATGCGCTGGACGATTTCGTGCACCTCGTTGAGGGCGCCCTCCGCCGTCTGGATCATCGAGATGCCGTCCTGCGAATTGCGGATCGCCTGGTTGACGCCCCGCACCTGCGAGCGCAGCTTCTCGGAAATCGACAGGCCGGCCGCGTCATCGGCGGCCCGGTTGATGCGCAAGCCGCTCGAGAGCTTCTCGATTGACTTGGCGTACGCCGCACCTGAGACGTTCAGGTTGCGCTGGGCGTTCATCGCATCGATGTTGGTGTTGATACGCATAGTGGACAGGCCTCCCGTGCCAAATGTCCATGGTCGCGCGTCCGTGCGCTTGGAACCTGTAGAAGTTGAACTTTCACGAACCAGTCACGCACGGCGGTAACGGCGCCGGCCCCCGGTTGACCCGAACTGTCCCGCCGCTCGTGGGCGGGAGTGAAAGCTCCTTTCGGATGCATCATCGGAAGCCGGGTGGGGAACTTTAGGGTTTTGGGAGGCCATAGGTCACAAACTGGCGGGAGGTTCAGCGCGATCGGCACGGCCGCCCTCGCCCCGGCGGGGAGCCAGGGGACGGCCGCTCTACGGTGTCGGAACGCAGCTCGAGGGCGTGGTCTGCTCAGTTCTTGATTTGCGGGATGCCGCGAAACTCGCGTTTGCTGACATTGACAACGATCGTGTCCGGGTCGTTGTTGATCTGCCGGATCGTGTCAACGCTCAGGATCTTGTGCCTGGTCAGCGGCCAGATACCGGTCTTCACGACCAGCGCGCTGGGCTCACCGCTGATCTCGTCGGTCCGGATCGCGCTGACGACGCCAAGCCGCTCGCCGTGGCTGCCGCTCACGCGCGCGCCGGCACGGATCTCATGGGTTGCTACCATCTTGCACCTCTATTCACTTGGGAGACTGCTTCCAGCATGCGGCGCAGAGCAGGATAAGTCAACCGCCGACTCGCGCTCCGGCGATACGATCTGGTGCTGCGCGGCGCTCGGGCTTCAGGTAACGGCGAAGAGGCGGCGGCCAGCAGCTGCGGCGCGGAGCTCCGGGCGGTGGTCGGGGTGGGCCAGCTCGATCAGGGCGGCGGCGCGCTGGCGGATCGAGAGGCCGCGGAGGTTGGCGATGCCGTACTCGGTGGCGACGTACTGGACATGACCGCGTGTCGTCACCACGCCGGCGCCCGGCTGGAGGTGCGCGACGATCCGCGATTGAGTTCCTCCGCGCGCGGTCGAGGGTAGGGCGATGATCGCCTTGCCGCCCGGCGAGAGCACCGCGCCGCGCACGAAATCCATCTGCCCGCCGATGCCGCTGTAGATGCGCTCTCCGATCGAGTCGGCCACCACCTGGCCAGTCAGATCGATCTCAATGGCCGAGTTGATCGCGACCATCATGTGCTGCTGGGCAATCTCGAAGGTGTCGTTGACGATGTCCGATGAGTGAAACTCGACGAATGGGTTGTCGTCGACGAAGTCGTACAACTCCTGGCTGCCATTGACGAACGATGTGACGATGCGGCCGGGATAGCGGCTCTTGCGGCTATTGGTGATGACGCCTTTGCACGCCAGCTCCATGACCCCCTCGCTGAACATCTCGGTGTGGATGCCCAGCTCCTCATGGTTCTCCAGCGCCGCCAGGACGGCGTTTGGGATGGCTCCGATGCCGAGTTGAAGGGTCGAGCCGTTGGCGACCAGCGGCGCGATGTGCGCGGCGATCTGGCGCTCGATCTCTCCAGGCACGGCGGGCGTGGGGCCAGGCAGGGGGCGGTCGACCTCGACGGCGTGGCTGATGCGGTCGGTATGGATGCCGGTGTTGCCGTGGGTTTGGGGTACCTGCGGGTTGATCTCGGCGATGACGCGGCGGGCATGGGTCACGGCCGCCCGGGCGATGGCGACCGAGGCGCCGAGCGTGCCGTAGCCGTGCTGGTTGGGCGGCGAGATCTGGATCAGCGCGACGTCAATCGGAAGCGTGCCGTCACGGAAGAGAGAGGGGATCTCAGAGAGGAAGACCGGCGTGTAATCGGCGCGCCCCTCGTTGACCGCCTGGCGCACGTTGGCGCCGCAGAAGAGCGCGTTGTGGCGCGCGTGCCCGGCCATCTCGGGCAACGTGTAGGGAGCCGGCGCCTCGGTGTGGATGTGGACGACCTCGATATCGCGGAGGTGTGGCAGGCGGCGGCCGAGCGCCTCGATCAGGCCGATCGGCGCCATGGCGGCCTCGTGGATGTAAACGCGGTCGCCGGATTGAATCGTCGCGACGGCTTCGTCTGCGGTGGTGATCTGCACCTGAGCTGTTCCCCTGTCTGTGAGCAGCGTCGCGGCTCGCTGCCATCCGTTGTCGTTCGGTGGGCCAGCCCGGCACAAGCCGGAACGTGTCTGTCCACCACCGGGCGAGTGCTACTCTAGAGTTAACCGTGTTGCCCCGCACAATGGAAGGACTGCGCGATGGCGATTCTGGTCACCGCAGCGAGCAAGTACGGCAGCACGCTTGAGATCGGCGTGGCGATTCGTGACGAGCTGAACGCGCGCGGCCTGGACGCCGAATTCCTGGAGCCCTCGGCAGTGGATGACCCGCGCCGCTACGACGCATTCATCGTCGGCAGCGCCATCTATATGGGGCGCTGGCAGGCGCCGGCCCGCGAGTTCCTGAGCGCGCACCGCGAAGTGCTGGCGGAGCGTCCCGTCTGGCTCTTCAGCAGCGGGCCACTCGGCGACGCTCCCGGCGTGGGGATCGACGACCGCGAACTGGCCGAGCTGATGGCGCTTAGCGGAGCGCGGGACCACCGGCTCTTCGCCGGCAAGCTGGACCGCGCCGAGCTGGGCTTTGGCGAGCGCCTGATCACCCGCGTCGTGCGCGCTCCGGATGGCGACTTCCGCGACTGGGACGAGATCCGCGCCTGGGCCGACGAGATCGCCGCGGCGCTCGCAGCGGCCTGAGCTGCCCGGCGTACCCATCGACCATGCCAGGTAGTTATGCGGGTACCGGAGCGCGCGGCATGATGAGTCGATGGCGCTTCATCCGGCGTCAAAATCTGAGAGGAGCAGCCATGAGCATGAACCATCAGCAGTACGCCGAGCAGCATAAGGAAGACATCGAAGCGGCGGGGTCGCTCGTCGAGCGCGTCGGCGATGCCGTCGCCAGCCGGGTGCTAAACCGCGCCGACGCGGCGACGATCTTCGGAGAGGCGACGACACAGGGCGAGCGCACGGTGATCCCAGTCGGGCGTGTGTCGGTGCGCTATGGCTTTGGCGGCGGCTCGGGGATCGGCTTCGACGAGCGCGGCACCTCCGATGGCGTGGGCGGCGGCGGAGGCGGCGGTGGCATGCTGCACGTCAAGCCGGTCGGTTTCATCGAAGTCACGCCCGAGTCCAGCCGTTTCGTGCCGATCGTTGACAGCTCGGTGATCGCCGTGCGCGCGGTGACGGTCTGGGGCATCGTCGGGTTGTTCGCGGTGATCGGCCTGTTCCGCTATCTGAGCGCGCGCCAGGAGTAGACCCGCGCGCTCGAACACTCCCCAGGACGTGACCGGGTTTCTACCCGCGATCTGCGCGGCGCTACGGGGTGCGTCCCTAGAATTGAGCGGACGTAGCCTGAGGAGGCGGTGCTGCCGCCTCCTCCGCACCAGCAGAGAGGACCATCCCCGATGGCCGAGCAACGGCGCGACCGCGACGCTCAGCATGAGACGCAGGCGCCATATCATTCCCCGGTCGAGGAAGAATTCGCCGCCAGCCCGGGCGATGGGCCAGCCCCGCGTGACGGCATCATGATCGCCGGTTACAGCTTCGGCGTCATTATCGCGGCGATCGCTATTCTGTTCCTGATCGGTGTCGTCGTCGCGATCGTAGTGACATAAGACGCGCCCCGCCACGCCAGGCGCGGGAACACAGCGCGCTTGCCCGCCGTGGTTCCAAGTAGGATTGTGCCGGCGGGACGCATGGCGTGGGGGTGGAGCGTCGAAGGTTGTGACAACGTTCATCAAGTGGCTGGGGCACGCCACGGTGCTGCTCAACGAGGGCGACACCTGGCTGCTCACCGACCCGATCCTGCGCCGGCGCGTCGCGCATCTGATGCGGCGCAAGCCGATGCTGCAAGAGGATTGGCCGGAGCGTGTCGATGCCGTGCTGATCTCGCATCTCCACCAGGACCACCTCGATCTCCCCTCGCTGCGCAAGCTGGGCCGCGACAAGCCCATTTTCGTGCCCCGCGGGGCCGGAAGCTGGCTGAGCAGCAAGGGCTTCTCCAACGTCGCCGAGCTGGCTGTCGGCGCGTCGATGAAGATCGAGGACATGACGATCTCCGCCGTGCCAGCCTACCACTCCGGCCACCGCCCGCCGTTCGGGCCGACCGCCGAGACGGTCGGCTACCTCATGGAGGGCGCGCGCACCACCTACTTTGCGGGTGACACCGAGCTCTTCCCCGGCATGTCGCGGGTAGCCGATAATATCGACATCGCGCTGCTGCCGATCTGGGGTTGGGGGCCGACGCTAGGCGACGGGCACCTGGATCCGTTGCAGGCCGCCCAGGCGTGCCGCATGCTCAAGCCACGCGTCGCCATCCCGATTCACTGGGGCACGCTGCACCCGATTACCTCGGCGCTCGGGAAGCTGGATTTTCTCACCGAGCCGCCGGAGCAGTTCGAGCGGGCAGCCACTCACCTGGCGCCGGAAACGGAGGTATGCGTCCTCCGCCCGGGTGACGAAGTCGTCTTCGGGTGAGCGTTGGAGCTCCCGCGCCGCGCCGGATCGTCGCCGCCCCAGGGCGACTGTCTCCGGCACCACATTCGCGGCGTTGCGCGCGACGACCGTCGCGCCGCGACATTTGCCGGGCCGCCCGACAACGTGCCGCGATTGGAGCCGGAGGACACCCATGAGCCAGGAGCATGACAGGATTCGCCCCTACCAGCTTCCGGAACGCCCGGTCGGCCTGTTCTACGCCTGGTGGAGCGGCGATCCACTGCCGGATCTTCCCCGCCCGCCGCACCTGATCGTCGAGCACGACCCCTCGGCGGCGGTCATCCGCCAGGTGGTCGACCTCACCGACGAGCAGATTCGCCAGCGCTACTCCGAGGGCAATCGCGCCCTGGTCGCGCGCGTCGAAGGCGTGCCGGCGGGCATCGGCTGGTCGTCGTCCGGTCGCGTCGAGATCGGCGAGTTGGGGTTAGACTTCGTCTTGCCGCGCGGCAACAGCTATCTCTGGGATTTCGTGACCCTGCCGGAGTGGCGTGGCCGGGGCATCTACCCGGTGCTCCTGCAGACCTTCTTGCGCGAGGGCGCCGCCGGCCAGCGCTTCTGGGTTGGGCATGACCTGGGGAACGACGCGTCGGCTCGCGGCATCATCCGGGCGGGCTTCCAGGTGGCCGGCCTCGTCTATGCCGTCCCGGACGTCGGGCCAGTGTACGTTGCCGATGCGGGCGTAGACATCGAGCGTGCCCGGGCGGCCGCCGAGATCCTGGGCATCCCGTTGCTTGAGCTCAGGACGTGAACGACGAGTGAACAGGAGTGAGGCGAGCGATGCAGTTCTCGACGACCGGCGTCCACCACATTACGCTGATCGGCTCTAACCGGCAGGATACGATCGACTTCTACCAGGGCGTGCTCGGCATGCCGCTGGTCTTCGAGCAGCCCAACCTCGACGTGCCCGAGGAGACGCACCTGTACTTCGACCCCGGCGACGGCCGGCTAATCACCTTCTTCGTGCGCGAGAACCGGGAGACCGACCCCCAACCAGTGCCGGAAGTAGTCGGCAACGTCCACCACCTGGCCTACGCCGTCTCCCGCGAGACCTTCGACCGGGCGGCGCAGGGCCTGGAACAGGCAGGCTACCCGAACACTGGCCCGATCGACCGCGGCTTCATGGATTCGCTCTACTTCATGGATCCCAACGGCTTCAGGATCGAGCTGGCGGTCTACAAGTTCGAGCCGCCGGCCGGCAAGACGGTCAGCGACGTCCTGGCCGCCGCCCACAAGATCCGCATCGAGCGCGGCGCCAGCGCGATCGCCGCAGAGCACCTTGAAGCCGCGGTCCAGCAGTTGAGCTAGCGCGCCCGGTCTGCCTATAGACGAAATCAGGCGCCTCGTTTTCGAGGCGCCTGATCGCTGTGTGCGGTTTCGTGGCCTAGGGGCGCGTGCTGTAGAGCCGTATCGTCAGCGGGCCGAAGATGGCCAGGACGACGGCGCTGGCCAGCAGCACCACGCCGACCTCCTGGAAGCTGGCCGTGCCGGCCATCAGCTCGCGCTCAGCCGTCACCACCAGCGTGATCGGATTGACGTCGACGACCGCTTGCAGCCAGCCGGGCATCGTCTCGGGATCGACGAAGATGTTGCTGGCGAAGGTCAGCGGGAAGAGGATCAGCATGCTGCTCATCATTACCGCGTTGGGCGTGCGCATGACCAGCCCGAAGACGGTCCAGATCCAGGCCAGGCTGAAGGCGAAGACCTGCAGGAGCAGCACGGCGGCGATCACTCCGATCGCGCCGCCGTCCGGCCGGTAGCCCAGGATCAGTCCGAGGGTGATGACCATCGTCGAGGCCAGCGTGTAGCGCGCAGCGTCGCCCAACAGCGCGCCGACGAGCGGGGCCGGACGCCAGATCGGCAGCGAGCGGAAGCGGTCGAAGGTGCCCTTCGAGATATCGGTGTTGAGCGCGACGCCGGTGTACATCGTGATAAAGACGATCGTCTGGACCAGGATGCCCGGCAGCAGGAACTGCAGGTACTCGCGCGTCGAGCCGGCGATCGCGCCGCCAAACAGGTAGGTGAACATCAACGTGAACATAAGCGGGAAGGCGGTCACGTCGAAGAGTTGCTCGGGCACGTGCCGGATCTTGAGCAGCGCTCGCCAGCCAAAGGCCAGCGAGACGGCGAATGCGCTGGGGCGCCGCGCCTTCGCTGGCGCCGCGATCGCTGCCTGGAGATCGCCATTGATTCCGGCTTGAGTTGAGTTGATTGGAGTCGCCGTCATGCTGCCTGCTCCTCAATCGTTGGCTCTTGTACCGGGCGGCCGGTCAGAGCCAGGAAGACTTCGTCAAGGCTCGGCTGGCCCAGCGCGAAGTTGCTGTAGCCGATTCCGGCGTGCGTCAGCGCCGCCAGCGCCTCGGCGACGCGCTCGCCGTCCGA
>Ga0079224_100012867_pt1 | contig 11615 bp, 12 predicted proteins | sample Stecom2015_FD_80414 | JGI IMG/M metagenome (GOLD analysis project Ga0079224, IMG submission 80414) | Agricultural soil microbial communities from Utah to study Nitrogen management - Steer compost 2015 | ecosystem: Environmental > Terrestrial > Soil > Agricultural land | place: USA: Utah...
CAGGGAAACACTGGAGATCTATAGGAGCATGTCTAAGCGGTTGTATTTCAGCCTATTCTATCCTTTCGTAAAAGATCAGCGCATTCGTCGGGCCGTAGTGCTGATGGGGCCACGCCGGGTGGGAAAGACAATTATGCTCTTTCACGCCATCCAGCATCTCCTGGAAGATGGTGTGCATCCCCACAGAATCCTGTTCGCCGGTATCGACAATCCGATTTATATAAATCTTTCCCTGGAGGACGTCCTACACCTTTTTATGGAGTCGCTCCACAAGAAAGACCTTCGCGGCTGTTATGTTTTCTTCGATGAGATCCAATACCTGAAGGACTGGGAGCACCACCTCAAAGTCCTGGTCGATACTTTTCCGGAAACCAAATTCGTCGTATCAGGATCGGCTGCTGCCGCGCTGAAGTGGTACAGCACGGAAAGCGGTGCCGGCCGTTTTACCGACTTCACGCTACCGCCCCTGACGTTCCAGGAATTCATGCATCTTAAAAACAAAAATCACCTGGTGCAGCCCGGACAGATTCAGTATGGCGATATAGCGGTTCCCTATCTCCTTCCTATTCATATCGACGAGCTGAATACCGAGTTTATCGAGTATCTGAATTTTGGAGGCTACCCTGAAGTTGTTTTCTCGGATGCTATCCAAAACGATATGGGACGCTACATTAAAAATGATATCATTGATAAGGTACTGTTACGAGACTTACCTAGTCTGTACGGCATTAGTGATATTCAAGGATTGAATCGGTTCTTTACTTACCTGGCTTTCAACACGGGCAAAGCGTTTTCTTACGAATCAATGTCAAAAGAGAGCGGCATCCCAAAGGATATGCTAAAAAAATATCTGGAATATCTTGAAGCAGCCTTTCTCATCAAAGTTTTCCACAAACTGGATTTTAATGCAAAAAACTACAGGCGGGTAACCCGTTTCAAAGTTTATCTGACAAACTGCTCCCTGCGAACTGCCCTGTTCTCTCCTGTAAGGGCTACTGACGACGAAATGGGCATGCTGGTCGAAACGGCTGTTTTATCGCAATGGATGCACCGCAACAACCCAAATCTGTACTACGCATTTTGGAATCAAGGCAACAGGAAGCAAAGTGAGGTTGACATGGTTCATCTCGATGACAAATCATTCAATCCCCGGTGGGCTGTGGAAATCAAATGGAGCAACCGCTATTTCGACAAGCCCGGTGAATTGAAGAGCCTTATTCAATTCTGCAATATAAATGGCCTTTCCAAAGCCATCGTAACCACAATTGACAAGTATGGCAAAAAAGCAGTAGGTGATGTACAACTTACTTTTATTCCGGCCGCCGTATATGTGTATAATGTTGGTCACTATACGATGAAATTAAAAGAGAGCGAGTAAATCAAATGCATCCGTAAATAATTCTCCGGCCAAAGCACTCAGAAGACTTTATAAAACACAAAGCCCCAACCTACACAGCCACTCCCGATCGACCTGCGTCGGAAGAATCGCCCTCTCTCGATGAAGCGGCTGCCGACGGACTCCTCCTGGTTTATCCATAGTTTTCCGTTGGATTTGTTGTAGGTTCGTAGAGGCTATTCCGAACATGCATTCATGAAGCGATATACCCGATACATGCTTCCGTTGGCATTGATTTCCATGATTGCCGGAGTGGCAGGCGGGTTGGCGCGTTTCGGTCTCCATATCAACATTCCCGAATCCGCCGCACATCACGGTGCGCTGATGTCGGGCTCCTTTCTCGGAACCGTCATCCTCCTCGAACGGGTCATCGTATTGAAGCGCAGGATTTATTTACTGCTTCCCTTGCTGAATCTGCTCAGCCTTCCGCTATTCCTTGCCGGCGAGCCGAAACTCGCAACCCTTGCCCTCATCTGCGGTGGAGCCGGGATGCTCGTCACCTTTCTGATTATCGCGATGCGGTTTCCTTCTATCGAAGCCATTGTCATGCTTGCCGGAGCGGCATTTTATCTTATCGGAAATTTCGTACTTTATCTCACAGGGTCGTATCCACGAACTTTTCCGCATTGGTTTGGATTTTTTCTCTTCATCATTACCGGTGAGAGACTTGAACTGACACGCTATCTGAACATCAGTCGCAATGCCAAAACGCTGCTCCTTCTTTTGTTGTCGCTTACCGCATTGTCATTGTTTTTGCCTTTTCACTACACAGGGCGATGGCTCGTTGCAGCATGTTTAACTGCCGTTGCATTTTGGCTGCTGCGGTACGACATGGCCGGGATATCCATGAAGAAAAGCGGGCAGTTCCGATATAACGGGCTGACGTTATTCAGCGGCTACATCTGGCTTGCGCTGACCGGTCCGGTGATGGTGGTGTTTCACCATGCGCCCTTCGGTTACGATGCCGTATTGCACATGTTTTTTCTCGGATTTGTCTTTTCGATGATCATGGCGCACGCACCCGTCATCCTTCCTGCGGTTACCGGTCTGCGCACGAGGCCGTGGCATACATCTTTACATTTTTGGATTCCCCTCTTCCACCTCGGCCTAACCGGACGCATTGCCGGCGATCTGCTTCCGCTCATACCCCTGCGACAATACAGCGGACTGCTCCTCGCGGCAGTCATGGTGGGGTTCTTTGTGCATATGGGGGTATTGTTGGTGAAAGGGAGGGGATAATTTAACGCTGAAGTCCATATGAGGTGGCAAGTTGATAGAAACCTTCTACTCATCAGCTCGGTGTTCTTATATATTACCTTAGACGCATTAGCTGGGTCATTCGCCTAATCTCCGAACGAAATCTAAAATCGTTCTGTCCTTACGGTTACCCATTGCGCAGGTGTTAGCCTGGTCGTCGCACCGTTAGGAGCCTTCTGCCAGTTCCATTAGTCTTAGCATCTCGTTCTTTCTCCTCGCGTTATTTTTGTATCTCCTCTATATCCTCGGGACTAACACAACCGTCGGCATCGAATTTGGAAGGCTCAAACAACTCACGACTTGTTCTTGCGCAGCAGTCAATCCTCCTTGTCGGAGTGCTTCAAAAAAGTCACGCTTATCGTATTCTCTCGTTTGCGACTGTTCATCTCCCGCATTTCTTCCACCGACATATTTGGTTTTCCTAACAGTTCTCCGAACATTTTTAACTCTATTTGCTCCAACCTTCTCTCCCTCTCCTCTGAACGCGGTCGCAATGGAAGCCTGTTTTTCATGAAAGGATTGTTCTCGTTGCTCATAAGTCTCTGAATTAAAGTCTAAAATTGATACAATAAAAAAGTCTCTGTCAATACTAAAGTCATTGATGCCGTTTTGTTTCAACCTCTGGGCTACGATGGCTTTTTCTGCAACGGTTAGTGGCTTTGCAAATTCAACTCCTTCATGCGGGAAGTGCGTAAATCCACCCTCCTCTTCAATGTAGTTTTCATTGGCGTCTTTGATTTCATACTGAAAGTTAGAAAGTTCTTCGCTATTTGTCAAGTCCGCGCTGTGACTTGACGTGCGAATTCAGCATATCTGTTCCTGAGCCCGTCTAACCTCCTAGCTTCGTTATCAAATGCCTGTATAGTAACAGGTGTAATAGATACACGAGTACTTCTTAATTGCTGCCATATTCAACCTGGTACTGAATGTTATTGCTCTCCCCGGAGAACGTGTATCGACCCCTAAAAAGTGGAGAGTTTCAAAAAATTTGATTTAGGCGCATGGTAAGGTCCTTTCTGTCATGACGACTATAATACTTTTGCTCTTCGCAGAAGTGATGTTTTCGGTTGTTCCCAGGATTCTGCATTTATAGCGGCGACAAATTTATAACGCGGTTGGACGCATAGGCCTTCTCAAGGTGCGCAGAGGGATTAACGCGAAGGAGGCAGAGATATGAATGTGGTAGCGTTTTCAGCAGGAAAGTTTAGGCAAGAGACTGTGCTTGGTTGTATAGTTAAATGCAACCAACAAGAGCTAATCCTGTGTTACTATGTATAACAGGATGTAAAAAACTTGTAATTCGTCATGGTCAACCCGTATTGCACTCCCTGCAACAAAAATAACATCCGTCAACAATCCATCTCGAATACGCCTTTTTTGCTGTCATGACGGCATCCTGGCACTTTTCAAACTCTCCTATCAAGGCTCCATTCTTGGGGACATAACGGCAATCTTCTCTGTGAATCTCGTGTTGCGAGGTTTTGCGCTGGACATTCAAATTGATGTAATACTTGTATTTTTTCTTAATGGAGAAAAACATGTAAAGGTCTTTGATCAGGTTTACATATTGATTTGTACCGGCTATCGCCTTAAGGATGCTTTTGCTCTTTTACACGTTGATTAGTGCTTTTCTATGTCCAGGCGAAGGATCTTGTTTGTTTCCACAAACCATCATTCATCCTTGCAGAAATACACTTCATATACCCCTTCGTGCAAGATTAGTTCCCCTTCTTCGCTGAATTCAAAGCGCAACTTCTCCACCTGGCCGTTAGGTTGTGTGATAATGATTTCCGAGCAGTCCTTGTCGGTACTCCAATTGAAGTAATGAGCCTTGTCGTCGTAATAATAAGCATCACCATCCTCTTCAAAGATGTAATAGCGCTCAATGCCCCATACACCCGAGCCGCAGAAATGTGGCAAATCACAGCAATACCATTCTCCTACCAATCCACAAGTTTTACCGTTGCCTTCTTTTGAACAGGATACAAAAACCGTTAGAATAACAATGCTGAATAGAAACTTATACATGGGAATCAAGGTTTGGTTTCTGTTGTGTGTTGAATATGATAATATACTGCCGTTTCTTCTTCACTCCTGCCTCCATAAATGGTTAAGGCCGACCAAGAATGAGAGACCGACATTTAGGGTCTACCAAGGTACTATTTTTATGTATTCAGACAAACTTATCAACTGTTTTTTTCATTTACAGGGTTGTAATCGCATTGTTTTTTGGTCAATTTCCATCTTGCGCTCTTTAATTTTATTTCCTACATCATTTGCTGGCAAACAAGCGGCAGTCTTTGGTTTGTATGACAAGCGGTAAGTTGTGTTGTAGCCTGATTATTTCTATGGCATCAACGCTGTCCAGGTCCAGTTGGGTTGTTATCCAGGGTACACTGTTGACAAAACATTCTTGTTTACTGTCTCTGAACAGGAAATAGAGCACCATTCCTGTTGTTATCCCCTGTACAGCCAATATCATCGTGTCTGTAATTAAAAAGCGCATGGGCGAACTTACATGAAAGTAAAACGCACCGAGGATCAAATACAAACTCCCTATTAATGCACTGTATAACAATCCGTACTTTATCCCATGGCCCACACGGGTACCTTTGCCGGTTGTACCATCATACAGGAATATGGTTATGCATGCCCTAATGGTTTCACTCGTAATGCCTGCTATGATTTGTTCCGAACTGTCATTGCTCTCGCCATTCGCACTGAAGATAAAGGACACGACAAAGCTGCACAAGGGAACACAGGCCAACAATACTACTGCCAACAGCACTGTTCCCAAAATAAACTTGTCTGCTTTCATTGCACCATCGGATATCCAATCAAATAGGTTGCCCTGACACCAAAACGATTCCTCGTTTTACCACTTGTCCACACATAGTGCTCCGCCCCAAGGCTTTCTGCCATCTGCTGCAGCTCCTTTGGTTTGTACATCCTCAAAATGGATACAACACCATCCCATATGGTATACAGGGGAATGAGCGGTATGAGATACGTGAAGATTAACCTTGAAACCTTGAAGGGTTTGAAGAAGGGCGTACAAAGCGCAAAGGCAATGGGGTGTATAATGATTAGTCCAAGTATCGCCATTATGCTCTTGTCGCCGCCATCAAAAAAGCCAATCGCCGTCTGGTTGTCAACAGCATTCTTCAGAATCGCTTTTACCTGCTCCGGTTTAAAATGATGCACCGCCGAAAACAAGGTGCGAAAGCCTTTCAGATCATTGGGCACATCGGCCGCATCAATCGACTCCGATCTATAGCCTATCCCTTCATTCGTTTTTTTGCTGAGAAAGGTATAGGCCTCTTATATTCGGAAACTTGTCCGTCACCACAATTGAAATTTTTCGATCTCCGGACTGATTAATATCGCGATACACTTGTTCAATTTACCCGCCACCACCTGAGCACAGGTCGATGATACTGTCCGCCTGTATGTTGTCAAGCGCTTCCCGAATCATGGGAATGACTGGCTTATACAACGCTGTCCTGATCAAAAAGTAGCGCAGATAATCTGTTCCGCCATCCCGTATGACGTCGGGAAACCAGGGCTGATCTTCAAACTCAAATAAATGAATTCTCATTCAAATCTTCATTTCTTCTATTGTGTGGCCAAAAGGTGCAGGTGTAAGTATGGCGTTTAGTTTGTTCTTTCATTTTTATCCACAACGATTGCGTTCGCCGGGTTGGTGCTCAATCCAAATAAAACGAAGCTATTTTGTTTGCCAAGTCACTGTTCAGGAAATCGCTATTGTCTCTTTGTCCTTCCCATCGGTTTATGACAGATCGGCCTCTATTGCTCATTGAGCTCATCAAACTTGGCTTTCATGGTAGGGTTGCCATGTGTTAATCGCTTGATGGTCAGATTTTCTGCCTTTTCATTGGCTAAGCGCAAATTATTCTCAGATGAAAGCAATGCGGCTTTGGTTTTTTCGAGCTCTTTGATGGTTTTATCTATACTGTCTATGGCATCATGAAATTTGCGTTTTGCCAAATCATAGTTTTTAGAAAATCCCTCCTTGAACTTGTCCAATTTCTCTTCAAAATTGGTAATATCAATATTCTGATTTCTCACCATGGCAAGCTCTGCCTTATACTGTATTGAATTCATGGCAGCATTGCGCAATATGGAAATGATGGGAATAAAAAATGGTGGCCGAACCACATACATTTTTGGATATTTGTAGGATACGTCGACAATGCCCGTATTATAATAATCACTGTCGGCCTCCAACAATGAAACCAATACCGCGTACTCGCAATTCTTCTCGGTTCTGTCTTTGTCGAGTTCTTTCAGAAAATCTTCATTTTTCTTTTTGGTCGCCGTTTCATCCCCTTCATTCTTCATCTCAAACATGATTGAGATGATTTCATTCCCTGCCGGATCAAGTTCTCGATAGATATAATCTCCCTTGCTGCCTGATCTCGAATCATTATCTTTTTCAAAATAGGCGGTTGGAAATGCTGTTGCCCGAAGTTTATTGAATTCTGTCTCACAATGTTTCTCCAGCGTTTCTCCCAGCATTTTTGTGGATAGTCTTGTTTTCAAATCCTTTCTCAAAGCAATTTCCTCGTCCTTATGCTTGATGATGGCTTCTTTCTCCTTTAATTCACTCAAAAATTTTTCCGTCAGGGATTTTTTAAGGAGCTCTTTTTCGGTGTCTTTTAGTTTAATCGCATTCGCCAACTCATCTCGTTCCTTTTCTAAGCTCATGGTCGCTTGTGTTATGGCCAATTTTTTCTCCATCTCAGCGCTTTCAATTTTTGCCTTTAGCTGCTGAAGCTCGTTATCCTTGTCTGTGAGCGTTTTCGACAACTCCATATCCTTTTGAGCTTTCAGTTCAGTTAATTCCCGGTCCTTTTTAGCAAGTTGTTCCTGTAACGCGTTCTTGATATTGGCCTCAGCCAATTTAATGGCATTTTCCTTCTCCTTTTCAGCGAAAGCCAGCCGCTGTTGAATTTCTTCTTCAAATGTATGATCCCGAACTTGTTTCAATATGTCCGCAAATCCGGCTTCGTCAACCTTAAATGCTTTTTTACAATTTGGGCAAATTATCTCGTTCATAGCAAATGTTTAATGTTAATTTTCTATTTCTAAAAATATGTTCTGTGAATATAGTTGATTGCTGACTGCATCCATCCGGGCAGTGAGAATCATGCTTTGCACAAAGTTAATGATATCAGGTTTTAATCACCTGGATCCGAATGCAGATAAGGCCAAAGCTTTTTGTGTTTCAATTCCGAACTAATTCGCCCTCACCGGATCGGCAATTCAAAAAAATATCCTCAATTTTTTGGAAAAAGCCAACCTAAAACAAGTATAACCATCGCCATTGCCGCTATCGTCGGCTGCAACCAGGACACATATCCAATTATGGCTACTTGAGTGGCAATCCAAATCAAGGTAATCATGCCGCAAGCCAGTGCCGCCAGGCGTGCATGACTTCTCCTCTTGAATACAGCCATGGCGGCTATCCATGCAGAGCCGCCCACACAGATGATCAGGATCAGGCCAGGTATGAAATAACTTTTAAACGGACTACCCTCCAGCCATTCTATAGGAACTTCCCTGGCGCCCATAATACCATAGATACCTCCGCCAAAAGCATTCAGTGCCAGCAAGTGTTGTGTAAAAATCTGCTGGGCCGGTTATGCGTTGACATAGGACGAATCATTGATATTCCTCTTAAATATTAGCGCGAGCCTCAGCATGGCCAGGCCCATGATGATGTAGCTTATGGCATCGAAGTTCCAGAACATTGAATGCGGCGTTTGGCCGATACACTGTAAATACTTTATACCGCCTGCCCAAAAGTCAACAGGTTGTGATCCGGATCCAGTAATGAAAATTCCTTTTGTGCCCATGGCTTTGTTTCCAGTTGGCCATTGGGATGAATCTCTGTTCCATTCTTTAATAACGCTGCATACAGGCTCTCAATATCATCCGTTCTGATATACACTTGTCCGTAATTGGTCAACGGATCAAGCTCGGCAAATGCAAAAAAATGGATTTCGATGTTGTCTCTTCTTACGATTAAATATTCACCATAATCGGCAATCAGGGTAAAGCCTAATTTGTTAGTGTAAAAATCCTTTGTTGCTGCGAGGTTTTTCATTGGGAGTTTTGGGTGGATGTTGGTTAGCATGGTTTACCATTTATTCCATTTTATGAAATCAAAACATATATCGCGATGAATTCTGAATTAATGTATAACCTTGTTCAGGTGTCACATTTCTCTGTATGTAGCTCTCTATACAAACACCTTTGGTTTTACAGCATAGTTGTTGTCATCGCATTTTGGATTATACAAAAAAACTACAACGTACTCTTCCTCACCTCATTCTTCCTGCTCCACTTTATAATCAATGGCGTCAATATAATTGTCGGCAATATCCAATACAGAAATCCGGGGAATATATCAGGTATATATTTTGAATTGACGACCAGGAATGCTGTCAGAGAGGCGATAAATGCGCCGGTCATTCGCTGCAGGTGACCGACCTGCCAATAGTTTCTCAGAATTGATTTGCCTCTGAAATTATAATAGTCCTGCCGGACAAATAAAAGTCCCAGCCCGCCAAAGACGATGTATACGATACCAAAGTAATTCTCTCTTACGACGCCCGATATGCCAATGCCGATGAACAACAGTCCTGCCAGCAACATGAATAGCGTAACCGCCCAGTCAATCTGTTTGTCAGCGTGACTGACTTCCTGCCTGTGCTTGAGGTAGCGTTGGCCTGATACCACCATGTACAAGGTAAACACGCCCACCATAAACAAAAACAAACTTGGGTGGAGGTTGGATAGCACCAGCGATGATCCCCCCGCTGTCAACATGGAATAATAAAACATCCTGCCAACCAGTTTATGTGGCTTGTCGCCCTTCTTTCGTATGATGTTAATCAATCCTGTCAGCAAACCGATTGTTCCGCCAACGATGTGAAGTATTAAAAAAATGTTAAAAACAATGTCCATGAACGCTGTCGTCGTGTATAGGTTAGGTTGATCGTATTCAATAGGCATTCCTGCTCTCATGCGCTCCATGTAGAGCAAAGCTCAAATATAGGTAGTTCAACCTTTACATCTTTGCGCGGCAAGTATCAAATGCAAGCTTATACGCTTTCCGCCAAAGCAATGAGAACTGATCGATTATCTTGACAATGGTAACCTTACTTTTTGCGCTCTCTTGTAAGCTTTCTCGCAAGTTTGAGAGAATGACCAAGCGACTTCCTGCTGCGCCAGTCGTGATGCGATACCAGGATATACTTGGCGTGCGGATACTTCCGCTGTACCCGCTTAAGTGTTGACGCGTACTCATCAACATTTGCATCCTCCAGGTTTCCCAAATCTCTGGATTCAGCTCCCTTTATCAAACAACCTCCGTATAGTATTCTCTCATTGTGAAACCAGACCACAATATTGTCTTCGGTATGTCCCCAGCCCGGATAATACGTTTCAAACGTATATTGCCCTATATGGAATGTTGTGTCATTTTCAATGACAACCTCAGCTCTCCTCTTATCATTCTTTTTACATAGCTCGTCGGTCAGCTTCGTAGTATATGTTTTAATGCCCTTCTGTTTGTAATACTCGAGTCCGTCAGTTCTGTCGCTATGCCAATGGGTGGCTATACACATGACCACTTCTTTACCATGTTTAAACCGGATACTATCCAGCAATGGCTGAAACTGGGTCGTATCCCATGGCGTATCGATCAATACAACGCCACTATCCGTAACGAGATACAGCCCATGAGCGGGTATTTTATAGCCTTCGTAGGTGTTATGGGTTGTGTAGATGTAGTAATCGCCAGTGAGGTGTGTGATCGTGAGTTTGGGGTTGTTGGGCTGCGCAAATAAGTGGAGAGCTGAACAAAGGATGGTTAATATGAATTGTGTTTTTTTCATGGGCATTTTAATCTGCAAGTCGACTGTAAACTTCTATTTCTCTGTTTAACCGTCTGTACCTCATGTATTAGATACGACAACTACACATGAACGGAATTTTGCGTGGGGTCATGAATTGGTTTGGGTCTTGGGTATTCGGGTGTGTATGGATATGATATCCTTCTATTCCTCCCCGGGCCGCACCAACCAAAGCCTGCTCCTGTTCTCCAGCAACAGACTGTCTATAACGGTGGCTTGTACATCTGGGTAGCGGTTTGGATCTATCAGGTAATACGCATTTGGGTCGGTGATGTCGGTCGCGCGGGTGATGATACGACCCGTATAGGCTGCCGTGTAAAAACGGGCGACTTCATGGGTGTAGGTATCCTGGTAGAGGTACCAGGGCCGGTCGCCGTGTTGTTGGGCCAGGCGGTGGCAGTCGGCGCGGCAACGGTTTTCGCGGTAGTCTTCTGCGCGCAAGGGTAAGACGACCAGGTTGAAGATGATCCGCACCACCAACAGCGCCAGGGCAAACCAGAGGAAGATGCGGTTGCGGTCGGTGATGAGGGCGGTCAGTCCGATGCCCAGGGCCAATGCGCCACTGAAGCTGATCCACCAGATGCCGGGGAGTGATCTCACGCGCTCATCGATCGGCATAAGCAGAGTAGCCACCAAGGCGCCGGCCACCATAATGATGAATAACCAGCGAAAGCTGTTCCACCATAGGGCATTTTTAGCTCGCGTGTTCTGCAGAAGCCGGTAGCCCACCAGGTTGAACAGCGGCACGAACATCAGCAGGTAGCGCGGGTATACTTCTACCGAAAGCCAGTACACCGGTATGTTGGCCAGCAGCAAAACGAAGTTGTAGCGCATAAAGGCGTCATCGCGTAGCCAGGTGCGCGCCTTCGGGTGGAAGGCCATGACTGCCACGAGCGACCAAGGCAGGAAATGGTAGATCTGCTCAAACGGAAAGGTAAAGAGATGTAGCACCGTCGCCCCGATGCCGTGGTGCGTGGCCGTTCGCTGCATCGACTGATCGGTGAGCACTGCCATGACTG
>Ga0079224_100012868_pt1 | contig 11615 bp, 8 predicted proteins | sample Stecom2015_FD_80414 | JGI IMG/M metagenome (GOLD analysis project Ga0079224, IMG submission 80414) | Agricultural soil microbial communities from Utah to study Nitrogen management - Steer compost 2015 | ecosystem: Environmental > Terrestrial > Soil > Agricultural land | place: USA: Utah...
AAAGAGAAAAATGTGCAGCGTTCATGAGTACACGTGGTTGCAATACGGATGAATAACCGAAAGAATAAATAACTATTTATACATGAATATTTTAGAAAGATTCTCGTTAAAAGGGAAGGTAATCGTGGTGACGGGTGGCACCGGCATCTTAGGAAAAGCCTTTGTCAAAGGTTTAGCCGAAGCGGGAGCCAAAATATGTATCATCGGCAGAAGCCAGGAGAAGGCTGCCGAACGCGTGAAACTGGTGGAAACCCTCGGTGGCGATGCCTTGGCCGTTGTTGCCGATGTTATGGATGAGCACTCTATACGCGAAGCGAAAGAGCGTATCCTGGAGAAGTGGGGGACAATTGACGGACTGGTAAATGCCGCCGGCGGAAATATTCCAGGAGCGACGATCGCGCCGGAAGATAGCATCTTTGACAACAAAATCGGCGATACAATAAAGGCGATTGAGCTGAATCTGTTTGGTACCATTATTCCGACCATGATCTTCGGAGAGGTGATGGCAGAGAAAGGTACGGGATCTATTATCAACATTTCGTCGTTGGCAGCAAGCCGTCCCATCACGCGGGTGTTAGGCTATACCGTTGCCAAACACGGTGTCGACGGGTTTACCAAGTGGATGGCCACCGAGCTTGCGCTGCGGTACAGCAACAGGATCCGCGTGAATGCTATCGCGCCCGGGGTGTTTTTGACGGAGCAGAATCGTACGTTGTTGACCAACGAGGACGGAAGCTATACCGAGCGTGCCGACAAGTTCGTGCAGAATACGCCGTTCCAGCGTTTGGGCGATCCGTCGGAGCTAGAAGGTACATTGGTTTATCTATTGAGCGACGCCTCAGCCTTCGTTTCGGGTGAGACCATTTTTGTGGATGGCGGGTTTAATAGTTGGTGTGGCGTTTAATAAGGTAAAAAGATGAAATACTTAAAACAGACATGGCGTTGGTATGGGCCAAACGATCCTGTATCGCTGCAGGACGTCAAACAGGCTGGGGCTACTGGAATTGTTTCGGCATTACACCATATTCCACACGGAGACGTATGGCCTAAGGAAGAGATACGCGAACGTAAGCGGATCATTGAGGATGCAGGATTGGTATGGTCGGTGGTAGAAAGCGTAACGGTACATGAATCCATCAAGACGAGGGCAGCAGACGTCGAATATTACCTGGATAACTATCGAAAGACATTAAAAAACCTAGCCGAATGTGGCATAAAGACCGTATGCTACAACTTTATGCCTGTTTTGGATTGGACAAGGACACAGCTGGATAAGGTGATGAAGGACGGTTCAAAAGCATTATATTTCGACTGGGTGGACCTCGCGATCTTCGATATCTATATTTTAGAACGCCCCGACGCACCTGCCGCCTATCCGCACGGCGTCGTCGAGGAAGCGCAGGCCCGCTATGCAGCTTACAACGACGACATGAGAAAACACCTACAGTCGAATGTACTGATGGGAATTCCGGGGGAGAAAGATCCGTCTCTGGAGGATCTACGGAAAAGTATTGCTGTCTATGACGAAATTGGATTCGAGGGTCTGCGCGAAAATCTGGTCTATTTCCTGTCGTCAATAGCCGACGTCTGCGAAGAAGCGGGCTTAAAGATGACCATCCATCCTGACGACCCGCCATATCCTATTTTGGGATTGCCCCGTATTGCTAGTAATATTGAGGATTTTAATTACATAATAAGAGCAGTGGATAGACCGTTTAATGGTGTTTGCTTCTGCACGGGCTCGCTCGGCGCCGGCCCCCGGAATGACGTTCCGGCGATGTTTCGATCGGTCAAAGACCGCGTGAATTTTGTTCATCTGAGGAATGTGAAAAGAGACGAACAGGGAAACTTTTACGAATCGGATCATCTGGAGGGCGATGTCGACATGTATGCGGTGATGGAGGAACTGGTTGCCGAAAACCAAAAACGGGAACATCCGATTCCTTTCCGGCCAGACCATGGACACCAGATGTTGGACGATCTGCATAAGGTGACGAATCCGGGTTACTCAGCCATCGGCCGTTTGCGCGGATTGGCAGAACTGCGTGGATTAGAGCTAGGCGTATTGCGCAGCAAACATTAGTGGCGACACAGTAGGTAATAGTTAGCTCCGATTGGTCACGCTTTACCTACGGTTGAGCGACGGAACTGAATAGAGGTGGGCAGTTTTATATCTTCCCATGTTATTTGGTTCCGATGTCTCTTATTGATGACTTCTACGAGTTTGTTTACACTAATCTCCCCAATATCTCTCGTCGGTTGGCGGATGGTGCTGAGCGAAGGATTTAGGGAAAAGGCGAGATCCGTATTGGCGAAACCGATGACGGCGAGCGTCTCCGGAACGGCCACTCCCATTTTAGCGAGAACCCCTAGCAGGTGCGTTGTGATGGTGTCGGCAACACCAACGACGGCGTCCGGCGGAAAGGGGAGGCTCAACAGCCGCTCTATATGGCGTTCCATATCGATGTGCAATTCCGAAATGCTGCTGACATTGCAGTGGACGATATATTCGGTGTCAATCGGAATATCGAATTCCTGATGCGCCCGTTCATACCCCGATAAACGTATCGCCGAGATTCCCTGTCGCGCCCCGCAAAAGACGGCGATTCTTTTGCGGCCAATGTCTAACAGATGCTTGCAGGCGCTGTACGTTCCCTCTGCGTTTAGAACGCCTATCTTATGTGTTTCAAGCGCATAGTTGGTGCGATCAAAGATGACTATGGGTGTGTCTTCCATAATTTTTCCCGCGAGCTCGATATTGGAGCTTTCATGGATCGGACAAAATAGAATACCGTCGACAGCTTTATCCAACATAGATTGCAAAGCCTGTTTCTCTAGCTCTTCATCTTCCATGCTGTTCATGATGACAATGCGGTAGTGATGCTGACTTGCCGTCTGCTGCATCCCCTCCAATATCTGCGATTCGAATGGGCTCGTCATCTTCGGTAGAACGACACCTAACGTCTGCGTTTTTCCGGTTTTTAAGGATTGGGCAAGTACATTCGGCTGATAGTTGTGTTTTTTTGCGAACTCCCGTACTCGCTTCTTTGTCGCTTCACTGATCTCATAGCTATCGTTTAATGCTTTCGACACCGTTGAAACAGACATATTTAAGGCCTGTGCTAAGCTTTTTAATGTCGTCCTACCCATAGGTGGTTATCTAAGGTCTACAATCTCGTAAGACGGATAATCGCTCTTGTTAAACGTGAAATTAGATGGCGCGATACGGTGGTTCACATACAAAGTCTGGATGGTGTAGGTGTATTGTGCCCCACCCTTATCTAGAATCTGCACATCATGTATATGCATATTTTTATTGATACGTAATCGGATTGTCACATAATTGGTCCGCGTATCAACGGGCGTAAGTTCTACGACATTAAGTATCTCGGAGCCCACGCGTTCATTCCCTTTACTGCTGTATTTAAATCCGGTCTTGTAAAACGTGAAAAGGGTACTCGGTCCAATCGAGGTCTCTGTTCCGCTTTCGGCCTCGCCGATCTGAACTTCCTTATCTGTTTTTAAGACGGACCAAAGTGTCTTGCCGTCGCTGATGAGGTCCTGGCTATTCAGCTGTATGCGGTATTGATTTTTTGGTTTGTTCAAAAATAATACACCTTTTTCCTGATGCGCGTCGCCTTGAGCCTGCTTAGCCGAAAAAGTAAAGTTCGACTGGATCGTCGTATAAGCATCGTATTTTTTCGATACCTGATCCAAAAGCTTCTTTGCGGCAGCGTCTCCCTGTGCAAAACCTGTCAGGCAGCTCCATATCAGAGCTACCAGAACTGCTACGTTTCTTTTCATGTTAATCGTTGTTTCTTAACGTCTCCAAATATTGTTCCAACGAATATTCGTCTGGATAAAGCACTTCTCTGGCCTTACTGCCCTCAAAAGGACCGACTATGCCAGCGGCTTCCAGTTGATCGATAATTCGTCCAGCTCTGTTGTAGCCCAACTTCAGTTTACGTTGAATTAACGATGTGGATCCCTGTTGATGCATCACAATGAGCCGCGCAGCTTCTTCAAACAGCTGGTCACGATCGCCCATGTCGAAGTCCATGCTTCCGCTGCCTTCGCCGTTTTCATCGATGTACTCCGGCAACAAAAATGCCGACGGATATCCACGTTGGCTGCCGATGTAATCCGAGATCTTATCCACTTCGGGAGTATCCACGAACGCACATTGTATACGGGTCAGGTCGCTTCCCGTGGCCAACAGCATGTCGCCACGTCCAATAAGCTGATCAGCCCCGCCGGTGTCCAATATTGTCCGCGAGTCTACCTTGGAGAGCACGCGGAAAGCAAGACGGGCAGGGAAGTTAGCCTTAATCGTACCTGTGATAATATTGACGGACGGGCGCTGCGTCGCGATAACCAAGTGTATCCCGACAGCCCGCGCCAGCTGGGCTAAACGTGCGATTGGCGTTTCCACCTCCTTGCCTGCAGTCATCATCAAATCAGCAAACTCATCTACTACCAGAACTATAAAAGGTAAGAATCGATGCCCCTCCTCAGGGTTTAATCGCCGGTTGATAAATTTCGCATTATATTCCTTCAGGTTACGCACCTGGGCATTCTTTAACAGGTCGTACCGCTGGTCCATCTCTATACATAGGGAGTTCAGTGTGTTGATAACCTTCTTGGTGTCCGTAATGATCGCGTCTTCCTCGTTTGGTAGTTTTGCCAGGAAATGCCGTTCGATCTTTTTAAATAGCGACAACTCCACTTTTTTGGGGTCGACCATAACAAATTTCAGCTCTGCCGGATGCTTTTTGTAGAGGAGGGAAGTTAGAATGGCATTGATACCTACCGACTTACCCTGGCCCGTCGCACCGGCAACGAGTAAGTGGGGCATTTTGGCGAGGTCGGCGATGTATACCTCGTTGGAAATCGTTTTGCCTAAAGCAATAGGAAGATCCATGTCACTTTTCTGGAACTTTTCCGTAGCTAGCACCGAGCGCATGGATACCATCTCCGGCGAGCTATTCGGAACTTCTATACCGATCGTTCCTTTACCCGGCATCGGAGCGATGATCCGTATTCCGAGGGCGGCGAGGCTCAACGCGATATCGTCTTCCAAATTTTTGATCCGCGAAATCCGCACTCCCGGTTTAGGGATAATTTCGTATAACGTAACCGTCGGACCAATGGTCGCCTTGATATGTTCTATCTCAATGTTATAGTTTCTTAGCGTGTCGACAATCCGATTTTTATTGGCCTCCAGTTCCTGCTGATTGATGGTTATGCGGCCTGTGCCGTAGTCCTTAAGTAAGTCAAGTGTCGGATATTGATAGCCGGACAGATCAAGCTTCGGGTCGTACTCTCCAAATTGGGCGACGAGGTCGTCTGCCGTTATGGCTTTTTCTTCCACCACCTCTTCGACACTCAGTTCGGGACCTTCCGATGTGGGCTCCGGCGCATCTATAGAAAGGGGAATCTCCGTATCTACACTCCCTTCTGGGGACAATACCTCAAAGTCTACCTCAACACGTCCGGCTTTCTGCTCGTCGTCCAGCCTGTCGGATTCCAAGTCAAACGTCGTTACCGGCTTAACAGCGTTCTCGTGTTCCAGGTTATGCGTTATCGGAGGAATGTAAGCCGGAGCAGGATCTTCTTCTTCTTCGGGTTGTTCCCTCCCGTATAAACGTTGGTTTAAGCTTGGCTTCGGTGTATTTATGGTATTGCGGCTGAATGTGTCAAAGTTGTCTTCTTCCTGGTCTTCGAGCTCTTCTTCCGTTTCTTTTTTAGGAAACCAGCTCCATTTTAGATCCAGATTATAGATCAGAACGAGCGCCGTTAAATAGATGAACAATAAGAGAGCGCCAATGCCCGTGGATCCAATCTGGGCTTTAAGCAGCTGGTTGGTCCAATAACCGAACTTACCCTCCAGGATGTGTGGAGAATCCGTGATAAAATCCTGAAGGAAACCCAATGTGACAGACAAAATTAGGATAGAAACAGCGGAATATATAATCGTTTTCCAAACGGGTAATAGCGACTTCTTATAGAGAAATTTGTAGCCGACAACAAAGAGGATAAGCGAAAAGAGAAAGGAGGCTATACCAAACCATTCATAGATAAATTGGTTGCCTAACAAGGCGCCCAGTTTTCCCAATTTGTTATCCACGACGGGCAGCTCGACACTGTCATCGACAATCTCATCGGCGCTCTGGAACAACGTAGCCCACCCTCCATTGGTTTCGGCGATATAACTTTGGTCGTGTTTCCAGGTGAAAAGGTAGGACACGAAAGAGACCGTCAGGATAAACGAGGCGAACAACAGAAATATTCCAAAGATCTTTAATGCTTTGCGTTGCTTTTCCGAAAAATTGATGTTCTCAAACGACTTAAAACGCTCTTTTTTACTATATGACACGTTTCCGGCGGCACGGGGCGACTTTTTCGCGGCGCTGCTGCCCCCGGAATTTTTGAATGTATTTCCTTTATTCGACATGCAAAATCTGATAACTCTCCTACGTACAAACTTAAAAAAAATGATGGATTATTTGACTAGAATTTAGGAAGTATAAAATATGTGCGGGCACGTCTAAAAAGTAAGATACCAACACCGTTGTTGAAGGATGAATAACGGCAGAGCAATGATGCCTACATGAAAAAAAGCTGACTGGCTTGCTTTGCAGACGCCTACGGCGTTCCTAGCTATAAAGCGTTTTTGCATTTTGCAGGCCTTTTTTCGAGCGATGTATGGCGTATGTACCCATCGGAAAGAAGGAAACTGTAAAAACCGAGACACCGAAGTGTCGGGGAGAAGTGTTGCAGCTTCTTTACGATGCGTTCAGTGTAATCGGCAGGGTGTATTTGACCCGCACAGCAAGCCCTTTCTGGAAGCCGGGTTTCCATTTTTTTCTTATCTTCTTCAGCACGCGAATAGCTTCTTCACCGGTGCCATGCCCCAGATCGTGGTTGACGCGAAAATCCGACATGCTACCGTCGCGCTCGACAACAAACTCGACATGCATTACGCCGGAAACACGATGAGCCAGCGCCTGTTTAGGGTAGCGGTAGTTTTGTGCTACATACGTCCGCAGCGCCACCAGCCCCCCTGGGTATTCTGGAGCGACCATCATTGTCTCCTCGGTATATGGTGTCTGGGTCCCCAAGGAGTCTATAGCGATTCCTTCCAAAAGTTTACCATGTTCCCATTTCTCCGTAAACCGACGGTGCTGAAACACCCCCTTCCAATCGCCGTGTTTCTCGTTGTTCAGGAGCGGGCCCTCTTCATGAAAGAGCTCCGGTTGGAGAAGGTTCCTCTGGATCAGGTAGCCATTGCCGTCTTCTACAAGCTTGTTGCCGAGGCTGTCGTGAACCAATAAATACTTTAAGAGGGGCTTCGTGCCGAATTCTCCTGAATTGGGAGCCACACTGTTTTTTTTCGTCCTGTGTTTTGTGTTGTTGCGCTGGTAAAGTATGCTGCTGTATAATATACCGTTCTCATAATAAGTGTCCGCGGTGTCTATGAGTGCATGGTTCTCATCATATCGCTTTCTCTCGTGTAATTGTCCGTTAGGGTAAAATGTGCTTTTTTCACCGACCGTGGAAAAGATAGAATACTTGTTGCGCAGTGTGGCAACCGTTTTGGGACGATCCCCGTCAACGTAATATTCAAGATGTTTAAAAAGGGTAGGCGAGTTCTCGTCGGTGGCGATTATACGGTAGTAATACGCTTCCGTCTGGTTTTTGGTTTCTGTCCCGTCCTGGGTGTGATAGGTAATGCGGAGATATTGGGCGGACGCTATATTGACAGTTGCTAGGAAGAGCGAAAGTAGATAACAGAGTTTCATAAACATTTTTGGACGGCAGGTATACCCCTTGCCGTCCAAAAATAAATACTATTTCGCGATAATTAAAAAATAATTTTTCTTTCCTCGTTGAGCTACTATGTAGTTGTCCTGCAGTAAGTCGGAGGTGCTTATGACAAGCTCTATATCGCCGACCTTCTGTTTGTTGATGGCTACGCCACCACCTTGCAGCATCTTACGGGCTTCGCCCTTAGACGTAAAAACCTGTGTGTGTACAGCAAGCAGATCAAGTATATTGATGCCGGCAGCTAGCTGTTCTTTGCTGACCTCAAATTGTGGCACACCGTCAAAAACTTCAAGCACACCTTCATGGTCGAGATCGGCAAGGAAATCCAGCGACCCGTTTCCGAAAAGAAAATCGGACGTCTTTACCGCTGTCTCATAGTCTTGCTGTGAGTGGGTACGTATGGTGATGTCCTTTGCGAGCGCCTTTTGTACTGCTCTTGTATGTGGTGCGGCGTCATGCTCGGCGATAATGGCCTCAATCTCCTCTTTGGTTTTTAATGTAAAGATCTTGATCCAGTTTTTAGCGTCGTCGTCAGACGTGTTCAGCCAAAACTGGTAGTACTTGTATGGAGACGTCTTTTTTGGGTCGAGCCATATTGCTCCTGATTCGGTCTTGCCAAATTTCTGCCCATCTGATTTTTTGATAAGCTGGGTTGTCAGCGCAAAAGCCGTCCCCTGCTCCTGACGGCGGATCATTTCGCTGCCGGTGACAATATTCCCCCACTGGTCGGAACCTCCCATCTGCACTTTGCAGTTGTGGTGCTTCCAGAGGTAGTAGAAATCGTATCCCTGAATGAGCTGGTAAGTGAATTCGGTAAACGAGAGACCGTTGTCGCCTTCCAAGCGTTTCTTTACCGAATCTTTGGCCATCATATAGTTAACTGTAATTAGCTTGCCGACATCGCGGATGAAGTCTAAAAACTTAAAATCCTTGAACCAGTCATAGTTATTAACCATCTTGGCGTCGTTTTCCCCTTCGCCAAAATTCAAAAACTTAGACAACTGCTTTTTCAGGCTTTTTACATTATGTTGTAAGGTATCTTCGTCAAGAAGACTCCGCTCCGCGGATTTAAAAGAGGGGTCGCCAATCATGCCCGTAGCGCCGCCTACCAGTGCGACGGGCTTATGCCCGGCGTTTTGAAAATGAATGAGGGTCATTATTTGCGTTAAATGCCCAACGTGCAATGAATCGCCAGTGGGGTCGAAACCGATATATCCGGAAACTTTCTCTTTGTTCAACAGATCTTCGGTTCCGGGCATGATATCCTGTAACATGCCTCTCCAGCGTAATTCTTCTACAAAATTCATCTTTCTAGCGTTAAGATTTTTTCAACTAAGATTGCAAAGATAAGAGATTAAGCCGTATCTTACGAGAAATAATGACATGTTGGACCGTGAATTTTTTGTCGCATTATTATTTTGAACGATACAATCCACATGCCGAGCGCGTGCTAGGAGGGTTGCTGCCCGACCTTCTTAAAAACGTAAACAAGCAATACAATTTCCATCCTCAACGGTTTGAGGAATTGCTGTTCGCTCATCCGAAGACGAGACGTATTTCGGAGGGGTGGTACCGCCATCTGGAGGTGGACCGGATTTTTCACGGTTCGAATTTTTTCCTCCAGCATTGTCACGTCTTGCGGAAGGAACTGGACCCTTTATTAGTCCACCTACCTATCAGAGCATCCTTTTTAGCGCACATTGCCATTGAACTTTTGCTGGACCACCTGCTCATAGAAAACCGTATAGTAAACCCGGTCCGTCTTTATGAGCACCTTGAACAGGTGCACCGGGGCACGATCGAGCGATACCTGTCGGTTTTCGGCGAGGTCGACATTAGCCAGTTTCTCGAATTCTACGGGCGTTTTTTGGAATGGCGCTATATTTTGGATTACGCTAAGATCGAGAACCTCTCACATCCACTGTTTAATATCTGTAAACGTGTTTGGTCGTTTGAGGTCGTTGAGGCCGACCATCAGCGGATTACGGCATGCCTCATGGCATACAAAGCGGAATATCTGCACAACTATTTAGAGATCTTTCACTATATACAAGATAAAATCACTTACTTAACTTAATTTTTACCACTTTTGTGGCCTAATATGCACTTTAACGTCATCATATGATAAGTAAACTTTTCAGAAAGAAGAGTGTCGACCAGATTATGACTGATGCCCATCAAGGATCCGGTTTGGCGAAAGTTTTGGGCGTACGGGATCTCGTTTCGTTAGGAATTGCCGCCATCGTTGGGGCGGGGATCTTCAGCACGATCGGATTAGCAAGCTACGAAGGCGGACCGGCCATATCGTTGCTTTTTATTTTTACGGCATTTGCCTGCGTGTTTACAGCCTTGGCTTACGCGCAATTTGCAAGTACGGTTCCGGTTTCAGGAAGCGCCTATACCTACGCCTACGTGGCCTTCGGAGAGCTGTTCGCCTGGATAATAGGCTGGGCACTGGTATTGGAATACGCTGTTTCAAATACGGTCGTTGCCATCTCTTGGTCACAGTATTTTGTCTCCATGTTAAAGGGTTTTGGCATATCGATTCCGGGGTGGTTGACCATGGCCCCGGGCTACGCGCTCGACGCTCACGAGAAGTTCCTGACCGACGGGATGGAGGCGCTGAGCGTCGCGGACCGTGCCGGACTCGACGCTTACCTCTCTGCTCCGCGTATTGGAGATATACCCATCATTTTTGATTTTCCCGCCGGACTGGTTACCGTGTTGGTAACATGGCTGGTTTATATCGGAATAAAAGAATCGCAACGCGCGAGCAATGTGATGGTGATGATTAAGGTAGGAATCATTCTACTGGTGGTTCTGGGCGGTATTTTTTTCGTGAAACCCGAGAACTGGACGCCGTTTGCCCCTAACGGACTAAATGGTGTGATGGGATCGGTCGCTGCGGTATTTTTTGCGTTTATAGGGTTTGATTCGATTTCGACCACTGCGGAAGAATGTAAAAATCCGCAAAGAGATTTACCCCGGGCGATGATCTTGTGTCTGGTGATCTGTACGGTATTATATGTAGCTATCACGTTGGTGCTAACAGGGATGGTTAATTATACCGAGTTGAACGTGAAAGACCCCTTGGCATTTGTGTTTAAATATGTTGGCTTCGATCATATGGCAGGGATCGTATCCGTAACCTCTGTTATCGCGATTACCAGCGCGCTATTGGTGTATCAGCTCGCCCAGCCAAGGATCTGGATGACCATGAGCCGCGATGGGCTGTTGTCCAAGCGGTTTGCACGCGTCCATCCCAAATACAGAACACCATCGTACGCAACGATTGTTACGGGAATCGTTGTAGCCATTCCGTCTCTCTTTTTCAAGATGGACTTCTTTGTCGACCTGACCAGTGTAGGGACATTTTTCGCATTTATCCTGGTTTGTGCCGGTGTTCTTTATATGGATTATTCAGGACTTTCTGCGAAGTCTAAGTTTCGTGTGCCCTATATCAACGGGAAGTACGTCATCGGGCTCGGCTTCGTATTAGCGTGGGTACTGATCTATCTTTACGGACAGGAAAGCGTTCAGGAGTGGCAGCAGATGAGTGCCGTTGATATCATACGGCACAAGTCGTTGGTGCTGGTGTTTTGGGCGGTATGGCTCGTGCTGGCAGTAATGGGCTATAGACTTAATTTTTCGCTTTTACCGGTTATAGGTATTTTAATTAACCTTTATCTAATGAGCGAGCTGGGCGCCAGCAACTGGATGATATTTATTGCTTGGCTACTTGTGGGGCTGATTATTTATTTCGGCTACGGCTATAAACATTCAAAATT
>Ga0079224_100012869_pt1 | contig 11614 bp, 4 predicted proteins | sample Stecom2015_FD_80414 | JGI IMG/M metagenome (GOLD analysis project Ga0079224, IMG submission 80414) | Agricultural soil microbial communities from Utah to study Nitrogen management - Steer compost 2015 | ecosystem: Environmental > Terrestrial > Soil > Agricultural land | place: USA: Utah...
CGAGAACGTAAGAAATAACATCAATGCCAGGTGAATCGAGAGCCCGGCCATGATTACTGATGTAACCACATTCCGAAATATTCGCAGTCGGTTCGTCTGGTGATCCATAAGGAGAAAGATAATTAATTTTTCCGCCCGGCGCTATGATGATATTGCGAGGCGGAGATTAAATATCAATTCATCTTACCTTGACACTCAGGTTATCGCCAAGCAAATTGAAGTGTTCCATCCATTCCGGTGAACGTGTTGATCTTTCCCTATTCTCCACTGAAATTTCGAAATAAAGATTCTGGCTCTTTGAAAGGTTCGGTCGGATATTAAACTTCCGCAGTAGCGGGAACAGGCGATTAAGTCGTTCAATGCGTTTCAGATTGTCACCTTCAGACGCAATTCGTTTCAACTCGCGATAGATGCTCTCCCCTGCCAGTCGTTCAACCTTGTCGGTATCTTCTATACTCAATTCCCATTTGGCAAGTTCCGACACAATGCGTTCAAGTAGTCTGATGTTGATTTTTTCGGGTTGGAAACAACGGATAAGGTCCGCGTTGAGGATATACTCAAACGTTGTCCTGTACGCATTTGGAATAGGTATATCGTTGTTGCTAAGCGCCGTAATCAGCGGGTAATCGCGGTTATAAATCCTCCGAAGCGACTCTTCAAGGTCGCGCATGCTGGTCTCTGTAATGAGATCAAAAACTTTGCGCTTTTCATCCTGGAACAGCTGCCATATGGTGTACTTCTCCGGACCAAAGTACGTTTGCATCAAACCGATTACATCCCCAAGCCGTCCCTCTTCGAATGCGGTTACGATACGCGCCTGCATACTGGCAAACACTTCCGCATCCATATCAATGGAAATGTTTCCAATGAGGTTATGCTGCCCCATATACACGACGGCGAAAGCGAACTTCTTCTGCGAACGCGTAACGTTGGAGCGAACCTTCGTTACGCCCAACACGAGCTTTTGTTGCCCTGCTTCTTTCTTCACGAATACTTCATTCTCGGTTGTATAATTGAACACCGGGAATGACTCAGGATCTTCTTCAAACAACGAAGCAACTGCATAGTGCATTCCAACACGCTGCAGGTTTGTCTTCGAGGGCAGTACGAATTTCTGATAGATCTGTGCACCGTTCTGTAGTGCAGGCACATTACTTGGTGCTGCCTCGAGACGCGAAAGGAATTCCGATTCAAGATTAACTTTAGCAACCTGCGAGACCAGCTGCATCGCGCGACACGCGTATTGCATAATTTGCGTAGTCTCGATTCCGGATATTTCGTCAAAGAACCAGCCACAACTTGTGTACATCAGCAATGCGTTGCGCTGTACTTCCATGAGCCGCAGCACCTGGTTTTGTTCGACCTGCGTCTTGCAGTGGTCGCTGAAGAACTTTCTTATTGTCTCGTCGTCGCGGCGCAGGATCACGTTAATGTAGTCATTTCGCGCTTGCCAGGGGTCACGAAGAATCTGTTCACCACTATTTTCAAAAATGGGAATTAACTCGTCGCGTAACCAGTCAAGCGCCTCCCGCAACGGAGCGCGCCACTTCTGGTTCCACGCAGGCTTTCCGCCTGAGTGGCATCCACAGTCATTGCGCCAGCGCTCAACGCCATGTACGCAACTCCACGAACTGTTTTCATGAATCTGTGCTTCATAAGTCGGTGGAAACTTTTCAAGGAACTCGCCGTAGTTGGTGAGATTTGACTGCTCGTTGCGCTGTATGTAATCGAGGCAATAAGCCAGGGCCATGTCACCGTGTTTATGGTGGTGGCCGTACGTTTCTCCATCGGTTGCGATATGCACCAGCTGAGGTTCGGAGGAACTCATATCGAAGCTGTCGATAAGTCGATGCGCGAACTTGCGGCCATCATTCAGCAGGCCGTTAAACGCAACGCCTTGTGCGATATCGCCATCGTAGAAGAATAAAACGATGGAGTTTCCCGAAGGCAGCTTACAGAGATAAGGACGGCGTGTATCAATGGTGTTAGTGTTAACCGGAGTCCACTCCTCCTTGCCAATCCGCCGGATAGCCTTTGCCTGTCGCGGTGCGAGAATGGTGAACTTAATCCCGTGCTGTGCAAGTATCTCCAGTGACTCGGTGTCAGCTGCTGTTTCGGCGAGCCACATGCCTTCAGGTTTCCGGTTGAACCGGTATTCAAAGTCGCGAATACCCCAAATGACCTGCGTTTCCTTGTCGCGTGTATTCGCCAGCGGAAGTATAATGTGATTGTAAACCTGTGCAATAGCAGATCCGTGTCCGTTAAACAAACGCTGGCTTTCCTTATCAGCTTCAAGAATCGCCTGGTACGCTTCCCGGTCGTTTACTTCCATCCATGAAAGCAACGTTGGGCCGAAATTGAAACTGATCCGCGCGTAGTTGTTCACAATGTTGGTAATCGCTCCCGATTCGTCAAGGATCCGGGATGCGGTATTCGGACTATAACACTCGGCCGAAATGCGTTCATTCCAGTCGTGATAAGGATAAGCTGAATCCTGAACTTCAATCTGTTCAAGCCACGCATTCTCACGGGGAGGCTGATAGAAATGCCCGTGTATACAAATAAGTTTCTCCAAGGGAAATCGATTTCAGGTAAAAGCGGGTATTCCCGCCTGAAAACTATGTACTAATGTCTTTCAAGTCAAATTCGTTCACTTCACGATCGAGTTTGAGAACGATCATGGCAAGCGGAGGCAGCGTCAATGAAACGGAGTAGTCACGCTGGTGGTACTTCACCGGAGAAGTACTCAGCAAACCATGGTTGGTCACACCGCTCCCCTGATACCTTACGTCATCCGAATTAAAAATTTCCTTCCAGTATCCGCGATACGGTACCCCTACCCGATAATGCTCCCGCACCGCTGGAGTAAAGTTACAAACCACGATCAGGAGGTCCTCTTTTTTGTCTCCGTGGCGCTGGAACGCGATAACGCTATTTTCGCGATCGCCATAATCGATCCATTGAAAGCCTTTGTGTTCAAACGAAAAACAGTACAGCGCTGGTTCCGCACGGTAAAGGGTATTCAAATCCCGGACGATATCTTTTACGCCCTGGTGGAACGGATACTGCAGCAAATGCCAGTCAAGGCTGCGTTCATGGTTCCATTCAGCAGATTGCCCGAATTCGCCACCCATAAACAGCAACTTCGTTCCGGGATGGGTAAACATGTAAGAAAACAACAGGCGCAGGTTGGCGAACTTCTGCCATTCGTCACCGGGCATCCTTCCAAAAAGTGACCCTTTTCCGTGAACGACTTCATCATGTGAAAGCGGCAGCATGAAGTTCTCTGTAAAGGCATACATGATACTGAAGCTGATTTCATTCTGGTGATACTTCCGATAAACCGGGTCCAGTTTGAAGTAATGCAATGTATCATGCATCCAGCCCATCATCCACTTCTGTCCAAATCCAAGCCCCCCAAGATACGTTGGCCGCGAAACGCCTGGCCATGACGTTGACTCTTCCGCAATCGTAACTACATCAGGGAAATGTCCGTATACGGTTTCGTTCATTTCCTTGAGGAAGGAAATCGCTTCAAGGTTTTCGTTCCCGCCGTATTGATTCGGAATCCATTCGCCGGCGTTCCTTGAGTAATCCAGATACAGCATTGAAGCCACCGCGTCAACCCGCAGTCCGTCGATGTGAAATTCGTCAAGCCAGTAAAGAGCATTGCTTATCAGGAACGCACGTACCTCGTTACGGCCATAGTTGTAGATGTAGCTTTTCCAGTCAGGATGAAATCCTTTTCTCGGGTCGGCATGTTCATACAGATGCGTACCATCAAACTTGAACAAACCATGCACATCACCGGGAAAGTGTGACGGCACCCAGTCCAGTATAACACCAATGCCTGCGCGATGGAAACAATCCACCATATATTTAAAATCCTCCGGTGAACCATAACGGCTCGATGGCGCGAAGTAGCCCGTGAGTTGGTATCCCCATGAACCGTAGAACGGGTGCTCCATAATTGGAAGGAACTCAACATGGGTAAACCCCATCTCCTTGACATAGGGTACGAGTTCATGCGCTATGTCGGGATACGTCAGATAGTGATTTCCGTCTTTGCGTCGCCAGGAACCGATGTGAACTTCGTAAACAGAATACGGCTGCGCCTTTCCTGCAACACTCTTGCGTCGCTGCATCCACTCATGATCTTTCCAATCGTATTTCGATTCCCACACAATCGATGCAGTCTTCGGTGGTGTTTCTGCATACGTTGCAAATGGATCTGCCTTCTCTACATATTCGCCCGTATTGGAATGAATTGCGTACTTGTACGCTTCGCCATGGCCGACACCGGGAAAGAATCCTTCCCAGATTCCGGAACCGTCCCAGCGGGGATGCAAATGATTATGCCCCGGCTGCCAGTTGTTGAAATACCCTATTACAGAAATAGAGGTAGCGTTGGGTGCCCAGACAGCGAAGTATGTTCCCTCCTTGTCTCCAAAGGTCACAGGATGTGCTCCGAGCTTTTGATACAGCTTGTAGTGTTTGCCACTTCTGAAAAGATGGATATCATAGTCTGAAATCAAACTGTTGCTCTCCACGTCGATATCTGTCTTGTTACTCATGGCTGTAGTTTTTGATCACCAATTAATTCCGCCTACTTTTTCCCGGTTTGTCTTTCCTCTTCAAATCGTTTCACCAGGTATTCGATTCCGCGCAACGGAATGATTGTCCAGTCCGGACGGGCGTTAAGTTCATATCCGAGTTCGTAAATCGCCTTTTCGAGCAAGAATGTACGAATTAGTACGCCTTGTTCATATGACAATTTGGTGCCCATCCCCATCCTCTCCATGTAGGCACCCAGGTAGAACCGACTAACATAATGTTGCCACTGATCCGCCCACGCCTCAAGCAGTTCCATGTCGCGTTCGCGGTAGTTTTCATTAAGCAGAATTTTGCCGAACGCCGCGTAGTGAATGGATCGCATCATGCCGGCAACATCCTTAAGAGCGTTCTTTTTCAAACGGCGCTCACTAAATGAAAATCCCGGCTCGCCTTCGAAGTCGATAATAACAAAGTCGCTTCCCGTAAATAACACCTGGCCCAGATGGTAGTCGCCGTGTATCCGCGTTTTTACCGCGCTAATTTTAATCTGGTAGATTTCGCTGAATGCTTCAAGGATTGCATCCTCCTGACCGAGAATTTGTTTCGCCAGCTCCTGAATTGACGCCGGCAGCTTCGAAAGCGAGGTCTCCAGCAAACTGAAGCGATCACGAACCAGCTTGCGCAGCGACGAATACATTGAGCGCTGGTAATTCGCCGTAAAGTTCTCCGGTGTAAAAGCCGGATCCGACTTCCCGGACGATAAGGCGATGTGCATTTCGGCCGTGCGCTGTCCCAGCCGAACGATCCTTTCGTAAAATCCTTTTCCGATGAGATCCTGGATTTCATCTGGTGCTTCCTCGAAACGTATCGACGGCTTGTTGATCAGCCTGGGCACCTTCATTCCTTTGGCTTTCGCAATCACGCGTTCGTAAAAACGTCCTACGGAATCAACAGTCATTACCCAGGCATCACCCTGATTCTCGACTTTTTCCTGCAACAGCCCAAATACGATAGTCTTACCCTCGGCATCGCGGTATTCAATTCCGCCGGCATACTTGGGCGAATTCCTGAACGAAGTCTGCTCCGAAAGGAAGCGCACTATTTCAAGGTCGGGATTTATTTCCTTCTCAAGCTTGCGATAGAATTTGAAGAAGTACTTATCGTTATAGATGATGGCTGTGTTGCTCTGATCAGCCTTAAGTATTTTGGAATCAACGGCCCTGGAAGAAGACGCCTTGGAGAACATACTCGAATTGAATTCAAGCACACCGCCTTCATCATCACGGATTCGCAATTCCTTGTCCATACTCAGGAAGAGAAAATCACGAAACACTCTGTCGTAACTGCTGTCCATGATGAAGCCCGCCTTGTTTTGTATCTCGGCGCGGCATACAACGCTCTGCGCATTATATTCAACACGTTCAAGAATACTGTCCGAAGGGGCAAACGTAAGTGGCAGGAAATACAACTCTGGCAACCGTTGTACATAATGCACCTCAACAATACAAAGGAAGTGAGTATCCCCTTCCACCTTGAGTGGAATGATCTTGTGCAGCGATGTTTTGTTTATCGCCTTTGCCTTTCCTCCAAACCACCGGCATTTCTTCATGAATGGTGGCAGGATACGGCGCTCGATATCACGAACCTCGTTATAGTTGTAAAGCAGTCGCTCCCAGGAAATATCGGTTTTAACCAATGGAAGTTCGCCGCTGGCTTGTGCCTTAGTTTTCTTTTCGGCTTTGTCTACCTGCAGCCAGAAGTACCCATAAGGGCCAATGGTAATTGAGTATTCGCCCTCGCCCACGTTCAGGAAGCGGTTTTGGCTGAATACTTCCGTAACGTCAGCGTCTTTATATCCGGAAAGGTCAAGAACGGTTGCCTGCGAAAATTGCGAAAGGTTAGCGACAACGATGATTACCTGCTTCTCAAGTGTACGTGCAAAAGCGAGTACCTTGGCATTTGAACCCTCAATAAACTTCATATCGCCCCTTCCGAAAATGTTGAGGCGTTTGCGCATAGCGATGACGTTCTTCATCCACCAAAGCAGCGATGACGGGTTTTCTTCCTGCGTTTGAACGTTGATGGATTCATGGCGAAAAACAGGATCAGTTATCACCGGAAGGAAAAGCCGCTGCGGATTGGCAGATGAAAATCCCGCATTCAGATTCATATTCCACTGCATCGGTGTGCGTACACCAAAGCGATCACCGAGATATACGTTGTCGCCCATTCCTATTTCGTCACCGTAGTAGATTACGGGCGTTCCCGGTAATGAGAACAAGATTGTATTCAGCAATTCAATTTTACGCCGGTCGTTGTTGAGCAGCGGTGCCAGTCGGCGGCGTATACCGGAATTGAACTTGGTGTCGGAATCAGATGCATATGCCTTAAGCAGGTAATCTTTCTCCTCTTCAGTAACCATCTCAAGGCCCAGTTCATCGTGATTCCTGAGGAACAGTGCCCACTGACTGTTAGGTGGAGTTTCAGGAGTCTGCTCAATGATGTCGATAATCGGATACGTATCTTCCGTACGCAACGCCAGGAATATGCGCGGCATAAGCGGAAAGTTGAAATTCATGTGGCACTCCTGTCCATCACCAAAATACGTGGCAGCATCCTCAGGCCACAAGTTGGCTTCTGCGATCAGAATCCGATCCTTATAATACTTGTCAATGTGCGCCCGCAGGCGCCTAAGAAACTGGTGCGTTTGTGGAAGATTTTCACAACTGGTGCCTTCTTCTTCGAACAGATACGGCACCGACGAAAGTCGAAAGCCATCGACACCCATCTTCATCCAGAAGTCGACAATCTTGATCATTTCAAGCTGCACTTCTGCGTTCTCGAAATTCAATTCGGGTTGATGTCTGTAGAACCGGTGCCAGTAATAGGCCTTTGCTTCCGGGTCCCACGTCCAGTTGGAGGATTCAGCATCGGTGAATATAACACGTGCTTCCTTGTATTTATCAGGCGTGTCACTCCAAACATAGTAATCGCGGAAACGCGACCCTGGTTTTGATCTTCGCGCACGCCTAAACCAGGGATGCTGATCAGAAGTATGGTTGAGAATAAGTTCGGTTATCACACGAATTCCCCTGCGATGTGCTTCTTTCAGAAGTTGTTTGAAGTCTGCAAGCGATCCATAATCAGGGTGAACATCGGTATGATCGGTAACGTCGAATCCATCGTCTTTTAACGGCGAGGGATAAAACGGAAGCAGCCAAAGTGTATTGACGCCGAGGTCTTCGATGTAATCAAGTTTCTGTTGTAATCCGACAAAATCACCTATGCCGTCTCCGTCGCTGTCGAAAAACGCGCGAACAGAAACTTCGTAGAAAACCGCATCTTTAAACCAAAGGGGATCGCCTCCGTTTTTGGAAACACTCATAGGTTATAAGTAGGATTCGTGGATTTGTAATTTAAACAAATGGAATGGCATTTTGTACGGATCCAACTCCACATAATTCCACTCCTGTGTCCACGTATAATGCTCATCCATGATAACGTCGTGAAGCTTAATGTTGATATGATCACCCAGCCCGAGATAATCTTTGGGCAGCTGCAGGTACCCTGACTGCCTCGCGTGAGGATCGAGGTTAACCACGACTAAAACGATATTGCTTCGATCATCCGTCGCCTTTACATAAGCCAGGAGATTTTGATTCTCGATGAAGCAGAACCTTATGTTCCACGTCGACTGCAGGGAAGGATGTTCCTGCCGCGCCTTGTTAACCAACGTGATAATATCGGTCATACGGTTTGTCTTTTTCCAGTCATGACGTTTAATCTCGTACTTTTCCGAGTTGAAATACTCTTCCTTCGCAGGAACGGGTTCGTTATCAAGAAATTCGTACACCGGTCCGTACATCCCATAATTTGACGACAGTGTTGCAGCCAGTGCAAGGCGAATAATGAAGATGTTCTCGCCCTGATGTTGCAGGTGGTACGGAAGAATATCAGGCGTATTCGGCCAGAAGTTCGGACGGAAATAATTGCGTGAGGGACCGAACACAAGCTCATTCATGTATTCAGTCAACTCGTGTTTCGGCACGCGCCAGGTAAAATATGTATAGGACTGCGTGAACCCGATCTTCGCGAGTGACGCCATTACTTTCGGTCGGGTAAATGCCTCCGAAAGAAAGATAATGTCTTCGTAGTTCTTGTTGACTTCGGCAATGGCCCATTCCCAGAACCGGATCGGCTTTGTATGTGGATTGTCAACCCTGAATATTTTTACTCCCTGATCGATCCAGTAAGTAATCACCGAAAGCAGTTCCTTCCACAGGCCTTCCCAATCCTCACTTTCAAAATTGAACGGATAAATATCCTGATACTTCTTCGGCGGATTTTCTGCATACTGAATTGATCCATCGGGGCGGATCTTGAACCAGTCTTTATGCGCCTTTACATACGGATGGTCTGGCGCGCATTGAAACGCAATATCCAGTGCGATGTCGATATTGAGTTTCTTTGCCTCCTGAATGAGTTTTTTATAGTCATCAAGTGTGCCAAGTTCAGGGTGTATACTCTTATGACCGCCTTCGTCGCTGCCAATCGCCCATGGTGATCCGGGTTCTCCCGGTTCGGAATTTACATTGTTGTTTTTGCCCTTCCGGTTTATTTTTCCGATCGGATGAATCGGCGGCAGGTACAAGACATCAAACCCCATTGATGCGATGCGTGGCAGCAAACGTATCACGTCGCGAAACGTACCGTGCTTGCCATCGAGTGAAGCCGATCGCGGAAAGAGTTCATACCACGTGCTGAAGTTTGCTTTCTTATGCTCGACCAACACGCGCCACTGCTTATCCGGCATAGCCGGATGTTCAATGAACGGATTCGTATGGACGATCTCAGCAAACTCGTCGCTCAATACGAATGCAACGGCCTGATCGTATGAGGCACCGAGTTTTTTTGCTGCTTCATTCAGATCGGCGTTTTTATTTTTTGAAAGGGACTTCAGGTATTGGATACCCTCTTTCAATTCAAGACTTACGTCGATGTTGGCGTTTGCCTTTTTCTTAAATCCGTCGTACCACGTATCAAAGTGATCTACCCATGCGAGCACCGTAAAATTGTAGTATCCTTTTTCCGTGACTGTAAACGAAGCTTTCCAGACGTCATTCACTTCATGTTGCATTTCAACAGTCTGCCACTGCTCCTCTCCTTCTTTGCGAAATAACAGGTGCGCTCTAAGATGGTCATGGCCGTCACAAAAAATATCAGCGGTCACGTCGACGCATTCACCGACGGTTCGTTTAGCCGGGTATAACCCACCGTCGACTTCAGGCTGGACGTTTTCAATTATTACACGTTGCTGGCCGTTGATTTTGTTCATTCGTTGCGTCAATTAAGTTCAAAAATGAATGCGCCGTAAGGCGGCAAGGTGACTTCGAGATCCAGTCCGTTCATTGTCACGTCAATAGCTTCTTCAAGCACGGACCGTGCAACGAGGCCTGAGTTTTTCAACCCCGCCGCTGCAGCGACATCCCGGGGGATGTTGACCTTTGTCTGTCGCTCAGCCGGATTAAATCCGCAGAGTACAAGCAATTTCTGTCCATCACTATATCGCAGAAATGCTGAAACCTTCGCGTCAAAATTCCCTGCCCTGATGTTCGCTTCTGTCAGGTCGGCATAGTTGCCTGATGAAATGGCCGGGCTGTTTTTGGCGAAGTTGAGCAGTCTGCCATAAAAGCTGCGTAGTTGTTTCTGTTGGTCAGAAAGAAGAGCACCATCGAATTCACCGCCGTTCATCCACTTCTGATGTTCCGGTACACCCCAGTAATCAAAGATGGTTGTCCGGCCGTCGTTTCTTTGAAAGCCTTCAATACCCGCTCCCGGTTCACCTACCTCCTGACCAAAGTATATCATCACCGGACCACGATCAATACTCGCGCTTATAACCATTGCGGGCAGCGCCTTAACCGGATCACCGGCAAAATGCGGTGAGGCTATGCGTTGTTCGTCATGATTCTCGAGGAAGTGCAGCATGTGATCATTAATGCCGTCAAGGCTCTTTTGAATCGCAGTAATATCAGATGTGCTGCTGCGCCCGCCGACAAGGAAGCGTAAGGTGTCGTAAAGCTGAACCTTGTCGTAGAGGTAATCGAATTTTCCGATGCGTATATAGTTTATGTATTCTGACGGATTGTATATCTCTGCAATAAACACAACTGAAGGGTTGGCTTCCTTAATTTGTGGAATAACCCAATTCCAAAACTCAACCGGTACCATTTCCGCCATGTCACATCGAAATCCATCAACCTTTTTCGATGTCCAGTAGAGCAAGATGTCTCGCATCTTTTCCCATGTATCGGGAATCGGATCAAAATGTCTGGTTCGTCCCAGTTGAATATCAACTCCGTAATTCAGTTTAACGGTTTCAAACCATTCATTTACACCGGGTGCATGAGTGAACTGATCGTTACCTGTAACCTTAGCAGGATGCTCATCAAACTTTCCATCCTTCGTAGGGAATGTATTATCGGGGCCAAGCGCGTTGTAACCTGCGGGAACTTCAAACGACTTCCCCGGCAGATAATAGAAGTTATTTGACGGCTTGAATGTTACAGTAGTGTCGTCGTCCTGACCCAGGTCTTTTATCCCCTGAGGTTTTGCATCGCTGCGGTAAGCGCGCGCAACGTGATTGGGAACAAAATCAATAATAACTCTTAATCCTTCGTTGTGCGTACGTTCAACGAGTGCTTCAAATTCTTCCATTCGGCGCGACACGTTGACGGCGAGGTCAGGATTTACATCATAATAATCCTTTATCGCATACGGAGAACCTGCTCTTCCCTTTACAACGTCGGCATCATCGAGTGGAATACCATAGGCGGTGTAATCTGTGAGTACAGCATGTTCAATCACACCGGTGTACCAGACGTGAGTAGCACCGAGTTCCTTGATACCCTGAAGCGCCTTCTGATTGATATCTGCAAATTTACCGACACCGTTTTCCTCGATCGTTCCATAGGTTTTATTAGTCGTATTCTTGTTGCCGAACAATCGCGTCATCATCTGGTAAACGACAATCTTTCCGGAAGACGTTTTCATAGCTGAA
>Ga0079224_100012873_pt1 | contig 11614 bp, 11 predicted proteins | sample Stecom2015_FD_80414 | JGI IMG/M metagenome (GOLD analysis project Ga0079224, IMG submission 80414) | Agricultural soil microbial communities from Utah to study Nitrogen management - Steer compost 2015 | ecosystem: Environmental > Terrestrial > Soil > Agricultural land | place: USA: Utah...
GCACGCCTTGCCAAGCCACGCCTCGGCGCCGGCCGCGTCAGACGGCCGTGTTCGCGATGCAACGGCGTCGTCACGGCAAGTCCTGTCGCCTGGCGAAGGGGGTCCACCGGACCGGCTCAAGGACGTCCGTGCTGCTGGTCGCAAGAAATGTCAGGGAATCAGCGTTCCTACAGTAGAGCGGGGGCGCAGCGTGCCTCGCGGGGAGATGGGAGAGTGTTCGCGCCGGACGAGATCGACCGCACAGCCGAGCAGGCCAGGATGCTCATGCCATTCGGGTTCACCGAGCGGCAGGCGCGCTTCCTGGTGGTGGTCGTGCTCCACTCCGGCATCTTCATGGGCCGGCACTACGCGGCCTTCGCGGGCATCACGCACGGGCAGAAGGTCCACGACTTCGTCGAGCGCCTGCTGGCACGCCGGTTCGCCACGGCGCATCGAGTCGGGAGAACCGGACGCACTCGCCTCTTCCACGTCCAGCACAAGCCGCTGTACGCGGCGCTCGGCGAACCGGACAACCGCCACCGGAAGTCCATCTCCCTGGGCCGTGCCGTCGAACGAATGATGTTGCTCGACGCGGTGCTGACCGACCGCGAGGTCGTCTGGCTCGCCACCGAGCGCGACAAGTGGCGCCACTTCGTGAATCATCTACGAGGCCAATTGCGCGAAGAAGACTACCCGCGCCTCGTCTTCGGCAAGGGCGACAAGCAGACCGTCCGCCACTTCCCGGACAAGCTGCCGATCGGCGTCGATACGAAGAACGGTCGGCACATCTTCGTATTCCTCGCTGTCGACCGCACGCCGATGGACTTCCGCCAGTTTCTGTTGCGGCACGCGGAGTTGCTGATCGGGCTCCACCGCTGGACGATCCGGGTCATTCTGCCGCGCGAACGGGCGAATCTGCGTCGTGTCTATGAGTCCGCCGTCTACGACCAGCTATGGCACCCGTTGCCCTCCTCGTTCAGGGACGATGTTCTCGAGATTTTCCACCGTCGACGCGAAGGCCGGCTCCCTGGCCGCCTCAGACTCGACACGCCGACGCCAGACGTCCACACGCCGAGCGGGCCGGCGCTCACTGCCCTCTATCGCCGATGGCTCGAGGGCGGCGACGAGGTGGTGTCACTGGCCCGCTCCCCAGCCCATCGTGACGCGCTTGAACGTGGCCAGGGCGAGGTCGAGTGCGTCGTGCTTTCACATCGATATGGCTATCTCTCTTCGCTGGCCGGCACGTCGTGAGGGAGAAGAGACCGGGGATGAACCCTCGACAGTAGTTCATCCCCATTTCCCCTCGTACCACTGGCGAGACACATCGACACCGGCTGAGGTGTCGCGTGCAGGAGTGGGCGGCGAACTGTTGTAGCGACGCGGCTTGCCGTGAGCGGTGACGCAGACGCGGCGGCGTCTTCTGCCGCCGCTCGTACCGCACGCGCGCAGTAATCGCGAAGAGAGGGGGCGTGAGCGACCCCCACTCCGTACCGCCCTGGCCGCCCCGGGGGTCGCTCACGCCCCTGCCGTCCACGTCGGTGTCGCGCGTGGCGAGTGGTTGTCGCGTCCCGCAGTCCGCGGGTCAGCGTCAGGGCCAGGTGCATGTCCACATGGTGCGGAACGCGGTGGACTCGCCGCGCGACTCGGATCTGCTGGAAGATTTCGCCTCGAATCGGCGTTCAAGGATGTAGAGGCCATGACCTCGTCCTCTAGACACGCACGCTCCGATGCCAGAGGCTACGGGAGTGCTCGGTGCGGTCAAGGTTTCGCTCACAGGCTCGCCGCGTGCGGTCCCGCGCACACCGTGCCGACGCACGCGACCTTGACCGCACCTCCGCGCGCCCGATACAGGGGCAACTATCGGAGCGTGCGGTAGACCAGCGATGCACCGGCCGATTCGCCGCATGCATTGAGCGTGCGGGCTGCCTCCCAGGCGGCCCAATCGGCGGCACATCACCGCCGGAAGCCGGCCGCCAACGCTGCCGGGAACCGCGTGCCCTCCCAGGGAACGCGACTGAACAGGACGTGCGCCCAAACGCCCGTCCCGCCGGTAAGCCGCAGGCTGCCGGAATGATGCCGGTCCAACACCCGCGTCAGCGCTGACACCACGCGTGGGCCGTCCAACACGGTCCGGCTCCTGCAGCGCCTTCATTCACCGAGCTCACATGCGTTGCCCAGCCGCTGGACGCGGCCGTGGCCGGAGGGTTCACCATGAATGTCCCGTCGACATCACACGTGCACGGGGGCAGGACCGAGGCGACGTGGCCAATGCTCCTGACCGTGCCGGAGGCTGCGGAACTGCTGCGCACGTCGCCACGCGGCGTCTACGCGATGGTCGAGCGCCGTCAACTGCCCGGGGTCGTCCGCATCCGTCGTCGCGTGCTCTTCCGCACGGACGCGCTGCTAGACTGGGTTCACCAGAAGTCGGCGCCATCGCTGGAGGAGTGAGCGATGAGCGTCACAGTCAGACCATACATCACGGGCGGATGGGAGACAGACATCCGTGTCGTGCTTCCCGACGGCACCGTCATTCGCGAGCGCAAGAAGGCACAGCAAACGAGCGAATCTAGCGCTCGGCGCTGGGCCGAGACTCGCGAGCGACACCTGTTGCTGCACGGGACGCCGAAGCCCGTCAGGGAGGAGGGGCAGAAGACACCGACACTACGTGAGTTCGCGCCGCGGTTTCTGGAACGGTACGCGACGGCGAACCGCTTGAAGCCGAGCGGCGTGTCGTCGAAGGAAGTCGCGATTCGGGTGCATCTGTTTCCGCTGTTTGGAGACAGGCGCCTGGACGCAATGACGACCGAAGACGTGCAGCAACTGAAGTCGGCGATGGTCGCCAAGTCGCCGAAGACCGTCAACAACGTGCTGACGGTGCTGAGTGTGATGCTGCGAACCGCGGCCGAGTGGAACGTGATCGACCGCGTGCCGTGCACGATCAAGCTGCTGAAGGCGCCGAAGACTACGGCGTCCTTTCACGACTTCGACGCGTACGAACGGCTGGTCGACGCGGCCCGGACGGATGCTCTGGCGTACCTGATCGTGCTGCTCGGTGGCGAAGCGGGCCTCCGGTGCGGCGAGATCATGGCGCTCGAGTGGTCCAACGTCGACCTGAACAAGCGGCAACTCTGCGTGGCCCAATCCGAATGGAAGGGACACGTGACGATGCCGAAGGGAGGCCGGCTGCGGCACGTGCCCTTGACCCGACGGCTGGCTGAGGCACTCAACAGTGCGCGGCATCTGCGTGGCAAGCGCGTGCTGTGTGATCGGGACGGCGCGTCGGTCACGCAGAAGGTCGTGCAGGTGACCGTCCGACGTGCTGCCAGACGGGCGAGCGTCAGCCCTGGAATTCACATCCTCAGGCACACGTTCTGTTCGCACCTGGCGATGCGAGGCGCGCCGGCGAGAGCGATTCAGGAACTCGCCGGACACCAGGACCTCTCGACGACGCAGCGTTACATGCACCTCAGCCCGGCCGCACTGGACGCGGCGATCAGGCTGCTGGAGGGCGGTTTGGAGGAGCCGACCCGCGCGGCGTTGGAGAAATAGAGGAGGCGGCGGGAACGGAGGGCCCGAAGGCCCGTGTTTATTGAGGAAAAATGGTGGAGGCGGCGGGAGTCGAACCCGCGTCCGAAAGGCCTGTCGCTGCAGAACCCTACATGCTTAGCCGTTCTTTGAATGTCGCCACCGGCAGGGTAGAACGGCCAACCGCCGGCAGCCATCCCGAATGTGTCTCGTTCCGACCTCGCCGGGCGCGTGTCGGAACCAGCCTACTGAATGGCGTTCCTGTCCGGCCCGTAGGCTGACCGGGAGGAACGTCGCGGCTTAATTAGGCCGCGAGTGCGAGCTGCGAGTCCGCAGTTGCGTTGTTTGTTCACCGGTTTAACGAGCGAGATGAACGAGCTCGGCATGCATTCCACAGTCCCTTGCCCCCGTCGAAGCCTGTCGCCCCCGAAACCGGAGAGCACGACGACTGTGTCGTGACTGTCCCATTGTCACATCCGGAACGGTGCGTCGCAAGAGCCGCGCGGCCGACGATGGCCCGGGCGGCCGCGGCGCCGCGAGAGCACAGGCACGGCCGGGGGGCGGGTCTTACGGCTTCGGGATCCGGATCGTGCTCACCATCAGGCTGCCGCTGAGCACGTAGACCAGGGAAAAGATGTGCAGCGTGCCGGGGCCGATCCGCACCTCGCCCAGCCACATGTCGTTCTGTACGTGCCCCATCCAGAGCGCCAGCGCGAGCAGGCCGACAATGACGATGCTCGTCGGGATCGGGGTGCCCTCGAAGTATTTCACCTTGCCCGTGTCCTCGTCGGTCAGTTCCGCCGACGTGACGTTGAACCGCGCCAGACGACTCACGCCGCAGACGACGAAGTAGGTCAGGCAGACCATGTCCCAGGCCCCGCGCAGCCCGAGCGTGTAGCCGAGCACCGCAGGACCGAGGCCGAACGAAATGACGTCGGACAGCGAGTCGAGGTCGGCGCCGAGCAGCGACGGGCGCGACCGGCTCAGTCGCGCCACGTACCCGTCGAGGATGTCGAAGACGAGCGCCAGCGGCAGCAGCCAGATGGCCGTCCAGATGCGCCGCAGGTCGCCGAACGCCATGTAGTCGAGGCAGAGGAAGACGGCAATCGTTCCGCAGCTCGCGTTGGCAACCGTCAGCGCGTCGGCGGGCGTGTAGGAACGGAAGACCGACACGGGACGACGGGACGGCTCGACGGCCATGCCGAAGGATACCCCGACCGGCGCGCCTTGACTCGACCCCGGGGCGACGACAGAATGCCGACCGTTACTCCCCGACAGGCAATTGCGCGATCAGATCAGAGGTGAGATCGATGTCCATCCGAGCATTCATCTCCGTGTGCGGCGTGGCGCTCGCCGCCGCCGGTGTGGTCCTGGCGACGGCTCAGCAGGGCGCAAAGCCGCGCCCCGAGGACACCGAGGTCTGGGAACCGGAGCCGCCCGTGGTGACGCCGGGATCGACCGATGCGGAGCCGCCGTCCGACGCCATCGTGCTGTTCGACGGGACGAACCTCGATGAGTGGGTCAACACGAACGACAAGGCGCCGGCCGGCTGGACGGTGGCCGACGGCGTGCTCACCGTCGAGAAGAAGGCGGGCAACATCGAGACGAAGCGCACGTTCCGCAACTACCAGCTGCACCTCGAGTGGCGCATTCCGACGCACATCACCGGCGAGGGGCAGGGACGCGGCAACAGCGGCGTCTTCCTCGCGTCGACCGGCCCGGGCGACGCCGGCTACGAGATTCAGGTGCTCGATTCGTTCGAGAACCGGACGTACGTCAACGGCATGGCGGGCAGCATCTACAAGCAGCACATCCCGCTCGCCAACGCCATGCGCCGCCCCGGCGAATGGCAGACCTACGACATCGTCTGGACGGCGCCGACGTGGAATGCCGACGGGTCGCTCAGGACGCCCGCCTACGTCACTGCCTTCCACAATGGCGTGCTGATTCAGAACCACGTCGAGCTGAAGGGCGAGACGCTCTACATCGGTCAGCCGGAGTACAACCGGCCGTACGATCGCGCGCCCATCAAGCTGCAGGCGCACGGCGATCCGAGCCCGCCCATCAGCTTCCGGAACATCTGGGTGCGGGAACTGCCCGACTGAGACTGCCGTGGAGGCCGGATCGGCGCGCGGCTACGGCGCTTCGGCCGAGTGCAGCCGTCCGCCGGTCCGGTTGACGGTCGCGCCCGGCGTGTCGACGTCGGGCGATCGATTGAGCGGCGCGCGCGCGAACGCCAGGACGGCGCCGGCGCGGTCGAACTCGGTCGGCAGGGCGGGGCTGCGCGGGTTCATCACCGACGTGATGCCCTCGACGTGCCGCCAGCCGAGGGCGTGGCCCAGCTCGTGGATGCGCAGCGCCCGCCGCGCCAGCGCCGATGCCGAGGCGTCGTATTCCCGATCGAGCATCGCCACGGCGCGCACCACCTCGCCGTCGTCGTTCCAGAACCAGCGGGTGTAGCCGTCGAAGCGGGTCGCGCCGTGCAGGCCGTCGGCCCTGAACACGAAGATCGTGTCGGTCCGCGAAAGCTGGACGGGGGTGCCGGCGGCCGCTTCTTCAATCCGGACGTCGGCGAATGCCGTGAAGGTGCCGCCGGTCAACGTCGCCAGGCCGTCGCGCAGGTCGTCGACGAGCTGCTGCAGCTCGATGTCGTCGATCGCCTGGTCGGTGGCCGTCAGCGTCGTGGCGTTGTCGACGTAGGTCAGCGCACGACGGGCGACGACGAGCCTCGGGGCGCGCGTCCAGCGGCGGAGGCGACCGTCGCCGCGGAACATGGCATCGAACGAGGCGAGATCGAACGACGCCGGAATCAGCGTGAGGTGCACCGCGCTGTCGGGCACGCGCACGTACGTCGTGCGCGCGACGATGGCGGGTGACTCGGCGGTGATCGGGCGTCGCGGAAGGCCGCTCGCCCCGCCCGGTACGACGAAGACGCCCGCCTCGTCCGTCGTGACGTCGGGATGGCCCGCCACCCGGATCGTGACGCCCGCCATCGGTGTCCCCGACAGCGCGTCGACCGCCCGGCCGGCGACAGCCACGTCGCCGACGGCTGCCGGCGGATCGGGCGCCGGCGAGGGCTCGAGCGGTGCGGATCGATTGTCGCCGCACGCGGCGCCCAGGGCGAGGGCCGTGCAGACGACGAGCCCCCACGCACGACGTACGCGGGCAGATGTCCTCATGGCCGGAACGTTCCCGAACGGTCGAGCGGCCGTCAGCGGTAGTCGTCGATGCGCACGAGTCGTGTGCCCCACGGACAGTAGCGCCCGATGACGTCGACGAACTCGTCGACGTTCTCCTCGACGTAGTCCGGGGCGCCGTCGCACAGCTCGATGCTCGCATCGACAATCTCGATGTCGACCGGATCGAGGTGCCACGAATAGGGCGCGTTGTGGCCCGCCGCACCGGGGCCGCGGCGGATGCGGCCGTTGGGAATCTGGCCGGTCAGCGTCCCGTTCCGGACGCTGTAGAGCCGGTTGATGGCGACGCTGTTCGTGATGAACACCTTGAACGTCGTGCCCGAGACGTCGAACGTGGCGACCACGCCGCCTTCGAGCTCCGGCGACGGGGCCGTGGGTGAATCGCTGCAGCCGGCCGTCAGCACGCCGAGCAGCGAGGCAGCAAGAACGAACGAGCAGATCGATCGAAACACGTGGGGCCAACCTCCGCAGAAGAACTGCCGGATGCGGCGGACGGCTCAGTAGCCGCGGGAGGTGTCGACTACCGAGAGCATCGGCTCGCCCGCCACGTACCTCCGTAGGTTCTCACGGAAGAGGGCCCAGCGCGAATCGATGTTGACCTCGGAGTTCGGCGCGACGTGCGGCGTGATGATCACGTTGGGCATGCGCCACAGCGGGTGGTCCGAGGGCAGCGGCTCCGGATCGGTGACGTCGAGTGCCGCGGCGCCGACATGGCCTGCCTCGAGTGCCTGCGTCAGGTCGGCCGTCACGACCGTCGCCCCGCGACCGACGTTGATGAACCAGGCCCCCGGCTTCATCGCCGCAAAGGCCCGCGCGTCGAACATGTGGCGCGTCTCGTCGGTGAGCGGCAGGGTGTTGACCACGACGTCGGCCTCGCGCAGGAAGTCGTGGAGCGCCGCCGACTGGCCCACGCGGCTGACGGTGGGCGGGCCCGGACGGTCGCTGTTCCGGATGGCCGTGACGGTCATGCCGAACGCGTGTGCCCGCTCGGCGACCTCCGTCCCGACGCCGCCGAGGCCGACCACGAGCATCGTCCGGCCCTGCAGGGTCACTTCGGGACCGCCGGCACGGCGCCAGAGACCATCGCGCTGGTGATCCCGGTACGCGGGCAGCTGGCGGGCGAGCGACAGGGCGAGCGCCATCACGTGCTCGGCCATCGCCGGGGCGAGCACGCGCTGCACGTTGGTCAGCAGGATGCCGCGCTCGCGGATGAACGGTGAGGCCAGGCAGTCTTCGACGCCCGCGCCGAACGCCTGTACCCAGCGCAGCGACGTGCCGGCCTCGAGCAGCGCCGGATGGCACGTGCCGATCAGCGCGTCGGCAGTCGCGACGGCTTCCTGCGCCGCCTGACCGGGCCGGATCGGGACGATCTCGACGCCGGGCGCGACGGCCTGCAGTTCGGCGAGGCGCTCGGGCGTTGCACCGCCGCCGCCGACGAGCACGCGCACGGGCGGGCGCCAGCCGGGGTGCTCGCGCACGGGCGTGTCGGCTTCGGGTACGTCGAGCTCGCCGAGCAGCTGTGCGGCCCGCTCCGCCGATTGCGCGATCAGGTGAGACGGGAACAGCGCGGCGGGGGCAGCAAAGGCGCCGATGAGCAACAGGTGGAAGACGAAGCGTGCCTGCACGGTAGTCTCCTGGCGTGCGTTCGGGCGGCGGTGGCCGCCGAGTCGGATTGTCGTGTGCCGGTGATGATACGACCGCCGGCCCGCGGTTTGCACGCCGGCTCGCCATGACCGACATGACGATCGTGCGACTGCTGCTCGTGGCCGGCTCGGGTATGGTAGCGGTGCAGCGGCGCTGCCCGGCGGTGCCGCGTGGCGGCCGGCCGCTGCGTTCATGAGGAGGCGTCGATGAGTCATCTGCCAACCCGCGACAACGTGCGGTTGTACCTGAAGGACTGGGGGCGGGGACGCCCTGTCATTCTCATTCACGGCTGGCCGCTGTCGGCCGACATGTTCGACGATCTCGCCATGGCGATTGCCGACTCCGGCATGCGCGCCGTGGCCTACGACCGGCGCGGCTTCGGTCGATCGGATCAGCCGTGGTCGGGATACGACTACGACACGCTCGCCGACGATCTGGCGGACGTCATCGCGTACGTACAGTCGAATGAGGTGACGATCCTGGGCTTCTCGATGGGTGGCGGCGAAGTGGCCCGGTACATGTCGCGCCACACCGGCGCGCACGTCGCGCAGGCGATTCTCGTCGGTTCGGTCGTGCCGTACCTGCTCAAGGACGACACGAACCCGAACGGCGTCGATGCCTCGGTGTTCGCCGACATCGAGCGGAACATCCGGACCGACCGCGCGGCCTTCTGGGCGTCGTTCTTCCCGAACTTCTACGGGACCGGATCGGGCGAGCCGCTCGTCAGCCGGGAGGTCATCGACTGGTCGTGCCGGATTGCGATGACGGCGAGCCTGAAGGCGACGCTGGCCTGCGCCGAGTCGTTTTCGACGACCGACTTCCGGCCCGATCTGGCCTCGTTCCGCGTGCCGACGCTGTTCATCCACGGCGCGGCCGACCAGATCGTGCCGATCGACCTCACGTCGCGCACGGCAGCCGCCGCCGTGCCGGGCAGCCGGCTGATCGTCTACGAGGACGGGACGCACGGCCTGCTCGCCTCGCACAAGGAGCGGCTCATCAGCGACGTGCTGAGCTTCCTGAAGGGATAGCCGCCCCGGCGGCTATCCCACCAGCCCGAGCACGCCGGGCAGCCAGAGCGACAGCGCCGGCACGTAGGTGATGAGCAGCAGCGTGACGAACATGGCGACGTAGAACGGGATGAGCGATCGCGAGACGCTCAGCACGTTCGATCGGCCCACGCTGCAGCCCAGGAAGAGGACCGTGCCGACCGGCGGTGTGCACAGCCCGATGCACAGGTTCGCGATGAGCAGAATGCCGAAGTGCAGCGGGTGGAGGCCGATCGACAGGGCGACCGGCAGGAAGATCGGCGTGAAGACGAGCACCGCCGGCGTCATGTCCATGAACGTCCCGACGATGAGCAGGATGAGGTTGATCGTGAGCAGGATCACGATCGGGTTGTCCGACAGGCCGAGCAGCGCGCTGCTGACCGCCTGCGGGACCTGCTCCTGGGTCAGGATGCGGCTCATTACCTGGCTGGCCGCCACGAGGAACATCACGATGCCGGTGGTGCGGGCCGAGCCGAGCACGATGCCGGGCAGCGCGCGCACCGGAATCTCGCGGTAGAACACGACCCCGAGCAGCAGCGCCCACAGGACCGCGACGGCCGATGCCTCGGTGGCCGTGAAGACGCCGCCGAGAATGCCGCCCAGCACGAACACAATCAGCAGCAGGCTCGGTGCCGCGCGCGCAATCGCCCGGCCGAGCGGCGGAACCGACGTGCTCGTCCCGCCCCCGTAGCCGTGCCGCAGACTGAGCAGCAGGGCCGTGAGCATGAGGCCACCGCCGACGATCATGCCGGGAACGACGCCCGCCATGAAGAGCGCGCCGACCGAGACGTTCGACGCGACGACGGCGTACACGATCATCACGTTGCTCGGCGGAATCAGCAGGCCCGTGGTGGCCGCGGCGGCCGTGACCGAGATGCTGAAGTCGCGCGGATAGCCGTCGCGGCGCATCTCGGGAATCATCGTGCTGCCGATCGACGAGACGGCCGCAGCCGACGATCCCGAAATCGCGCCGAACAGCATGCACGTGAGCGTGTTCACGAGCCCGAGCCCGCCGCGCCGCGCGCCGATGAGGGCCGTGGCCAGGTCGATGAGCCGGCGGGCGAGGCCGCCGGCGCCCATCAGGTCCCCAGCCAGGATGAAGAACGGAATGGCAAGCAGCGCGAAGTTGTCGAGGCCGTTGCCGAGGTCGCGCGCGACCGACAGAAGCACGTCGGTGTAGCCGAGGGCCAGGGCGGCCAGGACGGATGCGATGCCGATGACGAAGCCAATCGGCGTGCCGAGCAGCAGCAGCGCCATGAAAGAGACGACGAGGATGGCGAGGCCGAGAGCCTGCTGCGCGGGATCCATGGGTCAGACCTCAGGGGCAGCCACGGTCGTGCCGCGAAGCGCGCTCACGAGCGAGTCGAACGCGAAGACGGTCATCGCCGCGCCGCTCGTGGGAATCGCCAGATACATCCAGGCCTTGCGGACCGGCAGCGTGGCCATCACCTGGCCCGCATCGAGCCGTTCGAGGAACAGCTGCGTGCCGCCGTACACCATGACGGCCGCGACGAAGGCCAGCACGATCGCGTGGATGGCGATCTCCGCCAACCGTCGGGCCTCGGGCGTGATGTTCTGCAGCAGGATGTCGACGCCGAGATGGCTGTGCTGCCCGTAGGCGAGCGCGGTCCCGAGCATCGAGAGCCAGACGAGCAGCAGCCGGGCGAGCTCTTCCGACCAGGGAGCCTGGTGGCCGAAGGCATAGCGCGTGAGCACGCCCCACAGCACGTCGATCAGCAGGACGACGAAGACAAGTACCGAGATGGCGGTGAGCAGGCGGGCGACGAGCTGACGGAGGTCGGTCATCGGACGGGACGCCGGCTACTCCACGGCCTCGATCTGGCGGACGAGATCGTCGATGACGCCCTGACGGTATTTCGCGACGACCGGGGCGACCGCCGCGCGGAACGGTTCCGGGTCGACCTCGTGAATCTCGACCCCGAGCGCGCGGAGCTCCGCGAGCGCCTGTCCGGTGCCCTCCTCCCAGAGCTGTCGCTGCACGGCGACGGACTCGTCGGCGGCCTGCTGGAGCCACACCTGCTCCTCGGGTGAGAGCGCGTCCCAGATGCGCGCGCTTGCCGCGAGCACGTCGGGGATGCGCATGTGGTGCGTCAGGCTGAAGTGACGGGTGACTTCGTAGTGGCGGCTCGAGAGCAGCGTGGGCGGGTTGTTCTCGGCCGCGTCGACGACACCCTGCTGCAGCGAGGTGTAGAGCTCGCCCCA
>Ga0079224_100012875_pt1 | contig 11612 bp, 4 predicted proteins | sample Stecom2015_FD_80414 | JGI IMG/M metagenome (GOLD analysis project Ga0079224, IMG submission 80414) | Agricultural soil microbial communities from Utah to study Nitrogen management - Steer compost 2015 | ecosystem: Environmental > Terrestrial > Soil > Agricultural land | place: USA: Utah...
ACGTCTTCTTCACGGGCGCATTTGAAAATAGCGGTCCCTTCATCAATTTCATCAAACATGGCAATGTAAAGGGATTCAGCTCCCGCCATTTTTGCACCCGAAACTTGCTGCCAGAAGAAATCTCCTTTCAGGCGCGGAATGGAATTATAGAGGCTAGGATCGTTATGCATGTTCCCCCAACTGAATCCGGGGAAAGCGAGCGGGATGTAGTCAACGCCGTTATCCCGGCACCATTGCATATCTGCTTTCAAGATAGCCGCTGAATTGGAGTAGCTGCTATGGTCGTAACGACCCACCGCCCACGGCATAATGATATCTACCTTTTTAATTAATTCATGCAGGGCGGGCGAAGATTCCGTGTCACGGTCAAGCGTTCTCCAGTAGTAGGGAACACCCAACATAATAGATACTTTATTAGATGGACCCTTCAACCGGTCAACCAACCGGGAGACATCTTCGATGCTGTATTTTCTGCCGTCATTGAAACCTACGCCCCAGATGGACACCAACGGTTTTCCGTTGTGCCTTAATAACGTGGGGTGCTGTTTGTTATCGAATAAATCAAAGGTTTCCTGTAATTCGTTCCAGTCTTCTTCCAGGTACGCAACATCGTCCGGTGTACAACCGCTCAGATCATACATGATGCTGATTGCTCTATCATACTTTTTTGCGGATTTCAGGGCATTGGATAGTACTTTGTTGAAATGGCGTTTCCCGGACGGGTTTGCAGGTTTAATCTCTGCAACGAAGCGTTGCATATGCACGCCATCTAATCCGTATTCTTTCATCCATTTGAAGTGCAAATCCACACTTTCTTCATCATATGGACTGTACAAATAGGCTTGTGAGCCGTCTGGATAATTAAAGGGAGATGCATAAGTTTTCGTGTACTCGCTCATTTCCGGAAAAAAGTCAACGTTCGTGCATCCTGGGAAAAATCCCCCGCATTGGTGGCTTCGGTAATGATACCAGCCGCGGTCGCTTTCATCGCCTTCTGCGGCAAACCAGCCTTGGTAACCAGCCATGGCCAAATTGGTGTAGGAAGTGTAAAGGCAACCGGTCTCATCGTACACCGCTTCGGGGACCTCCCCGGTGGGGTTGTCCGGCGTTTCCGCCGGGGTAGGCGAGTTACCGGAACAACTGCAAGTCAGCATGCCAACGGCCAATAAGATATTTATAGCAAAAAACGTGGTTTGCTTCATTTTTTATGCTTTAAATGGATAGACCCAGGAAGTCAACTTTAAATGGCGATCGCAACGGCTGCTTCGTAATTGAATTTAGCCTCGCCTACGTCAATAAGTGCACCTACCCGGAAGAAGTACGTGTTTCCTTGTTTCAAAAATTCCGTATGCGCTGCTGGATCCAGTTCCAGGGTGAACAGCTCGTCATCAGACACGGGCCGGTGAAGTTCCTGTTCAGTCCGGGCAATGGCCATCGGCTCCCCAACATGGGGGTCGGGGTGTGCGTATAATCCTATTTTTACGATGTTGTTGGGTACTGTTTGCTCCAGGCGAAAAGTTGCTTTGATAATAGTCCCTGCCTTTTCAATGCTTACATCTTTTACCCGGATATAAGGAATTACATGGAAATCGAGCTTGGTATTTTCTTTTATTGCGACTTCCTGCGGCTCAACAGCGATAAAATTCCCCCGTACCGGCTGTACAGTATACGTATTGGCAAACAAGCGACTGTTTTCATAGCTGCCGTCGTTCTTAATGATCAAATACTGTGGTTGTACCGGATCGTATCCGTGTTCGGTAAGCTCAATTACAGTACCGCGAATAATGTCCTGCTGGACCGGCTCACCGGTTTCGTCATCGATAATGGTGCCGGACAGGCTGGCCGTGGGCCCTGGGTAGTTATCCAGTTCGCAGGCTGAAAGCAATCCGGCAAGACTTAGTGTAATAAAAAATATCTTTTTCATATCCTTACTAGCGTAATTAATATTGAGGGTTTTGAACCAAGCCATTGCCGCCTATACCCGGGATAGGCCGGTAATAACTCTTTGGTTGAAACGTATGTGGGTTGGTGTTCGGGACACTGGCCCTCACGAAAATATAGCTTGCCGGCGTGGTCCGTAAGTCCAACAGCGGCATCAGGGAACGTCTCATCCGGCTATTAAATTCGGTATGGTATTCTCTTCTACGTATCAAGTCCCAAAGACGCTTATTTTCAAAAGCAAGCTCAACCCGGCGCTCCCGCTGCACGTTCTCAATGGTCAGGGGAATAGCAACGGTATGCCCCGCCCGCGTTCTGATATCATTCAGTGCTTTTTCCGCTTTTGCCACGGCTTCACCGGAAGGAGAGCTGCTTTCAATTACTGCTTCGGCGTAGTTCAATAGTATTTCCGCATACCGGAAATCCATGAAGTCACTCGTACTTTGATTCCATCCGGGAACGATCGGGTCGGTACTCATGAATTTTTTAAAGGAAAACCCCGTTCTCGTATTATTACCACCGTAGGTATCAAAGCCGGAGTATTGACTGGTATTTTCCGCGCCAAAGGTATAATAGGTGGTTCCGTTTACCGTTACCTGATCATTGGTCCGTATAACCGGGGTACCATCGGGTTTGATAAAGCCGGCTTGGATGATGATAGGAATCCCTTTCCAAGTACTGGAAGGAAGGATGGCAGTGGCTCGCAGTCGGGCATCCTTTCCTTCAAATATATCGGCAGGATGCTCAAACCGCAGGTAAGTCCGGGACGCGTTAAACCCATTGTAATTATGAATATCACCATCGGCGGTTGTTACGATGGGGGCAATTTCACCTGGCTGGTCGTAACTTTCATACAAGTCCACCAGTTCAAGGGTAGGGTTCATTCTACCGGGATGAGGCCAGCCGTTGGCCACCTGAGCGGGTTGGAACCAAATATCATAGTTGTGTCCCTGATGGTCTCCCGGCAAGGCATGTCCTTTAATAAAGATGGCTTCTTCGGAAGCAATGTTCGGATCTTCAAATAATTGCCGGTAGTTCTCGGCGGCTTCCTCCGGGCTCTCCGGAGTTGGTTTATACAAGCCAAACTCCCCGGAAGACATGATGGCTTCGGACGCGGCAATGCTTGCTTCATAGTATTTACCGGCCAGGCTGGGATCTAATCCAACGAGGCGCTGATCAACCGCATCACCTGAAAGAGGAGCCCGGTTCCCGAATTTAGCAACAGAGGCGGCGTGCAATGCAGCGCGCGATTTCAAGGCGTAAGCTGCCCATTTGCTTGCCCGGCGTCCTTTTTGGGTGCCCAGGTTTTCGATCGCAATATCGCATTCAGCGAGAACAAAATCCCAGGTTTCCTCTTCCGTACTCCGCGGGACTTTCAATGCTTCCGGATCACCTTCGAATTGTTGCTGCGTGGTAATAATCGGAACCCCGCCGTAGCGTTTTGCCAGGGCGAAATACGCATACGCACGAATAAACGCCGTTTCTCCAATGTAGGCGTCTTTTTCCTCCTGAAGAATGTCAAGCGAGGGAATGGCTTCAATCAGCAGGTTGACATCCCGTATAAGCTTATACCCGGCTTCCCACCAGTTGAAGTCCCCATCACCCAGGAAATCGCCAAATTCTGAATGGACGGCTTCATCAGTAACCATTGCTGGCGCGAAGCCGCCATTATTAGGGCCGGGGCCATTCTGGTTGAAACCCTGGCGAAAGAAAGTAAAATCTTCAATGGGCAGTTGCCTGTACAAGTTAGCCATGTACAATTTGGTTCCTTCGGGATCTCCAAAAAGGTCTTCCTGCGTTATCTTATCTAATGGCTCCAGATCCAGTACGTCGTTACACCCGGCTGCGGGGAGCAGGAAAAGGAGGAAAATATATAGTTTCTTGAATTTCATCTTTGTATCGTTTAGAAGCTGACGTTTATACCGAAATTGTAGGTTTTTGTCAGGGGATATGTAAAGCCTGCGTTGTAGGCGCCTTCCAGTTTTTCGGGATCAAATGGTTTTACGAAGGGATCGGCAAAGGTAAACAAGTTGAATCCGCTGGCGTATATCCTAATGCGTTGTATTCCGGCTGCGCTATACCATGTTGGATTAAACGTATAACCTATTTCCAGGCTCTTTAACCGCATGTAGGAGGCGTCTCTTCTCCAGACTGAACTTTCGGCGTACATCCGGCCGACATCTTCAATTGACCGGGAGGCAGGCCATTTGCCCGGTATCCATTCGCTGTTCGCTTCGTAGGGATCTGCTTTGTGCCAGCGGTCAAAAAAGTAAGCGGGCGTGTTGCCACGGAAGGCAAAAACTTCAGCATATACTTCATTAAAACGAAGGGTGTACTGGGAAGATCCCTGGAATAGCATGTTCAGGTCAAAACCTTTCCAGGCTGCGTTAAGACTAAGGCCAAAGTGAATTTTAGGCGTTCCACCGTAAAAGAGCGGTGATTCGTCCTGCCCGTCAATGACGCCATCGTTGTTTAAATCTTTGTATTTGAAATCTCCAGGCAGTTCCCGGCGGATATTACCCAAATCGCCGTTTTGCATGGGCGCATTCAACAGTTCTTCTTCGCTTTGGAATTGGCCGTCGTATGTGTATCCCCATAAAACATCGTTCCATCGGTCAGAAGCCCCGTTTCGCCATTTGTCCCAACTGTTTACAAAAGCACCGCGTTCTACGTGAACGTTCATCGTGCGTGCATAGCTGAAATTACCCGATACACCATACTGGAATTCCCTGATCCGGTTGTTGTGAGAGATGGTAAATTCGAAACCACGCGTTTTATTGCTATTTAGGTTTTCCTCCGGAAGGGTTCCCCCGAAAGTGTTGGGCACGGACACGTTCCTGGCTGCCGGAATGCCTTCCAGATAGCGTTCAAAAATATCGCCTTCAAATGTGAGTTTTCCACCCCATAAGCCAAGATCAAGTCCAATATTGGTTTGTTTGGCCGTCATCCAGCTTAGGTAGGCGTTTACAATGGGAGGAGCGCTAACGCCGGTGGTTAGTGATCCATTGACAAATTCATACGATCCGCCGCTGCCGATCGTGAAGCCGGGTACATATTGGAAAGGCCGGCCCAGATCGTGGCCTACCAGTCCATAGGAACCTCGGATTTTTAAGTTGGTGATAAAGTTCAGCGCGGAATTACGTATGAAATCTTCTTCAGAAATGCGCCAACCTGCAGACACGACCGGGAAAAATCCCCAGCGTTGTCCCGGACTGTATGCATACGAACCGTTTTCCCGGAAAGCAAACTCAACCAAATATTTTCCTGCGTAATCATAGTTTAAACGCCCGATAAAGGACAAGCTTGCGGTGTTGTTTTCGAGACCATCGCTTTCCTGGTTTTGGGTTTCGGCAAACCGTATTTGATCTTTCGTATAAAACCCGCCGTACAATCTCCTTATATTGGACCAGCGGTCTTCCCACTGTTGTTGCTCCACGACAAACACCGCATCTATATGGTGCCGTTCGTTCAGGGTGGTGTTATAAAGGATATGCCCCTGCAGGGTGAGACTGTTATTATTGCTGTTGTGATTGGAAATGCTGGAGGAGCCTGCCCGTTGGGGGTGCGAGATATACCCGTTGCTTTCGGAAAACGTGTAGAGGTTATATCCCTTGCTCAGGGCTTTGTTCTGGTAATTATTCGCATCATAAGCCGCCATGCCTTTTAGCGACAGGCCTTCCACAAATGGCACGGTGTAGGTAAGTTGTACCGACGACTGGAAATTCCGGGTATAATCTTCCAGGTAACCGGTCAGGTCTCTGTTGGAAAGAGCCACCGGGTTTTGGGTAGACAGGACCGTGGCCGGATAAAGCGGATTGTCGTTCGCGTAGGGGCTTTCGGTTGGCAACGTGGTGCGTGTGCCTTTGAAAATATTAAAGAAACTCTCTCCCGGTTGGTATTTATTGTCATACCGGCCTGCCAGCAAAATTTCTGCTTTCAGGTTATTGGTGAGGCTGGCCGTTAGATTCGATCGGAAATTATACTTTTTGTACCCCATATCGTCGGTTTTCAATAATCCACCTTCGTTGAGATAGCCAAAGCTCACGTAATAACTCACTTTTTCACTGCCTCCGGAAGCCGAAAGGCTGTGCTGCGATTGAACGGCAGCGGGCTTCATGGTAATATCGTACCAATTGGTTCCTTCATAGCCAGGCGCACCATCTATGTATTTCTGGAGTTCTTCTTTTGTGTAGAAGGGGGTACCGTTGCTTTTAAAGATATTTGCATCGTTCCACATCTGAGCATATTCGGAGGCGCTTGCCATCCGGGGTACATCCGTGGGACGCATCATGCCAACCACGCCGTTGTAGTTGAACGAGGTTTTCCCTTTTCCACCTTTTTTAGTTGTAACAAGGATAACTCCATTTGCCGCACGAAGCCCGTAAATTGCTGCGGACGCATCTTTTAACACCGAAATACTTTCAATGTCTTCAGCATTCAACCGTTGGAACTCGTTACCGCCTTCGCGGGCAATTCCGTCGATCACGTACAGTGGATTACCAAACCCGCGAATACTGATGGAATTATCAAAGTCGCCCGGTTGGCCGGAGTTTTGCCGGATCTGAAGACCGGCTACCTTTCCCTGTAATTTTTGGGCTAGGCTGGAGTGAGTGGTCGTTTGTATTTTCTCCGCGTTTATATTACTGATGGCGCCAGTCAGGCTTTCCTTCTTTTGCGTACTGTAACCCACTACCACCACTTCTTCCAGGGTGCTTTCATCAATGGTCATTGTCACATGAATGGTATGCCTCCCGTCGATTGATTCGGTAACGGTTTTCATACCCAAATATTCGAACACCAGGGTCTCGGAAGCAGCCGAACGGTTAACCTGATATTCACCATTCGCGTTAGTGACGGTAGCAAATTCCCGCCCGTCGCTGCTATTTACGATAACACTTACGCCGGGCAGGGAGGTCCCCTCTGCGTCGGTGACCGTTCCCTTGATCGTTTCTTGCTGGGCAAGTAGGCATGCCGGCAAAAACAGAAGGGATAATACGAGGTATGTGAATTGTCTCATCTGGCAAGAATAACATTTACCCATTAACGAAAGGCTTAATAAAACGTTAACAAACCAGTTTACGGTGAGAAAAACACGGGAAATGCCTTATTTTATGATCGATTTGTAGTCGTGTTTAAATGCTTCCCCATAAATTTTACGGTATCGTTTACAGAAATGGTCGAATGCCTGCGTAGCCAGCGAGTGCTTGCCCATCCGTACTAATGCATTGCATTTGATAATCATTGCATCCTCGTTCAGGGCATCGAACCGGGAAATATAATTGGCGATTTTTATCAGGAATTCAGGGTCCTCGTTCGCCGGAGCAGTCCGGGCGAACTGAGTAAACGTATCGGTTATCTCGTTATATAGTTCGGCCTTAAAAGGGTCCAGCCAGTCGTAATCTGCCTCGGGAAGGAAATTGCCCCGTGTCACAATTTGCGTAAGGGAAGTTATCTGATCTTTGTTCAGCGGATGGGGGGTGCCGGTAATGTCCAGATAATCCCGATAATCAATATATACTTGCTGCTTGTCCAGGTGCAGTTTCCAGTAACCACCTTCGTTGTATATGCTGCTGGTATCGCCCATTTCCTGGATAATGCTTTTTAATTTTGCAATATTTACTGCGCGATTGTTCCGCGCGCTCCCTTTTGGTTTGTCGTACCACAGCAGTTCGGTTAGCCTGGCTGAGGTCACGCCCTTTCCTCCTTTAACCGTATGTAGCAGCAGGATCAGAAAAAGCTCCGTTAGGAGCGGAGAGAGCTGGCCGGTTATATCCTGCCCTTCCCGGCCAACCAGCTGCATGCCGCCGAACAGGTAAATTGCATTTCTATCCGGCGCAATTTTTTCATCGTATTCTTGCCGGGAGCTTGAGTGGGCAAGCAAAGGGGCAGTTGTTCCCTGGCGTCCCTGGCGTCCTTGTCGCGTGCCGCCATCAACTCCGCGTTTGGCCCTACGTTTCTTTGCCTGGTGAATAAAAAACAGGCACAATAGGCAGAGCAGAGCAACCCCCGCCAGCCATATAATACGGGTTGATGAGTTCCCGAGTGTAGATGTGGCCGCGTTCGGCGCCAAAGGCGGGCTGAATAAGGAGTAAAGTTTCACATGGGCCACACCGGTATTGTCCCTGAAAATTGTAACCGCTATAAAGCGCTTGCTTTTGGTGCAATAGAATAGATCGGCAAAAGAATGTACATCATCAAACTGGTAGGGTATGCTGTTTCCCGCCAGCGTGAACGTAGAATCCGTCAACGATCCGTGTATCAATTGTAGTGATGAGTTAAATTTATGCTTGGGAAAGATCAGCCCGTACCAGGAGTTGCCCGGTTGATCAATTACCAGCGAGTTCGCAAATACGAAATCTTCCTTTTCGATATCCAGCTCGAATTTCTTTTCAAACGTTTTTTTCTCCAGGTCGAAATACAAAAAGTCATACAGGTTTTTAGGGTTCAGGATTTGCTGGCCAGACGAACTTCCGTATCCCCCCACCAGGTAAGCGCCCGTTTCGGTTGATCCAATCCCGGCTAGGTAGCGTGGTATGAATTCATCACCGCCGGGACGGAAATATGTCCAGCTGTTCGAAGGAACATGGTATTGAAACACGCTATCTTTATACCGGTAATGCCCGTAGCCACCAATAAAATAAATGCTGCTATCAGCTGCCGAATAGAATTTATTGAGATGAAGGAAGTTTGTGCCCGGAGCCGGATGCGTAAAATTGCGATCCCAAGTCAATTGCTGTGGATCAAAAGCTGCCACTGTTCGCTGGTCGATGGAGAAATTCAGCAGCTGGTCACTACTGGTGTCATAAACTGATTGACTCCCGTTAACCAGGTATTGCGTGCCGGAAAGATATCCAACGAGTGTCGCTTCCCGGGTGGGTACGGAATAACGAAGAAGCGTGTCGGCCCCCACAATATATACCTGTTCGTCAACCGGATCAAAGGCTACACTTGCCTCACCGCGGATTGAATGGGTGTGGAGTAACTCCCATTCCATGTACTTTTTCTTAAGCCACATCGGGTTTGTCACCCGGCCTGACAGCTTCTGCGCCGTTTCACTTACGCGTAGCCCCGCCGATTGATCCAGGGGCCAGTGATAGGCCAATTTTTCGCCGTCGAATAGTTTGATGTTTCTTATCTTCATGGCCGGCACATCGGTGGTCTTGAATGTTTCAAAATTATTCCGCCCGAAAAATAGTCTGAAGCAGCCACTTCCGTTCATGGATACCGGTTCGGTAAATTGATTTTTTTCGTCTGAAAAATGGAGCTGTTTCCCGTCAGCAGACAAAGCGAAGGTGAGCGTAGTCCACGGCCCGTACAATTGGCTTGTGTCCAGATTAAAGGTAATGGATGAAAGCGTATCGCCTTTGATTAAGCGAAAATGTTTGTTTGTTTCATCATGGCGGTCATAGATCAGGTCAATATTATTTCCATCGCTGTCAATAATACGAACAAGGTATCCGAAGTAGTCAGCCCGGTTCGGTAAAAAGGAAAATTCAAAGGAAAGTTTGAAGCGCTCTTTTACGCACAAGGGATTTTCATAGCCTAGTTCCAGACCTGTTCGTTGATCCTGAACGACTTCCTGTCCGTAAAAACCGAGTCCATAGGATTGCCCCCATGCTTTGGAAGAAGCGAAGCTGGCGAAAAAGAACAGTGTATAGAGCAGGTACGTAAAAACCAAAAATTTCATAGCACGTTAAACCTTCGCTAGGTATTATACGCAAAGCTATATGTTTTTGGCCAGCTCCACGAAATATTCAAGCGAATCGGGGTTTCGCATGGCCGATCTGTTTGCGGCTTTATCCGCCGGAACCCCCAGGAGGATTTTTTTTACCGGAGTTTCCATTTTCTTTCCCGAGAGCGTAAAAGGTATATCCGGAACCGTAAGAACGGCATCGGGTACATGACGGGGAGAAAATTCCTGCCGGATATGAGCTTGGATACGTTGCCGCAGTTCATCCGTAAGCTGCTCGCCGGCGTTTAATACAACGAAAAGTGGCATGTAATCCTGACTTCCCGGTTTTTCCAGGTTAACGATCAAGCTTTCCCGTATTTCATTAAACTTATTCAGGGCCCGGTATATCTCAGCCGTGCCAATGCGCACTCCTTGGCGGTTCAGGGTGGCATCTGATCTGCCCAGTAACTGCACGCTCTTACGCGGTGTGATCCGTAACCAATCCCCATGCCGCCATACGCCCGGGTAGGTGCTGAAATAGCTATCCTGGTAACGTGCGAGGTCCGGGTCATTCCAGAAATAAATGGGCATGCAGGGTAGGGGGCTGGTAATGACCATTTCCCCTACTTCATCCATAAGGGGAAGACCTGCCTCATCAAACGCTTCCATGCTTACACCCAGACAACGACACTGTATCTCTCCGCTGTAAACGGGTACCCAGGGACAACCGCCTACCCAGGCCGTGCATACGTCACTGCCGCCGCTCATAGAACACAGCCAAACATCCTCCCGGACATGCTCATATACATACCGGAAGGCTTCAGGCGGCAACGTGGAGCCCGTTGAACCCACCGATCGCAGGGACATGAGCGGGTATGTTTCCTTGATCTTGAGACCTGCTTTCATGCAGGCGACCAGAAATGGAGCGCTGGTGCCGAAATGATGAATGGGCGCCTCGTTGGCGAGCTCCCATAATGCCTCCAGGCTGGGGTAGGAGGGACTGCCTTCGTACAAAACGGCGGTAGCGCCTGCCAGGAGGGAAGCTTGAACAAAATTCCACATCATCCAACCGGTGGTCGTGTACCAGAAAAGGTTTTCTCCGGGATGCACGTCGTTATGAAACGTAAGGTATTTTAAGTGCTCCAGCAACATGCCGCCATGGGAATGGGTCATGGCCTTGGGCGTTCCGGTGGTTCCTGATGAATAGAGTATCCAGATAGGATGTTCAAATGGAACCGGTTTGAATTCCAGGGGCCCGTGTTGCATTTGCATAACTTCTCCCCACAGGGTAGTATCCCCGGGTCGGGTGGTGTCTTTCCTGCCGGGAAAAGGGACGACGATTACTTTCTCCACCGAAGGGAGGGATCTCCTGATCTCTTCCAGCAGCTTCAGCCGGTTAAACGGGCGGCTGTTATAGGTGTATCCACTGGACATGATCAGGAACCGGGGAGCAATTTGCTGAAAACGATCGATGACCCCTTCTGCTCCAAAATCGGGAGAACAACTGCTCCAGACTGCACCCGAAGAAAGGCAGGCTAAAAGGCTTACCGTGGCCTCGGGAATGTTAGGCAAGCAGGCTGCCACGCGGTCTCCCGGGCGCAAGCCTGCTTTTAGAAAAAAGGCCTGCAGGGCTGCTGTTTGGTTTTCCAGTTCCTGCCAGGACATTTCCTTTAACAGGGTGGTTTCACTCCGGTACAGGAGAGCGGGACGTTCCGTGGTTTTGTTGCGGAAAATATGTTCGGCATAATTTAACGTGCTGCCTTCAAACCAACGGGTATGCGGCATCGGATCCGCTGACATCACGCGTTGGTAGGGCGAATAGGATTTTATATCAAAATATTTCCAAAGGCTTTCCCAAAAGGGGGCAGGCTGCTCGGTTGACCATTTCCATAACGAATGGTAATTGTCAAAATCCAGCGCATATTGCTGTTTGAGCCATCGATTGTAACGGGTCAGGTTGGATTGCTCCCGGAAGGAAGCCGAGGGGATCCATATTTTTTCC
>Ga0079224_100012876_pt1 | contig 11612 bp, 12 predicted proteins | sample Stecom2015_FD_80414 | JGI IMG/M metagenome (GOLD analysis project Ga0079224, IMG submission 80414) | Agricultural soil microbial communities from Utah to study Nitrogen management - Steer compost 2015 | ecosystem: Environmental > Terrestrial > Soil > Agricultural land | place: USA: Utah...
CCACAGCAGCTCGATCCAGTTGCTTCGATCGCACCGCGACGGTGCCCTTGGGTAAATCGACCACCACCTCGGCTTGTGCATCTTCAGCCTGAACGGCTTGGGTGACTGCTTTGACGCAGTGCTGGCAAGTCATGCCTTGAACGGAAAGAACGAGGAGAGGGGGCTGGCTCATGGTGCTTGCTCCGGAGGTGAGGTGAATGGTCGGCGCGTGGCAGGATGGGTCCGCCCCGCATTGCCCTTAAAATCGTGGTCTGGCTGCCAATAGCTCAGTTGGATAGAGCACTCGCCTTCTAAGCGAGCGGTCGGGGGTTCGAATCCCTCTTGGCAGGCCACATCGCTCCAGCGGGCCATCTTACGCATCGTCCGGATCATCCTGCGGGCTTGCTGGCGCCTGCTGCGCTTGCTCCCGTGCGATCCACTGCGCAATCGCACGGCGCGCCCGCCGCTCCTCGGCTTTCTCTCGCACGACTTCCTGCCGGAGCACGCGGTCAAGCCCCACCATCACCGCGACCATCAGCAGCGCAAATGGCAGCGCGACCACGATGACCAAGGTCTGCAGCGCTTTCAGGCCACCGGCCATCAGCATGGTGGCGGCAATCAACGCAATGGCAATGCCCCACGCAAACTTGCGGGGCAGCGTCGGATCACCAGCGGATTCGCTCGACATCGAGCCGAGCACCAGCACGGCCGAGTCGGCCGAGGTCACGAAGAAGATCACCAGCAACACGATGGTCAGGCCCGACAGCAACGATGACAGGGGCAGCGTCTCGTACATGCGAAAGAGAACGGTCTCATGGCCGCTCGCCAGGGCGCCGACCATGTCCACGCCGCCGAAGATCTGCCCCCACAACGCCGTGCCCCCGAAGGTGGAGAACCACAGGAAGCCAAGCAGGCTGGGCACGACGACCACCCCCAGCACAAACTCCCGCACCGTGCGCCCGTAGGACACCCGCGCGATGAAGGCGCCCACGAAGGGCGACCAGGAAATCCACCATGCCCAATAGAAGATGGTCCAGTCGGCCACCCAGGTGCTGGCCGAGAAGGGCGCCATGCGCAGGCTCATCTCCACCAGATGGTCGAGGTAGCTGCCCAGCGAGGTGGTGAAGGTGTCGAAGATGAAGCTGGTCGGGCCAAGCAGGGCCACCGCCAGGAGCAGGATCCCGGCAAGGGTCAGGTTGAGGCTGGAGAGCCACTTGATGCCGCGGTCCACCCCGCTGACGCTCGAGGCCATGTAGAGCACAAAGCAGACCGCAATGACCGACAGCTGCGTGCCCAGCTTGGCGGGTATGCCGAACACGCGGTCCATGCCGGCGCTGATCTGCATGGTGCCAAAGCCCAGGGTGGTGGCCACTCCGATCGCAGTGGCCACCACGGCAACGATGTTGACCAGCTTGCCGATCCAGCCGAGGTGACGCGGACCGATCAGCGGCTCCAGCAGGTCGCTGATCAGACCGCGCCCGTTGCGGTTGTACTGGAACCAGGCAAAAGCCAGGCCCATCAAGGCATAGATGGCCCAGGGGTGCAGGCCCCAGTGAAAGAAGGTGTAGCGCATGGCGGCCCGCGCCGCTGCGGGCGTGCGGGCCTCCAGTCCCTCCGGCGGCGTCAGCACATGCGAGATCGGCTCGGCGGCGCCCCAGAACACCAGGCCGATGCCCATGCCCGCAGCGAACAGCATCGACAGCCAGGCGGCGTTCGTGAACTGGGGCTCGGCGTCACCTCCGCCAATCCGCAGCCGCGCGGCCGGGCCGAAGGCGAGGTAGCCAAGGAAGAGCAGGGTCAGAAAGACGATCAGCAAGTACAACCACCCGGCGTACTGGATGACCGCAGCGAGCGCCGCACTGCTCATGGCTTCGAAGGGTTGGGGAGCGAGCGCTGCGATCACGGCCAGCGCGATCACCATGATCAAGGAGATTCGAAAGACCATGGCTGAACTCCTGTGGTGCATGCGCTGTCCCAAACCGAAGCCCACATCTTGCGTGGCGCTGCCATGAAGGTCAATGTGCTGGGAGGGAGGCGAGGGCTTGCTTGTTTCGCAGCGACCGCGCCGGGCCAACTGTCAACATCACGGGGGGAGTCGGTTCCGAGGGCTGTCGATGGACTTCACCATGTGATGACAGCTCAGCTCGAATCCTTTGCCAAGGTAGACGCGATGCGCCGCATGACGCGCATAGCCGGTGTCGAGGTGAAGGGCCTTGCAGCCCTGTGCCTCGGCATGCGTGGCCAGCCAGTCGAGCAACAAGCCCGCATGCCCCTTGCCGCGCGAGGCGGGCAGCGTGGACAGATCGTCGATGTAGAGAATGCGCCCCCATGCCAGGAACTCACACAGCCGGAACCCTGCCACGCTGCTCACTTGCCCCTGGGCCATCAAGGCCACGATTTGATAGCCCTGAGCTTCCTGCCGGCGCACCTGTGGCAAAAACTCTTCGCGGGTCAGGTGCGGCCGCAGGACGGAGAAGGCGTCGAAACACGATGCGATCTGCGCGTCGTCTTTCGGTAGGAAGATGCTGGGTTCAGACAAGATGAGGCCTCAAGCAGAATGTGGTGGGGTATGGGGCCTGGACGACTTTTCAGACCGGCGCCAACAGTTTCGGTGCCGATGCAAGCAAGGCGCGATAGACGCACAAGCTGGCATACGCATCGTTCGCTGCATAGAGCTTCTGGGCGTCTGACAGCGGATGGGCCGACCAGTTGGAGGTGGTGATCCGCTTTGATTTCGACAGGTACTGGCCCAGCACGATGGCGACAGCGGCTTGGAGTCCGACCTGTTGCCGATAGCCCAGGCGTCGAACGACAGCCGACAGTTCGACGGTGGACTGCAGCGTCGCCCCGAACCGTCGTTGCAGAGGGCCGCTGTCAGACGTGAGGCCGAAGCCCACTTTGAGCGTCCGTTGCGACTGAATGATCTCGGCGAGAAGCTCATGGCTTGGCGCGTAAGTCGGCAGGAACAGGAAAGCATGACGCGGGGTGGCCACCTGAACCAGGTGTGGGCCCGTTTGTGGCTGATTGGCGAGAAAGGTTGGCTTGCTCTCGGTGTCGAAGCCGACGTGACTCGCATCGACAAGCTCGCGGTGTGCAAGGTCCAGATCGCCTGTGCTGCGGATCACCACGATGTGCTGCAGGGGCAAACCGCTGAACACCGGGAGTTCGCGCATGGCCTCCTTCAAAGGCCGTTCAAGATATTGACGAGCTTGCATGTCGGAATGCCTGCACTTTCTTCAGTTCTGGGCGCTCGAAGTGGCCGATGCCGGCAAACCAAACACCAGGTCGAAGATCCAGGTGAAGGCCACCGCGTAGACAAAGAAGAACACCATGAGGCCGAGGTTCGCGGCGAAAGCGTTCAGTGGCGAGATGTCCAGCCACAGGGACATGACGGGGATGAGCAACACAGCCAGCCCGCCTTCGAAGCCCAGTCCATGCTGCAGTCGCCGGGCGAAGGACCGGCCCTTGACGATCTGGCGGGACTCCCAGCGCTCGAAGATGAAGTTGAAGAGGTAGTTCCAGACCAGCGCGATGCTCGATAGCACGAAGGCCAGGCTCAGGGTGGAGAGCGCAGGCTCGTCAAAAGCCAGGCTCAAGATGGGGCCCACGAAGGCAATGGCAAACACTTCGTAAAGAACCGCCTGGAGAACGCGTCTTGTTTTGGGGGACATGAAAGAACAGGGGGCAAACGCGCGCGCGGCGCAAAGGACGCCAGCTTAGCTCAGGCCGGGCCGGCACCCCTTGCGGAGCGCGGGTACCGAGCCCCTTGACTTACACTGTGTTGAACCAGCGCCGACCACCATGGCGCGTGAGTGAGGAACCCTATTTGGCCATGACAAGCTCCGCAAGTGTCTTCCATGCCCCAGGCAGCGGGTCCCTGCGGGCGCTGGGTGGACGGATGATGGTCGGTTCGGTGCTTTGTGGCTTGCTCGTGTGGTTCATGAACGCCAGTGCCCTGGCTGCACCCCCTGCCGAGCGTGCGGCCCCCGAGGCAACACAGATGCTGGCGCCGACGTCGCCGGTGACCGACACCATGGCCCAGCGCATGACGGCCTGCGCGGGCTGTCATGGTCAGGAGGGGAAGTCCACGCCGTCGGGTTTTTTTCCGCGCATCGCCGGAAAACCAGCGGGCTATCTGTACAACCAGTTGCTGAACTTCCGTGAGGGGCGTCGGACTTACCCGCTCATGACCTACCTGGTTGAGCACCTGAGCGACGACTACCTCAAGGAAATGGCCGAGTACTTCGCGTCCCTCGATCTGCCCTACGACCCACCCCCACGCCCGCAGGCCTCCGCTGCCGAGCTGGAACGCGGCCAGCAACTGGTGCTCAAGGGCGACGCGGGCCGCAAGATCCTGGCCTGTGTGCAGTGCCATGGCGAGAACCTGAACGGGCGTGCTCCCAGCATTCCCGGCCTGCTGGGTCTGCCGCGCGACTATGTCGTCGCTCAGTTGGGCGCCTGGAAGACGGGCAATCGCCATGCGGTGGCACCCGATTGCATGGCCGACGTCGCAGAGCCCCTGACGGTGGCCGACATCACGGCGATGGCCTCCTGGCTGGCCGCCCAGCCGGTGCCGGCCAAGGGCAAGCCAGCCAGCTCCGGGGCGGCGACCCTCAAACTGCCGATGCCCTGTGGCAGCGACTGGCGTTGAAAGGGGCCTGATGCGTTCATCTCTTGCATTGCGTTGGCTGGCCGGCTTGGGCAGTGTGGCGCTGGTACTGGCCGCGCTGCTGTGGTGGCTCAATGTGCGGGGCGAAGACGAGCTGGTAAGCGACCCGGCCTCCTTTCAGCCAACGTCCGAGCAGATCGATCGAGGCGCCTACCTGGCCAAGGCCGGCAACTGCATGGCCTGCCACACGGCGCGCGGTGAGGCGGCTTTCTCGGGCGGCAAGGGCATAGAGACGCCGTTCGGCATCGTCTACGCCTCCAACATCACGCCCGACGCCCAGACGGGCATTGGCAACTGGAGCGCCGACCATTTCTGGCGCGCCATGCACCATGGCCGCTCGAAAGACGGCCGACTCCTCTACCCGGCCTTCCCCTATGTGAATTACACCCTGGTCACGCGGGAGGACAGCGATGCGCTGCTGGCCTATCTGCGCAGCCAGCAACCGGTGCGGCGTCCCAATCTGGCCCACAAGCTCCGCTTTCCCTATGACAGTCAGGCGGCCCTGGCGGTGTGGCGGGCCCTGTCTTTCAGCCCCGGCCGCTTCGAGCCAGACGTGGACCAATCGCCAGAATGGAACCGGGGCGCCTATCTGGTGCGTGGCTTGGGCCACTGCAATGCCTGTCATGCGCCGCGCAATGCCTTGGGGGCCACGAGCGAGAAACTCGAGCTCAGTGGCGGCCTGATCCCCATGCAGAACTGGTACGCGCCGTCGCTGGGCTCGGCCCAAGAGGCGGGCGTGGCCGATTGGTCGACACAGGAGGTGCTTGACCTGCTGCGCACGGGCGTGTCATCCAAAGGCTCGGTCATGGGGCCGATGGCCGAGGTGGTGTTTCGCAGCACCCAGCACCTGAGCGAGCCCGACCTGCGCGCCATGGCGGTGTTCCTGAAGGCCTTGCCGCCCACGCCTTACAAGCCCGCATCGCGTGGCGATGAAGACAACACCGCCTTGATGGCCCAAGGGGGCCAGCTGTATGGCAAGCACTGCGCCGCCTGTCACGGCAGCAAGGGTGAAGGTGCGGGGGGGTTCTATCCGGCCCTGGCCGGGAATCGTGCGGTGCTGATGGACCCGCCGGTCAACCTGGTGCGGATCGTCATGAACGGCGGTTTCCTGCCTGCCACCCAGGGTAATCCGCGCCCCTTCGGCATGCGGCCTTTCGCCCATGTGCTCGATGACGCCGAGGTCTCCGCCGTACTGAGCTACATCGGCGGTTCCTGGGGGAACAAGGCGGCACGTGTCGGCGAGGTGGACATGGTGACTTACCGCAAGGGGCGCTGAGCGCTGCTCAGAAGTCTTCGACGACGCCTTGCTGAGCGCGCTCCACCACCTCGGCGGTGAGGGTGGGCACGAAGGTTTCGATGAACTTGTAGACGTAGCCACGCAGGAAGTGCCCGCGTCGGAAGGCCAGTCGGGTCAGGTTCACGGCAAACAGATGGCCCGCATCGATGGCGCGCAAGCTGCGGTCGCGCTCTTCATCGAACGCAATCGAGGCGACGATGCCCACCCCCAGTTCGAGTTCGGCGTAGGTCTTGATCACGTCGGCGTCCATGGCGGTCAGGACCACCTGGGGCTGCAGGCCAGCTCCGGCGAACGCGGCATCGATGTGGGCGCGCCCGGTGTAGCCCGAGTCGTAGGTGACGATGGGATAGGTCGCAAGGCGCTCCAGCGTCAGCGGCGAGCCGTCGAGCAGCGGATGGCCGGGGGGCACCACCACGCTGTGCGTCCAGCGGTAGCAGGGCAGGGTGGCCAACTGCTCATACTGGGTGAGGGCTTCCGTGGCGATGCCGATGTCGGCCTCACCGGACAGGAGCATGGCTGCCACCTGGCGAGGTGAGCCTTGGTGCATATTGAGGGTGACGCCGGGGAAGAAAGTGCGGAAGTCTTTCACTGCCGCCGGCAGGGCATAGCGGGCCTGGCTGTGGGTGGCCGCGATGGTGAGCACACCGCTGTCTTGGCTGGCGTAGTCTTGCGCTGCGTTGCGCAGGTTGTCGATGTCACTGAGCAGGCGTTCGACGATGGGCAGCAGTTGCTCGCCTGGCGGTGTCAGGCCCGTCAGGCGCTTGCCAGCCCGGATGAACAACTCCACCCCCAGTTCGTCTTCGAGCTCGCGAATTTGCCGGCTGACCCCCGGTTGGGACGTGTGCAGGTGGTTGGCCACCTCGGTGAGGTTGAAGCCGCGACGCACCGCTTCGCGGACCGAGCGCAATTGCTGGAAATTCATCTAAGTCCTCGTCTCTTATGACAGAAACGGATTTTGAGGGCCGGTCCTTATTCCTCAAAAGTCCATTAAGTCATATCGATGTGCGCAAAAAGAAGAACGACGCCTTGCGCAACGAGGACTCTCACATCAGCGGTTGGGTTGTGGCGTCAGACGCAGGTAAGGCGTCACGGCGGTGTAGCCCTTGGGGAATTTTTGCTTGATGACGTCCGGGTCCTGGATGGAGGGGACGATCACGACGTCATCGCCGTCCTTCCAGTTGCCGGGGGTGGCCACGCTGTGGCTGTCGGTCAATTGCAAGGAGTCAATGACGCGCAGCACCTCATCGAAATTGCGGCCGGTGCTTGCAGGGTAGGTGATGGTCAGGCGCACCTTCTTTTGCGGGTCAATCACGAAGAGCGAGCGCACGGTGGCGGTGGTGCTGGCGTTGGGGTGGATCATGTCGTACAGCTCGGCGACCTTGCGGTCCGGGTCGGCAATGATGGGGAAATCGACTTGGCAGTTCTGGGTGCGGTTGATGTCCTCGATCCACTTGGTGTGAGAGTCGACCGGGTCGACCGACACGGCGATCGCCTTGATGTTGCGCTTGGCGAAGTCGTCCTTGAGTTTGGCGGTCAAGCCCAGTTCGGTGGTGCAGACGGGGGTGAAGTCGGCAGGGTGCGAGAACAGCACCCCCCAGCTGTCACCCAGCCAGGCGTGAAAACTGATGGGGCCGGTGGAAGCGTCTTGCTGGAAGTCGGGGGCGGTGTCGCCCAGTCGGAGGCTGGTCATGGTGATCGTCCTTTGTTGTGTGGTTGGGGAAATCGGAATGCAGCAGGTTGCCGGCCTCAGATGGCGTAGCTCAACTCCATGGGGTGGATGCGTTCCAGCCGGCGTTGACGCTGCTGGTCGCGGATGAGGTGATCGACGTGATAGCGGGCCCACGGCCAAGGGCCATGACCTGATTCGTGGTTGATGTGACCGGCTGGCCCCAGGTTCAGAAAACGTGACCCCCAGCGCTTGGCCCACCAGCTGGCATCTTCCAGCGGCATCCAGGGGTCGTTTTCGCTGCCCACCAAGGTGGTGGAAATGCCCAGTCCGGACTGGGGCAAGCGGTCTTGTACCTGGAATTTTTTCGGGTCGGCCGGCGCGACGATCAAGGCCGCTTGCACACCCTGGCGGATCGGCGCCTGCGAGCCGTGGCTCGATCGGTGCTGTTGCAAATAGCGCGCCAGGGCCAGGCAGCCGAAGCTGTGCGCCACGGCGATCCAGGTGACGCGTGGCGAGGCGTTCTCGATCACCTGGGCGATCTGCGCGGCCCACACATCCAGGTCGGGCTCATGCCAGCGTGCCTGGTGAACGCGCTGGGCGCCCTGGTACTGGCCTTGCAACCAGGTCTGCCAGTGCCCCGGCCCGCTATTGTGCAAACCCGGGACGATGAGCACCCGCACCGGTTCACCTTCAAAGCGCTGCGTCAGTCGGGACGAGAGAGAAGGATGGGGGACTGCGGCTGGGCCCATGGCGGTCTCCTGCAAGGCTGAACATCAAGGCCCTCAGCTTAGTCACCCGCCCGAAATGGCGGAAGTGCCCTTTCCTCATGCCCTTGTTTGCGTTCTGCATGAACCGACTGAGCGTAGCCGTGTGCATGACGCAAACAAATAAGCCCATGCATTTGGCATGGGCTTATGCTGCAGCAGCAGGAGGCTGCACGTGGAAGCTCGTGGATAGGCGCGCGCCAGGCTGGATCAGGTGCTGGCCAAAGCCTGGTCGAGGTCGGCGAGCAGGTCGTCGATGTGCTCGATGCCCACGCACAGGCGCACGGTGTCTTCCGTCACGCCCGCCTTGACCAGTTCTTCGGGTGAAAGCTGGCGATGGGTGGTGGAAGCAGGGTGGGTGGCCAGGGATCGAACATCCCCAATGTTGACCAGGCGTGTGAAGAGCTGCAGAGCATCAAGGAAGCGCGCGCCGCCGTCACGGCCGCCCCGCACACCGAAGGTCAGCAGGCCCGAGGCGCGACCGCCGTAGTATTTCTGGGCCAGGGCGTGGTCCTCGTGGCTTTCCAGGCCGGCGTAGTTGACCCAGGTCACCTTGGCGTGCTGTTCCAGGTAGCGGGCCACCTTCAGCGTGTTGTCGCAAATGCGGTCCATGCGCAGCGCCAGGGTTTCAATGCCTTGCAGGATGAGGAAGGAATTGAAGGGGGAGATGGCCGCGCCCATGTTGCGCAGCGGAACGACCCGCGCCCGCCCGATGTAGGCCGCCGGCCCCAGGGCTTCGGTGTAGACGACGCCGTGGTAGCTGACATCGGGTTCGTTCAGGCGCTTGAAGCGTTCCTTGTGCTGTGCCCAGGGGAACTTGCCCGAGTCGATGATGGCCCCGCCCAGGCTCGTGCCGTGCCCACCCAGGTACTTGGTGAGGGACTGCACCACGATGTCCGCGCCATGCTCGATGGGGCGAAACAGGTAGGGGCTGGGCACCGTGTTGTCCACGATGAGGGGCACGCCATGGGCGTGAGCGACCTTGGCCACGGCGGCCACGTCTGTGATGTTGCCCTTGGGGTTCCCGATGGATTCCACGAACACAGCCTTGGTGCGTTCGTCGATCAGGGCGCCGAAGCTGTCCGGATCACGGTCGTCTGCGAAGCGCACCTGGATGCCGAACTGGGGCAGGGTGTGAGCCAGCAGGTTGTAGGTGCCTCCGTAGAGCTTGCTCGATGCGACGATGTTGTCGCCGGCTTCGGCAATGGTCTGGATGGCATAGGTCACGGCGGCCTGCCCCGAGGCCAAGGCGAGTGCCGCGATGCCGCCTTCCAGTGCGGCGACCCGTTCTTCCAGCACCGCGCTGGTGGGGTTCATGATGCGCGTGTAGATGTTGCCCTGGACCTTCAGGTCGAACAGGTCCGCCCCGTGCTGGGCACTGTCAAAGGCGTAGGCCACCGTCTGATAGATGGGGACGGCCACCGCTTTGGTGGTGGGGTCTGGCGAATAGCCGCCATGCACGGAGACGGTTTCAAACTTCCAGTCGGGCTTGCTCATGGCGGGGAGTCCTTTTGTTTGTGGGGAAAAGAGGGTCACTCACAAGGCCGCGATCGCCACTTCGGTGGCTTTGACGAGGGCGATGACGTCCTTGCCGATGACCAGGCCCATTTCCTTGACGGAACGGGTGGTGATGACCGAAGTCACGATCTGGCCCGAGGGCGTTTCCACATCGATTTCGGACAGCACGGGTCCTTCGATGATTTCCCTGATCTTGCCGCGGAACTGGTTGCGGACGTTAATGGCGTTGATACCCATGGACTTCCTTTCAGTCGAGCTATGGAGGTGAAGTCGCCTACCTTAGGCAGCACGGCTCATGAAAGGAAGCACTGAATTTTCATTGTTCCGGATGCGATCCGCATATGAACTGGGGGAAAGCCCCCTCAGGCGCGCGGTGAGGAGGTGCCGGCCGGCCCCGAACTCCGGTGAGCCTCATGTGCCACCACCCGGTTGCGCCCTTGCTGTTTCGCTTCGTAGAGGGCACGGTCAGCGGCCTTGATCAGCGCGTCGGCACTGCCGGGCTGGGCCGGGATCGTGCAGGCCACGCCGATGCTGCAACTCATGCGCGTGCTGGCGCTGCCGCTGGTCACCACCACCTCGTGAACGCTCTCGAGCAGGCGCTGGGCCACCGCCACCGCGCCTTCCAGGGAGACCTGGGGCAGGAGCACGATGAACTCTTCGCCGCCATAGCGAGCCACCTCGTCGGTGGTGCGCAGGAGCTCGCTCTGCAGGGCGTTCGCGGTGGCCTTCAGACACTCGTCGCCGAACGGGTGACCATGGGTGTCGTTGATCGACTTGAAGTGGTCCAGGTCGATGATGGCCACGGAAAGAGGCAGGTGGGCACGCCGAGCGGAGGCCCATTCCATGGCCAGTCGGCGCTCGAAGTACAGGCGATTGGGGATTTGCGTGAGGGTGTCGGTGAGGCTGAGCACCTCGAGTTGCCTGGCACGCTCTTCCAGCAGCAGACGCGACCGCTGCCCAAGCCAGTAGTCATGACCCAGGGCGCGGGCCACGCGCACGCAGTACAGCGCAAAGATGCCGCCCAGGGCGGCCAGCACGCCGTTGGATGGGGTGTAGAAGATGAGCAGGCCCGTGATGATGGGCGTAATCAGGGCCACCGGGTAGGCAATGGCGAGCATCGGCTCGATCGCCACGATCATGGTGCCACCGATGGTCATGGTGGCGGCGATGACCACGGCATACGCGGCCACATCCTTCGCCTCTGGCCACACGAGCACCCAGGCGGTGAGCGCCCCGAAATAAAAGGCATGAAGGCTGGTGACGAAGCGAAAGGCGGTTCGCAACCTCACCCACGACGCGCGTTCCGTGACGCGCGGCAAGACCAGATGCAAACCCAGGCGGACGAGGCCAAAAAGCAGCAGGAACAGGGCGTTCCACCACACCACGCCTGGAAAGCGGTCGGCGAAATCACCGGCCTGACAGGCAGCGACCCACAGCGCTGCATAGATGAACGCCCCATTCTTCAGACGCGTGGAGACGTCGATCAGCCCCTTGCGCTGCAGCGCGAATGTGGCCTTGTGTTTGCTGACGTGCGGGGGCGTGGAAGACATGGACGGGGCCGCCCAGGGCGGCACACTACGGATTGCACTTGGATGAGCCATACAGTGTAAGAGTCGGCCTCCGGCACGTTTTCAAGGGTTTCCCTGGGGTTGGGGAAGGAGAGTGGGCTGTCAGAGCTTGCGCAACTGCGCGTGGGTGATGTTGCTGCCGGGAGGG
>Ga0079224_100012877_pt1 | contig 11611 bp, 5 predicted proteins | sample Stecom2015_FD_80414 | JGI IMG/M metagenome (GOLD analysis project Ga0079224, IMG submission 80414) | Agricultural soil microbial communities from Utah to study Nitrogen management - Steer compost 2015 | ecosystem: Environmental > Terrestrial > Soil > Agricultural land | place: USA: Utah...
CTCGACGCGCTCGCTCGTCGTGGTGATAGGCGAGCGCGAGCACGGCATCGATCAAGGCGAGAACCAGCGGGGTCACGCGGCAAGCTTCGCAGATCTGTCGGTTGCGAGCCAGCCGGGCGCCGCGCCGCTCGCTGCTCGCTGCGGTTCGTTCGAGGTCGGTGTTACGATGGCGACCGCTCATGATGCCGCGCTTCTTCAACACGGCGGGACCCTGCGATCCGGCCTACCATTACATGCTCCCGCCGCTGCGGCGGCTGCCCGAGCTTCGCGGCTTCATCGACCGCATGCAGTACGTGGTGGTGCATGCAGCCCGGCAGGTCGGCAAGACCACGGCCATGCAGGCGCTCGCTCGCGAGCTCAACGAGGAAGGACGCTACGCCGCGGTCTGTGTGTCAGCCGAGCAAGGTCAGGCGTTCGATGCCGACATCGGTGCCGCCGAGCTGGCGGTGTTGGGCGACGTTCGACGGTCGGCCGAACACGATCTACCGGAGCTGCTGCGCCCGCCCCCGTGGTCGGCGGGCCCGCCGGGCGATCGGGTCCGCTCGGCGCTGGCCGAGTGGGCCAAGGCTTGTCCGCGGCCGCTGGTCGTATTCATCGATGAGATCGATGCCCTGCGCGATGACGTGTTGATCTCGGTGCTTCGCCAGCTGCGAGCGGGCTATCGGCAACGGCCCAGGGGGTTTCCGTGGTCGATCACGCTGATCGGGCTTCGCGATGTTCGTGACTACGAGATCGACGACGGCGAGGGCCGACTCGGGACCGCGAGTCCCTTCAACATCAAGGTCGAGTCGCTGACGATGGCCGGGTTCACTCGTGACGAGGTGGCCGAGCTCTATGGCCAGCACACGGCGGACACCGGGCAGGTGTTTGAGCCGGCCGCGATCGATCGCGCGTTCGAGCTCTCCTGCGGACAGCCGTGGTTGGTCAACGCGCTGGCGCGTGAGGCCGTCGACAAGCTGCGTCCCGATCCCCGTGAGCCGATCACCAAGGAGATCATCGACCGCGCCGCGCGAGCGCTGATCGAGCGCCAGGACACCCACCTCGACAGCCTGTCCAAGCGCCTGCGAGAGCCGAGGGTCCGGGCGATCATCGAACCGATGCTGGCCGGCGAGGCGCTGGGCGACATCCCGCGCGATGATCTGCGCTTTGCGATCGATCTCGGGCTGGTGCGGCAATCCGAGCAGGGCGGGCTGGTGATCGCCAATCCAATTTACCGCGAGGTCATCGTCAGCGATCTGGCCGCGGTGCCGCGGGCTTCGCTGCCGCAGATCTCACCGACCTGGCTCGACGAGCACGGCAAGCTCCATCCGCAGGCGCTGGCGACCGCGTTCCTCGAATTTTGGCGGCAACACGGCGACGCGATGCTGGGCTCGGCGCCTTACCACGAGGTCGCGGCGCAGCTGGTGTTGATGGCGTTTCTGCACCGAGTGGTCAACGGCGGCGGGTGGATCGAGCGCGAGTACGCGATCGGACGTGGCCGCATGGACCTGTGCCTGCGCCTCGGCGACGTGACGCTGGCGATGGAGCTGAAGGTCTGGCGAGACGGCGCCGCGGATCCGCTCGCGCGGGGGCTCGAGCAGCTCGATCGCTACCTGGATGGGCTCGGGCTGCCGAGTGGCTGGTTGGTGATCTTCGACCGGCGAACGGGGGCCGGATCGGCGGCGACGCGCTCGCGGCAGGAGGCCGCCCACTCGCCGGCCGGACGCGAGATCACGGTGCTGCGGGCCTGACGGCAGCTCATTGCGCGAGTTCGACTTCCACACGGGCAAGCTGACGCCGAGGCTCGCGGCCCGACATCGGTTGATCGCTCGGCGAGAGAGGGTTCGGAGTGTGTGCGTTGATATGCTCGGTCATGGCCCAGCTCAAGACCCCGGTCGCCCAGCTCGCGCAGCAGCTGCTGCGCAATTACCCGGGCCGGCGCGACGAGGCGCTCGCGGTGCTCAACGGGGCGATCGGCGATCGCCTCCACGACGCCGGCTCCTCGCTCGCAGTCACGATGCAGCTGTTTCACGGACGCGAGCCGTGGCTGCTCGAAGATCCGCCGCTGACGGTACCGGAGGCCGGGCCCGACGCGTGTCTGTTCGTCCACGGCTTGATGGGCTCGGAGCGAGCGTGGCGCTTCGGCGTCGCCGAGCAGCGCGGCACGGTCGACTACGGGGCCGCGATCGCCGAGCGACTCGAGCAGACGGCGATCTATGCCCGCTACAACACCGGCCGCCACATCTCGCAAAACGGCCGCGAGCTGGCCGAGCGACTCGAGCAGCTCGTCGACGTCTGGCCCGAGCCCGGGCTCGAGAGCTTGACGATCGTCGCCCACAGCATGGGCGGGCTGGTCACGCGTAGCGCCTGTCACTACGGGCTCGAGGCCGGGCATCGCTGGATCGAGCGACTCCGTCGGGTGTTCCTGCTCGGCGTGCCCTCGCGCGGGGCCCCGCTCGAGTTCCTGGCCCACGTCACCGCGTTCACGCTCGAGACCATCTGGAATCCGTGGACCAAGGTGATCGGCAAGGTCATCAACGGTCGCAGCGCGGGCATCAAGGACCTCCGCCACGGGTTCGTGCTCGATGAGGACTGGCGCTATCAGGACATCGATCGGCTCGCCTATCCGGTGCCCAAGCGCCCGCGCGAGCCGAGCCACGTGCGCTGGTATGTGGCGATCGGGAGTCTGGGTCAGCCGGGTGGCGTCGCGGAGCGGCTGCTCGGGGATGGGCTCGTGCGACCCGGCAGCGCGCAGGGTCGGAGCCTCGATCCCCGCGAGCGCGAGCTGCTGGCGCCGGCCGAGGTCCGCATGTTCGAGGCGACCTCGCACCTCGACTTGATGAACGATCCGGACGTGCTCGCGCAGATCCTCGCGTGGTGGGAGCCACCAGCTCAAGGCTCGAACATCGGCGGCGCTTCGTCGGCCGCGAGCGGCTCGGCCGGGGGTTGCTCCTCGCCGTCGATCTCGCCCGCCCCCTCGCCTCGCCAGCAGCGTCCGACGTGAATGCAGCCGCCGCAGGCCGCGACGTGCTCGAGCTTGGGCCAGGGCTCGGTCGAGCCTCGCGGATCCTCGCCGGCCAGCTCGACGGTCAACAGCCTTGCCGCGGTCTTGCGCAGGCGCAGCTCGAAGCTGGCCAGGGTCGCGACCTCGAGCGTCTGCAAGCCGGGATCGGCCTCGGTCTCGCGCAGGAACACCGCCCCGGCGCGCAGCGGGATCTCGGGGCCCCACAGGCGCCGCAGCGCCCAGGCCTGCGTGAGCCGGCGAAAACCACCGACCTCCTCCGGATCGAGGATCGTCGCGCGATCAGCCGGCGCGCGGCCGTACTGCCAGTCGACGAGGTTGAGCCGACCGGCATCGTCGACGAACACCAGGTCGATGCGACCGCGGACGATCACGCGACCCTCGGGCGGCGGCGCGGCCTCGCTGGTCGGCGGCGGCGCGAACAGATCGAGCTGCGGCCGGGCGTGCTCGCGCGGCGGGGCGACGATCGGCTCGTGCTCGCCGATCAGCTCGAGCGCGAAGGGCAACGATCGCAACACGCGACGGGGATCCTGACGGTGAGCGGCGACCAGCTCGGCGACCCACGGACGCGCGGCGAAGCGCAGCAGATCATCGCGCAGCTGCTGCCAGAGATCGGCGGGGATGTGATCCTGGCTGGCGAAGGCGTCGAGCGCCCGGGCGGGATCGCGGCCGAGCCGATCGAGATCGACGCGGCCGAGCAGATAGTGGACCAGGCGCCCGCGGGCCCGCGCTTCGGCCAGGCTCGGCGGCGCGCGGTCGCCTGGGTCGTCGTCGTCGGCCGCCTTGCGCGGGACGAAGGGCAACAGCTGCAGGCCTCGGATTGCCTCGCGCTGCTCGTGGGCGGGGGTGTCGAGGCCGACCACGTGGGTCAGCAGGTAGCGGCGCGGACACTTGTCGAACTCGGCCAGGCCCGAGAGCGAGACCTCGAGCTCGCAGTCGCGCAGGTGCAGCGGCTCGCTGCGAGCGAGCGCGGCGGTGAGATCGGCGTGGGTGTCGGTCTCGCGCGGGCGGGGCACATCATCGATTTCATGAGTGGTGTCGGTCGGCTCAATCGATGAAACCGATGGCTCCTCGGCGTCCTCGAGATCGGCCTTTGCCGCGTCGCGACCGGTCGCCGCCCGCCGTACGGCCTCGACTCGCTCGAGCAACCACCGCATCGCGCTGTCGCCCTCGGGATTGGTCTGCACGACCGGCCCGGCGTCGACGATCTCGACCAACTCGTCGAGATCGGGCAGCACCGCGTCGATCAGCTTGCGCCAATTCCCGCCATCGTCCGAGCGCCCCTCGGGCGCCTCGCCGAGCAACACCAGCAGATCGCGGGCGCGGGTGGCCGCGACGTAGAGCAGCCGCCGACTCTCGGCGTCGCGACGCGCGGCGAGCCGCTCGGCGACCGCGGTCGCGTGCACGCTCGGCCGCCGCCGACCGACCAGATCGGGGCTCACGACCGCGAGGCCGAGCTCGCGCTCGAACAACACCGGGCCCTCCTGCCCGCGCGGCTCGGCGCCGAGCTCGGGCACGATCACGACCGGGAACTCGAGACCCTTGGCGGCGTGGACGGTCATGATCCGCACGGCGTTGGGATCGGCCGCGGCCGCGACCTCGGCCGGCGCCTCGCGGTCGAGCAGATCCTCGCCGCGGGCGAGCAGCCGACGGGCAATCGCCACGGCCCCGAACCCGGCCAGCTCGCGCGAGCCGAGCAGCGCGAGCAGCTTGTCGACGTTGGCGATCCGCTGCTCGCCGGCGTCGTCCCAGGCCAAGACCTCGCGCACGCCGAGCCGATCGACGGCGAAGCGCAGCACCCTCGCGGGGCCCAGGCGATCGAGCTCGTGGTGGAGGCGATCGACGAGCCGGGCCATGTGGGTGACCGCGGCGGCGTCGGTGGGTGACAGCTCGACGGTGCAGCCCTCGCGGTGGTCGGCGATCCGCAGGCGCTCGGCCGCGGCCAGCTCGACGATCGCGGCGTCGGAGATGCCCCAGATCGGCGAGCGCCAGACTCCGGCGCTGGCCAGCGGATCGCGGGGATCGGCGATCGCCAGCATCAAGACCGCCAGCTCACGGACCTCGCGGGCAGCATAAAAGCCGCGACCGCCGACCACGATCGAGGCCACCCCGACCTCGCTCAGCGCCTTGCGGTAGCGGGCGACGTGGCTGTGGGTCCGCATCAGGATCGCCACGTCGGCGCCGCGCAGCGGCTTGGGTCGGCCTTGCTTGTCGGTGCGTCCGAGCGGCGGGCGGGCGGCGAGCAAGAGCTCGACGTGCTCGGCCATGCGCCGGGCCTCGGCGGCGCGACGAGTGCGGGCGTCGTCGTTGGGATCGCCGACCAGCAGCTGCACGGCCGGCAGCCCGAGCTGCTCCTCGTGGTCCTCGCGGACCGGCTCGAGCCGATCGACGTCGTCGTTCCAGTCGACGGCGAAGCCCTCCGGGTCGTCGCTGATCAACAGGCGGGCGAACAGCTGGTTGGCGAGCTCGACCAGCCGTGGACGCGAGCGCCACGATCGTCGCAGCGCGTGCAGCCGCAGGCCGGTCTGCTCGGGCGGACCGATCATCGCCCGCGCGGCGAGGGTCTGAAACAGCGAGACGTCGGCGCCGCGGAACTCGTAGATCGACTGCTTGCGATCGCCGACCGCCGCGAAGCAGCGAGCGCCGAGCGGCAACACGGCGCTGGCCCGGACGCCGCGCGGGACGGCGCGCTCGTGATCGCGGGCCTCGGCCAGCAGGTGGACGAGGTCGAGCTGCAGGCCGTTGGTGTCCTGAAACTCGTCGACCAGCAGCGCGCCGATCCGCTGCTTGACCTGCTTGCGGACCAGCCGATCATCGCGCAGCAGATCGTGAGCGCCGCGGACCAGGTCGACGAAGTCGAGCACCTGCAGGCGCTGCTTCTCGGCCGCGTAGGCGCGCGAGACCGTGTGCAGCAGCGCGACGATCCGCGCGGCGAGATCCTGCTCGGCCAGCGAGGCGACGGCGTCCTGGACCCGCTCCCAGGCCTCGACGAACGGCTCCCAGACCCGACGCGCGCGCTTGGGCAGCGTACCCTTGCCGCGGCGCTGGCTGGCGACCCGAACCAGCGCCGGGTACCAGCGACGGACCGCCCCGGGCTCGCACTCGCCGATCCGACCGCGCTCGATCGCCAGCGCGCGCAGGGTCGGGCGCAGGCGATCTTCGTCGGATTGTTCGAGCAGCTCGAGGCTCGCCGCCAGCTGCTTGCATGCGTCTTCGAGCTCGGCTTGGGCGGCGAGGCGATCGAAGCCGGGCTGCGGGCGGCCGTCGGCGTCGACCAACAAGGACTCGGGATCGCGGCCCTCCTCGCCGAGCTTGGCGTGCAGCCGACGAAGCGCGGCGCGGAGCGTGTCGGGCCCACCCAGCGCCCGGGCGGCGGCGCGGGTGTTCGAGTCATCCCGATCTTCCAGGTCGCGCAGCAGCACCTCGTCGAGGATCCGGGAAAACAGCTCGTCGGCGTCATTCTCGTCGAGCACGCCGAAGCTCGGATCGACGCCGGCCTCGACCGCGAAGCTGCGCAGCAGCTGGCCGCACAGCGAGTGGAAGGTGCCGATCGGCGCGGCCGGGAGCTGCTCGACGATCGCCCGCCAGCGGGCGGCCGGGATCTCGCGCTCGCCGAGCATCGCCGCGAGCTCGGGCTCGTCCGCCAGCGCGCCGATCGGATCGGCCGCCAGCGCCGACGCTCGCGCGACGATCCGCTGCCGCAGCTCGCGGGCGGCCTTCTCGGTGAAGGTCACCGCCCACACCTGGGTTGGATCGCAGGGCTCGCGCCGACCGACGCCGACGTAGAGCCCGAGCGCGACGCTGACCAGCGCGTGGGTCTTGCCCGCGCCCGCGCCCGCGGCCAGCACCAGGTTGGCGTCGAGCTCGAGGCTCACGGCCCGCCCTCCTCCGGCTCGAGCTCGTCGCCGCGCTCGACCCGACAGACCGGTCCGTAGGGGCAGTAGCGACAGGCTCGGCCGGGATCGTGGGGGCGCACGTCGAAGCGGGCCTCGGCGATGCCGCCGAGCAGCGCCCAGACATTGTCGGCGAGGTTGCGCTGGCCGGTCTCGGGCAGATCGAGGGCTCCGATCGCCGCGGCGGGAAGCGAGCCCGAGTGGCGACCCGCAGGGTCGCAGGAGGGCCCGGGGGGCCCCCCGGATTTGCGAAGCAGAATCTGGGGGGGGTGTTTCGGCGCATCGCCGAAACCCCTACCGGAGCCCGATCGAGATCGTAGTTCGCGACGCGTGGTCGGCTCGAGCTCGAGCAACCCGTCGAGCTCGACGCTCGACAGGCTCAGATCCAGCAAGCTCGCCTGCGAGCGCTCGCCGTCGCGCAGCGACACGTAGGCCGCATCCGTGTAGGTCAGCTCGGGCCGCCGCGCGGCCAGCCACGCGGCGTAGAGCGGCAGCTGCAATTGCGTGCGCGCCAGCTGATCGTAGCGGAGCCGATCGCCGACCCGGCCGGACTTGTAGTCGATGATCAGCCCCTCGCGCTCGCGGCCGTCGCCGCGGTAGTCGATGCGATCGACCCGGCCGATCAGCTCGAAGCGTCGCTCGCCGCGGCGATCGGGGATCGCCAGCGGCACGCCCTCGATCGCGTCGCTGCCGTCGGCCGCGACCACGCCGAAGCCGATCTCGAACTCGCCCGGCTCCCAGGCCTCGATGGCGGCCCGCCGCTCACCCTCGAGCACCCGCAGGAGATCACGAGCGATCAGATCACGATGCAGCAGCCAAAGCGGCGCCGGCCCGGTCCGCTCGAGCTGCTGCCAGCGATCGAGCACCGCCTCGCAGACCTCGCGAGCCAGCCGGTTCTCCGCCGCGGTTCGATCGCCGCCCTCGAGCGGGGTCAGCCCCTCGCGGCGCAGCGCCTGCATGACCTCGGCGATCACCTCGTGGCGCACGCTGCCTTGCTCGGCCGCGTCGAGCTCATCGCGGATCGACGGACGCGGGCGGATCCGCAGCACCCGCGCGGCGAAGAAGCGAAACGGACAGGCGGCGTAGTCCTCGAGCGAGGTCGCCGAGCCGCGCCAGGTCGTCGGCCCGGCCCAGACGAAGCCGAGCCGGGCGTGGGCGAGCTCGCGGGCGCGAGCATCGAGCGCGACGCTCGAGCGACCCAGATCCGACGCTCGCGCGGACGACCAGTCGAGCGCCGGCTTCAGCAGCGCGTGAGCGTGGGCGAGCGCGGCCTTGCTCGGCTCGCGGGCGAGCGACCCCAGCCGCGTGAGCAGCTGTCCGCGGGTGCTGCACTGCGACAGGCTCGCGACCACGCCGGCCGCGAGCTCGCGCGCGGCGTGATCGGGCCCGAGCGCCCGCTCGAGCGCGACGAACCAGCGCGAGCGCATGACCTCGCGGCCGCCCTCGTCCTGCCGATGCGAGCTGATCGTCAGCTGCTCGCGCACGCCCGCGCACGCGAGCGCAAAGCTGCCGGCGTCGGTACCCGAGGACCCCGCCAGCACCGACCGACCGGCGGCGCGATCGAGCAGCGCTCGATCATCCTCGTCGAGGAACGGCAGCGGTCGCCCGGGCCCCGGCAGCTCGCCCTCGACGGCATGGATCACGAACACGAAGTCGCTGCGCGAGCGGGCCAGCTCGGCCAGATCGCACACGCCGATCCCGGCCCCGCGCACGCCCGGCGGCCGCTCGCGGATGCCCGACAGCGCGGCCTCGAGGTGCGCACGAAAGTCGGTGAGCGGGACCTGCTGGTCGGCCACGCCGACCGCCGCCGCCGCCTCGTCGAGGCCGTGTCCGGCGATCTCCAGCGCCTCGAGGGCCGCTCGATCACGGGCCAGCGCCGCGACGGCGTCACGCTCGAGTCGACGCTCGCGAGCACCCTCGCCCAGCGCCGGGAGCTCCAGGCAGCGACGCGGGACCCCGAGCGCGCGCAGGGCCGCGAACACGGCGTCGAGGTGGGCTCGCAGCGTGGCCTGGCGAGGCAGGCGAAGCTTGTCGAACAGCGGCTCCCAGCGAGTCGCGAGCGCCTGGTAGCGCTGCGCCAGCTTGGCCCGGCGCTCGTGATCGGGGTGGGGCGTGCGAGCGAGCTTGGCCGCGTGCGCGCGCAGGCGACCGAGGTGACCGATCCCGCGATCGTCCCGCGAGCCGGCCTCGCGCAGCGCCGAGAGCAGCGACGCCGAGTCGCGGCGCGCGACGTAGGCCGACTCGAGCACGTCGGCCAGCGCCTCGCGAGGCAGCTCGCGCTCGGCCGCGTCGATCAGCGCGAGCGTCAGTCGCAGCGGCGCCGCCTGGATGACCGGCTGCCCGCGGGTCTCCTCGTGCGGCAGCTCGGCCGCGTCGAGGGCCGCGAGCACCCGATGACGCGCCAGCCCGAGCCGCGGGACCGCGATCGTGATCCGGTGCGGCGCGACGCCGCGGTGCAGCAGCTCGCGAATCGCCGCACAGACCCCGCGTAGCTCGGCCCGCTGATCCTCGGCGTCGATCAACGCGAGCTTGCTTCGCAGCGTCGGGTTGACCAGCGCCCGACCCTTCGCCGGGGGCACGAACGGGATCAACCCCGCGCTCGCAAACTCGCCGGTTCCTTCGCCGCCCAGGAGCGGCGTCATGATCAGCTCGACGCTCGGCGCCTCCTCGACCAGGTTGCGACGCAAGAGCTCCAGCGCGCTGGCCAGCTCGGGCGCGACCTCCATGACCTCCATGATCAGCGCGTTCGATCCGGGCAGCACCGGGATCTCGACCGCGACCTCGAGCCCCGCGCGGGCCAGCGCCTCCCACATCCGCGCGCGGATCAGCGGCAGCTCGGGGCTGCGTTCGACCCAGAGCCTGCGCGCGCCGTCGGTCAGCGCCGCCAGCCGACCGCGACCAAGCGAGCCGATCGCCGCGGGCAGCCGCACCCGAGCCCCGACCGCGTCGACCACTCCCCGCGCCGAAAGCCTGCGCTCGTAGGCCGACGCGATCCGGGCGAGCGCCGCGAAGCGCCGGGCGCTGAGCCCCTGCGTGCGGCCCAGTCGATCGGCCAGCCGCTCGAACCCGACCGCGTCGACCCCCGCTCGCCGCAGCGTGTCCCACAGCTCGAGGAACGACTCGGCGAAGCCCGGCTGCGTGGCCAGCTCGGCCAGCGTGGTCCCGCGCGCGGCCTCGGGGGCCACCGCCGAGACCGCCAGCCGAGCCTCGGTGGTGCCGATCGGCGCGAGCTCGCAGGCCCGCAGCAGCCGATCTTCGAACGAGCGCAGATCGATCAGCCCGAGCGCCAGCGCGACCCCTTGCTCGCGGGTGCGCTCGCGCAGGAGCTCGGCCGTCCGCTCGCGCGAGGCGAGGATCCGAAGCGTGCGCTCGGGTCTTTGCGGTGCGGCCACGCGAGCTCCAAGGTAACTCAGCTCGCGTGCGCGGCGATCCACCCGGTCACCGCCTCGCGCGCCGTTCGAGGGATCCGATAGACCAGCGTGTCGCCGTGGCGGCGGGTCTCGACGATCAACCGCGACGGCCAGCCGACCTGCCGGGCCGAGGACAGATCCCGAAGCGGCACCACCCGCGAGCCCGGGACGATCTCGGCCTGCTGCTCGGGCGATCGATCCGCGTACTGCTCGAGCATCTGCCGACCCGCGTGGGCCTGCTCCGAGCGCCCCGGTGGACGCACGGTTCGCTCGACCATCCACCACAGATCTTCGCGGACCTGCTCATCCCAGCCGTGGATGAAGTACAGCGCCGCGTCGGTGAGGATCAGCCGACCGTGGATCCGAAACCGACTGCCCGGCAGCCCCGACGGCAGCTCGACCGCGGGCTCGATCACGATCGCCGCGGGCATGATGAGGTCAATCGAGGTCAATCGAGGTCACTCGAAGCCGACCGAGTCGATCGGGCACTCGCCTTCGCCCTGGAAGTGCCCCTGGGTCTTGAGCTGCGCCAGGATGTACACCCACATGCTGTTCAGCGGCGAGAGCGGCGCGCCGCCGAGCTGGTAGCGATCGTCAATCTCACTCAGATCCGACGGCGAGATCGCCTCGAGCTCGGCCCGGGTCACGATCCCGTCGAGATCGAGATCGCAGTCGGCCAGCCACTGGGCGAGCCGCATCACGCCACCCTCGCCGCCTTCGGGGAAGCCGTTGAAGAACAGGTGATCGCCGTGGATCGTGATCGCCACGCTGGTCTCGGACCCGGCGGTGATGCCAAAGCCCGGGATCCCGTCGACCTCGCACGGGCCGAACCCGGTGTCGTCTGTCGCCGCGATCTCGAAGGCGACGACCGGCGCCGGGTAGCAAGGATCGCCGGCCGCATTCTGACCGTCGGCGACCGCCTCGGCGGGCGGCGTCGCCAGGCTCGCGGGCGGACACGAGCGGCCGCCGGCCTGCTCGAGCGTGCCGCGGATCAGGTAGGTCAAGCCGCCGTCGACCATGGTCGCGAAGTCCTGCTCGCCGACGCTGGCATGGCGGGTGGGTCCGTCGATGGCGCTGACGGTCCCGTAGTTGAACTCCCAGCGCCCCTCGTCGAGGTCGGTCAAGGTCCACAGCGACTCGCCGCCGGGCGAGATCGCGGCCAGGTCGATCGCGTGGCTCTCGTCGGCGCTGGCCGAGACGCTCGAGTCGGTCGACAGCCGCACGTGGATCCCGCCGAGCACGACGATGTACCGATCGAAGCGGACCTCCCAGCCGTCCTGGATGTTCTCGACCCCGTCGCCGGGATC
>Ga0079224_100012878_pt1 | contig 11611 bp, 6 predicted proteins | sample Stecom2015_FD_80414 | JGI IMG/M metagenome (GOLD analysis project Ga0079224, IMG submission 80414) | Agricultural soil microbial communities from Utah to study Nitrogen management - Steer compost 2015 | ecosystem: Environmental > Terrestrial > Soil > Agricultural land | place: USA: Utah...
GCACGGCCCGCTCGCGGAGCTCGTCCGGGTACTTACGTGGTGCTGGCACTGCTCGTGGTTCTCCTTCGGGCCAGGATCATAAGCCTGGCTTCAGGGACTCCACGAAACCGGGGGCAGCTCAGAGCGATGTCTGCCGGCGGTACTGGCGCCGGTTCGGCGACCTCCGCGCCCAGGAAGCCGAAGGCGACGAGCGGGCCGAACACTTCACCCGCGTACTGAACCAGGCCGCGAAGAACCGCCCGCGGGCGCAGCCCGCGGCAGCCTGACGACACGGCACGCCAACCTCCGGACACGCGACTGCTCAGGCAATTTCGCCGGCCTTCGCCGTCTGGCAGCAAACTCCGGGCCCTACCGGGCTCCGGAATCCTGCACCATCCACCACTCCCAGGAGGCATGCATGACCGCCATCCAGGCCGAGAGGCCGACCGCTCCCGCGCAGACGGACCTCGTGAAGACCGACGACGACCCGTTCGGGCTCGACATCACCTTCATCGAGGGCACGCCGGCGACCGAGACGGTCCTGATGTGCAGCACGGGCGACACCTGCGGCAGCTCCTGCCCCAGCGCCTGCACCACCTCATAAGCCGGATCACCCCGGCAACGCGGGCCGGACGAGGCTTCCCCTCGTCCGGCCCGCCCCCGCCCGTCACGCCAGAAGTTGAGGAGAGCGTTGATGACACGGCACCGGCCCAGCCTGTACGAGGCCGCGGGGCAGGCCATGCTGCGCGCCGCGGTACACACGACCGAACCCGCCATGCCACCCTGGCCGACGCACACGGCGCCTGCGGAGGAGTGGCGCGCGTGGCTGAGCACGGTCTGGTCCGACACCGACTTCCGCCGGACCGTGTCGCAGGCGAGCCCTCACCTCGTCGAGCAGGTGCAGGCCATCATCGACGGCCGTACACCGAAGGTGCGCCGGATGCGCCGGGCGGCGCTGTCCACCGCCCGCTATGCGATCCGCTACGCACGCCGCTCCACCCCTTACGGCCTGTTCGCCGGCGTCGCCCCGCTCGACTTCGACCAGGCCACGTCCGTCCGCATCGGCGACGAGCACCAAGCCGTGGCGCGCCCCGAACCGGTAGAACTCGAGGAGATGCTCAGCACCTGGGAGAGCGACACTGCGCCCATGGCCGACGCGGAGGTGTGCGTCAACACCCTGATCCGGCAACGCGACCAGCACATCCACGTGCCGTCCGAGGGTGATGCCGAGTTCCGCCTTGCCCTCAACCCTGCGCTGCGTCTCGTACTCGACCTGGCCCGATCACCGATCGGGTACCGCCAGTTGTCCGACAAACTGGCCGCGGAGTTCCCCGCCGTGAGCGGCACCGCGCGCGATCAGCTGCTCGGTGAACTGCTGCAGGCGCGGAGCGCCGCCTGGCCGGCGGAGACCGAAGAAGGAGAGTCGGGGGACGCCGAGCGCGCCGCGGGCGGGCTGTCGGACAGCCGGTTGCACCGCCGCGTCTCGAGCCCGCGCCTGTGGGCGCGGCTCAGCGGCGAGCGGCGGGGCACGCCTCGGGCCCATGCGATAGGGCGGGGCGCAGCCGCACGTAGCCGGGCTCGACAGCGCCGGGACGTACCTCAGTCGCGAGCGGTGAGGAATCCGGACAGTGCGGAAAGGACTGCGGGAGCGACCCGGTAATAGACCCAGGTGCCGCGCCGCTCGGACAGCAGCAGGCCCGCTTCACGGAGCTTCTTCAAGTGGTGGCTGACCGTGGGCTGGGAGACTCCGACATCGGCGATGTCGCACACACAGGCTTCCCGGTCGGGGTGGGAGGCGACTTTGGAGAACAGGCGCAGCCTCACCGGGTCCCCCAACGCCTTGAACATGGCGGCGGTGACTTCCGCTTCCTCATCGGTCAGCTCACGATCCGTAAGAGACGGGCAGCAAGGTGGGGCGGAGGCGGCGGCCGCCAACTGCGCTAGCTTCGACATGCATCTATGTTGACACTGGTTCCACCTCCTGCCAAGATCGCTTGATTAGATGTGTATCTAATCATTAGCTGGGGGAAGCATGACAGACGTGCGCACCGCCGATACGAAGGGGCCTGTGAGGACGGCCGTCGTCACAGGAGCCAGCAGTGGGATCGGTGCGGCGACCGCACGAGCACTGGCTCGCGACGGTTTCGAGGTCGTCCTGACCGCACGCCGGGCCGACCGCCTGGAGTCCGTCGCGAAGGAGATCAGGAATGATGGCGGAGCGGCCCGGGTCGTCCCACTGGACGTAACCGATCGAGATGCGGTCCTCGCCTTCGCCGAGCAGTTGCCGGCGTGTGACGTACTGGTCAACAACGCGGGCGGCGCTTACGGGACGGAGCACATCGAGAACGCCGATCCCGGCGACTGGCGGTCGATGTACGAGGTGAACGTCGTCGGCGCGCTGCACATGACCCAGGCGCTACTGCCGAGCCTGAGGGCCTCCGGTGACGGGGTGGTGGTTGTCCTTTCCTCGACGGCCTCGTTCACCTGCTACGAGGGTGGCGGCGGCTACAGCGCCGCCAAGCACGGCGCCCATGTACTGGCCGAGACGCTGCGTCTGGAGGTGTGCGGGGAGCCGCTGCGGGTGATCGAGATCGCGCCGGGAATGGTGCACACCGAGGAGTTCTCCCTCAACCGCTATCGCGGGGATCTGAGCAGGGCCGACGCCGTGTACGCGGGCGTCCCCGATCCGCTGGTCGCCGAGGACGTCGCCGACGTGGTGACGTGGGCGGTGACCCGGCCGCCGCATGTGAACATCGACCTCCTGGTGGTGCGGCCCAGGGCGCAGGCGGCGCAGCACAAGGTGCACCGCACCTCCTGACACCGATCCGTGGACGACGCGGTTGCCCCTCCCGGGCCGGGAGAGGCAACCGCGTCGTCGGTGCTCAGCAGCCGGGTGCGCCGGGCCGGTCGAACATCTCCGCGGCGTAGGCGGCGAGCTGCAGGGCGGCAGTGTGGTCGATGCCGAGTTCCGTGGCGGCGGCCAGCACGGCGTCCGAGGCGGTGGCTGAGGTGCCCAGGTACTTGGCCGTGACGTGGAGGAGCTGCTCGTGCTGGTCCTCGGTCAGGCCCAGACGCAGGGCGAGTGCCTCTCCGCCGGCGGTCGCCGAGCAGACCCCGGTCTCGGGCAGTTGCAGTTCGACCGACTGGGCGGCTTCCATGTCGCCGGCGAGAGCGGCGGCAATCGAGCGGACCTGCTCGTAGCCGGTGAGCACGAGGAAGGTCGGGGCGCGGCCGTAGCTCTTCATGCCGACGGCGTAGTAGCCCGGTTCGGGATGGGCGAGTTCGCGGTAGCCGTGCGGGGTGACGGTGCCGCAGGAGTGCTGATTGGGGTCGATGAGCGGGGCGAGGGCGCGGGGCGCGGACATGATCGGGTCGAGTTCCAGGCGAAGCTCGTCGGCGATGCGGTAGTCGGGCCGGAAGCCGGTGGCCGCGACGATCCGGTCGACGGTGAGGACCTGCTCGGTGCCGTCCGGGCCTCGGGAGATGAGTTCGACCTGGTCGTGGGCGGGGTCGTCGCCCAGGGGGCGGACGGCGTGGGTGCGGAAGTTGGCGGCGAGGGTGACGCGGCCGGTGTCCACGAGCATCTTCAGGCCGGAGCCGATGGCGCCGCGGGCGGGCAGCTCGTCGTCGCTGCCGCCGCCGAAGGATGCGGCCGGGTCGGCGCCGCGGATGGCCCAGGTGATGGTGGTGCCCGGCGCGGTGTCAGCCAGTTCGGCCAGGGCGAGCAGGGTGTTGGCCGCCGAGTGGCCGGCGCCGACGACGACGGTGTGGCGGCCGGCGTGCTGGTCGCGGTCGGCTCCGAAGACGTCGGGCAGGCCGTGGTTGATCCAGGCGGCGGCCTCCTGCTCCCCGTGGGCGGGCAGGCCGTTGGCTCCGACGTGGTTGGGCTGGCGCCAGGTGCCGGAGGCGTCGATGACGGCGCGGGCGAGCAGTTCCTCGCCGTCGGCCAGGCGCAGGACGAAGGGGGCCGATTCCCGGCCGGCGGTACGCAGGCGGTCGATGCCCAGACGGCTGATGGCGGTGACCTCGGCGCCGTAGCGGATGTGGGGGGCCAGCGCGGGCAGTTCGGCCAGCGGCTGGAGGTACTGCTTGACGAGGTCTGCGCCGGTGGGCAGAGCGGAGGCGTCGGGCTCGTCCCATCCGGCGGCCGCGAGCAGGCGGCGGGCGGCGGGGTCGGTGTTGAACTCCCAGGGACTGAACAGCTGGATGTGCGACCAGGCTCGAACGGCTGTGGCCGCGGCGTCGCCGGCTTCCACGACGACGAAGGGGACGCTGCGTTCGGCCAGGTGCGCTGCGGCAGCCAGGCCCACGGGGCCGGCTCCGATCACGGCGACAGGAAGGCGGTCGGGGCTGAGGTCAACCACGGTGCGGTGTCCTTTCACGAAGGGCGGGGCGGCAGTCAGGCATTTCGCGCGGGATCGGGCGAGGACGTACCGAGGCCCTCGCCGCCATCCGCCTCTGTGCGCTGCGCGGTGCGCTGCTCCGCCCGCCGCCGTAATTCGGCGATCGCGGCACAGCAGGGGCTGGCCTGCTCGGCACCGGTGGGGCCGACGAAATCACTCATCAGGATCGGCTCCTGTCGCGGCGGCTTGGACGGCGACGCGGGAGCGAGCGCATCACGACCGCCTATATAGATAAACGACGAATCAAGACTCCAGCCTTGCCCCTACTTCGATGAATGTCAACCAGAGGCCACACCTTCGCCGGTTGTGACGAGCGTCACTCTGTGCCGCGTTGCGCGGACGCCGCACGTCGGGTCAATCTCGATACATGTCGAAACAACGGGGGTAGCGGCACAGGGATCACCCGCCCAGTGCCACGACGACATCGGGGAACAGCGGCTGTGCCGATAGCCGCACCCGGCCCGTGAACGATCAGTGCGCTCGCCCCGCACAGGACCGTTCAGCCAGCGGAGCCGGCTCTTTCCCGCCCCACTCCCGTTTTTATCCCCGGTGTGTGCGCCCGCCACCGGGCCGGCCCTGCTGCCGGCCTGCCGCGCCCATGCCGCAGTTCCTTCCGTGCTGCTTCACCAGTGAACGGCTTCGCCATGCCCGGAAGGACATCCATGCCTCACGACTCCACCCGCGCGGCTGAGACCGCCAGTGAACCGATCGCCATCATCGGCATGGCCGGACGGTTCGCCGACGCCACCAGCCCTGAACAACTCTGGGACATGCTGCTCCAGGGCCGCGACGCCATCACGGACATCCCGCCCGAGCGCTACGACATAGACGCCGTCTACGACCCCACGCCCCGCACCCCCGGCCGCACGGTGAGCCGGTGGGGCGGCCTGCTCCGCGACATCGACGCCTTCGACGCGGAATTCTTCGGCATCTCCCCCCGCGAGGCCGACCGCATGGACCCCCAGCAGCGGCTGCTGCTGGAAGTCGCCTACGAAGCCCTCGAGGACGCGGGCCAGCCCCTTCCCCACATCGCCGGCACCGACACGGGCGTCTTCATCGGCCAACTGGGCGGCGACTACTGGCACATGCAGTACGACGACCGCGATCAGCTCGACCTGTACGCCATGACCGGCGCCGCCGCCCGCGCCATCACCTCCGGCCGCCTGTCCTACGCCTTCGACCTGCGCGGCCCCAGCTTCACCGTCGACACCGCCTGCTCCTCCGCGCTCGTGGCCGTCCACAACGCCGTGCAGGCGATCCGGCTCGGCGAGTGCCCCCTGGCGATCGCCGGCGGCGTCAACCTCGTCCTGCTGCCGGAGGAAGGCGTCGTCTACTCCGGCGCCGGCATGCTCGCCTCCGACGGCCGCTGCAAATTCGCCGACGCCTCCGGTGACGGCTTCGTACGCAGCGACGGCATCGGCGCGGTGATCCTCAAGCCGCTGTCGGCCGCCCTGGCCGACGGTGACCGCATCCGGGCCGTCATCCGCGGCTCCGCCGTCGGCAACGACGGCCAGAGCAGCGGCTACCTGGTCACCCCCGCCGTCGAGGGCCAGCGCGACGTACTGCGCCGCGCCTACGCCAACGCGGGCGTGGACCCGGCCGACATCGACTACATCGAGGCCCACGGCACCGGCACCAGCGTCGGTGACCCGGTCGAACTGCAGGCCCTGGCCGACATCGTCGGGCACCGCCCGTCCGACCGGCGCTGCCTGGTCGGCTCGGTGAAGACCAACATCGGCCATGCCGAAGCGGCTGCCGGCATCGCCGGACTCATCAAGGCCGTGCTGTGTCTGGAGAACAAGACGGTCCCTGCGAACCTGCACCTGAACAACCCCAACCCGGCTGTCGACTGGGATAACCTGCCGCTGACCGTTCCCACCCAGACCACACCGATGCCCGAACAGGACCGGCCCGCCATCGCCGGGGTGTCCAGCTTCGGCTTCTCCGGCACCAACGCCCACCTCGTCCTCGAAGCCGCTCCCGCCCCGGAGGCGCAGACGCCGGCCGCGCGCAGCGAGCTGCTGGTGCTGTCCGCCCTCACACCTGAAGCCCTCACCGATACCGCCCGCGCCATGGCCGACCACCTCGACGGCCCCGGCGCCCAGCGCTCCCTGCGCGACATCGCCCACTCCTTGGCGCTGCGCCGCACCGCCCACGACGCCCGGCTCGCGCTGCCCGTCGACAGCCACGCCGAGGCCGCTGCCGCCCTGCGGGGCTTCGCCGACGGAGAGAACGAACCTGGCCTGTCCTTCAGCGACTACACCGACCCCGAAGCGGCGCCGAGGATCGCGTTCGTCTTCCCCGGCCAGGGCTCGCAGTGGCCGGGCATGGGCCGCGAACTCCTCGAGACCGAACCGGTCTTCCGCCAGACCATGCAGGCCTGCGACGACGCCATCAAGACCGAGACCGGCTGGTCGGTCATCGAACTGCTGCGCTCTGCCGACGAGGAGCGGCTCAAGCAGCTCGACGTCATCCAGCCCACCCTGTGGGCCATGGAGATCGCCCTGGCCGAACTGTGGCGCTCCTGGGGCATCGAGCCGGACGTGGTCATCGGGCACAGCATGGGCGAGTCCGCCGCCGCCTACATCTCCGGCGCGCTGTCGCTCTCCGATGCCGCAGCGGTCATCTGCCGTCGCAGTCGGCTGGCCAAACGCCTCTCCGGACGCGGCACCATGGCCTGGGTCGCCCTGCCCGCCGACGAGGCCGCAGCAGCACTGGCCGGTCACGAGGACACGGTGGCGGTGGCTGCCATCAACAGCCCCACCTCCACCCTGCTGTCCGGCGACGGCGACGCCCTCACCCAGGTGCTGGCCGCCCTCGACGCCCGCGGCGTCGACAACCGCCGGGTCAACGTCGACTTCGCCTCGCACTGCCCGCAGATGGACGCCCTGCGCGAGGACCTGCTCACCGAGCTGTCCCACCTCACCCCGCGAGCGGGCCGCATCCCGCTCCACTCCACCCTGCTCAACGAAGTGATCGACGGCTCCGCAATGGACGCCGACTACTGGGTGCGCAACATCCGCCAGCCGGTCGACTTCGTCGGCGCGGTCCGCGCCCAGCTCGACCTCGGCGACACCGCCTTCGTCGAAGTCAGCCCCCACCCGCTGCTCGTGTCCGGTATCCGCGAGACCAGCCGCATGGCCACCGGCGCGGACACCACCGCGGTCGGCAGCCTGCGCCGCCACTCCGACGAACGCAGCGCCCTGCTCACCTCGGCCGCGGCCCTGCACACGGCCGGCGCCGGCCTCGACCTCGGCACACTGACCGCAGGAGGCCGCTACGTGCCCCTGCCGTCCTACCCGTGGCAGCGCACCCGCCACTGGATCAGCCCTACCCCCGCCCCTGCAGCGCCCGCCGCTGCGGCGACCGCCGAATCCGAACCGCCCCGCAGGCCCGCGCATCCGCTGCTGGGCCGGTCGGTCCGCGGCGAGGGCAGCACCCGTATCTGGCAGGGCCCTCTGCGTCTGGCCGACAACCCCTACCTACGTGACCACTGCATCCAGGACACGATCATCCTGCCCGGCACCGCCCATCTGGAACTGATCGCCGCTGCCGCCCGCACCGAACTGGGCTCCGCAGCGCTGTCGGTGAGCGACGTGCACTACCACCGCGCCCTCTTCCTGGACGAGGACGGGCCCGCACCCGAGGTCCAGGTCACCCTCGCCCCACGTCCGGACGGTTCACTGCACTGCCGTATCCACAGCCAGGACGCCGACACCAGTGACTGGATCCTGCACACCGAAGCCACCGCCCGTGCCCTGCCCGGCGGCGCTCCACGATCCGACGAGCCGCTCCAGTCGATCCGCGCCCGCCTGCCGCAGCACCAGACCGCCGGCGACTTCTACCCGTGGAACGCAGCCCGCGGAAACCAGTGGAACGGCACCTTCCAAGGCATCACCGAGCTTTGGCGCACGGACGGCGAAGTCCTCGCCCAGCTGACCTGCCCGGCCGCGCTCATGGACGGCCTTGCCCTCCACCACTTCCATCCGGCGCTCCTGGACGCCAGCGGCCACGCCATGGCCGCGGCCCGCCCGCTGACAGCTCCCGGCGAGGAAGGCGTCTTCGTCCTCGGCGGCATCGACGAGGTCCGCTTCTACCAGCAGCCGCCCGCCTCGCTGTTCAGCCACGCCAGGCTGCTGCCGTCCCCGCGCGAGGACTCCTTCGTCGCCGACATCGACATCCGCGCCGACGACGGCCGCCTGATCGCCCAGATGCGCGGCCTGCGCTTGCAGTACCTGGCCGGTCACGCCCCCGCCCTGCTCAACCCCCTCACCGAGGACGCCGTGACGCCACCCCGTACGACCGACACGCCGGCCTCCGCCGCAGGCAGTGACCTCGGCACCTGGCTGCACACTCTCACCTGGGACGAGGCCCCCCTGCCCGCTCCCGTCACGGCCACCACCGATCCGGACGGTTTCTGGCTGGTGCTGACCGACAGCGGCTCGACCGGGCGAGCCCTGGTGCGGGAGCTGACCGGCCGCGGGCAGCGCGTGGTGGCCGTCACCGCCGGCGCGGGCCGCCTTGCCGGAGGCGGCGACCGCTACCGCATCGACCCCACGCAGGAAGAACACTTCCGAGAGGTCCTGGGCGATGTCGCCCGCTACGGCGCCTGCCGCGGCATCATCCACCTGTGGGCACTGGACGCCCAGGTCGGCCTGGACGCCACGCCCACCGAGATCCGCCGCGCCCAGCTGCTGGCCGCGCACAGCGTCCTGTACCTGGCACGGGCCCTGGAGAAGGAACCGCTCGACCAGCCGCCGCTGTGGCTGGTCACCCAGCTCGCCCAGGCCACCGGTACGGCGGAACGGGTACGCCACCCCCTTCAGGCCGTGTCGTGGGGACTGGGCCGCACGCTGGCGGCCGAGACCCCCGCGCTGTCCCCGCGCATGGTCGACCTCGACCGGTCCGCGGCCAGCGTCTCCGCCTTGGCGGAGCTGCTGCAGCACGCAGACGCAGAGGACCAGATGGCGCTGCGCGACGGAAGGCGCCTGGCAGCCCGTCTGCGCCCGTCGGTCGCCACCCGCGTGCCGCAGACCCTGTCGCTGCCCTCGCCCGGCGTCATCGACGACCTGCAGCTGACCGCGACCCCCTCGCGTGCCCTCGCCGCTGACGAGGTCCGTATCCAGGTCAGCCACGCCGGCGTCAACTACCGCGATGTGCTGCTGAGCCTGGGCATGTACCCCGGGCAGGACGACAAGCCGCCGGTCATGGGCTGGGAGTGCGCCGGCACGGTCAGTGAGATCGGCCGCGCCGTCGCCGACGTCGCGGTGGGCGACGAGGTCATTGCCTTCGCCGAAGGCTCGCTGGCCTCCGAAGTCGTCACCCGCGCCTGCCTCACCGCGCCCAAGCCGGCCAGGCTGACCGCGGCCGAGGCCGCGACGCTGCCCGCCGCCTACCTCACCGCCTACCACGCGCTGAACGACATGGCCCGCCTGGAGCGCGGCCAGAAGATCCTCATCCACACCGCCACCGGCGGCACCGGCCGGGCCGCGCTGAACGTCGCCCGCTGGAAGGGAGCCCGTGTCTTCGCCACCGCCGGCAGTGACGCCAAGCGTGAGCTGCTGACCGAGCTCGGTGTCGAGCAGGTGGCCGACTCCCGCAGTCTCGCCTTCGCCGAGGCCTTCAAACCGGCCGTCGGCGAGGAGGGCTTCGACGTCATCTGCAACACCCTGGCCGGTGAAGCCATCGAAGCGAATCTGTCGCTGATGGCCCCGTACGGGCAGTACCTGGAGCTCAGCAAGCGCGACATCCTCGACAACAACTCGCTGCCGCTGGGTGCCTTTTCCCGCAACCTGTCCTTCCACGCCATCGACGTCGTGCACATGATCCAGCACGCTCCCGCGCGTGCCGGAAGGGTGCTGCGGGCCGCCGCCGCCCTGGTCGACAAGGGCGCTTTGGAGGCTCTGCCGCACACGGTGTACCCGGCTGAGAAGGCCGCGGAAGCCTTCCGCCTGATGGCCCAGGCCCGCCACACCGGCAAGATCGTATTGTCGTTCGGCCAGCCGCCCACCGCGGCGACCGGCCCGCGCGGCCGGGCTGTGACGGTGCACGCCGACGGCACCTACCTGATCACCGGTGGTGCGGGCGGCATCGGTGGCCAGCTGGCACTGTGGCTGGCCGACCAGGGAGCCCGGCACCTGCTGCTCACCGGCCGCAGCGCGCTGCCGGAGAATGACGCGGCGCTGGACGAGGACCACCCGCAGGCCGCCGCCGTCGCCGTGCTCAGGCAGCTGCGCGAGCGCGGCGTGCACGTGACGTATCAGGCCGTGGATGTGGCCGACACCCAGGCCATGCGGGCCATGCTCGAGTCCCGGCGCCGCGCGGGCCGGCCGCCGGTTCGCGGTGTCTTCCACGCGGCCGGGGTCATCGATTACACCCCGCTGAGCGACATGAGCGGCGCCGAGATGGACCGAGTGCTGGCGGCCAAGGTCTCCGGTGCATGGAACCTGCACCGGCTGCTGCGCGAGGAATCGGTGGAGGCGTTCGTCCTGTTCTCCTCCGGCTCCGCCCTGCTCAGCTCCCCCATGCTGGGCGGATACGCGGCCGGCAACGCCTTCCTCGACGCGCTGGCACACCACCGGCATGCCCAGGGACTGCCTGCCACCGTCGTCAACTGGGGATTCTGGGACAGCGTCGGCATGGTGGCCCGCAAGGAGCAGCAGGAAGAGCGCACGCTGCTGCCGCAGGGCATGAGCTCCTTCAGCCCGGCCGACGGACTGACGCTGCTGGGCAGGATCCTGGCCGAAGGCCGGGTGCACACCGCGGTGCTGCCGGCCGACTGGCCCGCCTGGGCCCGCGCCTACCCGGGTGCCGCGACAGCTCCGCTGCTGCAGCACCTGATCGGCGGCGACCGGCCGAGGCAGCATGCACCGACCGGTGAGGAGCAAGGCGTCGACCCTGTCGCCCCGTCTCAGATCACCGAACCTGCCGTGCCGCGCCCGGCCACACCCGCGTCGGCACCGGTCGCCCCTGCCACCATCCCCGAACCTGTGACCACAGCCCGGCCCGCACCGCAGACTTCCGCCTCCGTGCAGGCGGCGCCCGGCGGTGAGCTGCTGGACTTCCTCAAGCAGGAAGTCGCCGTGGTGATGGGACTGCGCCCGGAACGGGTCAACACCAACCGGCCGCTCAACCGGCTCGGCATGGACTCCCTCATGGCCGTCGAACTGCGCAACCGCATCGAACGCCGCTACCAGGTCAAGCTGCCCATGGTCCAGCTCCTCAAGGAC
>Ga0079224_100012880_pt1 | contig 11610 bp, 10 predicted proteins | sample Stecom2015_FD_80414 | JGI IMG/M metagenome (GOLD analysis project Ga0079224, IMG submission 80414) | Agricultural soil microbial communities from Utah to study Nitrogen management - Steer compost 2015 | ecosystem: Environmental > Terrestrial > Soil > Agricultural land | place: USA: Utah...
AATCCGTTGCTGATTGAACTTGATGCCAACTTGAAGCCGGTCTCCTCGCGCTATCTCGATGAGACGCGCGCCGAAAAGCTGCCTGCACTGCCTGCATGAGGATGTGGCTCCGCCCACCCCTCTCCCTTGCGGAGAGGGTCGCCGCGCAGCGGCCGGGTGAGGGGCGGCGATATGCGTGCAGTGTTGGTGATTGCGTGCCTTGTTCTGATGTATTGCGGCGGCTGAACGCCCCTCACTCCCTGACCCCCTCTCCGCAAGGGAGAGGGGGAATGTGTGTGCGATGAGCGACGTCGATTTCATGCGGCGGGCATTATCGCTCGCGGCGGCCGGTGTAGGACAGACTGGCGACAATCCTTCTGTTGGCTGCGTGATCGTGCACGATGGCGCGGTGATCGCGGAAGCGCGCACTGGCGATGGCGGGCGCCCGCATGCGGAGGAGCAGGCGGTGGCGCTGGCGGACGCGCGCGGCGCGACGGCTTATGTGACGCTGGAGCCGTGTGCGAAACGGAGCAAAGGCACGGCGTCGTGCGCGGATCGTTTAATCGAGGCGGGCGTTGCGCGCGTGGTGATTGCGGCGAACGATCCACATCCGTTTGCGAGCGGTGTTGGTGTGGAGCGGCTGCGCGCCGCCGGCATCAACGTCGAAACTGGGCTGCTCGCTTCTGAAGCGCAGCAACTGAATGCGGATTTTCATCGGCGGTGGACGCAAACTTAGTCCCGTCGATGGTCCAGACGAGCGGACCGCTTTCGCGCGTCAGGCCGTCGAAATGAGCGATGCTGTGGGTGAGACCGTCGCGGAGTTGGATGGCTGGCTCCCAGTTCAGGTGCCACCGTGGCCGCTGGGTTTCTGAGGGCTGATGCGCGCATGTCTTACGTGAGCGTGTGTTATTCGAACACGCGGCTGCGATTGCCCGGCCCGGATCGGCGCGCCTAGGATGCCAGGGCGAGGGGCGATGACGTTTATTGGAAAGACAATGCAGCAAGCGGTCGCGCGGCTGGCGGCGCTGGCGCTGCCGCATCGGCTGTTTGCCGCTTTGCTTGTGTCAATTGGCGCTGTTATCGGCGCCGGCGGAGTTTGGCTCACCGCGCTTGGCGGCTCGCTCTATTACGCGCTCGCTGGGGCCGCCGTGCTTGCGACAGGGGTGCTCACCTTTCGCCGCGATCCGCGCGCGGGATGGATTTATGCGGCGGTGCTGGTCGCGACGGCGCTCTGGTCGTTGTGGGAAGCGGGACTGGATGGGTGGGCGCTGACGGCCCGACTGCTCGCGCCCGCGATCCTTGGGCTCGGCTTCGCTTATCCAAAGCTGTTCGCCAGCCGCGGTTGGCCGATCCGCGCGCCGTTGCTGGTGGCCGCGCTCTGTTTTCTCACCATCGCCGCCGGCGCGCTGCGGCCGCAGCCCACGGCCGCGCCGTTTCCAGAGGCCGGCGAGATCACTGGCGCGGCGGCCGGCGCCGAATGGAGCGCTTATGGCGGCGTTCCCGCCGGCACACGCTATTCGACGCTGGACCAGATCAATCCTGAAAACGTCTCCCGGTTAGAAATTGCCTGGACCCACGATGCGGGCGCTACCGAAGCGGGCGCGCGCAGTCCGATGCAGGTGACGCCGATCATGGTCGCTGGCCTGCTCCATTATTGCTCCCAAACCAATGCCGTCATCGCGCTCGATCCCGAAACGGGAGAAGAACGCTGGCGTTTCGACCCGCAGGTTGAGTTGCCGCCCCGCGGCTTCCTCGTGCGCTGCCGCGGCGTGTCGTATCATCGCTCCAATGCGCGCGAATGTCCGGAGCGCATCGTCTCGACCACCTTCGACGCACGCCTGTTTGCATTGGATGCTCGCACCGGCCACTTGTGCCGCTCATTCGGCGAGGGCGGCTTCGTCGATCTGACCGAGGGCATGGGCGAGGTCGAGCCCGGATTTTACTATGTCAGCTCGGCCCCGCTTATTGCCCGCGGCAATATCGTCGTCGGCGGCGCCGTGATCGACAATATGAACGTTGACGAGCCGTCCGGCGTCATCCGCGCATTCGACGCCGAAAGCGGCACGCTGCGATGGGCGTGGGACTTGGAGCGCGAGGGCGGGGCTGCTCGCGTCGGCGAAACCTACACGCGGTCGACGCCAAATTCCTGGGCCCCGGCCACGGCGGACGAAGATCTTGGCCTCGTTTATCTGCCGCTCGGCAATCCTGCGCCCGATTATTGGGGCGCCGAGCGCACGCCGAACGAAGACCGCTTCGGCAGTTCGGTTGTTGCACTTGATGCTGTAACCGGCGCGCTGCGCTGGTCGTTCCAAACCATGCATCACGATCTCTGGGATTATGACGTCCCGGCGCAGCCGACGTTGTTGAATGTAGAGCGGGGCGGGCAGACGATCCCGGCTTTGGTGCAGGCGACAAAACGCGGCCAGTTGTTTGTACTCGATCGGCGCACCGGCGAACCGGTATTTCCGGTGGAGGAGCGACCAGTGCCGCAAGCGGGCGCGGCTCCAGGCGAACGCTTGTCCCCGACGCAGCCTTATTCTGTCGGTCTGCCTTCGTTTGGCGGCGTGCTGCACGAGCGCGACATGTGGGGCGCAACGCCGATCGATCAGCTCTGGTGTCGGATAGCCTTTCGCCGCTTGCGCTATGATGGCGAGGCGACACCTCCCGGCGAAACCGCATCGCTGGTTTATCCTGGTGTCGCCGGCGGCATGAATTGGGGCGGCGTCTCCGTCGATCCCGTCCATGGCGTGGCGATTGTCAATTCCATGTACGTGGCCGCGACCAATCAGCTGATCGCGCGCGCCGAAGCAGATGAGATCGCACGTCGTGGCGGCGACGCGCCGCAGCCCATGGCTGGCTCGCCCTATGCGGCGCAGGTGAGCACCTTCTATTCGCCGCTGAATGCACCCTGCAACGAGCCGCCCTACGGCCGCTTGAGCGCCGTCGATCTGCGCTCCGGCGCGCTGTTGTGGCAACGCCCGGTCGGGACCATACGCGACGCCGGCCCGCTCGGCCTGGCGACGCAGTTGCCGATCCCCATGGGACAACCCAATCTCGGCGGCACGCTGACCACGCGTGGCGGACTTGTGTTTATGGGTGCGGTGCGCGAGCGGCGCTTTCGTGCCTTTGATATCCGCACCGGCCGCGAGCTTTGGAGCGCGGCGTTGCCGAGTGGCGGCCAAGCCAATCCAATGACGTACGTTTCACCCGCTAGCGGCCGGCAATTCGTAATCATCGCCGCAGGGGGGCATCCGGTGCTGGACATGCCCGCTGGCGACACGCTCGTCGCGTTCGCGCTGCCGAGATAGCTGCGCCTACTCCGCCGCGATGGCGGTTTGCTTGGCGAGTTTATCGAACGCCACGAGATCGCGGACGAGGTCCTCGAGTTGATCGAAGGGGACCATGTTGGGGCCGTCCGAGGGCGCGTTGTCCGGATCTGGGTGGGCTTCGAGGAAGACCGCTGCGACGCCGATGGCGACAGCGGCGCGCGCCAGCACTGGCACGAATTGGCGTTCGCCGCCGCTGGTGTCGCCACGGCCGCCGGGCTGCTGGACTGAGTGCGTGGCGTCGAACACGACCGGCGCGCCGAAGCTCTTCATGATCGGGATCGCGCGCATGTCGGAGACGAGCGTGTTGTAGCCGAACGAGGCGCCGCGTTCGCAGGCCATGACGTTCGGATTGCCGCTGCCGGTGATCTTGGCGATCACGTTCTTCATGTCCCACGGCGCCAGGAACTGGCCCTTCTTCACGTTGATCGCTTTGCCGGTTTCGGCAGCGGCGACGAGAAGGTCGGTCTGGCGGCAGAGGAAGGCGGGGATTTGCAGAACGTCGACGACTTCGGCGACTTCCGCGCACTGCTCGGGCAAGTGCACGTCGGTGATGACCGGCACGCCGATCTTCTTGCGGATCTCTTCGAAGATCGGCGCCGAGGTATCGAAGCCGGCGCCGCGCTTTGTGGAGAGGCTGGAGCGGTTCGCTTTGTCGAAACTGGTTTTGTAGATGAACCCGGCGCCGGCGCGCTTGAATACGTCGCGCAGAAACTCAGCGGTCTCGAGTGCGTGCTGGCGGCTCTCGAGCTGGCACGGGCCGCAGATGAAGGTGAGCGGCAGATTGTTGCCGATCTCGAGCGGGGTGCTCTCAACGCGCGGAATGCGGATGACAGAGGCGGGGTTCATGGGCGTCCTTTGTGGAAGGCTCACACTTAGGCTGTAGTGCTTGCAGGCTCAACCTCGCGCGTGTGTGGGGCTGGTATGAAAAGGCTGTCAGATGCGGCGGTTTCTATGGTGGGTATCGACGTTCTCAATGCGTGAACCCCTTCCGAGGCGCTTGTTGAGCCCAATCCGCGGAGGTTCAAGTCGATCCGATCAAGCTCGCGAGCGCCTCTTTGGGGGGTGCGCCTTCGGTGTGAATGCGGCCCCACAATCCCAAGAACAGCATCGGATAGCGGAGCGCTTCGTGCGCCGTTTCGGTGAAGATCATGCGGACGGTGTCTGCGTCGGTGGCGGCGCGGACGGCTTCGACGTTCGGCAGGGATTGCGCCAGTTCAGCGGCGCGGGGCGCGATCCAGGACGCGACCGGGACCGTGAAGCCCTTCTTCTTCGCCCACGGCTCAGCGGCCGGGCAGTTTTTCTCGAGCCACGCGCGCAGGATGTATTTGCCGAACTTGCCGCGGGTTTTGAGATTGTCGGGCAGGTGGAAGGCGAAGCGCGCCACTTCGGAATCGAGGAACGGCGTGCGGCCTTCGAGTCCGTGCGCCATCAGCATGCGATCTAGCTTCAAGAGCAGATCGTTCGGCAGCCAGGTGGCGATGTCGGCGTATTGCGCTTGTTGGAGCGTCGTGAGGCCGTCGGGTTGCCTGGCGTGTTTACGCCAGGCGTTGAGCGCATCGGGACCGAGGATGGCGTCGGTTTGCGGTTCGGCGACGCGGCCGCCGAGCCATTTCGGGCGCTGCGCGCGGCGATAGCGGGAATAGCCGCCAAAGAGTTCGTCGCCGCCTTCGCCGGTGAGTACGACGGTGAGACGGGACTTGGCTTGCTGCGCGAGCTTGTAGGTGGGCAGGCAGGCATAGTCGGCGACGGGATCGTCCATCGCCCACGCGACTTGCGGGACGATGGCCCAGAAGTCTTCTTCGCCGAAGCTGACATTGTTCCAGTCGAGATTGAGGGCTCGGGCGACCCGTTCGGCTTGTGCGCGTTCGTCGCGTGCGCCTTCGGCGTCGAAGCCGCAGGTGTAGGCGACGACGGGGCGCGTGTTGAGGCGCGCCATCATGGTGGCGACAGTGGCGCTGTCGATGCCGCCGGAGAGGAAGAGGCCGTAGGGGACGTCGGAGCGTTGGTGGACTTTGATCGAGTCTTCGAGGACGCGATCGAGTTGTTGAAGTGCGTTGCCCTCCCCCTTGGGGGAGGGTTGGGTGGGGGGGCGTGAAGGATTGAGCGCGCTGGCGCCGCTTGCGCTTTGTTCTGCGCGCCCCCCACCCCCTGCCCCCTCCCCCGCTGGGGGAGGGGAGATTGGAGCGCGAATGCGGTGGCGCTTTGGTTCGCCGTCGACGATTTCGATGATCTCGCCGGGCTCGAGGCGGATGACGCCGGGCCAGGCGGTTTCGTTTTCGAGTGTGTAGTGCAGCGCCGCGACTTGGTTCGAGATCGCGGGCTTCACTTGCGCTTGGCCGAAGGAGCGCGGTTCGGACGAGAACGCGACGGCGCCGTTTCTTGCGTGGATGTAAAGCGGCTTGATGCCGAAGGGGTCGCGGACGAGCCAGGTGCGGCCGTCGGCGCCGATGAGGCAGAAGGCGTACATGCCGCGCAGGCGATCGAAGGCAGCCTCGCCTTCTTGCGCGTAGATGTGCAGCAGCGGTTCGAAATCGGAGCCAGTGTTGAGTTCGGCGCCGAGCTGATTTTCTTCGGCGAGCTCAACGTAATTATAGATTTCGCCGTTGCCGATGATCGTGCTGCCTGCGGCGTGCAGCGGTTGCCAGCCGCCTTCGAGATCGATGATCGAGAGGCGCGCGTGGGCGAGGGAGTATGCCGCGCTCTCTTCGACGCGGATGCCATTGGGGCCGCGGTGGGCGATGGCGTCGATCAGCGCTTGCGCGCCGCTCGCTTCACCGATGATGCCGGCGATGCCGCACATCAGAGGCCTCCCAACCTATCGAAGAGCGCCTGCCATTGGGCGACGATGGCTTTCTCCGAGAATTTGTCTTCGACGCGGCGGAGGCCAGAGGCAATGAGGGCCGTGCGCCGAAGCGGATCGGTGAGAATGGTGCGGACGCGATCGGCGAGGGCGGCGTGATCTTCGAGGGGGACGAGGTAGGCGTCGTGGCCGTCGGTGATGAGTGATGCCGGGCCGGCGGAGGCTGCGGCGACGACCGGCGTGCCGTGCGCCCAGGCTTGGATGACGACGTTACCGAGTGGTTCGAAGCGTGAGGGAAAAACGACGACGTCGGCAGTGCGATAGAGCGCGGGCGCGTCGTCGCGCCAGCCGAGGAAACGCACGCGGTTTGCGACGCCGAGTTGCTCGGCGAGGGCTTTGAGCTTTGGCTCTTCCTCGCCATCGCCGGCGATCCAGAGATAGGCGTCCGGGAGTTGCGCGAGGGCGCGGATGGAAACGTCGTGGGCTTTGTTTGGGTGGAGACGGCCCATGCCGAGAAGCAGTGGCGCGTCGTCGGGTGTGGTGAACTCGGCGCGGTTGAGTTTTTCGCCAATGCCAGCAGCGGCGAAGTTCGGGATGTAGTAGGCGCGCTCTTTCGGCCAGCCTTCGCGGACGATCCAATCGACGATGTCTTGGGTGTTGCCGACGAGCGCGTCGAAGCCGCGATAGTTCTTGAGTTTGTAATAGCCGCCGAGACGGCCGATGCGCTTCCAGGGGCCTGCGGGCGTGAGGCTCGCGGCGCGGTTCATCCAGGCGATGATGACGCGCGCCTCTTGCTCGCGGGCGAGCGCCGTGATCGCGCCGGGCGTGGTGAAGTCGAACGGCTTGGAGAAGGGCAGCACGCGGGTGGTGACGCCGATTGATGCGAGCGCAGCTTCGCGGCCGGGATGCGCCCGGATGGCGGCGGCTTGTGTGAGATTGGCGCGCTGGAAGGCGCCGGCGAGCGCGATGAAGTACGCCTCCGCGCCGCCGTTTGCGGCTGAGCCCATGGTCTGGATGAGGCTCATGCGGGGAAGGCGGGGCGGCGGATCACGGTGGCGGAGACATAGAGGGGCGTTCCCCTCGGCTCAACCACGCACAACAATCAACGCTTCCCGGCCGTAGCGAAGCGGAGAGCCGGGACCCAGGGGATGACATGGCGCGTGTTGCCCCTGGGTCCCGGATCGCACCCCGGCTCAAGGCCGCGGCCGCGTCCGGGAGGCGTGGCGAGTGTGGTTTTCTTTTCGGTGCTCGCATGCGAGACCGCGCCCTATGAGCACTATCGACCCGAAGGCCGCCGTGGCGGCGGGGCAAGAGACTATTCGCGTTGAGGCCAAGGCCCTGGAGCAATTGGCGGATGCGCTGGCCGGGGCGCTGAACGAGCCGTTCGTGCACGCGGCGCAATTGCTGGCGGAGACCAAGGGGCGAGTGATCGTCTCGGGGATGGGGAAGTCCGGGCACATCGCGCGCAAGATTGCCGCGACCTTGGCTTCGACCGGCACGCCTGCGCAATTCGTGCATCCGGCGGAAGCGAGCCATGGCGATTTGGGGATGATCGTCGAGGCCGATTGCGTGCTGGCAATCTCGCGCTCGGGCGAGACGGCGGAGCTTTCGGATCTTTTGTATCACTGCCGGCGCATCAAAGTGCCGATCATCGGCATGACCTTTAAGCCGGGCTCGTCGCTGGCGAAGGCGTCGATGGCGTCTTTGGTGTTGCCTGAGTGCGGCGAGGCCAGCGAAGAAGCGCCGGCGCCGACGACATCGACGACGAAGTGTTTGGCGCTGGGCGATGCGTTGGCTGTGGCGTTGATCAAGGCGCGCGGTTTCACGGCGGATCATTTTGGCGCGATCCATCCGGGCGGGAAGCTCGGCGCGGCGCTGAAGAAGGTGACGGACGTGATGCGCGTCGGTCAGAGCGATCCGCTGATTGCGCCTGACGTGTCGGTGCCGGACACGATGAAGGCGATGAGCGTTGGCGGCATTGGCGCTGTTGGCGTGATCGAGGGTGGCAAGCTGATTGGGATTGTCACCGATGGCGATCTGCGGCGGAAGCTGACGCCGAAAATGTTTGCGAAGACCGCGCGCGACATCATGACGGCGAACCCGAAGACGATTGCGCCCGATGCGCCAATCGCCGACGCGATCGCGATCATGAATGAGAAGCGGATCACGCTGCTGTTCGCGGTTGAAGATGGGCGGCCGGTGGGCGTCGTGCACATGCACGATCTGCTGGCGGCTGGGGTACGGTGAGACGACCGGCCCCCACCCTTGATCGGATTGCGTTGGGCCTTGTCGCCGGTGCGTTCATTGGGGCTGCGCTTCTGTCGACCGGGTACTTCATTTTGGCAGAACGCTGGCCCGACATATCCCAGGTTTTGATTGCTACGACATTGACCTTCTTGGTGTGCGCGATTCTGCTGCCGTTGACGCATCCGCCAATTTGGTTCGTCTTGCGTATGGTTTTGCCCGACTGGTTGGCGAGCACGCTTGCGGGAGGCGCTGCCTTCTCTTTCATGCTGGTTCTGATCACGGTGCTGTGGAGTGGTGGCTACGGTTCGGGTGATATCGAATTGATCCAGCTGATGTCGTGGATGGCGATCGGCTTGGCTGCTGGATTGGTGATTTGGCGTGTGACGTTTCTCCAAATCACATGAGAAGGATTTACATGAAACGTGTTGCGAACATTTTGGTGGCGGGTGCGCTGCTTATTGCCCCAGCAAGCGCGCAGACAGCGAGTGGTTTTCCGCCTTCCGTCGAGTCCTCCATCCAATCCGTCCTCCCGCGGATGATCGCTTGGCGGCGGGATTTTCATGAGCATCCGGAGCTTTCTTACGAGGAAGTTCGGACGGCGCGGGTGGTGGCGGCGCACCTGCGTTCGCTGCGGATGGAAGTGCGGACGGGTGTGGCGCAGACGGGCGTTGTCGGCGTGTTGCGTGGCGGGCGGCCGGGGCCGGTAATTGCCTTGCGCGCGGATATGGATGCGCTGCCGGTGACGGAAGAGGGTGATCTGCCGTTCCGGTCGCGAGCGCGCGGGCGTTACAACGGCCAAGACGTCGGCATCATGCATGCGTGCGGGCACGACACGCACGTCGCGGTGCTAATGGCGGCGGCGAGCGTGTTGGCGTCGCGCCGGGCCGAGCTGGCGGGCACGGTGATCTTTGTGTTCCAGCCCTCTGAAGAAGGCGCGCCTCCGGGTGGGCTGGGCGGCGCGCGGCGGATGCTGGCGGAGAACGTCTTCGGTGACCTGCGGCCGGAGGCGATGTTTGGTCTGCATGCGTGGCCCGGGCCGAGCGGGACGGTGACGATGATCTCCGGGCCGATGATGGCCGGTTCAGATCGCATCGACATCACGGTGACCGGCAGCCAGACGCACGGCGCGCAGCCGCACGCCGGCATCGATCCGATCGTGGCGTCGGCGCAGATCATCAACGCGCTGCAGACGGTGCCGTCACGGCAAATGGACGCGGTGAGCTCGCCGGTGATCGTTACGATTGGGATGATCCAGGGCGGCGTGCGCTACAACATCATCCCGCAAACCGTCGAGATGCAGGGCACGATCCGTTATCTCAATCCGGAGACGCGCGAGCGGCTCTATGAACGCATTCGCCGCGCGGTCGCCGAAACGGCGGCGGCGACGGGCGCGACGGCTGAAGTGACGATCACGGAGAACGCGATCCCAACGGTTAACCCGCCGGCGCTTTACACGCGGGCGCGGGCGGCGGCGGTCCGCGCGTTGGGTGAGGATGCGGTGCTTGGCGGCAATCCCGTGATGCCGGCGGAGGACTTCGCGTACTTCCAGCAGGAAGTGCCCGGCTTCTTTTTCTTCTACGGTGTGAACCCGCCGGGCGTGACGACGGCGGAGGCGGCGCCTAACCACAATCCGCGTTTCTTCGTGCACGAACCTTCGATGGAGACAGCCCTACGCGCGATGTTGGCGGTAGCTTTGGACCGCGTCGGCGGGGAACAACCATAGTTGATCTTCACCAATCTTGCCTCGCAGGACGCCCGCGCTAAGGTTCGCGCAGGGGATCGATAGAATGAAGACTTGGCTTTTGGCCGGCTTTGCAGCGCTTACTGTATTTGCGATTGCAGCGCCGGCTCTTGCAGACGTGCAATGGCAGGTGTTCGAGCGCCGCCGTCAGCAATGCTACAATTCCGCCGAAGAGTTCACGCCACAGGAGAGCATCCGCGGCTGTTCTGATCTCATCAGTATGCGTAGCATCACAGGCGATGGCCGTGCGCAGGCGTACAAGCTACGTGGCGACCGCTATCGCGGCCTGCGGGATTGGGATCGTGCGCTTTCGGACTACAACCAAGTCATCCGTATGCGTGGCGATCACCCGGGCGCATACTACCGCCGAAGCGAAGTCTATCTCGCGCAAGGGCAATACGATCTTGCCATGGCCGACGCCGAGCGCGTGATCAGCATCGTTCCGGATACGCCCGGCGGCTACCGCGTGCGATGCGAAATCCGAATCGCGCAGAACATCGAGCTCAATCTGGCGCGCCAGGATTGCAACCAGGCTCTCACGATCAACTCAATTGACACCGCAGCACTCTCGGCGCGCGGCGTGCTCAATCTGCGCGCCGGCCAAAATCAGGAAGCCTGGGCCGATTTCGATGCGGCGATCTTCAATGGCCGCTCGGATGCGCGGACGCTCTATGGACGCGGCATCGCCGGTTTGCGTCTAGGGCGGGTGCGCGAGGCGCGCGCCGATATGGCGGCGGCGGAACGGCTCCAGCCTGAAATTACGGCGACTTTCGCGAGCTACGGCCTCGACCAATGATGCGTTGAGTGTCTTGCGTGCGAGCGCGCGGTTCCGCTTTCGCTTGACTCTGCGGTAGCAGAAAGGACTATGCGCCCCGGACGATAGGTCGGGACGATCACGACCCGCGCGGCTCGCATCGCGTTGGCTACTCACCCCCATAGTCCAGCCGCGGGTCTATCTCGAGCGCGGCAGTTTTTGAGGAGTGCAGCCATGGCTACCGGCGTGGTGAAATGGTTCAACATGACCAAGGGTTTCGGCTTTATCGCGCCGGATGAGGGCGGCGCCGATGTGTTCGTCCACGTCAGCGCTGTTGAGCGTTCCGGGCTTACCGGCCTGAAGGAAGGCCAAGCCGTCAGCTTCGATGTTGAGAACGACCCGCGGAAGAACAAGCCGTCGGCGGTGAACATCAAACCGGTCTGACGCGGTTCTAACACTTGAGTTTTCAATCGCCGTGCGGTTCACCGTACGGCGATTTTGCTTTTCCGGAGAATGCCCATGACCGCCCCGTTCCGTCTCTATGGCGCGGAGCTTTCGCCATATTCGGTGAAGGTGCGTTCCTACCTCCGCTACAAGGGTCTGGACTTCGAATGGCGCGCGCGCTCGAACGCGACCCAAGAGGAGTTCCAACGCTATGCCAAGCTGCCGCTGATCCCGGTGCTCGTCGATGCGGACGAGAACGCGCTGCAGGATTCAACGCCGATCATCGAAAAGCTCGAGGCCGAGAACGTCGAGCCGT
>Ga0079224_100012881_pt1 | contig 11610 bp, 11 predicted proteins | sample Stecom2015_FD_80414 | JGI IMG/M metagenome (GOLD analysis project Ga0079224, IMG submission 80414) | Agricultural soil microbial communities from Utah to study Nitrogen management - Steer compost 2015 | ecosystem: Environmental > Terrestrial > Soil > Agricultural land | place: USA: Utah...
ACCGGCAACCTTGGACTCGAAAAGATTGCCTACAAAATGAACGACGAAGGCTGGGCCTACCGGGACCGGACCGGCGCGCCGCGCGAGGTCACACGCGACGATGTGCGCCGTGTGGTAGCCAACTGGCCGGAATACGGCGGCATCGTGATGGACCGCAAGGCCAAAGACCGGCGCGCGTACGATGGCTTCGACAATATCGATGAAGTCCCTTTCCAGGCAGCACGGGCTGTTCTTCCGCTCAAGCTACTGCGGTCGGTGGCCAGTGCTCGGCAAGAGCGGACCATTCGTCGCACCGATGAAGGGGTCAACCGCCGAACCCACTTCTACCCGTTATCGGCAATCACCTACTGCGCGCACTGTGTCCGGCGTGCAGAAGCGCAAAACGACCCTCGGCTCATCAGCGCTCTGGGTGGCAGCGACACCTATGGCAAGCTCCGCTACCGGCACAAGGCGGGAATCCAATGCGGTTGCCAGACGCGATCGGTGCTTTGCGACGTACTAGAAGCCGACTTCGAGCGATTGATAAAGCTTCTCACCATCCGGCCTGAAGCGCTTGACCTGATGACCGAGCTAGCGATCCAGATGGACAAAGCTAACGGGCGCTACGAGAATGAGCAAGACCTGGAGCAGGAAAAGCAGGAGGCAATCGCCCTTGCCCGCCGGCGTAAGGACGCGGCGGTGGTGCTGTTTGGCGATGGGATGATCAGCGCGGAGGAGTACCGGAGGCGAATTGAGCAAAACGAGCGGGAAATCGCCCACTGGGAAGCCCGTACCACCGAGACCGAAAAGCTGGCTCTACAATTTGCCATGTGCGCCGAGGCGCTCGACAAGTTGGTGCATCTGTGGGAGGTCGGTGACGATGAGGAGCGTCAGGGTCTAGTGCGCAGTCTGTTTGACGAGATCGTTTACGATCTGGACACCCAGCAGATTGTGGACTTTCGGCTCAAGCCGTGGGCCGACCAGTTCATCATTCTGCGGGCGGCGCTGTACGAGACCGAAGACGACCCAGATGGCGGTGGAACGAGCAGCGGCGCGAGTGGTCAAGCTGACGCAGCAGCGCGGGCGGTTTCGCCTTCTTCTGAGGCAGCCTCTGAGCCAACGGCCCCTATGGGGCATATCATTCCCCTGGCCTTTATCAGCCGGGGGAGTTTGTTTTTCCGCCAGTTCTCCCTCGATTTCCTCGGCCAATTCCGGATATTCGTCCCGGTATAACTCCATCCGCACGATCAAAAACCGCTCAATCCACGGCTTGAGCTTGAAGCTCTCAATCCGCCGTGTGTCGAGGTTGACGACCACCTCCTCGAAGATGTCCTGCGCCATGCCCTGACGGTCCTCGTCGTCGGCCATGTCCCACAGCCGCGCCAGCTTGTCCACGACATCCAGGCACATGCCAAGCTCGAGGGCAATCTGCTGCGTCTCGGTCGTGCGCGTTTGCCAGTGGGCGATCTCACGCTCGTTCTGTTCCTTGCGCGCCAGATAATCCTCGCGGCTCATCTCGCCGTCCAGATACAGGTGTTGCGCCGCCTCGATGCGCCGGTGACAGAGCGCAATCGCCTTGTCCCGCTGGCGCTCAAACTCTTGCTCGTCATCCGGAATGCTGCCGTTTTCAGCCTGAATGGCCAGTTCGGTCATCAGATCAATCGCTTCCTGGCTGACCGTCAGCAGCTTAATCAGACGCCCCAGGTCCTCTTCTAACACGTCACAGGGAATCGAGCGGTTATGCACGCCGCAGGTCACACCGGTTTTGTGCTTGTAGCGTCGGATGCCGTTGGCGTCGGTGCGTCCGGTCAGGCGACTGCGCAGCCGGGGGTTGTTCCCCTGCTCAGCCAGTGCGGCACAGTGGGCACAAAAGGCCAGCGTACTGAGCGCATAAGGACTGGCTTCGCGTTTGACACCTTTGTCCTTGGGGCGCACCGAGCGGTCCTTGCGCACTTGCGCCACCTTGCGTATCAACTCCAGCGGAAAGACGGCGCGGTCCTCACGCAAGGCAATCTCATCGACACTCGGCAGGTCATAGGCGCGGCGGTCCTTGCTCTTCTCGTCCATCAGGATGCCGCCGTACTCGGGCCAGTTACCCACCACGCGCCGGATGTCCTCGCGCGTGACCATCCGCGGCTGTCCCCAGCGGTCGCTGAACGCCCAGCCCTCGTCGTTGAGATGGTAGGCGATGTTCTCCAGCCCGCGGTCGTTGTCCGCATACAGGGTCAGGATGTAGCGGGCACACGCGTAGTAACCGCGCCAGATAACACCCTCTTCCGGCGGCTCGTCCGGCTTGCCTGCTACGAATTTTCCATTCGGCAGCAGCCAGGCGCCGTCCTCGATGGGCTTGAGATAGCCGTTCTCGCCACGAATCGTGCCAAACGGCGGCTTGCCCACCCCGATACCTTTGGCCTTGCGATACAGGATGCTGTCCTTGGCGCGCTGCGAGATGTCTTCGGCGTAATACTCGTCAAAAATGGCGGCAAATTGAATGAAGATGCGGCCCATCGCCGTCGAGGTATCGACCTCACGGTTCGGTGCCGCCAGCACCAGGGCTATCTGGTAGCGCTCCAGCTTCTCAATCAGGTCGCCCACCCGCCAGCCCTTGCGATGGACACGCGCCAGGTCGTTGGCCACCAGCGCGACCACGTCGTCATCGCTCAGACGTTTCTCCAGCGCTAGCCAGCCGGGCCTATTCTGAACCTTGCGACCGGACTTGTGCCCGTCGGTGTCTTCGTACCACTCCGGTGACCAGCCGTGCTCTTCGCAGATGCGCTCGATGTTGGCCTTCTGGCGCTCCGGGCTGTTCTTGTCGTCGCCATCGCGCGTGTACGACTGGCGGATGTAGCAGAGGGCGACGTTAGCTTGCTTAGCCTTTTTTTTGCGAAACATGTGCTCCTCCTGCGTTCTTAGCTTTGACCTGGATGTTGATTACGGTCTTGAGAAATGAGGTCAGTCCCTGCACGGTCGGTGTATCGGAATAATCATGGCCGTGTCGTTCGCCCAGCTTCTGGCAAACGGTGCGGGCAAACTTTTCAATCTGCTCCTGAGGGGGAGCGATATAGACGACGGAACGTCGTGGATATTGCTTTCTGACAATTGGTTTATGCACCTCTCTCCTTTCTCCGCCCGGCTGGAGAACGAAAAAGCCGTCAATGGCTTCGAGAGCAGCATTGACGGCCAGTGCACGCCTGCTAGAATTGCGTGTTAGCCACCTGACTGCTCTATCAGTCGGGTCGGTCAGCCCTCGGTTTGGTGTTAGTCGCACCAGCCGGGGGCGTCTTTTTTACATGTTGGTCCAGATCACATTATAGCAAATTTCGGTTTTGTGTATATCACCTTGCGACGGTATTTCGCGGCGGCGCCTTTGTGGTGAGGCGGAGATATGATCACATTTTGTACTCGGCACAGCAGGTAGGCCCAGCGGCTCAGGCGCGGGGCGCGGATCGTGTGCGAGTGGAGGCGTCTTTCGGTTTCAGTCAGTAGGCGCCGGTAATACTGGTGCGGGCCAGGCAAGCGCTTGCGCCTGGCCCAGGTGCAGAGCCGCTCCAAGTCCTCCACTTGCCCCTGCAAATGGTAAATCATCCAGAAGCGGTTCCAGTTGGCCCAAAAGCGGTAAAAGCGCGGGTAGAAACAATAGCTCGCTTTCATTGATCCGGACTCTACAGATCGGGTCGGGCAGAGTCAAGCGGGGGAATTTCGGCAGGAACGTGTCGGATACTCGCCTCGCTACACGCCATCGCGAGCTCCTCTCAGAGCGGTTTTGCTGGTTGCGGATATTAGCTGAATTGATACAATGCAGGCAATTATGGCAGACTCTACCCGCACCACCACCCTCAGCGCCATCGAGGCGCGTAAGCAGTTCGGGCAGATGCTCAACCGAGCTTATTATGGCGGCGAGAGCTTCCTGATCCGCCGAGCCGGGAAGGTGATGGTCCGGATTACCCCGGTACGTAATGAAGAGGAGCCGCCAGCGGAGGGATTGAGTCCCGCTGAGCTGGAAGCCCTGTATGCCGCCACGCGCCGGGTTAAGGGCATCTGCAAGACGCCTGTCAGCGATGCGTCCGAGACCATCGATGAGCTGCTGTACGGTGAAAATGGCGCCTGGAGAGGCAGTGACCGCTACCTCGACTAAGCGCGCTCGCTACCAGGTGCTCATCGACAGTGATGCGTTTGTGGGCTGGTTGTACGAAAAAGACGGCCACCACGCCGAAGCGTCTCGGATTTTTGCTCAGCTGGAAGACCAGCAACTGGTCCCGGTGGTCACCAGCCTGGTCGTGGCCGAAGCAGCCACGGTGCTCAGCCACCGGGAGGGACAATCCCTCGCACAAACCTTCCTGGACCTCGTCAGGCGATACCCGGTTATTCACATCACCAAACCGCTCCAACAGCAGGCGCTCGACCTGTTTCAAGCCCAACGAGCCAGGGGCACCAGCGTGACGGATTGTGCCAATGTGGTGGTTATGCGTCAGTATCAGATTCCCACGATCTTCAGCTTTGATCAGGTGTATCCCAAAGCCTTTGGGTTAACACCTGCCGCCTAATAGCGATTTTCCGGCTGAAAAACGAATCGCTATCCGACACGCATGAGCCGCCATTTTCTTGCACCCCTTTTGAGCTTGCTCACTTCCGTGCATACCGCTCCCGCGAGACGCGCAGCACCTTCTCGCGGTTCCCGTTACGCGAACTGGCCAGCGGGAGGGTCTGCGTCGGAAACGGGCGAGCGGCCTCGCCGTCAATCATCAGCCTGGCGATGACCTGGTGCCGACCCAATTCGGTCAGGTCTTCGGGCGTGTAGAGCTTGTTAAACTCACGCGCCAGGAGTCCCGCATCCTCCGCGCCGACGGTGAAGCTCAGCAGGTTGCCCGCGTTGCCGAAGATGGCGGCGCGCACGTCCTCAGGCACCTGAGCGAGGTACTGGTTGGCCAGCGTGAGGTTCAGGTGGTACTTGCGCGCCTCGGAGAGAATCTTGATGAAACTCGTGGTGGCGAAGTTCTGGAACTCGTCGATGTAGAGAAAGAAGTCGCGCCGCTCGAGCTCGGGCTGGTAAGCGCGGTTCATGGCCGCCAGCTGAATACGGGTAATCAGCATCGCGCCCAGCAGCGCCGCGTTGTCCTCGCCCAGCTTGCCTTGCGAGACATTCACGAGCAGGATGTGTCCCCGGTTCATAATCCGCTCGAGGTCAATCGAGCTGGTGCGGGCGTTGGCCACTCGCCGCACCAGGGGCGAGGAGACGAACTGGCCGACTTTGTTGAGGATGGGGGCAATGGCTTCGGTGCGCTGGCGCGCGTGCATCGGCTCGAACTCCTGCGTCCAGAAGGCGCGCAGCACCGGGTCGGTGAGCCTGTCAAGCACGCGCTGGCGGTAGGCGTCACTGGTCAGGAGTCGCGTGATATCCTCCAGCCGAGCCTGGCGCGACAGCAGCGTCAGGAGCGCATTACGCAGAATGTGCTCCAGGCGTGGTCCCCACGAGTGGCCGTAGAGCTTGTGAAACATCGCCACCAGCCCGGAGGCAATCAGCTCGCGGTGCACGACCGCGCCGCCGTCAAACAGGTTGAGCTGGACGACCGCTTCCGGGTCGGACGGGTCGAGCACGACCGTGTCGTTGAGGCGCCGGCGCGGGATGAAGTCGAGCACAGTTTCAACCAGGTCGCCGTGCGGGTCGATGACCGCCAGCCCTTCGTCGTGCTTGAGGTCGTTGATAATCATGTTCGCCAGCAGCGTCGATTTACCCACGCCGGTCTTGCCGACCACATACAGATGGCGGCGGCGATCCTCACGACGCAAGCCGAAGGTGTGCGGCTTGTTTTTGAACTCGACCTGCGCCATGACGTTGAGCGTCTTTCGCTCTGCCAGGCCAGTTGCCGTGTAGGTCGGTAGGTTCGCTGGTGGCTCGCCGGGCAGGCGCTTGCCCCAGGCGAGGTTGCGAATAGTCGAGAGCGAGCGGTTAGGCAGATGAAACAAGGTCGCCAGCTCATGCGAGCAGAGGATTTGCTGGCGGGGCTTCACGCGCCGCGCCAGCACACGGGCCAGGTGACGCGCTCGCCACCAGAGACGCCCGCTTGCGAGCCGGTTGACCGGTGACTGGAACACATTGAAGGCGTCGCGCAGCTGGCGCTCGATATCGCTCAGTCGCTCTGGCGTCGGCGCCCGGATGACCAGGTTAAGCGCGAAACGAAAGCCCGGAGCAGCCAGTTTCCGGCGCGCCAGCGCCTCGAAGGCTTCTTCCAGCGAGGGAGTCTCCTGCGGGGTGTCCAGCGCTTTGAGCGCGGCCTCTTTCCAGTTCTCACGCGCTTTGGCGACCGCCAGCTGCAGCAGGGCTGACTCGCCCGCACCCAGCTGCGACAAGGCAGAAAGGGACGCGCTCAGTGGATCTCCGTCAGACGAGTCAAGCGCCTCATAGGTCAGAAGCGGGTAGTGGCTGGGACGCGCCAGTTCCAGGCGGAACACTCGAATTGCGCCTTCAATACGTTGTGCGGCGTCAAGGGATACCGGCTCGATCAGGATTTCCGGATAGACGGCAGTCAGCTGCCCGATCAGATATTCACGGTAAACAGCTGGTCCTGTTACCCGAAAGTGCACCATCTGCTCATGGCTGGCAATCTCGAAGTAGAAGATGGGGGCAGATTTCCAGCGCGACAATAAACCATTCGGTGAGTTGGGCAGCGCGTTAAGCACTTGCACCATCGCTGCGGCGGTCTGCTCAGCGCTGCGCGGTGTGCGCAGTTCCAAAGCCGCTATGTCGGGAGTGGACACAGACCCCAGTATAGGAATGGAAAAAGACGGATAGTGTAAGGAATTCGTGAGAGTTTTGCCGCTTGGCAGCGCGCAGAGCGGATGCTACAGTGAGCGCGCATGGTCGAATCCACCGGTTCTTCCGATGCCCATCAAGAACTGCTCACTCTCAAAGACAACATTCTCGCTCAGTGGTCGCGACTGCCACCTGAGCATCAAGCCACGATGCTGCTGGTGCTCATCGAGCGCATGAAGTCCAGCGCCTACGGCGCGTGGGCCGCGCAGGCGATTGAGCTGCTTTCAAACCCCCAGGAACCGTCTGCAGCCGCTTCGGCCATTCCGCACCTCACGCCCCAAGACCTTGCCCGTCACACCGACCTGGCTCCCGACGAAATTACCCATCTCAGCGCGGATGACCTCCGGGAGATATCCGCCGCCGTCATGCGGCACCTGGTCTATGACGTGTTCTGGAACGAAGTCGAGTATGTGGCGCGCCAGCAACTGTACGACGCGCGCTGAGCCAACCGAAAGGAGCGTATGGGATGGTACAAAAAGGAAGCACCCACACCGTTTGATGATCTGCCGCTCGCTGGCCTCTTTTTCCTGGATGGGGACATCCTCGCCAAGCTGGTCGGACGCGATTGGACGATGGGGGAGAAGTACCCGATGCTGGCCTTTCCGTCCGAGGAGGAGTTTGAAATCTGGGAGAGCGCCAACCCTGAGCGCGGCGGCATCATCCACATCTTCGGTGAGATGGACCTGCCGCTCAAGGGTACACGTGACGAAGCACTGCGCCTCGCCAGCCACATCGGCGAGCAGTGCGGCTACGTGGTGCTGCCACAGGGCGCCGACCAGCTGGAAGTCTGGGGCCAGGATGAGGACGAGCACTTCCGAATTACCTATGACCACGAGGCCGGGGAAATCCGCGACATTGCCCGGCTCAAGCCCGAAGAAAGCGCGCCGCGACCGAAAATCCCGCTGCTGCCCGACGAAATTCGGGCGCAGCTGCCGCCGCTTTACAGTGGCGAAGCGCAGGGGCTGGAGGCCAACGCCTTAGTCAAGTTCTTCACTCCCGACAGCAGCTGGACCTGGTACGCGAGCGAGTTTGATGGCCAGGACACTTTTTTCGGCCTGGTCAGTGGGCTGGAAGTTGAGCTTGGGTATTTCTCCCTGTCGGAATTGGAAGCGGTGCGTGGCCCGCTCGGCCTGCCCATCGAGCGCGACAAGTTCTTCACGCCAACCAGCCTCCGTCAGCTTCAAGAACAGCACCGCCAGGACCATCTGCGGTAGAAGGGAAGTATGGCACACGAGCAAAAAGAACCATCTCGACATGTACCACCCGCCGAGACGTTTGGCCTGACTGAGCACGAGCGGCTCTGGGACCGTGTGGGCCACGAGCGGTTCCTGCAAATCCTGAGTGACTCCAACACCCAGGCCCACGCCCTGGAAGAGTCCCACAACAACTACGGCGAATATCTGTTTGTGACCCTCAGCCGTCCGGGAACACACCAGCGCATCTTCCTGACCTTTTACGGCCTGGGGTATCACGAGTACCGTGAGCGCTGGGTTTATCAGGAGTGGTACTGGTACGAATCAGTGCGGGGCGCTGGTCTGGAGCGCAAGAGCGTCTCGCTCCAGGATGCTCGGTGGCTGATTGACGCGCGCTACCACGAAATACAGGATCAGGCGCGTCAGGCGGAGCAGTCCAGTCGAGGCCGCATCTTCGAGCTCCTGGCTGACCTGACGGATGAGGACGGCGCCTGGGCGGAAATGCAGGACCTGCCGGATTGGCTCCTCGACGGCGACGACGAGGGAATGAGGTAGTGATGGGCAAGGAGGATACACCACTCCAATTTGATATGTTCTCAGGCGACCTGGTAGATAACCGGACGCGGGCGCAAAAGCAGCAGGACAAAGCGCGCTCTCAGCCTCAGCAAATCGAGATGTTCGCGCAGCGCGACATTGCCCAGTTCGGCGTGAACCCCCGCCCCCTGATGCCGCTTTCACCCAACACACGGCTGCTGCTGATGCCCGAAGACGCACGCACGGATGATGAAGTCGAGCAGGGCCGGCAGTTAGAAGCCCAAAAACGGACGGCGCAAATGTTTGCGGCGCCGATCTCCGCGCAAGCATCTCAACCGGAAAACCAGGATGCTGAGCCGCCACTTGACACCACCACGCTGGCGCTGGTGCCCCGTGGTATCGTCGCGCTGGTCGTGTTCGGTCACTTCGCGGTCGCCGGGCAACCTGATTACCCCCAGGTCTCTTCTATTCGTGCAGCACCGGCTCGAAATGACGATACTCCTACGGATTAACCTGCTGCCAGCTGTAGCGGGAGCGCATGAACTCTTCGGGAGCAGCGGTTATAAAGTCGGGCCTATACCTTATGTACTCCACCGCTGAGACGTTGTTTAACGCTCGCCGGCCCGCCCCGTCGTCATAGTCGCGCTCGAGTTTTACCCCACCCCAGCCCACAAACGTCCCTTCTCCAATAAAGCGCTTGTCGCCACCAGTCTCAGTGCTTTCCACGGTGAGCAGGCCATCCGCCACGAATATGCCCTCCACCAGCGCCTCAGTTTGGTTAAGGTCATCCGTGCCTAGAGAAGCGTCAAAGGTAATGTCGCCGGAAACTACCAGCATGAAAAAACCACCAGTCTCCACCGTAATGGGCTCTTCAATGGCAATGTCCCCGTCAACCAGCAGCACAATCTTTTCATCTGACTCAATACTCCAAGGGGTGTCAATCACCGCCTCGCCATCATGGAAGTAAGCCTGGGCTGGAGCCGGGTTAATAACTGCCTGTCCCTTGTCAGGCTTAGTTAGGCTCGTAATGGTGCCCTCTAAGGTTTTACCAAAGGGAGAGAAGTCACTTTTAGGAGAAGTAGGCAACAGGGCCAGGTTCTTAAAGTACCTATAGTCTTGACGACGCTCCGGCGCGCTACTCATCTTAGCCACCCAGTTGTGGCCACTTTCGTCAATGTTGTCAGTGCCCACGACGTAACCCCCACCCGTTAGTACGTAGCCCTCACTATCCCCTCCATTTTGGTTGACAATAAGATATGGGCTACAGGTAGGCGGTGTGCAAAACTCAGAGATATTGTTTGACAATACTCGCCGTCCTGCTTCCCCAAAGGCCCCAATGGGACCACCCTCCACCTGGAACCAGGGGCCACTGGTGGGGGAAAGGTAGAAGTTGACACCACTTAATGGTGCTTGCAGGCTGTAGTTATACTGGCACCCGGCGGGACAGGTACAGCTCCACTCGCTGTTAGAGATATTAAGCCCCACCCGGTTAGTGCCAGGCGATCCCACCGGACTAAAGGGCAATCTAAGTGAGTAAGCCGGGCTAGCCACAGCTGAGTCCGGGTAAGAGAGAGCGGTGGGTTCGTTGTTAGCCCCACTGACGCTCACTGCTCCAGCCGCACTAGGCAAGGGACTGGTGGGACCGGTGCACAGAGTGCCTGGCAGGCCAATTAAACTAGCTCTACCAGAGGGGTCATAAAACACTTGCCCCGTTACCGGCACCGCAGCCTGGAAGTAGGCAAAGCCACTCCAGCTGCTATATTCACTAGAGCAGGTACTATTAAGCGCTCTCACCCGGGCAGCGAAGTAGCGGTTAGCCGGGGTGAAGGTGAAACTTGTGGCAATTAAGGGGGCAGAGCTAACAATGAGGCTCCCCTCAGAGGGGGCGGTAAAGAGCGTATCTGAGGCGTAAATCTCAACTTCATATCTTTCCGCCTTAGCCACGCTGTTCCAGCTAAGGGTCAGCTTGCTGTCCCCGTCCGTTTTAAGCATCTCATTAGAGGCGCTAGGTGTGGTAAAGACGGGAATGGTGGGAGCGCCAGTATCTGTACTAGGGCAACTCCCCCCACAGCCATTAGGCGAGCCACAAAAGGGACCAGCGGCGGGGCAGGAAGTAGTGCAGGAGCCGCACTCTCCACGGGCGGCGGCGTAGGCGCCATAGGTGTAGGCATCATTGCCAGATGCATCTGTCCAGCCATTTCTGGCAGCGTCCCAACAGGAACTCCAACCAGGAGGTCCCCAGTTTTGATCATCACAACAGTTGCCATAAGTCCATTGACCTTTATCCTTGCAGCAAAGTCCCGCGCTACAGGTGCCATCTGCTGGGTCTAGTCCCCGCTCGCCACAGTTAGAGATACCAGTTTCACAACGGGCGCAGGTGTTAGTGGGAGGCGGGTTAGGGTTAGAACCGCCACTGCAGCTGCCGCAATCCCTGGAGCAGCTGGTGCAATCTTCTCCATTGTTGCAGATGCCGTCGCCGCAGTGGAGCGGGGACGGAGCACATTGACAAGCGGAATTTGAAGTTGGAGTGCACGCTCCCCAGTCTTCCCACGTGCACTGCGAGGAACAGCAACAGCCGTCCGGTGCGCAGGTATTGATACAGTCATATCCTCGAATCGGCTTGGCCAGACCGCAGCCACAGCACGTGGACGCGAACTGGTAGCCACACGCACATCGCCCATCGTCACCGCCCAGGTCGTCCCACTGCGCCTGGGCGGGCGAAGCAGACAACAGGGAGAAAATGAACAGACCAAGCACAAGCGCCTTCATAGCGACACTTCCAGAAAGTCTTGTTGTGTTCCCGGGAACAGCAGGGTGCGAACGCTCTCCTGGATGGACGCGGCAATTTCATCGCGGGTGGCCCGGTCATACCGCAGCAAGGTAACCTGGTTGACGCCTACTGTGAGTTCGAAGTACTCGCCCCGGTCGAAGAAGGAATAGTCCACCACGGTCGCGAACGCGGCGTTGTGGGGGCTGTTGGGCTTGGCAGCCAGGACAATATGCAGCGGACGGGGAAACAACTGTCGGCGCCACATCTGCAGCGCCACGCGCGGCTTGTCGACCGAAATCGAGAAGACCGATGAATTCTGAACC
>Ga0079224_100012882_pt1 | contig 11610 bp, 13 predicted proteins | sample Stecom2015_FD_80414 | JGI IMG/M metagenome (GOLD analysis project Ga0079224, IMG submission 80414) | Agricultural soil microbial communities from Utah to study Nitrogen management - Steer compost 2015 | ecosystem: Environmental > Terrestrial > Soil > Agricultural land | place: USA: Utah...
GCTAGCTCGCGTGTGGGAGTAAGCACCAAGGCGCGCACGGGGTGGCGTGCAGGCGATGCGCTGGTATTAGCCAGCGGCATTAAACGATGCAAAATAGGTAAGGAAAAAGCAGCGGTTTTTCCGGTTCCTGTTTGAGCCGCCCCCATTACATCACGCCCATCCATAACGGGGGGCAAGGCTTGCGCCTGAATGGGGGTAGGACGGGTATAACCCGCGGCCAGAACCGACGCTAAGATGTCAGGATGTAACCCAAAATCCGCGAAATTTTCTATCACTTCAGTGGTATTTTTTTCTGTCATTGAAAAAGCTTTAAGCTCGATACAGGTACAAAGCGAGCGTTTGCAGGAAGGCTAAACATGCGGTCTTACGGAAACAACATTGCGCCATGCCATCACCGTTTTACATAGATCGTTTAACTGAATATGGCTTGTAACAACCACAGCACAAGCATTCCGGAGACAATCACCATTAAGGTGCTACGAGTGCGCACATAAACCAATACGGCAGCAGCTGCAGCGACAATCTCTATACCGATTACAGGGGTTTCACCCTGAGCCCAAGGCAAAAGCTCTGGAATAATGATAGCAATTAATGCCGCAACAGGCGCATAGCGCAATGCCCGACGTACCGAGTCGGGCAAAGGGATGTGGTCACCAAATAAGAAATAGCCGGCTCTGGTTATGACACTGCATAGCGCCAGCAGAACCACTGCCCCTAATAGGTACCAATCATACTGCCAATATTCGCTCATGGGGCTTTCCTTTTGTTTTGCAGTTGTTCAACTACCACGCCAGCCACCACGCCACCTATCACTGCAAGCACCAAACCCAAGCGTAAAGGCAACAGTTGCCCCACCCACGCAATGGCTCCAGCCACAATCAAACAGACTATCAAAGGACGATTAACCACTAAAGGTAACAAAATCGCCAATAACGCCAACATAGCTGCGTACTCTAAGGACCACGCGTCAGAAATCATGGCCCCAAAATAAATACCCAATAGTGAAAAGGCCTGCCACGTAAACCAACCGGGCACCACCACCCCTAGGAAATACCATACGTGTTCACTAGAACTTCGCTGTTTGCTTTCAGCGTAGCGCTTCATAAACAGCACAAACACCATGTCGGTGGTGATATAGCCCAATACCAAACGTTTAAAAAAGCTAAGGTGCCTGAAAAACGGGTATAAAGCCGCGCCAAAAATAATGAATCGGATATTAACAATAAAGCCAGCAGCAAAGATTAACCACAGCGGCGCGTTCGACTCGATCAATGGCAACGACGTAAGCTGTGCCGATCCGGCATACACCATGAGCGTCATGGCCGTCGCAATGGATTCGGTAAGCCCGGATTTCACCATGGCAATACCCGTCACAAAGGCCCACACGGCGGTGGCAACCATGGCCGGAATAAAATCGATAAATCCTGTTTTTAGGTACTGTCGCTGCGTGGCATTGGGTAAGCGTCCCCACACTCCACTTCTACGTTGCTCAACCACTCCCACCCCTTTTCTTTTGCGCTACTTGTTTTAGCTTGAAATAGTAGCGTAGTTCCCTATGCTACGCTTTGCTTTGCCCTTCCTTTGCACGACAACGACAAAAACAAGCAACGAATCGCCATTAATAAGCATTTCTTATGTGGGGCTTGCTACAATCGTAGTCTCAAATTAAGAATCCATCTTGTTTGTTACAGGACATCCAATGAGCAGCACCAGCGAAACCCGTGTTCCCCAGTTCGAAGTCATCGAAGTCAAAGCGGAAGATCTACCCGTGTATTGCCCCGGGCCTAATTCTCCCCTCTGGAGCATGCACCCGCGCGTCTACATCGACACCAGCAAAACCGGTACAGCAAGCTGTCCATACTGCAGTGCTACCTATAAGGTAGTAGGTGAAACAACGCACAATCATTAAGTTGAACAGCTTAGCCCTCTACCGTAGCGGGCTTTCTTTCTCCACTTAATCATCTCTCTATGCCCCAATCGATTCGTGACCGCTAAGATCGATTTATCTCCTTGCCCTGTTCCCATCTGGTTGCCGGGCGGTCATGTGCAGACCATTCACGCTGCTTATTTTGCACGTCATCATCGTATTGCCTTTGTTCGCGAACGAGTCGATACGCCCGACGGCGACTTTATTGATCTCGACTGGACTGGGCCCGGTTTATTTGCCGACCGTCTAGCCGACGGCAGCAGTGCCGTACGCGATGCACACCTGAATCAAACCGCCGCCCGTCGCTGGATGCAAGAAGACGATTGGAACAGCTTGCCCCAATGCAGCGATACCCAAGCGCTGGTGCTATTTCATGGTCTTGAAGGTGGCAGCCGTAGTCATTATGCCCAAGCCATCGCGCAATATTTTCGTGCACGCGGCTGGGTTGTCGTGGTGGTTCATTTTCGTGGCTGCTCGGGCTTTCCTAACCGTATGGCACGGGCCTATTACTCCGGCGATAGCGATGAGGTAGGCTTTTGTTTAGAAACTGTGCGCCAACGCTTACCATCGGCTCGTTGGTACGCAGTAGGCGTATCGCTGGGTGGCAATGCACTACTAAAACGTCTGGGCGAGCAAGGCGAGCACTGCAACTGGCTTACTGCTTGTGCAGCCATTTCGGTACCCACTGATTTGGTGGCGTGTGGCGAACACTTATCCACCAGTTTAATTGGTCGCTATATTTACTGCCCGCATTTCTTGCGCAGCATGAAACACAAAATTTTCGATAAAGCACGGCGCTTCCCCGGCATGATCGATATGCTACGCTTGGGGCAGTCACGTACGTTGCGCGACTTCGATGATGTGTACACAGCCCCCATGCACGGCTTTAAGCATGCGCTAGACTACTGGACCAAAGCATCAAGCAAACAGTTTATGCAGGGCATTGCTGTGCCTACCTTAGTCCTGAATGCCAAAAACGATCCGTTTGTACCCATCGATTCGCTGCCTAGCGTCAATGACGCCTCAGAACATGTGTTACTGCATCAGCCCGAGCAAGGCGGACATGTAGGCTTCACCACAGGGGCTTTTCCGGGCAATATCAACTGGCTACCTTCACGCTTGGCACACTTCTTCGATACCAAGCAATAAATAGCCCCTTTGGCGTTACGAGCGGAAACGCTCTAACAACAGGCGCTCTGACTCAAGCCGCTCCCGCAAGCTGCGAATTTTGACATCAAGCTGCGACTGCTCGTAGAAATCGGTAGAGCGAGTGCGTGCTTGTTGCAATTGCTCTACTGCAGTCGGTAAGGCGCCCACCAGAACATAGTAGTCGGCCATCACTTTGCGTGACTCAATAGGCTGCCCCAGACGCTCAAGACTTTGGGCTAATAATTGCTGGAAACGTGGCACGTCGGGCCATTGCTTAATACGTTCGCGCAAAAACGTAACGGCCTGTTGGTCGTCACCTTGTTGAGTCATTAACTGCACGTACGACAACGCAATACCTTGGTGCTGGGGCCACGCTTGCCATGCTTTGCGAGCCATATCGGCAGCGGCGTCGAACTGCCCTTGTGCTTGCGCAATCGTAATGGCCAGCGCCTCAATCGTTGGGCTTTTATGCCCTTGAGCACGCGCTTTACTTAGGGCTTCGTTCGCCGCCGCATAGTCGTTACGTTGCCATGCCGCATATGCCAAACCGTACCAAGCAGCTGATTGCTCAGCCCCTTGTTTCGTAGCCGCTTCACTATTAAGCGCTTGGGTCGCATTTTGTAAAGCCATACCGCCACGTGCCTGAATCACCCGTAATGCTGCACGCACATACCAGAACTCGGGATCTTGACGGTAATTGGCTGAGGCGGAACGGTTGATACGGTTATCAATATCCGACATTCGCTGCACCGACAAAGGGTGGGTGCTGGCATACACATTACTAGGACCTTCATTCAAGCGCGACACATCCATTAACCGTTTGAACATGGCGGACATGCCACTGGGGTCGTAACCGGCTCGCTCGAGCATCTGTAAACCCACCCTATCGGCCTCATTCTCGGCCTGACGCGAGAAGCCAAGTTGTCGGTCTACCGCTGCTGCTTGGCCAAAGGTGGCAACCCCCATCGCCAAGTCACCACTTCCGGATAAGGCGGCTAATAACGCCCCCGCCAGAGCCGCCATCATAATATGGCCGCTTTGTGCGCTTTGAGTCATACCACGAGCCACGTGGCGCTGCGATACGTGAGCAATTTCGTGAGCAATAACCGAGGCCAGCTCGGCTTCACTTTGAGCATTGATAATAAGGCCACTATGGATTCCAATGTAACCGCCGGGTAAAGCAAAGGCGTTAATCGACGCGTCACGCACCGCAAACACATTAATATCTTGCTGCAAGGTGTCTGGCGCATAGCGTGCCAGTCGCTGCCCCACCTCACTTAAGTATTGCAATATAGATGGGTCGGCAATATATGTTGGGTCGCGTCGACCCTGCTCCATAATCGCGTTCCCTAAGGTGCGCTCAAGTGATGGGGTTAGCTCTGCCCCACCGGCAGCACCAATAGTAGGAATGCCCACAGGCTGTGCCACGCTAGGGGGTGGCAACGCCGACGTTAGTGCTACTGACAACAGGGTACAACTAAGTAATGCAGAAACCGGTTTGGCCATGAGTGCTCCGTACAATCTACGACGATGCGATACGCGAACGCGCCCTCACCTTATACCAGGCCTTTGGCTGGGGCAACCGATTCTTAGTCGACAAACGCATCAAAGTACTTAAGGCATACAACACCCCAAACGCCTCGATTAACCCTGCCAATACCCACATAATTAAGCCGCCCATTACCTGATCCTCTACGGCTGTAATAGACGGTATGGCCCGGCCACATAAATCGAAGATGGGGTACAAATCGTATTCGGAAAAGGTAATAACCGCGCCAGCCACAATTTGCGGCACCATGGTGATAATAGGCGAAAAAATGCGGGCACCCGGCGATATGGCCGCTGGCGGGTGCGGGCGCCGATCCAGAATAAGATTCCAGTATAAAAACCCACTAATCACTACCGACCAGTTCATAAAGCGGTATAAGCGCCAGTCGATCATCGAATAGAACTGAGGGGTAGGCAGCAACCAAATTAGTACAAAAAACACAAACAAAAACGGAATAAGTATCCGATGTGTCAGTGTTTTTTCAATAAGGCGACCTGTGGCGGTACGCCGGAAGTTACGCAGCTTAACGCGCCACGACAAGGGTAAGCCAGCCCGCATCACTTGACCCGGGTAGGCACCCATTATCAGCAAAGGCCCTAAGTGGTGGAGCACCAAATGCTGAAGTCGATGGATGAAAAACATACGTTCGGCGTAATAATCTACACGTGTATGCAGTGACACATACAACATGAACACACCAAACCAAAATAGAAACTGCCGACGTCGTGAGACCTTATGACAGCGTGCGCCCCGCCAGAACAAGACGCATCCGATGATAAACATCAGGATCAACGTGGGAGAGAACTCCCACGGAATTAGCCAGTTAAGCAAAGTCATAAGGCGAGCACTAAAAAAAGCCAGCCTTTAGTTTAATGCATTACGTTGACGACGTTTCCACTGTACGTTTAACACTTCAGGATATTGCTGCAATTGCTTGGCTTGCGACATCAGCACTGAGCGCAACTCGGGCGGGCAGCTAATCGTGACACAAGCACGAGCCGTATCCGGTGAATCGGCGTGATCCACGCTAAGGTTGGTAACCCGTAAACCGGCTGCTTCAAAACCGGTGTAAATACGTTTACGTACGGCTGCCAAATCGTTACGTGGGCAAGTAACCGACAAACGAGAGACAGACAAATTGGAAGGACGCACTAAAGCAGGCTGTACACCAGCGCGGCGTAAAAACAAATTGAAAAATTTCATCGCTATCCCCTTTAGGTACGCACGCTGATAACGCATGAGTACACTGCGCAAACAGTTCTTAGGAATAAGCGGGGAGACTAGGCAACAAATGCTGTTGCTAATAACCACGCCCTAGTTATTGGTTTAACCAGAGCGTGGTGCTGTGTGAGACGTTAATGTCTAGCAGTACACGCCTGGCTACAAAGGTGCCAGCAAATGCTGGCTCGATCTTTCACCGGGGTCTGAATTCACCACACAGTCCTTTTAAAGTTAAAGTGGGCATATTTTAACCAGCCTGACACAAATACACAACCACGAGCGCGCTACGTGGCACGTGTCCCTCGTAATAGAAGTTGGCAAAACGCAACGTGCTGAGGACTAAATAGTGATGGGCAGTGAATGCGTTAAATGAGGCCTTAAGCCATTAATAATTCAAGCCTTCTAGCCAACCCATGTGGTGATACACCCGAAACACCACATGCGCCAACCAGCCTAAAGAGATCATCGTGCCGAGTAGCGTAGCCAAGATGGCGAGCAGCACCGTTACGGTTCCAGACGCATTTCGGCGCGTGCTGTGCGCGTTATACCAAGCATCGAATCGACTATCTTTAATTAAGCACAAACACACCGCTTCGACGGCACCCGCGGCAAAAAACAAACCGAGTAGCCAGAACGCGACGCTATCCCACCACAGCTCAGCCCACACGGTAAACGCTACAAGCAGCGCAGCAGTAGCGGTAATAAGCCAAGCATACGAGCGCTGCAAATACCAGTGATGCACACCAACTATGCCCCCGACCAAAGCCAGAAAAGCAGCAAGCAACTTCGATTTAAAGCCCGTTCGCGGCGTGGTCATACCCCCCTCCTCTCTGGAATTATCAATATGCCTACGAATCGCATCCATTACAATCCCTAAACGCCCTTACTTAAAATGCGATCATTTTTGCTATGCCACACGCTGATTTTGACATTGCGATTCTTGGTGCCGGACCGGTCGGTTCCGCGTTAGCACTGCTGTTGGCGCAACATGCCCCACAGCCTGAATGTATTGCGCTAATTGCCAAACCATCGACGTCCGTTGACCGTACCGATGATGCGCCCGACCCGCGGGCTTTGGCATTGAATCACGGCAGCATACAACTGCTTAAACAGATACACGCCCACTCAGGGGTGGCCGCACCAATTCGAACGGTACATGTGTCACAAAAAGGCCGTCTTGGTCGCACCTTAATTCAGGCCAGCGAATTGGATGTGGACATGCTTGGGGCGGTCGTTACCTACCTCAATGTGGTCGAAGCGTTAAACAGCGCCTTAGAACATAGCAAGGTCACGCGCCTTATCGCTCAGCATCATGGTCGTGATGCCTTGCCCAATCAGGTGCACACTACACAGGGCACGATTCAATGTGGCATCAAAGTGTTATCTGATGGCGTTCGACCTACAGGCATAGAACGCCACTACGATCAGCACGGTCTGGTCAGTATTATTCGCAGCCGACGCCCGCAAAGCGGCTGGGCCTACGAGCGCTTTACCCAAGATGGGCCATTTGCCTTGCTCCCACACCCTGCCGCTCCCGACCTCTACGCACTGGTTTGGTGTAATTCTCCGCAAAAGACGGCTACACTAAAAGCGCTACCGGATAACGAGTTCGAGGCGCAGTTACTACAAACCTTCGGCACACGCTTGGGCAAGCTTGAGCTGGCAGGCGAGCGCTTTGTGTTCCCGCTTAGTATGTATGCGGGCCCGTCGTTGCCCGCTCGCCACACGGTGGCCATAGGCAATGCGGCGCAAACCTTGCATCCGGTAGCAGGTCAGGGGTTAAACTTAGGGCTGCGCGACGCTGCACAACTTAGCCATGCCTTAAGGCCTTGGTTACTTACTCCCGACGCCGACCCAAGCACTGTGCTTGAGCCCTATGCGGGCAAACGCCGCCTTGATCGTTGGTTAACGACGTCGGTTACCGACTTCTTACCCCGAGCGTTTGCGGTCGATAATTCGTTGATTCATCATGCTGGGGGACTTGCCCTGCTAGCAATGGATGTGTTTGAAGCCGCTCGTGTGCCGTTAGTTCGACACCTGCTTCAAGGCACCCGCACCTAAACGTCTTTTTATTGTTGCTTCTAGTTTGGGGTTACGCTGACCCATGTATATTGGTTCCTGGTCATTTCCTAATTCGGTTTTTGTCGCCCCTATGGCAGGCGTAACCGATCGCCCCTACCGCCGGCTTTGCAAAGCCTTGGGGGCAGGACATGCTGTGTCTGAAATGGCTGCAAGTAACCCCCGCTTATGGAACAGTGTAAAAACCTCGCGACGTATTAATCACGAAGGTGAGCCCGATCCGGTTGCCGTGCAAATTGCAGGGGCCGACCCCGTAATGATGGCCGAAGCAGCCGTTTTTAACGTAGAACGCGGTGCCAAAATCATCGATATCAACATGGGTTGCCCAGCCAAAAAGGTATGTAATGTGGTCTCAGGCTCGGCATTGCTTCGCGATGAAAAACGCATTGCTGAAATTTTAGAGCACGTGGTGCAAGCCTGCGAACCTTTGGGTATTCCCGTCACGCTTAAAACTCGCACCGGCTGGGATCACCAGTCAATTAATGCGCCTCGTATTGCCTACTTAGCCCAAGAAAGTGGCATTGCGGCCTTAACACTACACGGCCGTACACGGTGCGACTTTTACAAAGGCAACGCCGAATACGACACCATTAAAGCGGTAAAAGCAAACTCAACAATTCCAATTATCGCTAATGGGGATATCGATAGTCCCGAAAAAGCAAAATACGTACTAGAGTACACAAAGGCCGATGCCATAATGGTGGGTCGCGCAGCCCAAGGGCGCCCTTGGATATTTCGCGAAATCAACCATTATTTGCAACATGGCACACATCTCGCCCCTCCCACTCATGGTGAATTACGTGATCTACTATTAGATCACCTTGAAGATCACTACTCGTTTTACGGCGAATACACGGGGGTGCGTACCGCGCGCAAGCATATCGGCTGGTATTTTGCTCATTTGACTCATGCCAAAGCGTGGCTGGCATCCGTCAATCGTATTGAAAGCACTCAAGAGCAACTTAAAACCATCGCAGAGTGGTTCAGTAAGCAAGACCCCCACGCCCCTTTTACTCACGAACCCGTAGCGGCTTAAACTACGTTACTTTTTGTCAGTTACGCTGTCTTATTAGAAGAACATGTCCAATATCAATCCATTAGAGCAATCGGTTAGAGATCGCCTTGAACGCTACTTCGCAGACCTCGGAGAATCGGAACCACGCGACATGCTCGCCATGGTAATTAGCTGCGTCGAACGCCCTGTGCTGGAAGTTGCTCTTGAACGCACCCAAGGCAATCAATCCAAAGCGGCAGAAATGCTAGGAATCACGCGCAGTACCCTGCGTAAGAAACTACAAACTCACAATATTCAACCTTAATTTTTAATTTTTCTACATCCACTCTCATGAAGATCCAGACTGCTCTGCTTTCGGTTTCCGATAAAACCGGCATTGTTGAATTTGCCCGTGCCTTAGCACAGCGTGGCATTAGATTATTATCCACAGGCGGCACCGCCAAACTTTTACAACAAGCTGGCTTAACGGTTACCGAAGTTGCCGAGCACACTGGCTCTCCTGAGATTCTGGATGGTCGTGTTAAAACGCTGCATCCTAAAATTCATGGTGGTTTGCTAGCACGTCGCGACCGCTCGGATCACCTTGAAACCTTAACGCAACATGACATTGATCGCATCGATCTGCTGGTGGTTAACCTATACCCCTTTCGCGAAACCATTGCCCGCGAGAACTGCAGCTTTGCTGACGCCATCGAAAATATCGATATTGGCGGCCCAGCGATGCTACGCGCTGCGGCAAAAAACCATGGCACCGAAAAAGGTGGGGTTACCGTGGTTATTGATCCAAGCGATTACGACCGTGTATTGGCTGAGCTCGACGGCCCACAGGGTGCTACGTCCTATGGCTTACGTTTAGAATTAGCCACCAAAGTGTATGCGCATACGGCTGCTTACGATGGTGCCATTGCCAACTACCTTAGCAGCCTAAGCCAAGCCGAACCTAAACAAGACGAAACCCCTGCCAAAGCAGACTGGCCTTCCGTCTTAACCTTGCAAATCAAGCAAGCGCAAACCTTGCGTTATGGCGAGAACCCGCATCAACAAGCCGCTTTTTATGTAGATGGCCAAGCAGGTGATGGGCTGTTAGCTAACTACCAGCAATTGCAGGGCAAAGAACTTTCCTACAACAATATTGCGGATGCCGATGCCGCTTGGGAATGTGTACGCAGTTTTGAGAGTGGCGCTTGCGTTATTGTGAAACACGCCAACCCATGTGGTGTAGCCTTGGGTGAAACTGCTGAAGCTGCTTACCTAAAAGCGTTAAAAACAGACCCCACCTCGGCGTTTGGTGGCATTATTGCCTTGAACCAAACCGTAGACGCTGCCGCTGCTAAAACCATCAGTAGCCAATTTTTAGAAGTATTGCTGGCACCCGCTTACACCCCCGAAGCCCTTGAAATACTGGCACAAAAGAAAAATGTGCGTGTTTTACAAGTAGCTCTTGGCGAGGCACAAAACCCCTACAATCTGAAACGCGTAGGCGGCGGCTGGTTAGCACAAACCCCAGACACGCTAGTCAACGATGCCAACGCCTTTAAGGTGGTTTCAGAACGTCAGCCTACCCCACAACAATTGCACGACCTGCACTTTGCGTGGACCGTCGCTAAATTCGTGAAATCCAACGCCATCGTGTTCTGCGGCGATGGTATGACACTGGGCGTGGGCGCAGGGCAAATGAGCCGTGTTGACTCGGCTCGTATTGCTGCCATCAAAGCTCAAACGGCTGGTCTTAGCTTGCAATCGTCCGCTGTGGCCTCTGATGCCTTCTTCCCCTTCCGTGATGGGCTGGATGTAGTGGCTGATGCAGGCGCGACCTGCGTTATTCAACCGGGTGGCAGCATTCGCGACGATGAAGTAATCGCCGCCGCCAACGAGCGCGACATCGTTATGATTTTTACTGGCACCCGCCACTTTAATCACTAATGCGTATTCTTGGCATAGACCCCGGCTTGCGACGCACCGGCTTTGGCGTCATTGACGTTAACGGTAAGCAGCTGGGCTATGTCGCCAGTGGCACCATTGTGGTGCCCACAACGCTATCACTCAGCGAGCGCCTGAAGGTTATCTTGGATAATGTCCGCGATGTCGCCACGCGGCACTCGCCGGATCAAGCCGCTATTGAACAAGTGTTTGTAAACAGCAACCCGCACTCTACTCTGTTGTTAGGGCAAGCGCGGGGTGCAGCCATCTGTGCGCTTGCCGATCGTCAATTGCCAGTGCACGAATACACTGCGTTGCAGATTAAAAAAACTGTTGTTGGGCGCGGGCACGCCACCAAAGAACAAATTCAATTAATGGTGCAGCACTTATTGCGCCTTAACGGCAGCCCAGCATCCGACGCGGCTGATGCGCTAGCCTGCGCGGTGTGCCATGCGCACCACCTGCCTTTAACTTCACAACTCGCCCAAGAGGGCCATGTTGGGCTAGCCGGCTTACGTGTGCGCGGCGGCCGCCTGCTACGTTAACGAGGACATTATGATTGGACGCATTACGGGCAAACTCATCGAGAAGCTGCCCCCTTCAGTTTGCATTGATGTAAATGGCGTGGGCTACGATATCGACGTGCCCATGAGCACCTTTTACGGACTGGGCGACTTAAACTCTACTGTCAGCCTATATACCCACCTTAGTATCCGCGACGATGCCCATGTGCTGTATGGTTTTGCAACA
>Ga0079224_100012883_pt1 | contig 11610 bp, 9 predicted proteins | sample Stecom2015_FD_80414 | JGI IMG/M metagenome (GOLD analysis project Ga0079224, IMG submission 80414) | Agricultural soil microbial communities from Utah to study Nitrogen management - Steer compost 2015 | ecosystem: Environmental > Terrestrial > Soil > Agricultural land | place: USA: Utah...
GCCAGCGGCCGCGCCGGAACTCGCCTCCATCTCGATCGAGCCCGTGGATGGCCGGCTGAGCGTCGTACTCGAGGGTGCCGAGCGCGTCCGGTCGATCAGGGTCGCCTTCGTGGACGCGCAGAGCGCCACGGTCGAGACCGAGGCCGACGCAGCGACCCGCTTCAGCACCGGGCCGAGCCGCATCGAGGCGACCGGACTCGGCAGCGGCGTCGTGCATGTCCGTATCCCGCGCAACCTGGTGTACGCGCGGGTCGTGGCCGACGGCCGCACTCTGCTCGAGAAGGAAGGCAGCACGCTGCGCACGCCGGGGGACGTGGTCGAACGCAGCGACAACGTGATCGTGTTCCGCGCGCCCTGAAAACGGGGGCCAGTAGCATGCTGACGCGTGTCGGTGGATTGCACCGGCGCGCGTTTTTGTGTTATTCCTTCGGTAGCCCCACGCACGACCCGCTCGGCTGACGGGCAGGGCCGTACGGCGAACCGCCTGCCACGGAGCGTCGCAGAGTTCGATGCTGTCCCTTACTGCCGCCCTCGCCCTCATTGCGTCGCTGCAGGCCGGTCCGGCCCAGCCGGCCGGCATGGTGTGGGGACAGGTGCGCAGTGAGTCCAGCGGCACACCGCTGCGCTACGCGGTGGTCGAGATCCCGCTGAACGGTCGCGACGACCTGCGCACCTCCACGGACGAGAACGGCATTTACATCCTGCGCAACGTGCCGGCCGGCCGGCGTGTGGTGCGCGCGACGCATATCGACCACGCGCCCCTCGACGTGCAGGTGTCGGTCTCCTCCGGTGGGCGCCTGTCGCTCGACTTCGCGCTACGTCTGCGCCCCTTACAGCTGCCCGTCGTGTTCGCTCGCGCGGCTGCGATCCCTACGACGCGTACCGACAGCACGCCGGGCGCGATCGGCGCGCTCGGCCCCGCGAGCGTGCACGTGCTCGAGGCGTCGCCTGGTATCGCGGAACTGGGGCTGGGCGAGATGACGCGCGCGATTCCCGGTTACGAACCGATCGACCCGTCCGACGTGCTGTACGTGCGCGGCGGTCAGGCCGACATGAAGCTCGTGCTGCTGGACGGAGCGCCCGTGTATGCACCGTTCCACCTGGGCGGGCTGATCGCGGCGCTCGACACGGACTGGCTGGGCACCGCGAACCTGTACCTGGGCGGCGCACCCGCGCGCTTCGACGGCGGGCTCTCCTACATCATGGAGCTGGAGTCGCGCTCCGCGCGCACGGGCCGTGTGCACACCGAAGTCGGCGCGGACATGTTGTCGGCGCGCGGGCGCATCGAGGGGCCGCTGCCGAACGACGCCGGTTTCCTCATCGCCGGCCGCGCGGTGCACGGCTTCGGCGCCGAGCCATTCTTCTCCGACGCATTCCCGTACCGCTACGGCGACGCCATCGCACGCTTCGACGCGTCGCTCGGCGACGGGGAGATCTCGCTGACCGGGTTCTGGAACGAGGAAGGCATCCAGCTCGACAGCACGTCGCGTGCGGATGGCGAGACGGCCTGGGGCAACCGCGCCGCGTCACTGCGTTACCGCACTCCGCTGCTGGGCGGCAACGCACTGTTCACGCTCTCCGGCGGCACGTTCGAGACGAGCCTGCCGATCGGCGGCATCCGTCCGCTGATGACGACCGCGCAGTCCTCACGCTCGCGCTTTGCCGCGGACTTCGAGCGCATGGCAGGTCCGGTCCGCCTCGCGTACGGCGCTTCCGTCGATCGGATGACCTTCGACTACAACGCCGCCGTGCGTGGCGCCGAAGAGGATTCCGTGCTGCTACGGGCGCGCGGCGAGGGCGACTCGGGCGGCGCCTACGTGGACGCAGCATTCAATCTGTTCCGTGGACTGCGCCTGCGCGCCGGCCTGCGCGGCGACCGTTTCCAGCTGATCGACGACATGCGCTTCGCACCGCGCATCTCGCTCACGCTCGCACTCGGTCAGCACGCAGCCATCACGGTCGCAGGCGGACGCTACCACCAGTACGTGCGCGCACCCGAAGACGAGATCATCTTCGTCGGCTCTGTCGTGCACGACGGGATCGCGACGCCGCCGCTCTCCGTCGCTCGCGCATCGCACCTCGCGATGCACCTCGCGCAGGACCTCGGCGACGCGATGGTGCTCGCACTCGAGGGCTACTACAAGGCCTACGACGGATTGCCCAGCGCGATCAGCGAGACGGCAGAAGCATCCGGCGTCGAGCTCTGGGTGCGCCGCAATGGTGAGCGCATCCAGGGCTGGCTCGGCTACTCGCTCGGATGGGTCTGGTCCAACGACGGCGACGATCGCTACGCCGCCGACGCCCGCCGCTTCGCCGGCCGCCACCTCATCAGTGCCGGCATCGGCGGTCCCACGTTCGGACGCGGCGCATTCGACGTGCGCGTCTCCTACGGTTCCGGCCTCCCCTACACGGCGATCCCCGAGCCCGACAACGCCGCCCCGGTCTTCTCGACTACGCGCGGCCTCGAGCCCACCGTGCACACTGAAGTCGCCGCCATCCCGAGCACCAGCGGCGATCAGCCCGATCGCCCCTACCTCCGCATCGACGCGCGTGTCGAGCACACCTGGAGCGGTGAGCTGAACGGCGCCGTCTTCGACGTCACACCCTACCTCAAGTTGCTCAACGCACTGAACCGCCGCGACGCGATCTTCTACCACTACGATCGCACGCCGACCGGTACCGAGCTCAAACCCCTGGCATCACTGCCCGTGCTGCCGGTGCTGGGCGTGGAGTGGCGCTTCTAGTTTCCGGTTTTCAGTGCTTCGGACGGATCGAAATGTCCTGGCGGTACTTGTGGTAGGCCTGCTCGCTGATCTCGCCCGATTTGAACTTCTCGTCGAGGACATCCTGCGCCTGGCGGCCGAAGTCGCCCTGCTTGCGCGCATCGCGGCGTGCCATCAGCCACAGCACGAACAATACGAGCAGGTACTCGGAAAACGGCGAGAACGGGGCGGGCGTATCGATGAAGTCCATGAACCACTGCCACCACCCCGGTGTGGGCACGGACTCCGTCCCGGCAGCCGCCTGAATGGCGGCGATGATGAAGTTCGACACGTGCAACCTCCTATCGGCCGTCTACGACAGCGGCCCAGACTGCTTCCGGCTTGAAACACAGGTCACGTCCGCGGTCATCCTCGAACCAGAGCGGATGTCCCTTGCGAAGCCGGAACATGATCATGCGCTGCAGCTCGATCGGAGGCTGCTGCCAACGCGCGCGAAACGTCACTTCGCCGTCATCGGTGGCGAGGCGGACGAGCACGGTCGGGATCAGCCGGCGAAGCGGAGTGCGAGCGTAGTAGACCATTGCGGTGAACGCTAACGGCAACGCGCGCAGGGAGCAACGGTTTTCTTCATACGCCCTTCTCCCGCCAGAGCTTGTCCAGGCGCTCGTGGTGCGGTGCGACACGCTCGCGCCACTCGGGTAGTGCATAGATCCCGTCCTGCGCCGGCTCCGGTCTCTCCTGTGGCGGCTCGATTCCGAGCACGCTCCCGGCCGCCTTCTGCAGCGCCGCACGCGTTTCCAGCATGCGCGTGTGAAACAGCGTCTCGGTGCGCGCAAACGGGCTCATGTTCTGCGCGCTCGGGTGCGTCGTCCAGAGCACCTGCGGCAACGGCGTGCTCCACGCCCGCGCCCATGTGCGGCGGAACACGGCGTCCGGTTCGAGCAGCGCGACGTCGAATACAACGTTACGCGTTGCGCCGCGCTTTAGCAGCGCATTCTGCGTTACGATCCGTTCATCATCGGCGAGTCGAACGGCCGTTGCGATCGAGCGCATGCCGACGTTGCCGAGAGCAACGAGCAGGGGTGCGCCTGCAGCGATGACCGTGGCGCGCAGCAGGTGAAGGCTGCTCTCGAAATCGCCGACCGGCTCGCGCAATTCGTCCGCGGTCGGCTCGCCGCCGCCGGCCGCCGGCAACGCATTGTAGGACGCAGTCAGAAAGACCTGGTTGCGGTCGAGTCCGATGCTGCCGAGCAGTGCATCGAGATTCGCACCCGCGACGTCGCCGCCGAACGGGATGCGCGTACCGTGTGCGCCCAGTTCGCCGCGGCCACGGCCGCCCGCATTGCCGGGCGCAGCGCCGACGAACAGGATCGGCACGCGTCGCCACGGTCCATTGCGCCGGCTCCAGACCATGGGCCGTTCGATGACGTCGCCGACTGCGGTGCGACACGTCGTGCCGACCCACTCGTCGCGCAGACATGCGGGATGCCCTGCATGCACGCGGCGGAAGATGCGGCGAAAGCGTCGCTCCTCGACCGCATGCGTCTTCGCAGTCGTCGTCGTTTTACTCAGAGGCTGTCGAGCAGGTCGTCGATGGCCTTGTCAACAGCACCGCGCGCGTGGCCGGCCACCAGGTTCTGCAACATCTCGCGTGCATCGGCCGCGACGTCTTCGTGATGACGGTCGCGCGCACCACGCACGACGTTACCGATCGGCAGGAGCGCGAGGCGCGCCTGGTCGTCGTCGTCCTCGTCGTCGCCATGCGACGCATTCGTCTCGTACGCAGGCGGCGGTACGCTCGCCTTCCACGGCTCGTCGGGCTCCTCGTCGTCTTCTTCCATGAAGCGCTGCAGCTCGTCTGCATCGACGGGAAGCACGAGGCAGACGCGCGCCTCGATGTTGTGCTCGGGATCCTCCGTCGCGGCCAGCGCCAGCGCGACCGGCATGCGCAACAGACTGCGAATGGCCGGCACGGCCGTCTGCGCGACCACGCCGCGCGCTACCAGCCGCTCGTCATGGTAATACGCGAGTGCGGCACTCCCGGGCGGCGTGTCCGGATGATGGATGGGACGCGCCTCGAGCAGCAGCGGCTGCGGATGTGTGACGACGACCAGCGAGTCCACGGGCCTTCCCGGTTACGAGCATTCAGGACAGGGGGAATCCAGTGTCTGAGTCACCCCCTACTCCATGAAACGTTCCGCGCCGGCGCGCCGTGTCAATACCTCAGGACTCCGGCGGGTCCGGCGTCCGTGTCCTCGACACTCCCGTCAGGATGCCGAGACCGATGAGCACGATCACGCCGACACCGATCCACGTCGTCGGAACGTTCAATAGCGTCGCTGCAATCGCGAGGCCGACGATCAGGATGATGAAGCCGATGATATAGATACCGAACGAAGACATTGTGCCTCCTGGAGTCTGTGCCGTCCGGCACTTTGCGGGGGCAAGTCGCGTGCCCTGTGCGACCGCCCCGAAGACGGACGGCCGGCGGTGTCGCTACCGCCGGCCGTCGCGTCCGGTCTGCAAGGATTCCGCCATGCCGGCGGAGTCGGCCTATGCCTGTGCGCGCTTGCGGGCGGAGCGACGCGGTCGCTGCACGGTGAGCGCGCGCTGCACGATCTGGCGTTGCATGACCTCGTGCGTGCTGACGTAGCCCTCGGCCGGCGAGGCGCGCTCGGGACGGCCGTTGTAGCGCACGTCGGCATCCCGTGCGACGTCATGGAGCAGCGGCCGGATGTAGCGCCACGCGCCCATGTTCATGGGTTCCTCCTGCGTCCACACGATCTCGCGCATGTTCGGGTACGCCGCGACGATCTCGCGCAGCTGTGCGGCCGGGAACGGGTACAGCTGCTCGATGCGAACGATTGCGACGGCGTCGCTGGCCAGCTCCTCGCGTTGCGCGATCAGGTCGTAGTAGACCTTGCCGGTGCACGCGACGAGGCGCTCGACCGTGCTGCGGTCCTGCACCGTGTCGTCGTCGATGACGAAGTGGAATCCGCCGGCGGAGAGCTCCGCAGGCTTCGAGACGGCGCGCGGCAGGCGCAGCAGGCTCTTCGGCGTCATCACGACGAGTGGCCGCTTGTCGTCGAGCATCGCCTGGCGACGCAGCAGGTGGAAGTACTGCGCCGGCGTCGTGCAGTTCGCGACGCGGATGTTGCCTTCTGCCGCGAGCTGCAGAAAGCGCTCGAGGCGAGCGCTCGAGTGCTCGGGCCCCTGGCCCTCGTAGCCGTGCGGCAGCAGCAGCACCAGTCGCGATTCCTGTCCCCACTTCTCGCGTCCGGCCGCCAGGAACTGGTCGATGATGACCTGGGCACCGTTGACGAAGTCGCCGAACTGCGCTTCCCAGAGGACGAGCGCCTTCGGTGCGACGACCGAGAAGCCGTACTCGAAGCCCATGGTTGCGAGCTCGCTGAGCGGGCTGTTGTAGACCTCGAAGGACGCGCGTCCCTCGTCGAGGTTCGCGAGCGGCGTGTACAGCCGGTTCGTTTCTGCGTCGTGCAGCACGAGATGGCGCTGGCTGAAGGTGCCGCGTTCGGAGTCCTGCCCGGTGAGCCGGATCGGCACACCATCGCGCAGCAGTGAGCCGAACGCGAGTGCCTCGCCGTGTGCCCAGTCGAGGTTGCCCTCTTCCGGCACCACCTTCGCGCGTTTGTCGAGCTGACGCTGCAGCTTCGGGTTGAGCTGGAAGTCGTCCGGCCAGCGATGCAGTTGTGCATCGATCGCGCGGATCACGCTGGCGGGCACATCGGTATCGATCGGCGCCGGTGCAACCGTCTCGGGCATCTCCAGCTCGATCACTTCCTCCTTCGCACCGCTGTCGCGAATCTGCTGCTGCTGCGCGATGAGCCCGTTATAGACCTGGTCCCATGCGTCGGAGACGTCGCTCTCGGCCAGTGTACCGCGCGTGACGAGCCGCTCGCCCCAGATCGTGCGCACGGTCGGGTGCTGCGCGATCTGACGGTAGCGGACGGGCTGCGTGTAACCCGGCTCGTCGCCCTCGTTGTGACCGTACTTGCGATAACCGATGAGGTCGATGACGACGTCGCTGTGGAAGCGCGCGCGGTACGCCATCGCGAGGTTGATCACCGCGAGGCATGCCTCGGGATCATCGGCATTGACGTGGAAGACCGGGATGTCGTAGCCGCGTGCGATGTCGCTCGCGTAGTCGGTCGAGCGCGCGTCGCGCGGGTCCGTCGTGAAGCCGACCTGGTTGTTCGCGATGATGTGCAGCGTGCCGCCGGTCTTGTAGCCGTTCAGGCGCGCGAGGTTGAGCGTCTCCGGGACCACGCCCTGACCGGAGAATGCGGCGTCGCCATGGATGACGATCGGTACGACGAGATCCGGATCCTGGGTGATGGTGCGCTGCGTGCGGTCCGTCTGCTTCGCGCGCGTCATGCCCTCGACGACGGCGTGCACGAACTCGAGGTGGCTCGGGTTCGGTGCGAGCACGCCGTACACCATCCCCGCGGCCGTCTCGATGCTGCCCTCGAAACCGAGGTGGTACTTCACGTCACCGGTGCCCGGACCAGCGTCGTAATGGCCTTCGAACTTCTTGAGGATCGATGCGTACGGCATGCCGAGCACGTGCGTCAGCACGTTGAGCCGGCCGCGGTGTGCCATGCCGATCACGATCTCGCGCGCGCCGTTGCCCGCCGCGTGCTCGATCGCATGGTCGATCATGGGCACCATCATGTCATTGCCTTCGATCGAGAACCGCTTCTGGCCGAGATAGGAGCGGTGCAGGAACTGCTCGAACGCTTCGACCTGTGTCAGGCGCTCGAGGAGTCTGCGCTCGGCTTTGTCGCCCAGCGACGCGGTGTGCGCGCCGGTCTCGATCTGGTCGCGCAGCCATTCGCGGTTCGTCGGGTCTTCCAGGAACTCGTACTCGTAGCCGATCGGACCGCAGTAGACCGAGCGCAGCCACTGCATCGCATCGCGCATGTTGTCGCCTGCGTGCTCGAGGCCGAACAGGTCTGTCGGCACGTTTGCGAGCTCCTCCTCGCTCGTGCCGTGGAACGCCGGGTCCAGCATCGGGTGGCCGGCCGGCTCACTGCCGAGCGGGTCCACGTGCGCGGCGCGATGACCGTGCAGCCGGTACGCGTCCACGAGCTCGCCCGCGGCGAACGCCGCACGCAGGTGCGCCCGCGTGAGGCCGCCGGCCTCGGCGGGTGCGGCCGCCATTGCGGCAGCACCATTGTGGGACGGTGCGCCCAGCAGCCCGCGCGTTCCTTCCTCCGTCTCGAACCATGCGCGCCACGCCTCGTCCACCGCTGCGGGGTTCTGCAGGTAGCGGTCGTAGAGGGACTGCACGTAGGCGGCGTTATATGCGTCAAAACTCGGCTTGATCACAGCTTTGCCATCCATTTGGTAGACGCCCTTCAGGGCGCATTCTGCGGCGCTGCTGCAGCGCCCGGACATAGCAACGAAAGATGACCCCGCCGCAGGGGGAAGTAAAGCGCACGCGGGCGCTCGTGTTGCCGCCCGATCCACGCTGCGGTTATCGTGCCGTCATGCCGAAGTCGGACGACACCCCGCTGATGCAGCAGTGGCGCGACGCAAAGTCGCGCCACCCGGATGCGCTGGTCTTTTTCCGCGTCGGCGACTTCTACGAGATGTTCTGCGAGGATGCCGAGGAAGGCGCCCGGCTGCTCGGCCTGACGCTCACGTCGCGCAACAACGGCGGTGCCGCCCACGTGCCGCTGGCGGGCGTCCCCGCGCGCGCCCGCGACGAGTACATCGAGCGGCTGATCCGGCTGGGCCGGCGGGTCGCGATCTGCGAACAGGTCGAGGATCCCGCGGAGGCGAAGGGAATCGTGCGCCGGGAGGTGACCGAGACCGTTACGCCGGGAGCACTCCTCGCCGACACCCTGCTTGCCGACCGGCGCAACAACTTTCTGGTCGCGCTGAGCGATGCCGGCGCGGGCCGTCTGGCGATCGCTGCCGCCGATATCTCGACGGGCGAGGTCATCGCGTTGGAGGTGGCGGAAACGGCGCTCGAGGCGGAGCTCGCCCGGCTCGAGCCGGCGGAGCTGCTGCTGCCCGTGTCCTGGGAGGGACGGGAATGGCCCGCCGGCACGCCGGTTCGCACGCTCCGGCCCGACTGGCTTTTCGAGGCCGATGCTGCTGCCGATGAGCTTCGCCGCCGCTACCGCGTCCACGGCCTGGCCGGCTTCGGGTTCCAGCCGGAGGACCGCGCCTGCATCGGTGCGCTGGGCGCGCTCGTCGCCTACCTGGCCGAGGTGCAGCCGGGCGCGCTCGCGGCGCTGCGCGCGCCGCACATCGAGCGCAGCGGCGCGGCGATGGCGCTCGACGAGATGACGCGTCGCAACCTCGAGCTCGTCGAGCCGCTCCGTGCGGACACCGGACGCGGCAGTCGCGCGGCAACGCTGATCGATGTCATCGACGAGACGCTGACCGCGATGGGCGGACGGCTGCTGCGCCGATGGGTGCTCAGGCCGCTGTTGTCGCCCGAGCAGATCTGGGCGCGGCAGGATGCCGTTGCAGAGTTGCTGGAAGACGCACCGCGCCGGCGATCGCTGCGCACCGCACTGAAGGAGATCCGTGACCTGGAGCGCCTGGCCGCGAAGGTGGGTGCCGCGCGCGCGCAACCGCGTGACCTCGATACGCTGCGCGCCGCCCTCGAGCGGCTGCCGGCGGTCCGTGACGCGCTCGTGGATGTGCGTGCACCGTTGCTCACGGCTATCGCATCGCTCGATACGCTGGGCGACGTGCATGCACTGCTTGCAGGCGGGCTGGCCGATGCGCCGGAGGCCGCAGCGGGCGGTGGCGGCGTGATCCGGGATGGCTACGACGCTGCACTCGATGAGCTGCGCGCGCTGCGCGACGGTGCGCAGGACACGATCGCGCAGCTGCAGTCGCAGGAGCGCACACGCACCGGCATCAGTTCGCTGAAGGTCGGCTACAACAAGGTCTTCGGCTATTTCATCGAGGTGACGCGCGCGAACGCCGATCGCGTGCCTGCCGACTACGAGCGCAAGCAGACGCTCGCGAACGCGGAACGCTATGTCACGCCCGAGCTGAAAGCGTGGGAGCAGAAGGTTCTGACCGCGGAGGAGCGGATCGCCTCGCTCGAGGTGCGGCTGTTCACGGAGCTGCGCCAGCAGGTGGCGGAGCGGACGGTGCGGCTGCAGCAGACCGCGGATCACGTTGCAGACCTCGATGTACTGTGCGCGCTCGCGCACCTGGCCGAGCGCCGCGACTACGTGCGGCCCGAGGTGCACACCGGCTACGCGCTCGAGATCCGCGCCGGCCGCCATCCCGTCGTCGAGACGATGATGCCGCGCGAGGCGTTCATCCCGAACGACGTGGTGCTCGACGAAGAGCAGCGGATCATGATCCTGACCGGCCCCAACATGGCCGGCAAGAGCACGCTGCTGCGCCAGGTCGGGCTGATCCAGCTGCTCGCGCAGATCGGCAGCTTCGTGCCGGCCGGTCGTGCACGGCTGCCTGTGTGCGACCGCATCTTCACGCGCGTCGGTGCGAGCGACGACCTCGTGCGCGGCCAGTCCACGTTCATGGTCGAGATGCACGAGACCGCGGCGATCCTGCACAATGCGACGCGCGCGTCGCTCGTGCTCCTGGACGAGATCGGGCGCGGCACTGCGACCTACGATGGCGTCAGCATCGCGTGGGCGGTCACGGAGCACCTGCACGAGACGACGGGCGCGAAGACGATCTTCGCGACGCACTACCATGAACTGACGCAGCTTTCGGAGCTGCTGGGCGCACTCGTAAACTTCAATGTCGCGGTGCGCGAGGCCGGCCACGACATCGTGTTCCTGCATCACCTCCAGCCGGGCGGCGCGGACCGCAGCTACGGCATCGAGGTCGGCCGGCTCGCCGGCCTGCCCGCGAGTGTCGTTGCGCGTGCACGCGAGATCCTGCACGAGCTCGAGGGCGTGCACGGCGGCGCGGGTGCCGGACTCGGGCGCACGGGAGCGGGCGCACCGCCGGCCGCGCGCGACCAGCTCTCACTGTTCCAGCAGCCTGAGCCCGCAGCGCTCGAGCGGCTGCGCCGGCTCGACGTGGACCGGCTCACACCGATCCAGGCACTCACGATCCTGGCCGAGCTGCGCGACATGGTCGATGCCACGGCGCGCCGTACGACTCCTGATCCCGGAAACCGATGAAGATCCGCCTGCCCGTCCTTCTCCTGATCCCGACGCTCACCGCTGCATGCGCGGGTGAGCTGCAATCGACGGAAGAGCCACCTGCCGTCATTCCCGAAGGAAGACCGTTCGAGTATCCGGCCGGCGAGCTGTGGGAAGCCCAGGCGGAAGGAGAAACCATGCTGCTCGTGCACGTGACGGAGCTGGGCGACGTGGACAGCGTGACGGTGGACGTGTCGAGCGGGCATGCGGAGTTCGACACGGCAGCCGTGCAGGGTGCATGGAAGCTGCGCTTTTCGCCCGCGCGCCGCGCCGACCGGCGCGTCCCCGCGTGGACACGCGTGCCGGTGCGATTCCGCGCCGACACGCTCGCAACGATGGGTACGCCGACTGGAGGCTCCGATGAGTGATACAGCACGCGCGCACGTGCGTCCGTACGCGAACGTGCTCGAGACCATCGGCTGGACACCACTCATCCGGCTGAACCGCGTGACTGGCAATGCGCGCACGCCCGTCTATGCAAAGGCCGAGTTCTTCAATCCGGGTGGCTCCGTGAAGGACCGCATCGGTCTCGCGATGATCGAGGCGGCCGAGCGCGATGGGCGGCTGAAGCCGGGCGGCGTGATCGTCGAAGGCACGAGCGGCAACACGGGTGTCGGTCTCGCGATCGCGGCCGCGATTCGCGGCTACCGCTGCATCTTCACGATGCCCGACAAGATGAGCCAGGAGAAGGTGCGCCTGCTGAAGGCGTTCGGCGC
>Ga0079224_100012884_pt1 | contig 11610 bp, 10 predicted proteins | sample Stecom2015_FD_80414 | JGI IMG/M metagenome (GOLD analysis project Ga0079224, IMG submission 80414) | Agricultural soil microbial communities from Utah to study Nitrogen management - Steer compost 2015 | ecosystem: Environmental > Terrestrial > Soil > Agricultural land | place: USA: Utah...
CCGCCCCGTCTCGCTCGATCCGCGCACGCCTGGCTCGAAGGCGCGCGGAACCACCGGTCGCCCCGCTCGATCCGCGCTTCGGCCGCCCCGCGCAACGGCCCCCGGAGAGCGCGGAGCGGCTCCCGGCCCCCTCCCACGCCCGCCTCACCGGGGATCGGCGCCGCGTCGCCGGCCGAGGCGGGGGCGGGGCCGCGCCCGACCCGGCGTTCCCCCGGGCCGCCCGAACGGTCCGAACAAGACGGGACACCCGGAACCGCCGAGCGGAGCGCGCGGAACGGCGGCGGCCCGGCGGGGACACCGGTGCGGGCGGCGCCGGCCGCCGCGCACTCCGGGCGGGGCGGGTTCAGGGCCTCGCCCGGAGCGGCACCTCCGCGGATCGTCCGGGCCGTCCGGGCGGCCCGGCCGGGAGGGGGTCAGCGGCCCCGCGCCCCGTCCCCGCCGGGCCTGGGGCCGGAGGCCAGGCCGGTGAAGAGGTCCATCAGGACCCGGGTCAGGTTGACCACGACCAGGTCGGCGCCGGAGGCGTAGGCCGCCCGCACCGCTGGAGCGCCGCCGGTGATGTCCATCCGGATCCGGCCCGCTGCGGCGGCCTCCCGGTGCACCCGGTCCACCGCGGCGCGCACCCGGGGGCCGTCCTGCCCGCCGGGCTCCCCCATCGACACCGCGAGGTCGGCGGGGCCGACCAGGACGCCGTCGACCCCCGGCACGGCCAGGACCTCCTTCGCCCGGTCGCAGCCCTGCTCCGACTCCGCCATCACGATGAGCAGGACGTCGGCCTCGGCACGGCGCAGGTGCTCGGCCGCGGGCACGGTGCCGTAGCCGCCGGCCCGCCCGTAGGTGGCGAAGCCGCGGTCGCCCAGCGGCGGGTGGCGGACGGCGCGCACCGCACGCTCCGCGTCCCGCGGGCCGTCCACGTGCGGCACGACGATCCCCGCCGCGCCGTGGTCGAGGGCGCGCAGCGCCAGCGCCGGCTCGTCCGCGCCGACCCTGACCAGGACCGCCATGCCGTGCACCTGCGCCGCCGCGATGTGCCGGCGCAGGTCCGCGACGTCGGCGGGGCCGTGCTCGCAGTCGATCAGCACGAAGTCGAAGCCGGCGGTGCCGAGCATCTCCACCGGTTCCTCGCCGGGCATCCGGAGCAGCGCGCCCAGCGGGCGCTCCCCCGCGGCGATCCGGGACCGCAGCGGACCCGGCGGGGCGCTCACCGGGCCACCATCCCCGCCGACAGGTCGATGTCGGCGGCGCACAGCCCCGGCATCCGCAGCATCGCGGCGGCCGCCGCGCCGACCTCCTCCTCGGTGACCATCCGGCCCAGCGCCGACCGGGAGACGAACGCGGCCTCGGCGGTCGCCTCGTCGGTCCCGGTCCGCTCGGCCTCCAGCCGGAAGTTGCGGCGCATCCGCTCCCCCTCCACCGGTCCGGGGGACAGGGTGTTGACCGACACCCCGAGCGGCCCGACCTCCGCGGCCAGGGTCGTGCTCAGCCCGATGACCGCCATCTTGGAGGCGCAGTAGGGGGTGCGCCGGGCCAGCGGGCGCTTGCCGCTGACCGAGGCGACGTTGACGACGTCGCCCCGGCCGGCCTCGGCCATGGCCGGCAGGAAGGCGCGGCACACCAGGTAGACGCCGCGCACGTTGGCCGCGAACACCGCGTCCCACTCCTGCGGGGCGATCTCGGTGAGCGGGGCCACCGGGCCGGCCACCCCCGCGTTGTTCACCAGGATCGACACGTCCTCGCCGGCCAGTTCTCGGCGGAGCGCGGCCACCGATCCGGGGTCGGAGACGTCGCAGTGCGCGGCCCGGCCGCGCCCCGGCGGCAGCTCGGCGGCGACCGCCTCCAGCCGCTCCCGGGTGCGGCCGGCCACGACGACCCGCGCCCCTTCCGCCGCGATCGCCTTCGCGATGGCCCGGCCCAGTCCGCTGCCCCCTCCGGTGACCAGGGCCGTGCGCCCGGCGAGCGCGCCGGTCACGACCGCCCCTCCGCACCCCGTGCGTAGGCCGCGCCCTGCTCTGGTGCCCAGGGAAGGGGGTCCCCCGCGTACTTGGCCGCGCGCACGTCGCCGGAGCGCGCGTGCCCCTCGAACAGCTCGACCCGGGAGGCGCGCCCGCACAGCCGCCCCAGGTCGACGCTGGCCGCCGGGTCCCGGACCTCCTGGTAGGTCACCGTCTTCAGGTACTTGCCGACCCACAGCCCGCCGGTGTAGCGGGCCGCTCCCCGGGTGGGCAGCACGTGGTTGGTGCCGATCACCTTGTCGCCGTAGGAGACGCACGTGCCCTCGCCGAGGAAGAGCGCACCGTAGTCGGTCATCTCCTCCAGGGCGCGCCGGGGGTCGGCGGTGAGGATCTGCACGTGCTCGGCGGCGAAGGTGTCGGCCAGCCGGTAGGCCTCCTCGATCCCGTCGACCACGACGACCTGGCCGTGGTCGCGCCAGGCGGGCCCGGCGAAGTCCCGGGTGGGCATGTCCGGCAGCAGCCGCTCGACGTGCTCGATCACTGCGCGCGCGACCCCCTCGTCGGTGCTGATCAGCACCGCGGGCGAGTCCGGCCCGTGCTCGGCCTGGCTGAGCAGGTCCACCGCGGCGACGAACGGGTCCGCCGAGGCGTCCGCCACCACCAGGATCTCGGTCGGGCCGGCGAACAGGTCGATGCCCACCTCCCCGAACAGCTGCCGCTTCGCTTCGGCGACGTAGGCGTTGCCCGGACCCGCGATCAGGTCGACCCGGCCCATCTCCTCGGTGCCCAGGGCCATCGCGGCGACGGCCTGGACCCCGCCCAGCAGGTGGATCTCGTCCGCACCGGCCAGGTGGGCGGCGGCCACGGTGGCGGCCGGAACCTCGCCGCGGATGGGCGGGGTGCAGGCGACCACCCGGGGCACCCCGGCGGCCTTGGCGGTCACGATGGTCATGTGCGCGGAGGCGGTCAGCGGGTAGCGGCCGCCGGGGATGTAGGCGCCGACGGCCCGCACCGGGATGTGCCGCTGCCCGAGGAAGACGCCGGGCCGCACCTCCTCCTCCAGCTCGCGCAGCGAGGCGCGCTGCAGCCCGGCGAACCGGCGCACGTTCTCCTGGACTTCGGTGATGTCCGCGATGACCTGGGCGGGGACCCCCGCGACGATCTCCTTGACCTGCTCCTCGGAGAGGCGGAACGACTCCGGGGCCCAGCCGTCGAACCTCCGGGAGTGGTCGCGCACCGCCGCGTCGCCGCGCGACCGCACGTCGTCGATGATCCGCGCCGCGGCCTGGGCCGCGGTGCCGTCGGAAGCCGCGGCGGACCGCTCCACCGGGGCTTTCAGGATGGTGGGCATGGGTGGTGTCCTGCTTTCTTGTCGGAGAGCGGATGGTCGGCCGGGGCCGGCCCCGGGGCGGCCGCGTTCAGCCGCGGATCCCCCGGAGGCCGGCGGGGCGGGGGTGGAGGGAGGGGCCCTCGACCGCCGCGAGCAGCTCGCCGAGGACCCCGGCCACCTGGCGGCCGTGGGTGAGGGTGCACAGGTGGCCGGCGCCGGGGAGGATGCGGAACAGCGCCCCCGGGACGGCGTCGGCGACGGCGCGATTGACGCGCGGCGGGCACAGTGCGTCGGCCGCGCCGCAGATCACGGCGGTCGGGCAGCGCACCCGGGCCAGCGACGGCCCGGCATCGGTCCGGGTGGCCTGCGCCGCCAGCTGGCGCAGGAACGCCTCCGGACCGACCCGGTGCGCCATGCCGGTGAACGCCTCCGCCTGCTCCGCGGCCGGCGCGGCCTCGGCGAACATCGCGGGCAGCAGCTCGTCCCGGACGACCTCGCCGAACCCGCCGGAGCGGGTCCGCTCGGCCATGGTGCGCCAGGCCGCGTACTGGTCCGGCCGGGGCGCCGCGGCGTTGGTCGAGATCGCGCAGAACCCGGCCACCCGCTCCGGCGCCCGGTTCAGCACCTCGAAGCCGACGATGGCCCCCAGGCTCAGGCCGGTGAGCACGAACCGCTCCGGCGCCGCGGCGAGGACCTGGTCGGCCATCCCGCCGATGGTGGAGGCGTCGATCGCGGCGTCCAGTACCGGGGCCGCGACCCGGCCGCGGACCGGCGCCCACAGGCCCGGGTCGCAGAGCATGCCCGGGACGAGGACGACCGGGGTGCTCATCGGCCCGGGGCTCCGGGCACCAGCGCCGCCGGTGCGAGGTAGCCGTCGTGGTCGATCGCCCTGCCCGCCTCGACGGCGGCCTTGACGACCTGCTCGTCCCATTCGAGCCGGACCCGCCCGTCGCCGCCGGTGACCGCCACCAGGTTCGCGGGCCCGCCGTCCGCCGCGCCGGCGACGGCCCGGACCGAGCGCCAGGAACCGGGCGGGACCGAGAGCATGTCCCACGGCCCGAGCCGCACGGTGAGCGGCTCGCCCCGGTTGACGGTGACCTCCCACTCTCCGCTCTCCACCATGAGGACCTGGGTCGCGTCGTGCCGGTGGGCGGGCACGCCCTGCTCCGGGCGGCCGCGCAGCCGTCCGACGGTGAAGCCGTGCGGGTTGTGGATCACCGGTTCCTGGTAGCGGTCCTCGGTCAGCCCGTAGCCGATGACCGGGGCGAACTCGGCGCCCCCGCCCGGCAGCCGGGAGCCCAGGAAGGCATCGCCGGACCAGTCGAGATCGGTCTCGGTCGCCACCCGGCGCCGCATCTCATCGACGCTGTAGGGGCGCAGCTCGGCGATCTGCTCCTCGCTGATGGGCTCGGTGAGCGGTACGCCCTCGATGGAGCCGCCCGCCACGGTGTCGATCAGCTCGCCCTCGGCGGAGAGGTGGAGGCCGTGCCCGGCCGCCTCCTCCAGCACCGACGGCCCCCAGATGATGCCCCCGGTGTCGTCCCGGCCGAGCGCGGTGAAGAGGATGCCGTCGTCCGGTCCGGTGTTGGTGAAGCCGCGGAAGGCCCAGGTCGGGATCGAGGCGATCTCCCCCTCGCGGAGCAGCAGCTCGCCCTCGTCCCCCCGGGCGCCCCAGCGCAGCAGGTACCGGCCGCGGAAGCAGAGGAAGACCTCGGCGGTGAAGTGCAGGTGCAGGTTGTTGGTGACGCCGTTGGGCATGGCCGCGGCACCGATGTTGAAGCCGTGCGGTTCCTGCAGGTTGATGAACTGGTCGGCGCTCTGCGACACGCCCTTGCCGATCATCGAGTAGTTCTGCTTGCGATCGGATCCCGGGGTCCGGCAGTCGATGAACGCCTGGTTGCACGAGACGAACTCGCTGCGGCGGATCGTGCGGCGCTCGAGTTCCTCGCCGGACACCGGTTCTGCGTCGAGCATGGGTCCTCCCCGTCTGACCGGAATTACGAATACGTATGCAAAAGTAGGGACGGGCTCTTGGGCTGTCAATGCCCTCCCCTCCTTTCACCCCCTCCGCCCCCTGTGGCGGGAGGCGGAGAAGAGCGGCAACGGCGGCAAACGCGGCGACCGCCGCCACGAGGAGTCCTCGATCGCATATAAATGATGCGTATTCACATCCGACGAGGAGATCGGGAGGCGCCGTGGCCATCACCAGCCACGACGTGGCCAGGCTGGCCGGAGTGTCGCAGGCCACGGTGTCGAGGGCGCTGCGCGGCGACCCGCTCGTCGCCGAGGCCACCAAGGCGAAGGTGCGCAAGGCCGCGGACGCGCTGGGGTACGTGCCCAGCGCCGCCGGGCGCAGCCTGGTGACCCGGCGCTCCAAGCGGATCGGCGTGGTCATCACCGACCTGGCCAACCCCTTCTACCCGCACCTGGTGAGCCCGCTGCACGAGGAGATGGAGCGGCACGGCTACCGGATGGTGGTCTTCGCCGAGCACTCCGAGGGCGACATCGCCGCCGAGCAGCTCCTCGACGGCTCGATCGACGGGGTCGTGCTCCTCACCAGCACGACCGACTCCACGCTCCCGGCCGAGCTGGACCGGCGCAGACTGCCCTTCGCCTTCCTCAACCGGGAAGGGCTGGCCAAGGCCGGCGACGCGGCCGTGGTGGACAACCTCCAGGGCGGGCGCACCGCCGCGGAGCTGCTGGTCGAGCTGGGCCACCGCAGGATCGCCGCCGTCTTCGGCCCGGAGAACACCTCGACCGGGCGCGACCGCGAAGCCGGGTTCCGCCAGGCGCTCTCCGAGGCCGGCGTCGGCCTGGCCCGCTCAGCCGTCCGGCACGGCCCCTTCGAGTTCGAGACCGGGTACCGGGGGCTGACCGAGATCCTCACCGCCTCCCCCCGGCCGACCGCCCTGTTCTGCGGCAACGACGTCATCGCCATCGGCGCGCTGAACGCCGCGCTGCGCGCGGGGATATCCGTCCCGGACGAGCTGACCGTGGTCGGCTTCGACGACATCCCGATGGCGTCCTGGGAGGCCTTCCGCCTGACCACGATCGGGCACGACGTGGCGCTGATGGCCGCGACCGCGGCCCGGCTGCTGATCGAGCGGATCGAGGGCGGCGCCAAGGCCCCTGGAGCGCGCCGGGAGATCGTCCCGACGCGGCTGGTGGAGCGGGCCACCCACGCCCACCCGCCCCGCTGACCCCGCGAACCGGGCCGGAAGATTTTACAAATACGTATTCATGACTCGGTGAGGTCCACCCGCCCGCACTAGTCCGGCACCCTCCCCTGCACACCCCCATGACCGCCCCCTCCAGAGAAAACGCAGGTGGAAGGCGAATAACCAGGAGGGGAAGCCGACCACCCCGACCGGATCCGACACCTCGACCCCGGTTCCGGGCAACGGCGGATCGCGCCGCCGCCCCCGCCCTCGGTGGAGACATCGCTCCTCGTCCGGGGCTTGTGGCTTGAATTACATACGCATACACTGCACGGCATTCCCCAACGGCTCCGCGACTCCAGGGAGTTCCCGTGCGACTCACCGATGGAACAGAGCACCCGCCGCGCGCCCGGCCCGCACCGGCCGCCCGCACCGGGACGCACCCCGGAGGGCGGTGCCGATGAGCGGGGCGACGGCGGCCCCGCGCAGCCGGGCCGAGCGGCTGCGCGACATGCGCCGCGGCTACCTGCACCTCGCGCCCGCCCTGCTGGTAATCGCACTGACCACGCTCTACCCGCTGGGATCGGCGCTGGCCACGAGCTTCCGCGAGTGGCGGATCAACGAGACGCGCGCCCCGCAGGAGTTCGTCGGCCTCGACCAGTACGCCAAGGCCTTCTCCGACGATGCATTCCTCAACAGCGCCTGGGTGACCGTCCAGTTCACCGTGGCCTCCGTGGTGCTCTCCGTGGGGCTGGGGCTGGTCATGGCGCTCATCCTGAACCGGCCTTCGAAGCTGAGCTCGCTGACCAAGGCGCTGCTCATCCTGCCCTTCGCCGTGGCGCCGGCCCTCAAGGGCTTCTCCTGGCGCTTCATGCTCAACCCCGACTACGGGGTGTACGACGCCATGCTCGGGGCCGTCTTCCCGTTCCTCGACGGCTACGACTGGCTCGGCTCCCCCACCGGCGCCCTGCTGGTCCTGGTGCTCACCGAGGTGTGGGGCTGGGCCCCGCTGATCGCGCTGATGCTGCTGGGCGGGCTCGGTTCGATCTCACCGGAGATCCGCTCCGCCGCCCAGATGGACGGGGCCAACGCCTGGCAGGAGTTCTGGCGGATCACCTTCCCCCTGCTGCGTCCGCTGCTGCTCATCGTGGTCTTCCTCAAGGCGGTGTTCTCGGTGAAGTTCTTCGACCAGGTCGTCACGGTCACCGACGGCGGACCGGGCCGCGCCACCGAGACCCTCAACTACTACGTCTACGCCCAGGGCTTCACCTTCCTCGACATCGGCTACGCGTCGGCCGTCTCCTGGATCCTCGTCGTCGTGCTGGGCGCACTCGCGGCGCTCTACCTGATCGCCATGGCCCGACAGGAGGCGAGATGAGCGGAACCACCGTGTCCCCGGAGCGGAGGGCGAGCCCGCCCGCCGGCCCGCCCCCCACCGCGCCCCGCCGCCCCGCGCCGCCGCGCCCCCGCAGGTTCGGGATCGGGTCGCTGCTGCGCACCGCGGCCATCCTGGCGATCCTGTTCTTCCTGCTGTTCCCGATCGCCTGGCTGATGATCACCGCGTTCAAGCCGGAGCGCGAGGTGTTCTCCGCATCGGTGCTGTTCACCCCGTCACTGGAGAACTTCGCGGCCGTGTTCACCGGCGACAACAGCATCGCCCCGTCGCTGGTGAACAGTGTGATCGTCTCGGTGGCGACCACGGTGATCTCGGTGCCGCTGGCGCTGCTCGCCGCCTACGCGTTCTCCCGCTACCGGTTCCCCGGCTCCAGGTCGCTGATGCTGGCGATCGTGCTCACCCAGTTCATCCCGGGGGTGGCCATCGCCATCCCGTTCCTGACGGTCTTCCGCGACCTGGGGATGCTGGACACCCACGCCGCGCTGGTGATCGTGAACCTCAGCCTGACCGTTCCCTACAACACCTGGCTGCTCAAGGGGTTCGTGGACGGCCTGCCGTACGCGATCGAGGAGGCCGCCCACATCGACGGCTGCGGCCAGGTCGCCCTGCTGTGGCGGGTCATCACGCCGCTGGCCGCGCCCGGGATCTTCGTCGCCGCCGTGTTCTCCTTCCTGCTGTCCTGGAACGAGTTCCTCTTCCCCACCTTCCTGGCCCGGGTCGAGGCGTCCACGCTGCCGGTGGCGCTGATGACCCTGGATCGCCCGGAGGGCGTGGCCTGGGGGCCGATGGCCGCCACCGGGATGCTCGTCATGGTGCCGATGCTGATCATGGCCACGCTGGTCCGCAGGCACTTCGCCCAGGGAATGACGATGGGAGCCGTGAAATGACCGCCTCGACCGGCCGCCGCTCGGCGGCGCTGATCGCCGCGGCGCTCAGCCTGGCCCCGCTCGCCGCGTGCACCTCGCCCCCCGAACCGGTGGACCTGGTCTCCTCGGTCGCCGACGGCCGGCTCGACGAGTTCGGCCTGATCGAGGGCAAGCCCTACGAGGGGGCGCACATCCGTTTCCTGAACTGCTGCGACACCATCCCGCAGTTCGCCGCGCTGCGGGAGCGGACCGAGGAGTTCACCGAGCGCACCGGCATCACCGTGGAGTGGGCGAACATCCCCTACGCCTCCTACCTGCAGAAGATCGTCGCGGAGAGCGCCATCGGCGGCGGCACCTACGACGTGGTCGCCTGGCCGGACGCGTTCGGGCCGTCGCTGCGCATCGGGGTCCAGCCCTTGGACGAGGTGCTGCCCGAGTCCCGCGTGGACATGGACGACTTCCCACCGCCGTTCCAGGAGGCGGCCCGGGTGGGCACCGAGCAGACCTACGGCGTCCCCTTCCGGGGCTTCTCCTACAACCTCTTCTACCGCACCGACACCTACCGCGAGCTCGGTTTCGAGCCCCCCGAGACGTGGCCGGAGTACGTCGGCCAGCTGGAGGCGATGAAAGAGGAGAGCGACCTGCACCCCCTGGCCGGGCAGTACGGGCGGGGCAGCGGGCAGAACCTGTACACCTGGCTGACGATGCTGTGGAGCAACGGCGGCGACGTCTTCGACGAGAACGGCGAACCCGCCTTCACCGACCCCGAGGGCATCGAGGCCACCGAGCAGTACATCGACCTGATCCGCACCGGGCTCACCCCGGCGCAGTCGGCGTCATGGGGGGAGCTGGAGGCGACCAACTCCCTGCTCCACGGCGATGCCGAGACCACCCTGGCCTGGTCCTGGCACCAGGAGGACTTCACCAACCCGGACAAGGCCGACCCGGCCGCGCTGGGAGAGATCGGAGTCGCGCCGGTGCCCGGGTTCGAGGGCCGGGAGAGCACCACCTACGCCTACACCTGGCTGGTCGGCGTGCTCAACAGCTCCCAGCGGCAGGGCCCGGCCTGGGAGTACGTCAAGTGGATGACCGACCCCCGGACCGAGCGGGACATCGCGCTGGACAAGTCCGACCCGGCGACCACCACCGGGATCACCGTGCACCTGTCCAACATGCGCGACGAAGAGGTGAACCGGGCCAACGCGGGCCTGCCCGCGACCCAGGCCGACAGCCTGGAGCACGCCCGGACGGTCCCGCAGACCCGGGAGTGGCCCCGGGTGATGGACGTCCTGGAGGTGGCGGTGAACGAGATGGCCCACGGAGCGGAGGTGCGCCCCGCCCTGGAGAAGGCGGCCGAAGAGATCCGCGCACTGGACTGACCGGCGCGCGGTCCCGGAACACCGGACGAAGCACGCCTGGAGACAGAGAGGTTCGAGGAGCACATGGCTCTGCTGGAGAAGGCGTACGCCCCCTACACCGGCCCGGAGGAGTTCATCCGGGAGTGGACCGACCGGATCTGGGTGCGGCGCGGAATCGGGCTCATCAGGGAGAACTACGCCGCGGACGCCGTGGTGCACGGCGCCTACGGCACGACCGTCGGCGTGGAGCCGGTGGTCAGGGGGACGCTGGAGAGGATCAGCGCCTTCCCCGACCGGGTGGGCCAGGCCGAGGACGTGGTGTGGGAGGCCCGGGGCGATGACGCGTTCGTCAGCTCGCACCTCATCCTCAGTACCGGGTCGCACAGCCGCACGTCGCGCTACGGGCCGCCGTCGGACCGCCCGTTCGCCTCCCGGGCCATCGCGACCTGCCTGTACCGCGGCGGCGTGATGGAGGAGGAGTGGGTGGTCCGCGACGAGTACGCCATCGTCCAGGAACTCGGCTTCGACCCCGAGCAGGCCGCACGAGAGCTCGCCTTCACCGAAGGGCTCGGTCTGGGGGACGTTCCCGCCGCTCCGCTCGCGGCCGGGGTGTCCGGCCCCCGCCCCGACGCGCACCGCGCCGAATGCGAGCACGTCCTCGGCCTGATCGAGGAGGTGTGGAACGGCCGGCGGCTCGACCTGGTCGCCGACTACACCGAGCGCGATGTCCTCTGCCAGACCCCCCGGCACAGCGAGGCCACCCGCCCGGACGGCTACCAGGAGGCCCTGCTGGACCTGCTGGCCCCGTTCCCGGACTGCAGGATCGAGGTGCTGGACCTGGCCGCCCAGCACGCCGACCGGCACGGAGGCCTGCGCGTCGCCGCGCTGTGGCTGCTCAGCGGCACCTACCAGGGCATCCCCCGCTACGGCCGGACGACGGGCGGCCCGGTGGAGGTACTGGGAGCCTCGCAGTTCCTGTTCCATCAGGGCCGGATCGTCCGGGAGACCCGGATCTACGACGAACTCGCCGTGCTCACCCAGATCGTCCGCGCCCGCGGCGACCAGCCCTGACGGTTCCCCGGCCGGTCCGCACCGCCGGGCCGTCCGCCTCCGGCCCTCCCCGTTCCTCGGCCGCCGTCCGCCCGGGCCGGTGTCAGGGCGCGCGGTCCTGCCGGCCCTCCGGGGCCAGGCGGCGGACCAGGTCGGACATGAAGGCCGCATAGCGCTCGGCGAAGGCGTCGGGGCCGCTGTCGGAGGAGGCGGCGATCACGGCGGTGTCGGGGTAGACCGCGGGGGCGCTGGCCGCGGAGACGAGGAGGAGGAGCAGGCAGCCGGGGTCGAGTCCGGGGTCGAGTTCACCGGCCTCCTGGCGGCGGCGGATGTCGTCGAGGGCGTGCCGCATGCCGGCGAGCTGGTCGTCGGAGGGCTCGCCGCGGATGCCGCGCAGCGCGAGCAGGCGGGCGAAGTCGCGCCGCTCCTCGTCGGCGGGGACGTAGTCGGCGACGACCTCGGAGAACGGGCGTTCGGCATCGTCGATGCGCTCCTCGGCG
>Ga0079224_100012885_pt1 | contig 11610 bp, 10 predicted proteins | sample Stecom2015_FD_80414 | JGI IMG/M metagenome (GOLD analysis project Ga0079224, IMG submission 80414) | Agricultural soil microbial communities from Utah to study Nitrogen management - Steer compost 2015 | ecosystem: Environmental > Terrestrial > Soil > Agricultural land | place: USA: Utah...
GGTATTCAGTTACATATTTGAGCATAGCTATGTATCCCATTCCCTGCTGCGTCGCTGCTACCTGAGCGGGGTGGGTTGCACATCGGGTACGCCTGGGTCGCCGTCGGTGGGGCGGACCAGTTCGGACGATACCTCGTGCGGCTGGAGCCGGCCGTCGGCGATCTCCAGTGCCCAGTGGCAGGCCACCCGGTGGCCGGGGCGCAGCTCGATCAGTTCCGGTCGTTCGGTGGCGCACCGCTGCGGCTGCGCCCACGGGCAGCGGGTGTGGAATCGGCAGCCGGTCGGCGGGTTGGCTGGCGACGGCAGGTCACCGGAGAGCAGGATCCGTTCCCGCCGGTCCTCCACCTCCGGGTCGGGCACCGGCACCGCCGACATCAGTGAGCGGGTGTACGGGTGCAGCGGTTCGGCGTACAGGTCGTCCGACGGCGCCTCCTCCACCAAGGCACCCAGGTACATCACCCCGACCACATCGGAGATGTGGCGTACCACCGCCAGGTCGTGGGCGATCACCAGGTAGGTGAGCCCGAGCGAGTCCTGGAGCTCCTCCAGCAGGTTGATCACCTGGGCCTGGATCGACACGTCCAACGCCGACACCGGCTCGTCCGCGATGATCAGATCCGGGCCGAGCGCCAGCGCCCGGGCGATCCCGATCCGCTGGCGCTGGCCACCGGAGAACTCATGCGGATACCGGGACAGCGCCCACCGCGGCAGGCCGACCTTGTCCAGGGTCTCGCTGATGATCTCCCGTCGCTCCGCCCGGTCCGCGCCGATGCCGTGCGTGGCCAGGCCCTCGGTCAGAATCGACTCCACGTTCTGACGTGGGTCCAGACTGGACAGCGGGTCTTGGAAGATCATTTGCATCCGGCGCCGCATCGCCCGCAGCGGCTCCCCTTCCAGCTGGGTCAACTCCACGCCGTCGAACGTGACCGAGCCGGCGGTAATCGGGTTCAACCGCAACACCGCCCGCCCCAGCGTGGACTTGCCGCAGCCGGACTCGCCCACCAGGCCGTACGTCTGGCCCGGATAGATCGTGAGGTCGACCCCGTCCACCGCCCGGACGTGCCCGACCACGCGGTCGAAGATGATGCCCCGCTTGATCGGGAAGTGCACCTTCAGATCCCGCACCTGAAGCAGCGGCTGCCGCTGTGCCTCGTCCGTCATGCTCCCACCCTCACCGTGTCCCGGGTCGGCCCGCCGGCCCGCTCCGGGTGAATACACCGGTACGCCCGGCCGTCCGGTTCCTCCACCAACGCCGGTAGCCCGTCCAGACACTCCTCGCTCCGGCGGGTGCAGCGGGGCGCGTACGCACACCCTTCCTGCCACGGCAGCAGGTCCCGCACGGAGCCGGGGATCGGGGTCAACCGTTCCCCCCGGGCCCCGTCCAGGCGCGGGATCGAGCGCAGCAGCCCCACCGTGTACGGGTGGTGGGGATGGGCGAACAGCGCCCGCCGGTCCGCGGTCTCCACCACCCGACCCGCGTACAGGACGTTGACCCGGTCGCACATGCCGGCCACGATCCCCAGATCGTGAGTGATCATGATGAGGGCGGTGCCGATTTCCTGGACCAGTTCCTTGAGCAGCTCCAGGATCTGCGCCTGGATGGTGACGTCCAAGGCGGTGGTGGGTTCGTCGGCGATCAGCAGCCGGGGTTGGCAGGCCACCGCCATCGCGATCAGTGCCCGCTGCCGCATCCCCCCGGACAGCTGGTGGGGGTATTCCTTCAGCCGCCGCTGCGGGTCCGGGATACCCACCCGGTCCAGCAGCTCCGCCGCGGTGCTCCGGGCCTGGCGCCGGGTCATGTTCCGGTGCCGGGTCAACACCTCCGCCACCTGCACCCCCACCGGCACCACCGGGTTGAGGGAGGAGATCGGATCCTGGAACACCATCGCGATCTCCCGGCCGCGCAGATCGCGCCGGCTGCGGCGGTCCAGGGTCAGCAAGTCGGTGCCGGCGAACCGGGCCTGCCCGCCGACCCGGACCCCTCGTTGCGGCAGGAGCCCGGTGATGGCCAGCGCGGTCACACTCTTGCCGCAGCCGGACTCCCCGACCAGGCCCACCACTTCCCCTGCGTCCACTGTGAAGGAAACTCCGTCGACCGCCCGGACCGGACGCTGGCCCTTGCGGTGGAACTCCACGGACAGGTCGGAGACCGCCAGCAGCGGCCCCTCCGTCGGGGACACGGTCAGTTCCACACTCACCTCCGCAGCTTCGGGTCGAGCGCTTCGCGCATCGCCTCACCGAGCAGGGTGAACCCGAGCGCGGTGATGATGATCGCGATCGCCGGGTAGACGGCCAGCATCGGCTGGACCGCCAACTGGGCCTGCGCCTGAGCCAGCATGGTGCCCCACTCCGGCCACCGGGAGTCTGGGTTGCCCAGACCCAGGAACGACAGCCCGGCCGCCTCGATGATGGCGGTAGCCAACGTCAGCGTCGCCTGCACGATCACGGGGGCGAGGGAGTTGGGGAACACGTGCGACAGCACGATCCGCGGCCGCCGTACCCCCAGCGAGGTGGCGGCCAGCACGTAGTCCCGATTGGCCTGGGCGATCATCGAACCGCGCAGCAGTCGGGCGAAGATCGGCGTAGCCGCCACCCCCACCGCGATCATCACCGCGGTCAAGCTCCGGCCGAGCACCGCCGCCACACTGAACGCCAACAGCAACGGCGGCATGGCCAACAGCAGGTCGATGAAGCGCATCAGGATCGAGTCGATCCACCGGCCGATCCGACCGCCCAGCCCGTACGCGGCACCGGCGACCCCGCCGATCACCGCGCCGGCGGTGAAGCCGATCAGGGTGGCGACCACCCCGACCAGCAGGGTCTGTCGCGCCCCGTACAGCATCCGGCTGAGCTCGTCCCGTCCCAGGTGATCCAGGCCCAGCCAGTGGTCACCGCTGGGGCCCGGGATCTGGCCGGGGCGGATCTGCTCCAGCCCCACGTTCTCGATCGGGGAGTACAGCGGCAGCGGCAGCCAGCTCGGGGGTGGGGTGAGCAGCGGCCCGATCAGCGCGATCACCACGAAGATCAGGACGATGGAGGCGCCGACCATCGCCATGGGGCTGCGCCGCAACCGGCGCAGTGTCTCCCGGGTGAGACTCTCCCCCCGCTCGTCGGGTGGGGTGGCGGCCAGCTCGGCCAACCGGTCCAGGCGTTCGGCGCGGCGCCGTCCGATCGGTCCGGGGGGTGAGGTGCGCTGGGCTGGTTCGGTAGCCATCAGTGAACCCTCACCCTCGGATCGATGATGCTGTACGAGATGTCCACCAGCAGGTTGATCGTGACGAACGTCAACGCGATGAACATGATGAACGCCATCAGCACCGGATAGTCGGCGTTCTGGATCGCCAAGTAGACGAAGCGGCCGATGCCGTTGAAGGCGAACACCGTCTCGGTCAGCACCGCACCGGACAGCAGCGCCCCCGCCAACACCCCGATCGCGGTCACCACTGGCAGCAGTGCGTTGCGCAGGACGTGGCGGCCCCGGATGGTGCGGTCGGTCAAGCCCTTGGCCTCCGCGGTCCGCACGTAGTCCTCATTCAGCACCTCCAGCACGCTGGCCCGGGTCATCCGGACGATCACTGCGAACGGGATGCTGGCCACCGCGATCGCGGGCAGGAGCAGATGGAGGAAGGCGTCCCAGGCGGCGTCCCACTCCCGGGTGAGCAGGCCGTCCAGGACGAAGAAGTTGGTCACGTGGGTGGCGTTGATCCCTGGCGACTGACGACCGAACGTGGGCAGCCACCCGAGCTGCTCACCGAACACCCACTTGAGCACGAACGCCAGGAAGAACACCGGGGTGCAGATCCCCACCATGGATCCGCTGACGACCAGGTTGTCCAACCACCCGCCGCGGCGGCGGGCGGCGAGGTAACCCACCGGGATGCCGACCCCGACCGCGATCGCCAACGCGGTGAAGGCCAGCTCCACCGTGCCGGGGAACCGGATCAGAAACTCGTCGATCACCGGCTGCTGCGTCTGGGTGGAGACCCCGAAATCCAGCCGGAGCAGGTCCTTCATGTACCGGCCGTACTGCACCAGGATGGGCTCATCGAGCCCCAGCCGTTCCCGGATCGCCGCCCGGGCTTCCGGGGTGGCCCGCTCCCCCAGCAGGGCCGCGTCCGGTCCACCTGGCAGCCTGCGTAACCAGATGAACAGCAGTACCGACAGGGCAGCCAAGGTGGGGATCACCTGGAGCAGGCGCCGGATGATGAATCGTGTCATCGACAACCACCGTCACCAGTCAGTGGAATGGCGGATGGGGGTGGGCACGGCCGGTGCCGTGTCCACCCCCACCCGATCAGTAGGTCAGCCCGTGATCTGGGCGGTCTCGAACCGCTCGTCCAGCAGTGGGCTCGGCGGAACGCCGGTCACGTTCGGCGCGAACACGATCGCCACCGGAGTGTGCGAGATCGGCACGCCCGGCAGGAACTCCATGATCTGAGCGTTGATCTGCTCGTACATGGCGTACCGGGTGTCCGCGTCCGGCTCCGCGTCCGCCTCGGCCAGCGCGTCGAAGATCGCCTGGTTGTTGAAGCCCCACTGCGGCAGCGGCCGGGCGAACCAGGTGCCGATGAAGTTGTACATGTCCGGGTAGTCGGCGGTCCAACCGAGGAAGTGCAGGTCCGCCTTACCACTCTGGACGTCGGCCAGGTACTCCGGGCTCCACGGCTCGGCCACCGGGTTGACCACGATCCCGACTTCCTCCAGGTCCCGCTGGAACAGCTCGAAGATGCTCTGCGGGTCCGGCATGTACGGCCGGGTCACGTTGGTCGGCCAGTAGAAGTCGAGCTCCAGCTCACCCTCGTCGTAGCCGGCCTGCGCCAACAGATCCCGGGCCTTGTCCGGGTCGTACTCGTACTGCGGCACGTCGGCGTTCCAGCCGGGCAGGATCGGCGGGCCGAACTGGCTGGCCACCTCGGCACCCTCCGCCATCACCGCATCCACCATGGCCTGCCGGTTCAGCGCGTGCGCAATCGCCTGGCGGACCTCCAGCTTCTCCAGCGCCGGGTGGCTGTCGATAGTGAACGCGATGTAGAGCAGGTTCATCGGATCCCGGATCTCCAGGCGCATCCCGGCGTCCTGCAGCGCCGCCCAGTCCGACGGCGACGGCTGGTCGTAACCGTGGATGTCCCCGGCCAGCAGCGCCTGCCGGCGGGCGCCCTCGTCCGGGATCGCCCGGAAGATCAGCCGGCCGATGGTGGCCTTGCCGCCCCAGTAGTCGTCGTTCCGGACCAGGGTGACCTCCTGGTTCGCCCGGTCCCAGGACTCGAACTTGAACGGCCCGGTGCCGGTCGGGTGCTCCAGCGAGTACGGCGGCCACTGCGGAGCGTCCGCGGTCCCACCGACGTTGTCCGCGTCGTACTTCTCCAGCGCGGTCGGGCTGTGGATCGCGAACTGCTGCCGCACCAGCAGGCCGGGGAACTTGCTGGAGGGCCGGCTGAGCGTGATGACCGCGGTCAGCTCATCGGTCGCCTCGCACCCCACGTACAGCGGGTCCCCCAGGTCGTCCCGGTCCGGGGTGTTCTCGGCGAAGCCACCGGAGAGTGCCTGCCAGTAGTAGCTCATGTCCGGGTCCTGCGCCAGCCCGGGCGGAAGGTTGTGCCACCGGTCGAAGTTGAAGCACACCGCTTCCGCGTTGAACTCGGTCCCGTCATGGAACGTCACGTTGTCGCGTAGGTGGAACGTCCACACGGTGCCGCTCTCGTCCGGCTCCCAGCTCTCTGCCAGGCCACTGACGATCTCTACCCCGCCCGGCTTGAGCCGGACCAGCGTTTCGAAGATTTGGTTGGCGACCCGGCTAGTGATGCTGTCACTGGAGAACGTCGGATCGAGGGTCTTGATCTCGCCTTCCGTACCAAAGATCAAAGTGGCGTCGTTGTCGGCGCCGTCGTTATCACCACCCCGGCCACTTTCGGCACAACCGGATAGGGCCAGGGCGGCCGCGGCGGCCGCGGCGATCCCGGCCTTCCACCGTGGTCTACGCATGGAGGATCACCTCTGTCGCAACGTCTGACGGTATGCGCAGACCTTAGCGGCCGGGTGTCACGCCGGGGAAGCGTTGATCAATGAGTTGGTATCGAACTGTGTCCTGTCGACGGAAGCCGGGCCTAGATCTCGCGGCGCCCCTCGAAAGCGCGGCCCAAGGTGATCTCGTCGGCGTATTCCAGGTCGCCGCCGACCGGGAGCCCACTGGCCAGGCGAGTCACCTGCAGCCCCATCGGCTTGACCAGCAGGGCGAGATAGGTGGCGGTGGCTTCGCCCTCGGTGTTCGGGTCGGTGGCCAGGATCAGCTCCTTCACCGTCCCCCCGGACAGTCGCGCCATCAGTTCCCGGATGCGGAGCTGCTCCGGGCCGACCCCCTCCAACGGGTTGATGGCGCCCCCCAGGACGTGGTACCGCCCCCGGAACTCGCCGGTGCGCTCGATCGCCACCACATCCTTGGGCTCCTCGACCACGCACAACACGTCGTCGCTGCGGCGCGGATCCCGGCAGATGCGGCACTGCTCGGCCTCGGCCACGTTGAAACAGGTGGCGCAGAACCTGACCAGCTCCTTGACCCGGCGCAGGGCATCCGCCAGCCGCTGTACGTCCGGGGCGTCCGCGGCGAGCAGGTGGAACGCGATCCGCTGGGCGCTCTTCGGGCCGATGCCCGGTAGCCGGCCGAGTTCGTCGATCAGATCCTGAATGACTCCCTCGTACACGGAACTACCTAGGCTCCCGGCATCCCTGGTAGCCCCGGCATCCCCGGCAGGCCGGCGGTCAACGGGCCCATCTTCTGCATGGTGAGGTTGCGCTGCTCCTCCGCGGCCGCGTGCAGCGCCGCCACCACCAGATCCTCGAGGGTCTCCACGTCGTCCGGGTCCACCGCCCTCGGGTCGATCTTGATGGACTTGACCTCCCCGTCGCCGGTGAGCGTGGCGGTCACCATGCCCCCGCCGGCGGTGCCGGTCACCTCTGTCTCCGCCAGCTCCGCCTGAGCGGCCATGAGCTGCTCCTGCATCTGTTGTGCCTGCCGCATCAACTGCTGCAGGTCGGGCTGTCCACCCGGCGTCATGTCATCTCCTTGCTGTTGGTCAAGTCCGGTCGGGTCCGGTGCGGGCAAGACCCACCTGACCAGCTTACGGGGACAACTCCCCGATCTTCTCCGCTCCTAGTCGTTGCTGGAGCAGCTGGAGCGCCTGTTGGTCACTGAGCACCCCGCCGGGCAGCGTCGACGAGGCGGCTTGGGGAGCCGGGGGCTCCGAAGGGGGGGTCGGGGTCGATGCCGCTCCCCCGCCCGCCGGGGCGGCCGGCGGGGGCGGACTCGCCGGTGGCGGGGTCGGGCCGCCGGTCGGTGGAGGCGACGGTGGGGTGGGCGCCGGATCGGGCGTCGCCCCGGCGGAGGCGCCACCGGGTCGGGTCGGCTCCGGCCAGTCCGACTCCGGGGCGGCAGCGGTGGGGGCGGCGGCACTGCCCGTACCGCCGGTGGTCGCGGGCGGAGCGGCCGGAGCCGTCGCCTGCTGGCGGGGAGCCTTGGCCCGGTCACCCCCGGACCTGCCGTTCCCGGATTCGCAGCGCACCTGCCACTGGCCGCCGAGGACGTCGTGGACCGCCTCCAGCAGCGGTTTGGGGGCGGCCGCGAGCATGGTGGCGTGTACCACGTGCTGGAAGTGCAGCACGATGGTGTTGCCTTCCACGTCTTGGACGGTCGCCTCTCGGACCACCGCGGCGGTGCGTTTGCTGCGTCGCCCCACCGTGGCCACGATCTCTTCCCAGACCCGGCGCAGTGCGGCCGCGTCCAGGGCGCCCGCCGGGGCGGCCGGGGCGGGGGCTGGTGGCGGCGGGGTAGTCGGCGCGGGGGCGCTCGCTGCCGAAGCGGCCGCTGCCGAGGCGGCGGGCGGTGGGGTAGCCGGTGCCGGAGCAGCCGGCGGAGTGGGCGGGGCAGGCGAGCTCACCGCCGCGGGCGGCGGAGCGGAGGGGGTCGGCGCTGGCGCCGGCGGAGCCGGGGTACCGGCGGCCGGAGCCGCCGAGACCGCTCCCAACCGCCGCTCCAACTGCTCCAACCGCTGCAACAGGGCCCGCTGAGAATCCTCGGCGCCGGGCAGCAGCATCCGGGCACAGATCAGCTCCAGCAGCAGCCGGGGCGAGGTCGTCCCCCGCATCTCCACCAGCCCGTCGTGGACGATGTCGGCGTACCGGGACAGGGTGGCCGCCCCCAATTGGGACGCGTGCCCCGCCATCCGGTCCAACTGGTCGGCGGGGGCGTTGAGCAGGCCTTTGGCGGCCGCGTCCGGCACCTGCTGGAGCACCATCAGGTCCCGTAGCCGTTCGAGCAGGTCAGCGGCGAACCGACGGGGGTCGTGCCCCGCCTCAGCGACCCGGTCGATGGTCGCGTACACCGCGGCGCCGTCGCCGGCCACCAGGGCGTCGCACAGTTCGTCCAACAACGCCGCGTCGGTCACCCCGAGCAGCGCCGCCGCCCGCGTGTAGGTGACTCCTTCCGGGCCTGCTCCGGCGATCAGCTGGTCCAGCACCGACAGGGTGTCCCGCACCGAGCCGCCACCGGCCCGTACCACCAGCGGGAACACCGCCGGCTCCACCTGGACCCCTTCCGCGGCGCACAGCTGCTCCAGGTACGGACGCAGCACACTCGGCGGAATCAGCCGGAACGGGTAGTGATGGGTACGGGACCGGATCGTCGGCAGCACCTTGTCCGGTTCGGTGGTGGCGAACACGAACTTGACGAACTCCGGCGGCTCCTCCACGAGCTTCAACAGGGCGTTGAAGCCCGCCGAGGACACCATGTGCGCCTCGTCGATGATGTAGATCTTGTACCGGCTGGCCACGGGGGTGAAGAACGCTCGTTCACGCAGGTCCCGGGCGTCGTCCACCCCACCGTGCGACGCCGCGTCGATCTCCAGTACGTCGACCGAGCCGGGGCCGTCGTTGCTCAACGCCCGGCACGACTCGCAGGTCCCGCACGGCTCGGGGGTGGGGCCTTGAGCGCAGTTGAGGGATCGGGCCAGGATCCGTGCCGACGACGTCTTACCGCAGCCTCGGGGACCGGAGAACAGATACGCGTGGTGCAGCCGCCCGCTCCGCAACGCCTGGATCAGCGGTTCGGTGACGTGTTCCTGCCCGATCAGCTCCGCGAACGTGGTCGGCCGGTATTTGCGATACAGCGCCAGCGCCACGGGTCCCACCTCCTCCGCCGGCCCACCGTACCCTGGCCGGCGGACTCGCACCGCCGCGTGGCAACTCCACTGGGCGGGGAGTAAAAAGGCCCCTCGCGCACCCGCCAGAGCCTGCTTATCCTTGCTGCCTTCCGGCCCTGGGGAGGTTCACAGGATGACGCCGCACGAGGGGCGGTCACCAACTCTACACGGCCCCAGGTGGAGTAGCGAATCCGGCACGGGATTCGCGCGGGCGGACGGTACCCCGGCCAGGGGACGGTAGCGGGCGACCTCGACCGGGGTGGGTGGCGGGCGGGGCGAGCGGCGGGGCCGAGCGAGTGGCCAAAAACGACGTCGGCCGGACCACAACCCTGCGGTCCGGCCGACGTTCCGTTCAGGTGCGGAGGATACGAGATTCGAACTCGTGAGGGGTTGCCCCCAACACGCTTTCCAAGCGTGCGCCCTAGGCCGCTAGGCGAATCCTCCGCTCATCAGGATAGCGAACCATTCCGAGTTGTCATCCCCCTGGGCGGGGTGAACTTGCCCTCAGCCGGAGGAGAGACGGCGGCTACGCTGGCATTAGCGGGGACGCTATGCCACCACGCTGGCTAGCTGGGGGGGGATGCCATGCCACAACGCATTGTGGTCGTGATGGTGACGACGCTCCTGGCGCTAGTCGGCCTGGCCGGCTGCCGCGCCAGCACCGAAGTGGGAACAACCGCCACACCGGTCGTCACTTCGACTCCGTCTCAGCCGGCAGACTGGCGAGTGGTGACGTACGACGGCCTGGGCGAGATCGAGTTCGGGGCTGCTCGGGCCGATCTGGTCAGTGAGCATGGGCTGTTCGAAGAAGTAGGGGACTGCGCTCCGCAGTTCCCGGACTACCCGACGGTGTCACCGGTGTTCGACCAGGAGGACCGGCTGGTCCTACTGTGGGCGGACCCACCGATGCATACCGCGGAGCAGATCGGGGTTGGCTCGCTGGTCACCGAGGTCCGGGAGGCCTACCCCCAGGCGCGGGAACTCCCGGCGCCGCCCGGTACCTACCGGTTCGACGGTCTGCTGGTGCCCGAGGGCGACCGGGCCTATCTGTTCCTCCACGACGGGCACGAGGTGCACAAGCTGATCGTCGGGTACACCGACTACGTGGAGCTGCTGTTCCACAGTGACTTCGGCACCTGCTGACGGCAGCGCGCCCGCGACGACAGCTCCGGTCGACCGACCGGAGCCGGCCACCGAGAGAAAAGAGAGCGGTGGCGGTGGGATTTGAACCCACGGAGGGCGTGAACCCTCACGCGCTTTCGAGGCGCGCTCCTTCGGCCGCTCGGACACGCCACCGCCGGAAAGGTTACCTGACCGGCGCGAGGCCCGCGGTCCCGGGCGCACCTCGAGCCGGAGTGCCGGGTGCCACCGGCATGGAAGGTGTCTTCCTGGGCAGAAATGACGAAGGTGCCCTGCGGCGGCTCATCGCCACCGCAGGGCACCTTCCTGGCCTGGCCCGGAGCGTCGGGCTAGGTGAGGACTTCGACCAACCTCCTCGCCAGTTCCTCGTGCTTGGCGTAGTGGTTGGGGTACGCGGACACCTGCACCCGCTGGGCGGCCACGGTCACCGGCAGGTTCTGCCAGTTGGGCACCCGGGTCAGGGCCCGGTAGAACGAGCGGGCGGAGTGCTCAGGGTCCATGCATTCCGCGACCGTGCCCCAGCCGGAGACCGGCCGCTGCTGGAACAGCCCGACCGAGTCGTGGTCCCACCCTTCCCCGTCGTGCGGGAGGTCGTACGACTCTGGATAGACCGGGTTGGCCAACACCCGCAGGGTGCTTTCCTGCATGGCGGTGGCGAGGGCGATCACGTACGCCTGCTCGGGCAGGCCCATCTCCTGCCCCACCCGCACGATGGTGGCCGCGTGCTCCATCTGCCGCTCGTTCAGCCAACCGATCGGTTCCGGGATGGAGGCCTGTTCGGCCTCGTCCGCGGACTCTTCCGCCGGCGGATCCGAGGTTTCCGGCTCCGGCTCGGGGGGCGGTTCCGTGGGCAATGCCAGGTCGGCGGGCTCTCGGGGCAGGGAGCGGGACGAGGAGTCCGCGGCCTGTTCCCGGTCGGTGAGCGCCCGCACCGCGGCTTCGCTGACCTGGATCACCGGATCCGGCGGGGGAGAGTCCACCCCGCTGGCGGCCGGGGTCAGACCGAACAGCATCAGCAGCCCGGCGGCGGCCACCGGGATCCGCCGTTGCCGCCAGGGGTACGGACCGGCGGGTACCGCCAGACGCAGTCGCCACCGGTTGGTGGCGGCCCGGTGCCGACCGGGTCGATGCCTCCATCGGCGCCGAGCCCTGCCCTCGGCCAGGTGCCGAGGGGTGTAGGGGACGGATCGAGTTACTTGAAGCCGGTCACGCAACCACCGGGTCGTGCTCCCGGCCGGCCGCCATGACCGGTCTCTCGGGGGGATTCTGGGGGGTTGCA
>Ga0079224_100012886_pt1 | contig 11609 bp, 5 predicted proteins | sample Stecom2015_FD_80414 | JGI IMG/M metagenome (GOLD analysis project Ga0079224, IMG submission 80414) | Agricultural soil microbial communities from Utah to study Nitrogen management - Steer compost 2015 | ecosystem: Environmental > Terrestrial > Soil > Agricultural land | place: USA: Utah...
CGTCGTCGAGCTTCCCCTTGCCGTCCGTCTTGATCGCGAAGACGGGCGCGTTCTTCGGCGCGCAGGCGAGCGCGATGTCCTCGCTCGCGACTGGCGAAGGGACAAGCCGCCAGTGCGTGATGCGATCGGGGTTCCAGGTCCCCCACCGCCAGAGCTCGCTGCCATCGGCGGGATCGTGCGCCGTCAGGTCGTCGCCGCCCGCGATGAGGATCGCCTCGCCCCCCTTCCCCGTGAAGGGAATCGGCGAGGAGAAAGCCTCGAGCGACTCCGAGCGCGCCTGGCTCGGCCGCACATGCCGCCAGAGCGATTTCCCCGTATTCGGATCCATCGCCAGGAGATAGGACTCGTTCTTCCGATCGCGGAAGCCGCGGCCGTCGACCGCGCGGTCGCGCTGGAGGACCTGCAGATAGAGCTTGTCCTTCCAGAGGAGCGGGCTCGACGCGAAGGTCCACAGGAAGGCGAACTCGCCGTAGTCCTGGACGATGTCGCGCTCCCAGACCTGCTTTCCTTCGAGGTCGTACGCGACCATGTCGCCGGTGCCGTAGAAGAAGACGACGATCTTGCCGTCGGTCACCGGAGAGGGCGATGCGAAGTTGCTGCGATCGTCTCGCTCGACTTGATTGTCGATCGTGTGCTCCCAGAGCTTCTTCCCGGTCTTGCGATCGAACGCCATCGCGACGAGCGTCTTGTCCTCGGCGTTCACGCTCGAGACGAAGACGTGATCGCCCACGACGATCGGCGTCGCGGCGCTCGGGCCGGGCAGGGGCGCCTCCCAGGCGACGTTCTCGGTGAGGCTGAAGTTGTCCGGAAGGCCTTTCTCGTCCGTCGAACCGTTGTAGAAAGGTCCGCGAAAGTGCGGCCAATCCGACGCGACGGCTTCGGTGCTCGCCGACCAGCTCAGAGCGAGGGCGAGACAGGAAGAGGCAACGATGGTTAGGATCTTCATGGCATTCCTCTCTTGCGATCTCACGAACGAGCCCCTTCTCAGCCTGCGTTTTCGCTCGCCCGCCTGAATCGAACCAAGGGGCTTCTACAGGGCGCTCGGGGGTGACATTCTGCGCCATTCGGAAGCGGGATTCCACGTTCCCTGGCCTCGATGAGGTCTCCGCGCGCGCACCGGGAGACGTTCAGGGGGAGGCTTCCTCGAGGCCGAGCTCCACCGATCGAGGTCCCAGTGCTGCGCCCGATGTTCGCTCCGCGGGCTCGCGTTACCGGATGCGGCAGCGCACCGAGAATGCGCGCGGAAGGCGTTTCCGCTGGCGGACGAGCGGTTACAATGCCCCGCTCGCTTGCGGCTGGCTCGACACGCGCCAGCGGCACGGATCCCGACAAGGCTCGATGAAGAGAATCTCTGTCACCGACTCGGCACGAGTCGACCGCGTGGCGCGCGGGACGTTCTCCATCGGCCGCCTGGGACGATGTCTCGCGATTCCGCTCCTCGTCTCGTGCGGCGGCTGCTTCGTCCACAAGCCCGCGCTCGATCGCCGTCCGATCTCCGAGACGCTTCCTGAGTTCCAGGAGGCGGAGGCCGAAGCCCTCTCTCCTTCGCCCGCGTACTGGTGGGAGGCGTTCGGCGATCCCGAGCTCGATGATCTGGTCCGGCGCGCGCTCGACTCGAACCTCGACCTCCAGTCGCTCGCCGCGCGCATCGCCGAGGCAGCGGCCGTCGCTCGACGCACGGGCGCTCCGCTCTTCCCCACGCTCGATGTCGCGGGCGAGTACGCCGCCGACTGGATCGAGAGCGAGCCACGCCAGGAGACATCGTCGCTCGGCCTCCTCCTCGGCTGGGAGCTCGACCTTTGGGGAAGGATCCGCTCCGCTCGCCGCGCCGCCATTCTCGATACGGAAGCGGCGGCGGAGGACTGGCTCGATGCGCGCGTCCTCCTCTCCGCGAGTGTCGCGGAGACCTATTTCGAGATCCGCGAGGAGCGGCTCCAGCGCGCGCTTCTCGAGGAGCAGATCGCGGCGAACGAGACGCTCCTCGACCTGACCCGGCTCCGATTCGGGCAAGGACAGGCCTCGGTCGTCGACGTCCTTCAGCAGCGAGAGCAGCTCGCCGCGACGCGCGCGCTCGTCCCCGACGTCGAGGCTCGGGCCGAAGCGCTCGAGTACGCGCTCGATGTCCTCCTGGGCGAAGCGCCCGGAAGCCGGGAGCGGATCGCCGCGCGGCCGCTCGATGCGCCTCCTTCATTGCCCGAGGTCGGTTTCCCGTCTACGCTGCTTGAGTCGAGACCGGACTTGCGGGCCGCAAAGCGCCGGATCGAGGCGCTCGATTGGCGCGTCGGGGAGGCCATCGCCGATCGGCTGCCGCGTTTCGTCATCGGCGCTTCCTTCGAAGGCGCGGGCACCCCCGGGCTCGACACGCTTGTCGGATCCGCGCTCGCGAACGCCGTCCTCCCCTTGTTCGATGCCGGCGCTCGCGTCGCCGAGGTCGATGTCCGCCGAGCGCGGCTCGAGGCCGCGATCGCCGCGTTCTCGCAGGATTACCTCGAGGCGGTCCGGGACGTGGAGACCGCGCTCGTCAGGGTTCGGAAACAATCCGAGCGGGTCGTGCGTTTGGAGGAGGAGCTTGCGATCGCCCGCGAGCTACTTTCCGAGACGCGCAACCGCTACAGTCAAGGCCTCACGGACTATCTGCCGGTTCTCGATGCCGTGGTCACCGTGCAAGAGCTCGAACGGAGCGTGATCACGAGCCGCCGGCTCCATCTGGGGCTTCGCGTCGCCCTTCACCGGGCGCTCGGCGGCCCCATGCGCGCAAACCTGCCATGAACCCATCCTTCGACAGCGCCTCGAATCGAGACATGAGGAATCGGCGTGCGGCCGTCGGGCTCATCTGGCCCCTGGTCGTGCTCGCTGCCGGCGCCGCCGTGAGCGCCGTCCTGATCACGACCGCCCCCGAGGCCAAGCCGACGCCCGAGAAGACCGAAGCGAAGATCGTCCAAACGAGAGTGGTCAGCCCGCGGAGCGAGCCGATCGCCGTCCACGCCTACGGCACGGTGATCCCGGCGCGCCAGGTGACGATCCGCCCGGAGGTGCGGGGACTCGTCATCGCGCAGCATCCGGAGCTCGCTTTGGGAGGATTCCTCCGCGCGGGCGAAGAGGTCCTGAAGATCAATCCCGCTGACTACGAGCAGGCGCTCGTCGAGCGGCAGACCGCCCTCGCCGAGGCCGAGTACGAGCTCGACGTCGAACGTGGTCGCCAGGTCGTCGCATCGCGCGAATGGAAGCTTCTCGGCGATGATCTCCCCGAAGGCGATGCGAACCGTTCGCTCGTTCTTCGCGAGCCTCACCTCAAGCGGGCGGAGGCTCTCATCCGCCGCGCCGAGAGCCAGATCGCCATCGCGCAGCTCAATCTCGAGCGCACGTCGATCGTCGCGCCCTTCAATGCGATGGTGCTCGACGAGTCCGTCGAGACGGGCCAGCTGGTCGAGCCCGGGACGGTGGTCGCGACCCTCGTCGGCACGGATGAGTTCTGGGTGCAGGCGTCCGTTCCCACGGACCAGCTCCACCACATCAGGCTTCCGCGCGACGGCGAGCCAGGCGCGCAAGCGAGCGTCTTCCTCGAGCTCGGCGAAGGACGGCAAGTCGAGCATCGCGGGCGCGTTCTCCGGCTCTTGAGCGACCTCGAGCCCTCAGGGCGCATGGCGCGAGTCCTCGTCAGCATCCCCGACCCGCTCGGGCTCGAGACGACGGAGCGCTCGACGCCACTCCTCCTCGGAAGCTACGTGCGCGTCGAGATCGACGCGGGCTCCCTCGACGGCGTGCTCGCGATCGACCGCGCCGCGCTCCGCAAGGGCGGGCAGATCTGGGTGAGCTCGAACGGCGAGCTCCAGATTCGCGATGTGTCCGTCCTCTGGCAGCGTCCCGATTCGGTTCTGATCTCCGACTGCCTTCGGCCTGGTGAGGAGCTCATCGTGAGCGGGCTGCCGTCCGCGCTGCCCGGCCTCAAGGTCGATCCTCGCCCCGTCGCGCCGGTCGGGATCGAAACCGCGCAAGCCTCTCTGCCTCGAACGGCTCGATGAGCGAACGACAAGGCGCGGCCTCGAGCCCCTCGCCCGAACACCGCGGGCCTCTCGCCTGGTTCGCCAGGAACTCCGTCGCCGCGAACCTCCTCATGATCGCCATCGTCACGACCGGCGTCGTGATCGCGACGAAGGTGCGCCAGGAGGTCTACCCCTCGTTCGCGCTCGACATCGTCAAGGTCTCGATCGAGTACCGCGGCGCGAGCCCCGAAGAGGTCGAGCGCTCGATCCTCGTCCCGATCGAGTCCGAGCTTCGCGGCATGGAGATCCTCCGCCAGCTCCGGGCCGTCGCCCAGGAAGGGCGCGCGCAGGTCACGGCCGAGCTCATTCCGGGGACCGATCGCAACCGCGGCCTCCAGGAGGTCACCGCGGCGATCCAGCGAATCAGCATCTTCCCCAATGAGGCCGAGCCGCCCGATATCTCCCTCGAGACGGGCCGCCGCCGCGAGGTGATCCGACTGGCGGTGTACGGCGACCTCGATGAGCGCTCGCTCGTCGACTTCGCGCGCCAGATCGAGGATGGCCTCCTCGCCGAGCCCGGCATTTCGCTCGTCCAGTTCTCGGGACTCCGGCGCCCGGAGATCCACATCGAGATTCCTCAAGCGAACCTGCGGGCGTACGGACTGACGCTGGGCGAAGCGGCCGATGCGGTGGAAGCGTCGGCGCTCGACGTCCCCGCGGGAACGATTCGAACGGCCGGAGGCGACATCGTCCTGCGGACCTCCGAGCGCAGGGAGTACGCGCAGGAGTTCTTTCGCATCCCGATCATCAGCAACGAGGACGGCACGAAGGTCTACCTCCAGGACATCGCGGAGATCCGCGACGACTTCGAAGAGCTCGAGCGCGAGGCCTACTTCAACGGCGGGCGCGCGGTGCGCCTGTCCGTCTTCAGCACCGAGACGCAAACGCCGCTCGATGTCGCGCGCGCCGTTCGGAGGTTCATCGAGCGCGAGCGGGAACGCCTTCCCGACTCCGTCGGCGTCGACATCACCTGGGACCGCTCGCGAGAGTACGAGGAGCGCCTCGAGCTCCTTCTCGAGAACGGCGTCGCGGGACTGCTCCTCGTCCTCCTCGCGCTCGGATTCGTTCTCGAGCTGCGCGTGGCGTTCTGGGTCGCCGTCGGCATTCCCGTGTCGATCATCGGCGCGATCTCCCTCCTCCCGCTGATGGACGCGAGCATCAACATGATCTCGCTCTTCGGCTTCATCGTGACGCTCGGGATCGTCGTCGATGACGCGATCGTCGTCGGCGAGGAGATCTTCCACCGCACGGCGCAAGGGACGCCGCGCCTCCAGGCGGCCGTCGAGGGCGTCAAGCAGATGTCGACGCCGGTTCTCTTCGCCGTCTCGACGAACATCATCGCGTTCCTACCGCTCCTCTTCGTTCCGGGCGAGACCGGCCTTTTCTTCCGCGCGCTTCCGGCGGTCGTCATCGCGGTCTTCTCCGTCTCGCTGATCGAGTGTCTCTTCGTCCTCCCGGCCCACCTGGCGCATGCGTCCTCGCGCGACCGGACATCGTGGTGGACGCGGCTCATCGACCGGCAAAACGCGTTCCGAGAGCGATTCGAGCGAGCGATCGATCGGCTCTATAGCCCGGTCATCGAGTTCGTCCTCCGCAACCGCTACCTGACCGTGTCGGTCTTCGTCGCCTTCTTCGGCTCCGTCGTCGCGTACGTCTACGCCGGCCACATCGACTTCGCGTTTCGGCCGACGATCCAGACCGATTTCGTGCAGGCCGAGATCGAGCTACCGACGGGAACGCCGGTCGCGCGCGTTCGCGAGGTCGCGTTCCAGATCGAGGAAGCCGCGAAGCGGACGCTCGAGCAGATCGGCGCCGGAAGAAAGGTCCACGTCGGTCTCTTCACGACGGTCGCGGAGGATGCCTCGAACGAGGCCGAGGTGAGCGTCATCCTCGTCCCGCAGAGCGAGCGCGAGTTCTCGAGCGAGATGTTCGCGAACGCCTGGCGAGAGCACGTCGGCGAGATCCCCGATCTCGAGTCGCTCTTCTTCGACTACCTCATCGGCCCGGGCGGCTCGGCCGAGATCAACGTCCAGCTTGCTCACCCGGACGTCGAGACGCTGAGGCACGCTGCGACGGACCTCGCCGATGCGCTCGCCCTCTACCCGGGCGTCGAGGATATCCGCAAGGGCTTCGGTCGGGCCATGCCCCAGCTCGACTTCGAGATCACCCCGGAAGGGCGGAGCCTTGGCATCACGGCGCGCGATCTTGGCGCGCAGATCCGTCACTCGTTCTACGGAGCCGAGGCGCTTCGCCAGCCGCGAGGGCGCGACGAGCTCAGGGTGATGGTAAAGCTTCCGGAGACCGATCGTCGCTCGATGTACGCGCTCGAGAACCTCCTCATCCGCGCGCCCAATGGCGGAGAGATCCCTCTGTACCAGGCGGCGGTGATCAAGGAGACGGAGGCGCCCATCAGGATCGATCGCGTCGACGGCGGACGCGTGGTCAACGTCACCGCGAACGTCATCCCGGGCGTCACGAACGCGAACCGCGTTCTCGGAAAGCTCGCGCGCACGGAGCTACCGGAGATCCTCGCGAAGTACCCTCGCCTCCGCTACTCCTACGAAGGAGAGCAGCGCGAGCAGCGCGAGGCGCTCGAGACTTTGTCGTGGGGAATGGTCGCTGCCCTGTTCCTCGTCTACGCGCTCGCGGCGGCGCTGGTGCGAAGCTACCTGCAGGCGCTGATCATCTTCCTGACGATCCCCTGGAGCCTCGCCGCAGCGATCGTCGGCCACGTCCTTCTCGGCTTCGGCCTCAGCATCTTCAGCATCTTCGGCATGATCGCCCTCTGCGGCATGGTGGTGAACGGCGCGCTCGTGCTTTCGATCACGCGCCAGGAGAGGCTCGAGGCGGGCGACTCGCCGAGGGAGGCGATCTTCTACGCATCGACCCGTCGTTTCCGCCCCATCGCCCTCACCGCCGTCACGACCTTCCTCGGGCTCGCGCCGATGATCTTCGAGACGTCGATGCAGGCCCTCTTCCTCGTGCCGATGGCGATCTCGCTCGGCGTCGGTACGCTCGCGTCCTCGGTCGTCGTCCTCATCTTCATCCCCGCGCTCGTCGCCATCCTCGACGACGTGCGCGAGCGCGCGCAGCCACGCCCGAGATCCGTCCTCGCAGAAACCAAAGCCTAGCTCCGGTAGCGGAACTCGATCGAAGCGAAGAGCGCGTGGAAGAGCCGAGCCCAACGCTCGAGGCGATCCGCGTCGGATGCATCGTCGCCGCCCCCGCCTCGCGCGAGCGATGCCAGCGCGGCGTCCATCTCACCGTCGCGAGGAGCGCGGCCGAGAGCGAGCTTCAGAGCGAAAGCGACGCGCGCCTCATCGTTCGGGAGATCGAATCGCGATAGACGCAGGGCCGCCTGGCGAGCGCGGTCGACGACGAACTCGCTATTGAGGAGGTAGAGCGCCTGGGTCGGCAGGGTGCTCCTCGTGCGGCGTCCGGTGACGAGATTCGGATTGGCGAAATCGAAAGCGTCGAAGATCGGCGGCCGGGCGTTGCGGAGGGCGGGGAGGTAGACGCTTCGCCTGAAGGGCGGGCCGTTCCCATCGAAGACGTAATCGAACTCGGACGGATACTGCCGATCCATGGTCGGGCCTCCCATCGCGAGATCGAGCTCTCCCGAGACGGCGAGCATCGCGTCGCGGAGCGCTTCGGCTTCGAGGCGAAGGCGAGGAAGCCGCCAGAGGAGCCGCGCCTCCGGGTCCGTCGAAGCGTTCGCGACATCATCGGCGCTCGAGCGTCGAAACGTGCGCGAGAGGACGAGCGTGCGCACGAGCCGTTTCGTCGAGCCGCCGTTCTCGATGAAGTCGGCCGCAAGCCAGTCGAGGAGCTCCCGATGCGTCGGAGAGTCGCCGCGCGCGCCGAAGTCATCGGGCGTGCGGACGATCCCCTCGCCGAAGATCCAGAGCCACACTCGATTGACGAAGACGCGCGCCGCGAGCGGATTCGCGGGCGATGAAAGCCAACGTGCAAGCTCGCGCCGGCCGCTCTCGTGCGCGCCGACGTCGGGCACGCCCGCGACCGGGAGCGCCGAAAGGAAGCCGCGCGGAACGACGTCGCCATGGTGGCGCACGAGTCCGCGGATGTGGATCGGCGCGTCCTCGATCGTCTCCTCCTCCGCGACCGACACCGCCTGCGGGAGCGCGATCCGCGAGGCCTCGATGCGGCGCAGATCGGTCTCGAGCGAAGCGAGCCGCGACTCGAGATTCGCGACCTCGACGCGCCGCTCGGCGATCTCCTGCTCGCGCGCCATCGCTTCGACCGAGTCGGGGGCGCCGCTCTCCTGCGCCCCTCTCTCGAGCGGAACGAACGCCACCGCATCGGCGATGACGTGCCCGGATGTCCCGTCGTTCGACAGGGTGACGGACGCGAGCGTTCCGGCCGGAAGGCGAAAGCGCCCGATCGCGACGAAGCTCCCGCCGAGCGGCGGCCGCGTCTGATCGACCGCGACGACGCTCTCTTCGAGGTCGCCCGCGCCCTCGTCGCCATGACGGACGATGACCGGAACGCGCGGAGCGCGATTCGTCCCGGGCGTGTAGGAGACGCGCACCTCGTACATTCCGCCGGCGGAGAGCTCGGGCACGTATCGAGCCCGTTTCGCGCCTTTGCCGGCGTCGCCGTCGTGAAGGTAGCGCTCGCCGAGATAGCCCTTCGTGTAGGTCGACGGCGTCCATTCGCCCGTGAGCTCGGCTTTCGTGTCGTCGACGACGATCGTGCCGGCGGGAAGCTCGCCCGTACCCAAGAGCGTCGCGAGCGTCGTTCGTGCCTTGTCGAGCTCGGCGCGCGCGCGGTCGGCGTCTCGCTTCGCCGCGACGAGCTCGGCCTCGATGCGATCGTGTCGCTCCCGCAGCTCAGGCGGCACGGGAAGCTCACGCCGAACGAATCCCGAGACGTTTCCCGGAGTGAGCGACTTCGTCGAGCGGAGGATCCCCGCGAGCGCGTAGTAGTCTCTCGTCGGGATGGGATCGAACTTATGGTCGTGGCATCGAGCGCAGCCGATCGAAAGCCCGAGGAACGCGCGTCCGAGCGTGTCGAGCTGCTCGTCGACGACATCCATGCGGAGGAGCTCCTTGTCCTGGACGTCGAGGTTCTTCGGGCCGAGCGCGAGAAAGCCGGTGGCGACGATCGCATCGCGCGCATCGTCGATCGAGTCGTACTCGAGAAGATCGCCCGCGATCTGATCGGCGACGAAGCGGGCGAAGGGCAGATCCTCGTTGAAGGCGCGGATCGCCCAATCGCGATAGCGCCACGCGTCCTCGAAGAGGATGCTCCGGCCGCCACCCGCGGACTCGCCGAAACGTGCGACGTCGAGCCAATGCCGCCCGAAGCGCTCGCCGAAACGCGGCGATGCGAGGAGCCGGTCGACGAGGCGCGCGTAGGCTTCGTCCGAGGGATCGCTCATGAACGCATCGATCTCCTCGGGCGGCGGAGGAAGGCCAACGAGCGTGAGCCACAACCTGCGCACGAGTTGCTGCGGCGCAGCGTCACCGACGGGCCGCATACCCGTCTCCTCGAGCTTCGCGAGGATGAAGCGGTCGATCGGGCTTTCAAGAACGTCCGAGCTCCGCACCGCCGGTGGAGGCGCCTTCGTCGGACGCGACGTCAACCAACGCCAGCGCGGGCTCGAGAGCGCATCGGCAGCTTTGGCGCCATCGCCATCGCCGCCGCCATCCGATCGGCGCGAGATCGGCTTCGAGACGCTCTCGTTCGGCGCGTCGCGCGGATCCTGCGCGCCGGCGCGGATCCACTCCTCGAACGCGCGAATCGCGGGCGCGGGAAGACGGACGCTCGGCGGCATGCGAAGCTCGGCGTCCTCATGCCGGAGCACGCGCAGAAGGAGGCTCGCCTCGGGGTCGCCGGGAACGATCACCGCGCCCCGTTCGCCGCCGCGTCGAATTCCTTCGCGCGTATCGAGGCGAAGCCCGCCTCGCACCTTCTCGGCACGGCTCGAATGGCACTCGTAGCAGTGCTCGACGAGCACCGGGCGAATCGACTTCTCGAAGAGGTCGAAGCCGCGCTCGTCGGCCTGCGCGGAGGTCCCGAGAAGGCCGACGACGAGGACAGACAGGACTCTCGCGTTCATGTCGGGTTGGCTACTCGACCGTGTCACCTGAGCCGGGAGCCGGCGGGTCGATCGAGAGGTCGCGGGCGTTCACATTCACGCTGCACGCGGGTAGGGCCCTCCCTGAACGAAGCCGCCGAAGTCGATCACAGATCCTCTTCGCCTACGATAGCCACGAGAGCCGAGAAACGAACGCGCTTCTCGAGAATGCGCCGGGCTTCCCGGGAGAGAGCACGGTCCGTCAGCGAGCATCGCGGGTGGCTTCGAACGGCCCCCGGACGCCCCAGGAGCGTGGGAGAGCGAGCCGTTCGCCCGAGCGCTGGATTTCCGGATGCGCCCGGTCGCCTGCCGGACGACGAGCGAGATCGACGTGCGGATCTCTGGCTGGTATTCCTGATCGGGACTTGGCCGGGCGCCTACGGATCCCGCTCGCCCCGCCGGCGCCGCTTCTTCCGTCGATCCCTGGATCCGCTGTCGCGTGACGCACGGCGACGCAGAGCTCGACGCCCGAGGTGATGGCATGGCTCGAACGAACCCGAAACGTTTGCGATCGGCTCTCCTGCGCCTCGGGCCGCGCTGGACGTGCTTGGCGATGCTCGTCTCGTCGGCTTGTCTCGCGACGCTATCGCAGGCGCGCGGTGAAGAGGCGCCGCCGGATCGCAAGCTGCCCGAGGCTCTCGCCATGCTCGTCACGATCCTCACCAAAGGAGCCGACATGAGCCCGGGCGACGGCTGGTTCCATCCCAGCGAGTCTCGCTTCGGCTACTCGTGGCTCGCGGCCCGGCTCGACGCGGATCACGACGGAACGATCTCGACGGCCGAGTGGGGCGAGAACGACGAAGCCTTTTTCGCCCGCCTCGATCGCGATGCGTCCGGCGCCATCACCGCGGACGACTTCGACTGGACGGAGAAGGCGGAGCACCTCATGCGCCGGCGCGCGACGCGTCGCCTCAACGCGATGCTCGACACCGGCTCGAACGGTCGGATCAGCACCGAGGAATGGGCCGCGCTCTATGCGAAGTTGGCGGGCGAGAAAGGATTTCTCACGGGCGACGACATCGGCAACTGGATCGCGCCGCCGCCCACCACGCCAAGCGCGCCTCCGCCTGGCTCCATGCCGTCGAAGTGGACACTCGTTCGAGCGTTCCTTCGCGGCGAGATCGGATCGTTCCACGAAGGTCCCGCTCTCGACGCCGAGGCTCCCGACTTCTCCCTCGCCACGCACGATCGCGCGCGAACGATCTCCCTCCGTGAGCTCAAGGGCAAGAAGCCCGTCGTGCTCATCTTCGGGAGCTTCACGTGAGGGCCCTTCAGGTCCCAGTTCGGGACCATCGTCGATCTCTACGAGAGATATCGCGACCGCGCGGAGTTCCTCGTCATCTACGTCCGTGAAGCGCACCCGGTGGACGGCTGGCGGATGGCCTCGAACGATCGAGCCGACATCGCCGTTCCTCAACCGACGACGCTGACCGAGCGCGAATCGGTCGCCGCCAGGTGCTCTGCCA
>Ga0079224_100012887_pt1 | contig 11609 bp, 25 predicted proteins | sample Stecom2015_FD_80414 | JGI IMG/M metagenome (GOLD analysis project Ga0079224, IMG submission 80414) | Agricultural soil microbial communities from Utah to study Nitrogen management - Steer compost 2015 | ecosystem: Environmental > Terrestrial > Soil > Agricultural land | place: USA: Utah...
CGTTGGTGGGGCGGCGGTGTTAGAGCCGTCGTTTGAGACCGGCCAGCACTGCTTCTAGCAGCTCCTTGTCGGGTGCTGCGTCGTAGGGGTGCGGTGCACCGGGCCAGCCGGGCCGGGTGTTGAGCCCGGTGAGCTCGGCGATCTCGTAGCCGGGCGTGGCTTCGCCGTTTCAGTGTACGTCGATTCTGTGACAGGCCGGGGGCCTCAGATCGGGATGCCGTTCTGGTCGGAGAGGACGTACCGCAGCACCGACCCGAGCGATCCGACATAGCGCAGGTGCATGTCCTGGTACTTCCCGCAGGCGCAGGAGGCGGGCGAGACGTTGACGCCGACCTCGTCGTCGTTGTCGCTGAAGGTGTCGGTGAACTGGGTGTAGCTGCGTTCGACCAGGTGCGCCTCGGGGGCGATGACCCACCGGCAGTCGCCGCTTCGGACGTGCTCGAAGGCGTCGATCTGGCGCCAGCCGTAGAGCGAGACGTCTTTTTCGCCGGGGTAGTGGTAGCTGTCGTGCTCGTCGAACTCGACCGGTTCGCCGTGTTCGATCATGAACGACCGCAGTCGCTCACGCAGTTCGTCTTCGAAGCTGGGCATCAATGCGTTCCTTTCACGCGCGGTGGATGATGCGGTTGGATATGGGGCTTCCCGTGGTTGTTGTTCAGGTACTCCGATCCGTATCGGACAGTGACGATGTCGAACGGCGTCGAACCATCCTTATAGGACCAGAACAGATCGAGGAACCGCTCCCGCCACTCCTCGCCCTCCTTGGAGGCGGGCCAGCCCTCCTTCGACCCGTCGGGGGCGAAGAACCACGTGGTGTAGTCGTTGACCGGCGAGGTGATCGGACCGACCAGGCATCGGCGCAGGTAGACGGGCATAGACTCGCGGAACGCCGCCATATTGACCCCCGTCTCGTAGCCGACGGTAACGATGATGGCGTCGTGGTAGATCGTGTCCATCGCTACGCTTCCCCCTCGATCAGGGACTGGCGGCGCAGCCGCCACGCCTCCCCCTCCGCTTCATGCCTGGCGGCGGCCGAGGACAGTTCACTGATCGTGGCCTTGGGTGCGAACCCGAGAAACCAGGGGCAGCCATCGGTCTGGCAGATCAGGTAGATCCACGGCACCGCCTCGACGGCCTCCTCGGAGGCCATGGTGTACACGTCGGCGGCAACGACGACGTCATGCAGATCGGTCACGAGCGCTTCCTTTCCGGTCAATATCGCGGCCGCGTGGTGCGGCCGATCGGTTTCAGGCGGACAGCGGCCTGGCCGATGCAGTCATCGCAGTACGGTTGCGCCGCGCGCCCGGAGTGGGGCACGCCCATCCATGCAGCCTCGTCGTCGCAGTCTTCATCCTCAACATAGGCATCGTCGTAGGGGTGGACGCGACGCGTGCCCGTGCAGGTGGCCCTGGCGAACTCGCACCTGGTGCACTCGCTGGTGTCGAGACTGAATTCGTGCTCGACGTAAGTGAATCCATCGATGTCTCGGCACGGGTGTTGTTCCTCCTCTGCGACGCGCTCGACGGCGCGCTGGTCGCCCAACATGGCCTTGGCGATGCCCAGCAGGCCGGTGAACGCGGCGGCCGCCGATTCGTTGGCGACCCGCGCCGCGCTGAGCTTCGGGCCGCTGTCGTCGAGCCGGTAGACCTCGGCCCACCACACCACGACGTCGTCATCGTGGGCAGTGTGCCGCTGCTTCGCCTCGTCGAGGTCGCACCCGGCCTGATCGATGAGCGTCTCGATCTCGAACTGGGTCCGGTCGAGGAACTTCGCGGTGTCCATCAGCGCCTGGACCAGTGCGGTGGCCGCCTGTGTCCCGGCCTGAGCCAACTGGTCGGACAGGCCGACCAGGTCGGTGCCGGTCCACTCGCGTGCCATGCTGACGCTGCGGCTGGTCTCGAATACTTGACCGGTGACGGTGACGCCTTGGACGGTGCCGTCGTTGCGGCATTGAAACCCGATGTAGCCAGCGTCGCGGCCGTCATCGTAGCCCGGCTGCCAGTTGCGCTCACCGCATTCTCGGCATTCGCCGGGGTCAAGTTCGCCTCGGCGGTATCGTTCCCTCAATTTCCAGTTCGCTAGTCTGGCCATACCTCATCCTGTTCGCGTCGTTCGCGTCGTTTCCGCGCGCGTTTACGGTGCCGATGTGTGCACCGGTTGCCGCAGTCAGAGCAGGCGCACACCCCCGACCACGCCAAGGACCCGAGCATGCGCGCCACGACTAGACCCCGACCGACTTGCCCTGCAGGCGCTTCTCGATCAGGACGCTCCGGCTTACCCGCATCATCGCCCGCAGCGCCGTAGGAATGGCCTGCATGTCCTTGTGCTCGCGGTAGTGGTCGCCCTTGAACGACCAGGTCTCGAAACGTGGACTGGCCTCACCGCGAGTCCACACGACCTGGCAGAACTGTTCGTCGTAGGTGACGGCCTGCCACATCAGCACCTCGACCGATGCGGGGTCATCGGCCAGGCTCCCCTTGGGGATCTCGGTCTCGCCGGGCTCCTGGAGCTTGGCCCAGCCTTCGTTGCGCAGGATGATCCCGACCGGCTCGGTGCCCTCGGTGATGTCGGGGAACCACTGCCGGTCGGTCTCCTCGAACTCGACCCGCAGCGCCACCCAGGCCATATCGAGCCCCGGCGCCATGCGCGGGTGCCGTTCCATCATGTCCGGGAACGCCGCCAGGATGTTCCGCAGCTTCACACCCGGCTCGAACGCATCCAGCATGACGCCCGTCCACGGCCGGGCCGGAGCGATACCGTAGACCCCCTCAGGGGTGCGGCCGAGCGCGAACAGCAGCGGCGCTTCGTCCCAGTTGGTGTCGTCGGCGGCATGCCGAGCGAGCATGTCCATGATCGCGGTCGCATCGTTGGCGTGTATTTCCATCAGAGTCCTTTCATGGCAATCAGGGAGTAATCAGCCCAGAGCGGTGGGTGTGAGCACGACTCTATTATTGGCTCGTAGCCCGACAGAATGGAGTCACCATGGTCACCCCCCTGCGTTCCGGACCCGGACGCCACATGACGATATGGTGCGCCGTGATCGGCGCGCTCATCACGATCGGATGCAGCGTCGGCTCCGGTTCCGACGACCGTGCCGACACCGGCGACGGAGAGCAGCCCGGAGGCCAGCCCAGCGCAACCGCCCCGGACGACTGGTTCGAAGCGGCTACCTACACCGGCTCGGGCGACGACGTGGTCGAACTGCCCGACGGCATCGAGGCTGGTATCGTCACCGCCAGCCACGACGGTTCCAACGCCTTCAGCCTCAACATGATCGACGACAACAACGAGACCACATGGGACGCCATGGTCATTACCATCGGCTCCTACCACGGATCGCACGCATTCGGCCTGGAATCGCTCGGCAACGCCCCGACCAAGATCGAGATCACCGCCGACGGGAACTGGGAGATCACCATCGCGCACCTGTCGACCGCACCGGTGCTGGAGCTGCCGGTCACCGGCGAAGGCGACCAGGTCTTCCAGTACGAGACCGCCGCAACCGAATGGGCGCTGTCCTTCGACGGCGACAGCGCCTTCACCATCGACCTGTCCGGCGAGGCGTTCGGCGGCGTGTTCGAGATGGGCCCCTATGAGGGCACCATCGCCGTAAGCGCCGGAGAGGGCATTCTCGCCGTCACTGGCGAGGGGTCCTGGACCATCAGCGAAGCCTAACCCGAAGGCACCACGGGCCCGGCACCACGGCGGTGCCGGGCCCCACTGCTCCCCCACCGGTCAAGCATCAGCGACCGGGGAATTGTGACGGGGCTGGATACGGGGGCCGCGTTTTTCCAGCACCGTCCCGGCCGGGTGGGCGAGGGCGACATCGATCAGGTCCTCGACCAGGCGGCGCTCGCCGATCTCGGCGAGGGTCCATCCCGAGGCGCGGTACGCCTTGACCAGCAGGCCCCGGTACTCGTCCTCGTCCAGGTCGCGTTCAACGACCATGGCCGTGGTCGTGGCCCTGTGGGACACCGTTCCGGCAAACGACCGATCGCACCCGCACGAGCCGCCGACGTTGTCGCATTGGGTTGGGAGGGCGGCGATCTCGCCCTCGTCAACCCACGCGAAGTCGCCGGGTCGTTGCCCTTGGGTCTGGCCGGTCGCCACCAAGATTTTCATGACTGTCCTCCTATTCACCGATTCTGCGCAGGCGGGTGTCGCGGTCGAGCATCGTCTGGATCTGGTCGCGGTTGCGCTCGACCTGCCGCAACGACACCCATGCGTCCCAGAGCAGAAAGACCGCCAGGCACCCGAAGATGACCACGCCGGTCACCGATTCAGCGCTGAAAGCGAACTTGGTGGCGATGATGCACGCGAGGGCGTCAACAAGCGCGAACAGGTATTTCTTCTTGTTGTCGGCGCGCAGCGCACCGATCTGTTCCTCCATGGGATGGGTGCCTTCCGTTGTTGAGCTGGTGGCCGGGATCGAACCGGCGACTTCCGTCTTACGAGGACGGCGTTCTCCCAAACTGAACTACACCAGCGTGGCCCTGGCCCGCTCATGGCCAGGAACCGGCCTGGCCCGGCTCCCCCACCATTGGCGCAGGCCAGGCCGGTTGAGTCTATCATTCATCTTCGTCAGATTCGGCCCCGCAGCGTGAGCACTTGGCGCCGTCCTCGAAATCGTGCTCGGTGTAGCCGGTCCCGTCGTAGTCGTCACGGCATTCGTAGTCGTCGTCATACGGGTCGGTGGTCAGCCACTGGTCGAGGGCGCGCAAGGTCCGGAAGTCCATGAGTGTCACTCCTTATCGGTATTCTGTGATGGTGAAATCGGTATTCTGTGATGGTGAAACGGATTCTGGTAACCGGTGGTCGCGACTACCGCGACATCGGCATGGTCGAAAAGTTGCTGCTGGCGGCAGCCGAGCAGCTCCAACCCTGCAACGACAGCGACATCATAGTTACCCATGGTGACTGCAAGTATCAGTTGGCGAACGGCGAGATCGACCCGACCCGCTCAGCCGACCACCTCGCCGCCGGGGTTGCCGACCGCATGGGCTGGATCAACGACCCCCACCCGGTCACCACTGCCGACTACGACCGCTGGGGCGATGATGCCTACCTCCAGCGCAACACCGAGATGGTAGCCATGGACCCCGACATCTGCGTGGTTTTCCCCGGCGGCGGCGGCACCGCCGACTGCGCCCGCAAGGCCGAGGCCGCCGGAATCCCGATCATGACAGTGGCGTCGCTGGCATGAGCCGGACGCCGAAGTATCGCCGCCGTCCGACGTGGCGGCAGCAATTCGGCGTATGCGCCAGCACCGGCAAGGTCAGATATCCCGACGATATCGCTGCGCGACTCGCCGCCGCGACCTTCAAACGCAACGATCGGAACGCGATCCGCACCTACCGCTGCCAATGCTGCGGCGACGTTCACCTCACAAGCAAAAAGAAGAAGTATTAGCAAGGCCGACAGTAGGAGTGCCCCGACCAGGACTCGAACCTGGAACCCGCAACTTAAAAGGATGCTGCTCTGACCATTTGAGCTAGCGAGGCGAAGGGACCGGACCCCGCAGGGCCGGTTGTTCAATTTTGAACCATTACCGTCATCGTGCCTATCGATGGCCAGGCCAGTATCGCATCACCCGCTGACCGTTTTACCGGGAGCCGGGTACGGCTCACGCTCACCGCCATCATCCCGGTGGCACCACCGGCACCACTGCCGCAGCATGTTGTGCGGACGGGTAACTTTCGTCAGCAGCAGCAGCAATCCCAGCGGCATCGCGACCGCCAACGCGAGCGCGGAGGGCAACATCTGCGACAGTGTCCAGGTCAACCAGATGATGGCACCCATCGTGACCAGCATGCCACCGATCTGCCTCACCCGGAACGCACCGGTCGCACCGATCCCACACCGCTCAGCCAGCCACCCCAACGGCGCGCCTACCATAGTGAACAGCCATATCGGTCCTTCGTAATACCAGTGGTAGATCCGCAGGCGACGCTCCAAGCGCGCTGCAGTGTCAGGGCCCTCGTCAACAGGGAACCGCGACTGGCACTTCGGGCACTGCTGCTCCGCATGCCCCGCATAACCCAGGATCGACACGTCCCACGCGATCATGACAGCCGCCCACACCGGACCGGCGAAGGCGGCCCACTGCTCCAGCACGACATTGCAGATGAGCGCGATCAACGCAACGACGCTGACCACCGGCAACACTACATTGAAGGCGTGCGCCGGATACCGCTTGGCCTTGTAGTCTTCCATTACGTACCTTTCTGGTAGGGGTCGGGCCAGACGATCTCGGCCTCGACGATCACCGGCTTGCCGTCGATGATGTAGGTCCGCCACAGGTCGCCGTTCTCCTCACCCTCGAAGGACAAGTAGCCCTCGAAGCGCCGGGCAGTGCCCTCGCCGTCGATAGGGAAGTCGGCGACGATCTCGGCCAGCGCCGCGACGACGTCCTCCCGCCAGGCCCAGGTGTCTTCCTCGGTGCTGGGCACGATCGAGACGACCTGCGGGGTGTAGACGTTCGGGCGCGTCTCGACCATCCGAGATTCCAAGGCGACGCCCTCGGCGTAAGCGATCGTACCGGACTGGCCCGCCTCCCGAACCTCGCTGCGCACGATGTACTCGTGCGTGCGCCAGTCGTTCGGGCGCGGCGACTGGTTCTCGATCCGCTCACGCATCTGCGCCCAATCGATCGCAGGGACGATCGCGATCTCCCCGCTGACGTAAGTGCTGTACCCCATGCTGCTCCTTTCGGTGTTGCTTCCGCAGTTCCCGCACCAGTTCCCGACTGGTCTGGATCGTCTGCTCCATCACGTCGATATGCGACAAGATCGCGCGAACCGCCTCGGGATCGTCCGGCAGCGGGTCGGTGCCGTCCTCGTGCCGGATCAGGTGCCGGATGTAGTTGCGCTCGTCGGCGCTCGTCCAGTCCCCTGAGGGGTTCGACCACTGGTCGCCGTAGTACTTGCGGGCGTCGGGCATCCGGTGGTTCCCGTGCTCGTCATGCCAGTGCGCAGGCTCGCGCCCGGTGATCTGCGACATCGAACTACTCCATTTCCATTCGCGAGATGTACTCGAACCGGGCCTTGACCTCCCTGGCGTCAGCCAGCGCGTGGTGCTCACCGGCCTCGATCGACGGCAGCGAGCGCCGGTCGACGCCGCACAGGAGCGCGAGGGTCTGGATGTCGTTGGTGTGCCACGGAACCTTGCCGGGCAGATCGATCATCTTGCCCCACAACTGCGCCAGCACGACGTGGTCGTAGGCGCAGGTGTCGGCCCACAGTTCGACGCGGCCGGTCAAGAACGCCTCGACCTCGACGCGGATCTTCTCCTTCGGCATTACCCGTGCGTCAGCGGTGTTCAAGTGGCCCACGCGCGGCAGCCCGGCGGCCACGCACCCGCAGTGAGGGCCGCAGTCGATGACTGGCAGCTGCGCCCACACGTTGTTCAGCAGCCACTGGTCGGTCACGATTCGGTCCCGAGGGGCATCGGCGTTGACCAGGTACAGTTCGCGCCCGGCGTCGTCGATGATCCCGATCGAGATCAACTCGATGGTCGAGCCGTCTTCGAGGAATTCGGTGCCGTAGAAGTACCGGTTGCGCTTACGACTTGGCATTTGCCCTCCACTCTCGCGCTAGTTTGACCTCGATTGGGTCGGGCCAGACGATCTCGGGGCTGACCTCGACGACGTCACCGTCGACGAGGTACAGGCACACCAGGTCGCTGGCCTCCTCGCCCATCTCGCACTGAAAGAACCCGTGGAAGACCCGCTGGGCGCCGTCGGGGGCCGTCCGGAAATCAGTGGCCACCTGCCCCAGGGCCTCAACCATCGCGTCGAGGTCGTCGAGTTCGTCGTTGCCCGGTTCGAGGCTGAGGAACCGACCGGCCGATCTCGGGTTCTCAGGGGCATCACCCCAGAACTTGATCTCCTCGCCGAAACTGTAGGCGTAGCTGCGACGCTCAAGATCATACTCGCCATCGCGGACCTCGTCCCCGTTGTTGACGGTCTCGGCCACCGAGTAGAACTCCTCGGTCGTGACCGGCGGCTCCAACATGAACTCGTCGTAGATGTATCTGACGTGGCGCACAGCACTCCTTTCAACTAGTTGTTCGTGAGCACGCGAAACAGCGCTGTATGCACCTGGCTAATTTCCTCGTTGCTCAACGGCTCCCAGTCCAGCTCTTCGAGGTCGTCCTTCGCCCACAGCGGCAACGGACCAACCTTGATCCACCGCTTACCGTCCTCGCGCTCGACCGGCACGAAGTACGGGTACGTGAAGTCATCGCTGATATCGTTGACGACCTGCATGACCAGCACGTACGGGAATGTCGCCACGGCGTTGTACATGTTGCCCGACAGCACCACGAAGACCATGCCGTTCAGGTGCGCCCGATAGAATCGTCCCTTCAGTGGCACGGCTACTCCCTACCGCTGTCGTCGGCCGGGTAGGCGTCGAGGATGGCCTGCTGCGCCTGCCAGAGTTGGGCACTTTCCTCTGCGCCGCCCGCAGCGGCCCACTGGGCGAACTTCTCGGTAGCGCGTTCGTCGAGTCTGCGCTGCACGATCTCGTCGATGAGCGCGTTGACGCTGACGCCGCGCTCCTCGGCGTACTGCTTAAGACTATTGGCTGTGGCCGGGTCAGCCCGGTACGGAATCTGCTTGACTTTCATGACGCCATCATATGACATCACAAGATGACGTCATCAGGCGATTCGGAGTGAGGTCTGCCTATTCGTTCACGGTGTCGTGGTCGAGCAGGGCGGGGGTGCCGACCTTGCCGATCTTGATCGCGGACAGGGAGGCGGCGATCTCCAGCAGGGCGGCGGTGGCGGGGATGCCGACCAACGGCTCCCAGCCGAGGTCCCAGAAGATGGCCTCCCCGCCGAGGACGGGGATGAAGGCGGTGGCGGCGGCTCGGGTGGCTCGTTCGGCGGTGTCGCGCCAGAAGCTGATGGTGAACATGTGGGCCTCCTTGACAGCAGGACTGTCCCAATTATCCCATATTCACCATATTTGTCCATATTCTTACCGAACGCGTTTGACTCGGAGGCGGACGAAGTCCTTGACCGCGAACACGTTCGTGATCCCGTCGCAGACCAGGGCGAAGTTGCGGCCCTTGCGGGCGTCGTTGAGGGTGCGTCGCAGGTGGCGGCGCTTCATCTTGCCGGTGTGGATGGTGGTCGTGTTCCGCATCTCGACGTTGATTTCGTAGGTCTTCACCTAATTAATCCTTAATGTCCGTTTTATGTAGTAACATGTAGATATGAGTGGTTGGCGGGCAGCGCGGAGCCTCGACGTCCTCAGGGACGAGATCGATCGAATCGCGCCGGGCCGGTCCACGAGATCCGACGGCACCATCGGCAACGCCGCACACCAGGCAAGTGATTCAGATCACAACCCCAATGGTGATGGGATCGTCTGCGCCCGCGACTTCACCCACGACCCGAAGCACGGCGCGGACATGCACCGCATCTCCAGGACCATCGTCGCGACCCTACCCCCCGCTTTGAAGTATGTGATCTGGGACCGCCAGATCTGGTCCCGTGCCCGCGCCTCGGAGGGCTGGCGGCGCTACACCGGCTCCAACGCCCACACCCGACACATGCACGTCTCGGTCGGACGCGGCCCCGACGGTGCCTCGACCGGCCCGGTCGACGACACCAGCCCATGGGGCCTCACCGGCGCCAGCGAAGAGGAGGGGACCGTGATCGGTCTGCGCAAAGGCGACTCCGGCGAACACGACGCCGGACTGCGCCAACGCATCAAAGCGCTCCAGTACCAGCTGCGGCGAGCCGGGTTCGATCCCGGCCCCGCCGACGGCATCTACGGGCCCAAGACCGCGAGGGCGGTGCTGGCCATGCGCAAGTCGCAAGGGTCGAACGCCACCGACGGCGACTACTTCACCGGCGCAGCGTTCGACCAGCTCGTCTCCGCCGTCATCGACGCCAAACTCGCCGCAAAGTGATGCTCATGTAGCATTGGGCTTGCGCGAGGGTTTCGACCTGGACGCTCCTTTCAGCACCCCAGCGGCCCCGTTGTGCAGACCGTGCTCTGCGCCGCTGGGGTGTTTACTCACTGCCCGGAACGAATCCGCTTGGCCTCATCTTCGATCGCGACCTGTCGCTTGGCTGCCGCACGGATCAGTCCGATGCGCAACGCGGTGCCGTGCACGCGCCGCCACGCCTCAGCGAAGTTCGCGCGCTGCGCGCCCTCCGCGCCCAGCCCGGACAGCACGATGTACAGCGCCATGATGAAGAACATCACCAGCGCGCCGATCGCGAAGACCAGCACCGACGGGTACAACACCGACAGCACCGCCACGGTGGCGGCGCCTGCTACCACATACCTCATGGTTCTCACCTCCTTTACATGCCGAAAGCCCCCGCGCTGGACAGCGCGGGGGCTTGGCTTTGTGGCTAGGAGGTGTAGGTGTCGCCGACCGCCAGGTCTTCCCAGACCTGCTCGTCGGCGCAGTCGGTGTGGGTGTGCCCGGTCTCGTCCTCGAACTCGACGTAGTAGCACTCGTATTCCCACTCTTGCCAGCACTCGTGCTTGTACTTGCCGTCGTAGCCGGTGCGGTAGCCGCATTCGGTCCACGACTCGTACGGCTCGTACTCCAGGTAGGTGACCGTCCCGGTCACCGGCTCGGAGGGCTCGCACGCGGCGAGGCCGAGCACGGCCACTCCAGCGGCCAGTACGGTCATGACCGGCCGTATCGTCAGTTGCATCAATCGTCTTCCATTCCGGCGGGAATGCCAGTCCAGGTGATTTCGGCGTGGGCCTCGACGACCTGGCCGTCGGCGACGTAGACGCGCCACCAGTCGCTCGGTTCGTCGCCGGAGACTTCGATGTAGCCGGTGAAGACCCGCGCCGTCCCGTCGGGCGCGGTACGGAAGTCGTCGATGACGGTCTGGAGGTCCCAGACCAGTCGCCCGGCCCCGTCGTAGTCGCGGTACGGCTCGATCAGGTGCAGGTCGGCGGTGTCGCCCAGCTCCGGGTGGGTGTCGGGCGCGAGCACCACGGTCCGCAGCGCCAGCCCGGAACGCCAGTCGGGCTCATGGTAGTCGACCTGGAGACCCAGGTCGTCGGTGTAGGTGCGGCCGATCTTGTCGGCGTACTCTTCCCGGCTGATCGGTGGCGTGAACGTGATCGCCCGGGACAGTAACTCATGGGGTCCTCACTGTCGGCGGGGCCGGGCTCCGGCGGCGTCACCGCCGGAGCCCGGTCGGCTAGTTGACGTAGTTGATGACGATGCTGGGCTTGCCGGGCTTCATCGGCACGGTCTCGCCCCAGCGGGCGTAGTCGGCACGGATCTGGTCCATGTCGGGGTACTCCTTGGTCTCGTCGACCTTGAAGGACAGGTCGACCGCACCGTAGCGGCCCGCGTTGTAGGCGCGGAGCGTGCGCTCGGCGCGGTCGAACACGCGGTTGAACGTCCGGCGCACCTCCTGCGCCTCGTCGCGGGTCAGCGCAGCGGTCTCGACGTTGTCGATCTTCCGCGAGTCCAGCTCGGCCAGGTACTCCTCCATCGTCATCTCGTTGGTCTCGGCCATGTCGCTCCTTTCTGATAGTGGGCATGACGAACCAGGGGCAGCCCCGTAGCGTGCCCCTGGGCGTTCAGGATTCGGTCAGGTCTGGCGCTCGACGTGCC
>Ga0079224_100012888_pt1 | contig 11609 bp, 10 predicted proteins | sample Stecom2015_FD_80414 | JGI IMG/M metagenome (GOLD analysis project Ga0079224, IMG submission 80414) | Agricultural soil microbial communities from Utah to study Nitrogen management - Steer compost 2015 | ecosystem: Environmental > Terrestrial > Soil > Agricultural land | place: USA: Utah...
AGTCAACCCAGCTTTTTTCGTGCGCACTTTATCTAATTTTTGTCTTAGAACATTGAATCGTGTTCCTTTTACAAACAATACCAAAATCAAGCTGATGTAGAGTAGCGTATAGCCAATATAGGTAATCCATGTTCCCCACCAATCATGGTTTACAGACAATACTGTAATATCTGGATCGCCCATGGCTGATTTTTCAGGATTAGAATAATTGAAAGATGCTTGGAAAAAACGATATCCTTTATGATCTAACACGTGATTCATGTATATTCTGTAATCGAATGTTTTATCTGGATCTATGATAGTAACTTGACTTTCGTAAGAAGAAAAACTACTTTCTGTTCCAGGGAATTTTTCAGCAATAAAATCATTGAGTCTTACTTGGAAAGGGGTAAAGTAGATTTTAGAACCGTACATAAAAGTAAATTCCAATTCGCCTAATTTAAAAGATTGAGGCATACCTACTTGACCTTTTTTGCCTTTGAGTACAACTACTTCTTTTTCTCCTTGACTACTCACTTCCAAAACCAGTTGATCCAAAGTAGTTTGGTCTTTAAAATCGCCGTTAGATTTCACAGTAAATTCGCCTTTTATAGGTTCGTCAACCACAAATTGTACCTCGCCTAAAGTGTACATAGATCGGTAGTGAAACGGTTGTTTTTCATTGGGGGTAACCGTACCATCTGCAGTCAGTTCACTACGATTGATTTGATTTTTCATAATCATATATTCACCTGCAAAGGGTGATTGTATGAAAATCTGTCCATTTTCTAAAGTGAAATTGATAGCTCCTTCTTGATATTTGTTGAAAGAGTAAAGGATATTGTGGATATTTGCTACCGTACCTTCTTTAATATAATGTTCGTGACGTTCTCCATGTGAAGATTCTACCAGTTTAAGATGCATTTCTCCTTGAGGATTTTCTTCAAAAACCTCTTGTGCACCCATAATAAAATCTACAAATTTAACTTCAAAAGGAATATTGTTGAAAGTGCCTTTATTTGTAAAATGATTGCTTTTGAATTTGCTTATCCAATTGTCTTGGTCTAACGCAGCAGAAAATAATTTCTCATATTCAAAAGTTTTTCTTTTCATTTCGCCGTTTACTTCACCGTCTACCATATAAGTAAGATAAGTGCGATCTGATATGATTTGATTCGTAACTTCTCCTTCTTCAATCGGCATGACACCTTCAAAGCTAATATATCGAGTAATAAAAGCTCCGACTAAGATGAAAATAAATGCCAAATGGAGTGCCAAAGTTGCCCATTTTTCTTTTTTATGTAATTGATAGCGTTTGATATTTCCAAAAAAATTGAACAAGAAAATCAGCATGATGGCTTCGAACCATTTAGTGTTATACACTAATAATTTAGCTGTATCTGTATTGTAATCGTTTTCTATAAATGTAGCAATTCCCATTGCTGCTGCAAAAACAATAAATAATACAGCCATCAATCTCGTAGAGGACAAAAATGAAATAATTTTGTTCATAAGAATAGGGTTGTAGTGTCTGTTAAAATTTTTCAAAATTACTTATTTAAAATGTCTTAACCTTTATTTTAACTTTAAATTAATGAATAAAATATTAATGCAAATTCGTTAGAAACTAATACATTTGTATCATTCAATTTTTCTACTAAACAAAAAACAATCTATTCACAATGCCAAAAATATCAACAAAAGGGCACAACATGCCGGAATCACCGATTAGAAAATTGGTTCCTTATGCAGAAAATGCTAAAAAAAATGGTACAAAAGTTTATCACTTAAATATCGGTCAACCAGATATTAAGACACCAGAAGTTGCTACACTTGCTGTAAAAAATGCGGATATTACCGTATTGGAATATTCTCATTCTGCAGGATTTGATTCGTACCGCGAAAAATTGGCAGCTTATTATCAAAATCAAGGTTTACCTATCAATAAAGAAGATATCATTATCACAACTGGAGGTTCGGAAGCGTTGATTTTTGCTATGGGATCTACTATGGATGAAGGTGATGAAATTATCATTCCCGAACCATTTTATGCCAATTATAATGGTTTTTCTACTCAAAATGGTGTGAAAGTAGTACCCGTAATGTCGGGTATCGAAAATGGTTTTGCTTTACCAGCTATAGCCGATTTCGAAAAATTAATCACTCCTAAAACCAAAGCTATTCTAATCTGTAACCCAGGAAATCCAACAGGTTATTTGTATAGCAAAGAAGAAATACAACAATTGGCAGCATTGGTAAAAAAACACGATCTATTCTTAATTGCTGACGAAGTGTATAGAGAATTTGTGTACGATGGTTTTCAACATTATTCTGTAATGAAAGAAGAAAGCATTGCAGAAAACGCTATAATGATTGATTCGGTTTCCAAACGTTTTAGTATGTGTGGTGCTCGAATCGGTTGTATTGTTTCAAAAAACAAAGAGTTGATGAATACCGCTATGAAATTTGCTCAAGCGCGTTTGTCTCCTCCTACGTATGCACAGATTGCTTCTGAAGCTGCTTTAGATACGCCACAATCCTATTTTGACGATGTGATTACCGAATACAAAGATCGCAGAGAGACCTTAGTCAATGCATTGAACGCTATCGATGGTGTACAAGTTTCTATGCCCAAAGGTGCTTTTTATTGCATTGCCAAATTGCCGGTAGCAAATGCAGAAGATTTTGCAAAATGGCTATTAGAATCTTTCCAATGGAATGGTGAAACTGTCATGGTGGCTCCAGCAGCAGGATTTTATTCAACTCCCGGTGTTGGATTGGATGAAGTTCGCTTGGCTTATGTGTTGAAAAAAGAAGATCTCATCAAGTCGGCAGAAATAATTAAAGAAGCTCTTAAAGTTTACAATCAATAATTACAGTTATATGAGCTGCTCCAAAAGGAGCAGTTTTTTTACATCTTTTTTTTGTGATTAAAATTTCAAGAGCTGACTTCAGTATTTTTTTTTAAAAAAAAGCGACTCCTAAAAGAGTCGCTTTACATCATGTATGCCAATGCTATTCCTAGGATGATCACTAAGAGTTTAGCAGAATTGAATTTATGACCTTCACTACTTTCAAAAATGATAGTCGAAGAGATATGAAACAAAATTCCGATTACAAATGCTGATATTTCTGCATAATAGTGCGATAAAATCGGAAAAACTTTCGCTATATATGTACCTAATGGTGTCATAAAAGCAAATGCCATCATAAAAAGTAAGATAAATTTTTTGTTCAAACCTGCTTGTAAAAAGAACAAGGTCAGTATGATGGCAATAGGAAAGTGATGTACTGCAATACCCAAAGCCAGCTGATCGTGTTGACTGATAGGCATACCTTCAAATAAAGCATGTAGACACAAACTTATAAAGAGCAACCACGGAAGATGGTTCATTTTTTCATGCAAATGCACATGTCCGTGTTCGGCTCCTTTCGAGAAATATTCCAAGACAATCTGAAAGACAATTCCCAACATGATAAACAAACCGATGGTTTTCATACTTCCGTGGTCATGTCCGGCATGTATATCGGTGAGGTTTTCCGAATGAGAAGCATCTGTAATGTCATGATTGTGATCATGTATTCCGTGTGCTTCGTGCACATGATTGTGTATAGGCGTATTCTCAATATGCGTATGACCTACGGTATGCTCATAGACTTCGGGCAATAAGTGGGTAACAGTCAGCGTGAGCAAAAAAGCTCCACTAAACGCTAAAAGTAGCTTGATATACTGTTTGTTTTTTGGCTGTGTGATAATTGCTACCAAATACCCAATGATGACAGAGATAAAAGGAAGAATATATGTATCCATTTTATTTAAAAATCATGATTAAACGATCGGATTCGTTTTTATAATACTTATGTAATTTGTAATCGCCATAGATTTCTAAAAGAAAAATACCTGCTTCCTCCATCATTTGTTCAAAATCTTCTAGAGTAAGCGCACGTACACGCTCGGTAAAATTGTAATTTTCTCCTTGATCTGTAAATTGAATATTTTTGAATATATATCCGTTTTCCGCCCATCTTTTGATATGAAAAGCAATACCATCAACTACTTTGGTTTCTTCTGCTACCAGATGAGGAATGACTTTGTGTACGTTCATAAAGTCCAAAACCGCAAAACCAGTCTCATTTAAGCTATTCTGTATAGCTTTTAAAGTTTTGAGATTGTCTTCTTCATTGGGAAAATAACCAAAACTTGTAAAGAGATTGAATATGGCGTCAAACTTTTCATCCATCGATTCACGCATGTCTTTCACTTCAAAATGCAAGTTTTCATTTTCATTTTTTTTAGCAAAAGCAATACTGTTTTCAGACAAATCCGTACCTAAGACATCATAACCCAGCGAGTTGAGGTATATAGAATGTCTTCCTCGTCCACAAGCTAAATCTAAAACACGCGCATTTTCGGGCAAATTGAGATATTGCGTAATATTGTCTATAAAAAGTTGAGCCTCTGCGTAATCGCGATCTTTGTATAAAATATGATAATAAGGAGTATCAAACCAGTTTTTGTACCAAGTATTAAGATTTTCTTGCATTACAATAATTTTTAGCGACAAAAATACACTATTTTTGTGGAAGTATTTATAATAATCGTTCCTGAAGGAAGGGAATTGCATATGGAAAATTTTCAAATGGTTGCCAAGACCTTCTTCGGCTTTGAAGATATATTGGCTGAAGAATTACTAAAATTAGGAGCCCAACGCGTAGAAAAAGGTACGCGAATGGTTAGCTTCTATGGAGATAAAGGATTTATGTACAAAGCCAATTTGGCATTGCGAACAGCTTTGAAAATTCTCAAACCGATCAAGCAGTTTAAGGTTTACAACGATCAGAGTCTTTACAAAGGCATACAAAGTATAGATTGGTCTGATTTCCTTAGACTTCATCAGACTTTTGTAGTAGATGCTACAGTGTTTTCCGAGCAATTCAATCACACGCAATTTGTAGCGTTGAAGACCAAAGATGCTATCGTAGATCAGTTTAAAGAACGCACAGGAGATCGTCCCAATATAGACAAAGATCATCCAGATTTGCGTATCAATGTACATATACAAAAAGATATTTGCACTGTATCATTAGACACTTCGGGTGCTTCATTGCATCATAGAGGGTACCGATCTGCTACTAATATTGCACCTATCAACGAAGTTTTAGCTGCAGGAATTTTGTTATTGAGTGGTTGGCAAGGGCAAAGTGATTTTTTAGACCCAATGTGTGGTTCTGGCACATTTTTGGTCGAAGCGGCTATGATAGCTTGTAATATACCGCCCAATATCAATAGAAAAGAATTTGCTTTCGAACGTTGGAACGATTGGGATAATGCTCTCTTTGAAAAAGTTGAGGACTCATTGCTCAACAAGATAAAAGATTTTCCTTTTACCATCAAAGGGTATGACAAAGCACCATCGGCTGTGCGAAAATCGCAAGATAACGTGCGCAATGCCAACTTAGATGATTATATACAAGTAGAAATGCTCAATTTTTTCGAAACCAAAAAAGAAACAGATAAGCATTTACACATTGTTTTCAATCCGCCTTATGGAGAGCGACTGGATATCGATTTGGAGCGATTTTATAGAGAGATAGGAGATACTTTGAAGCAAAATTACCCCGGTACCCATGCGTGGTTTATCACTGGTAATATCGAAGCACTAAAATATGTAGGTCTTAAACCTTCTAGAAAAATAAAATTGTATAACGGAAAATTAGAGTCGCGTTTGGTAAAATACGAAATGTATGCTGGAAGCAAACGCACCAAATTCCAAAATCATGAGCAGTATGAATAAATCCACAAAAGTTTTTTTGATACAATTTGCTTGTTTTGCCGCTATTTTTTTGATTGCAAGACTATCGATAGCTTATTTCGGAATTCTCTATGGAATATGGGTTCCTATTGTAAGTGGAATTATAGCTATCATCTTATCACCACAATTTAAAGTATTTACTATAGATGGAAAAGAAGAAGTATTTATGGCGTGGATATTTAGTAAAAAAGGTAAGAAAATAACTTGGTTATAATCTGATTTGCTTCCTTTGGGAAGCTTTTTTTTTGAAAAAATTGTAATTTGTAATCACCAAAAAACACTAAATGCTCAATTATTATAAAATTTTAGAAATACCGGATTTTTCAGATACAAAAATTATAAAACAAGCTTATAGAAATCTCTCCAAAAAATACCATCCTGATATCAATAGTGATGCCAACGCTTCCGATTATTTTATACTCATCAATGAAGCTTATAATTTTTTGATGGATGAAAATAAACGCCTGTTGCTTCATCAGTTTTTGAAAGAGCAAGATGTAGCAAATTCTCACTCGTTTCAGTCGTTTTATCAGCCGCCCAAACCCAGGTTTCAACCTCCAGTAGTACATTTTTTTTTCTGTGATAAGGCATATTATACTTTACACGATTTCTTATTTTTACAATGGAGTGTAAGCCATTGTAAAAGCGTACATATATCACTCTTTGGAAATGTAGCTAACGAGGGAAGTGAATATTTTTATATAGAAAATTTTTCAGAAAGCATCTGTATTCTTCTGACAATGATAGGATTAGATGGGAATGTATATACATACGAAATTGAAGTTTATTATCAAGAAGAAGATCCACAAAAACGAGCCTTTCACCAAATACTTAGAGAATATCCCGATGCTAAATTCGAGCATTTTGCACATGAATCAATCAGTAATACTATTGGAAGAATAGGAAAGAACGAATTTGTCAACCGTTTGATATTTATAGGTGTGATACTTCTGATTTCGTTGGTGTTTTATACCCAGATGCAAGCAAAAATTGTGTTTTTTGTAGTGATTGCCTTTCTCTTGTATTTGGTTTATGCTCAAGGTGTAAAAAGATGGCACGACATAGCAGGAAATAATTTTTCGGTGAGCCATTTATTTACCCAAAAAGGGACTAACGATGCCAATGCCTATGGTATTCCACCCAAAGATACCCATGAGAAGTTTTATCAATGGATTGGACGTTTTTTTCAGAAAAATATTTCGCAATTGAGATGGTTTCACCTAGTGGGTTTTGGTATGTTTGCTTTGATTTTAGGTATCATTTTATTTAAATCAATACGAGATTACGACGAATATCCCTTGGATGTTCAAAAAATAGTTGTTAGTGCGCAGGGCGAATATTTTCTACAGCTGGAAGACGGAAGCACTATTTCTATTTCTCAAAAAGATGTGTTGTATTTGAAAGATTCTCCCCATTCGTATCTGTTTTTTTCAGGAATAGATAATTCGGGACATTTGCATTATGTACGAGTTTTTCACAAGAAAGATTTCACTTCACACAAAATCTTTTTCGGAATCTATCGAAACACCGATGTTTTTATGGTATTTGTAATTTTATTGTTTGTAGGACAAGTGTTCGGTACATTTTCACTTTCCAAGCCCAATGAGAAACCTTTTGCTACTCTTATTTTAGGTTTTGTGTTATTTATCAATCTAATTATTCTTTTAAATTTATAAAAAAAAGACCTCTTGATTCAGAGGTCATGGTTATTGAAACGATTTGTTATTAAACTTTTTTTTAAAGGGAATGAGATAGGAGATAGTATAATTGAAACTCGCCCCGATGTTGCCACTATATTTTTTTCCAAATCCTGGTATGTAGAGGTTTTCGAAGTCTTCTGGTTGTTTTTGATACAACAATCCATGGAGTCTAAAAGAAATACCTAGAAATAGATTGTGAGCTACTTCTGCTTTAGTACCCGCTACTAACTCTATCCAGTGTGCGTGTAAAGAAGAATAGGTAGTACCACTCGGTATGATCAATTCGTCAATATAATCATCTGGAATGATGATGTGATAGTTGTGCAATTGTTGTTCAAATAATGCAAAACCGTATCTACCACCAAAATAAATCATATTGTTCATATCGAGCCAATTTTTGTGCAAATTTTTATCAGCACCAATCCTTATGTACGAACCTTTGGTGGTAAAATTCATGCGATCTTCATCTTTGTATTTGTTTACAAATCCACCTTCGAAAGCTGCATACCATTGTTTGTCAACTCTAAAATCTACCATAAGATCTACGCCTGTAAAATCGTTATCCCAAAGATTTCTCGAAGCAGACAGCAAATCGATACCCAAACGCAACCCGTAAATATCTGGATGTTTAGGAAGAGTATCAGTTGTTTGTGTTAGGCCTTGCTGAGAGATACACACCAATAGTAAAAAATTAATAATAAACTTGTATGTGTACATTTTCTTCATTTGTAATAGAGTTTGTGTTTAAAGATATTCCACCAATCCAAGGTAGTTGGCTATCGAGTCTTAGGTAACCAAAGGCGTTGTAGTTGGTCTTAAAACCACAGGCTTTAGATATGTATTTATTTTCGGGCGTGTAGGTAAAGCGCAGGTGCTCTGTACCGATAAGAAAATGTTCTTGACCGGCTACATCGTAGATTTCTATGACCCATTCGGTAGAGGTAGTTCCTGGTAATAAAGGTAAATACAAGTCTGCGGTATTGTAACGTTCTATATAATTTTCTTCGCCAGATATATACATTTTTACATATTCTGCGGGTTTTTTGGTCTCTACATTAATTTGATCGAGCAATACCACGTGCAATCGCGGTGTCTGATTTTCAGAGCCATCGCAAAGATCGTCTTTTTCACAAGCGAACAGAGTCCATGCAATACAGAATAGCGCTGTATAGATAGTTTTTATTTTCATAAGAAATACATAATGGTCAAAAATAGCAAATAATACTGAATCGGGTATTAGAATGCCAACAAAAAAGCAATGATAAAAACATATCATTGCTTGGTATAAATATTATCTTTTTTCTAATAAAACGACGTTTTCCACGTGATGAGTTTGTGGAAACATATCTACAGGACGAACCTTTACTACTTTGTATTTTTCATCCATTAGGGCGAGATCCCTGGCTTGTGTTGCACTATTACAGCTTACATATACTACACGTTTGGGTGCAATTTTCAAGATTTGTTCTACTACATCTTTATGCATCCCATCTCGTGGAGGATCTGTAATTATCACGTCCGGTTGACCATGTTTGGCAATAAATTCGTCATTAAATACATTTTTCATATCACCGACGAAGAATTCGCAATTTGTAATATTGTTGTGATCCGCATTGATTTTTGCGTCAGCGATTGCTTCCGGAACCGCTTCTACACCGATTACTTTTTTCGCCTTTTTCGATACAAATTGAGCTATGGTACCCGTTCCTGTGTACAAGTCATAAACCAATTCTTCACCAGTCAATCCGGCAAAATCTCGAGTTATGGAATACAATTCGTAAGCTTGTTGGGAATTGGTTTGGTAAAAAGATTTAGCATTTATACGAAATTGTAAACCTTCCATTTCTTCCAAAATATAATCTCTTCCGTGATAGCATATCACTTCTTGATCGTAAATAGTATCGTTGAGTTTTTCATTGATTACATATTGTAGCGAAGTAATCATAGGGAAGCGATCTTTTACGAAATTGAGCAACAATTCTCGTTTGGCTTTGTCTTCTTTAAAAAATTGAATCAAAACCATAATTTCACCCGTAGAGGCCGTGCGTATCATAAGTGTACGCAAAAGCCCACTGTTTTCTCTCGGATTGAAAAATTCTATTTGGTGTTGGTTGGCAAAAGAGCGAATCTCATTTCGAATATCGTTTGACGGATCGGCTTGAAGCCAACACTTTTGTATGTCTAAAATTTTGTCCCACATTTTAGGAATATGGAATCCTAAGGCATTTTCTTTTCCCAGTTCTTCTCCAGATTGTATTTCTTCTGGAGTTAACCAACGCGCATTAGAAAATGAAAACTCCATTTTGTTTCGATAGAAAAATTGTTCTTTAGAGCCTAATATGGACTCAAATTCAGGCAACTCTATTTTTCCAATACGTTTCAAATGGTTGTACACCTCTTGTTGCTTGTAAACCAATTGTTGGCTATAAGACATATTTTGCCATTTACAACCACCACAAGTGCCAAAATGCTGACACACAGGTTGTACTCTATGTTCGGAATATTTGTGAATCTGTGTAGCGCGCCCTTCGTAATACGCTTTGCGTTTTTTTACCGTTTGTACATCAACTACATCACCAGGAACAACGTTGGGGATAAAGATTACTTTCCCATCAGGAGCTTTTGCTATACATACGCCTTTTGCACCTGCATCGAGGACTTCTATGTGTTCGAATACGATTTTATCTGTTTTTTTTCTTGCCATGGTGCAAAAATACAATTTTGTATGATTATAAAAACTATGGAAGATTATTTAGAATGAGTAAAATTTTCTTTAACAATTCTTAGTATTTTATTATCTTGCACATCGGATGATTTCTCTCCATGAAGAAGGAATAAAATAGTATCAACCAACTTACTTATTTTTATATGAATTTGAATCCATTAACTTCAAACGAAGCCATTGCATTAGAAGAAAAGCATGGTGCTCACAATTACCACCCGCTACCTGTCGTATTACAAAAAGGAGAAGGTGTGTATGTTTGGGATGTGGAAGGTAAAAAATACTATGATTTTTTATCAGCTTATTCAGCAGTCAACCAAGGTCATTGCCATCCTAAATTGGTTGAAGCCCTTACAAAACAAGCACAAACATTGACATTGACATCTCGCGCTTTTTACAATGACAAATTGGGATTGTACGAGAAAAAGATTACCGAATTATTTGGGTTTGATAAAGTATTGCCTATGAATTCAGGAGCGGAAGCTGTAGAAACAGCTATCAAACTGACAAGAAAATGGGCTTACGAGGTAAAACAAATTGCAGAAGATGAAGCAATCATTATAGTATGTGAAAATAATTTCCACGGACGTACTACTACGATTATATCTTTTTCTAATGATCCGGACGCTCGTAAAAATTACGGTCCGTACACGGATGGTTTTATACGCATTCCTTACAACAATATCAATGCACTGAAAGAGGTAATCAAAAATAAGAACGTAGCAGGATTTTTGGTAGAACCTATTCAGGGTGAAGCAGGTGTTTTTGTTCCTGATGAAGGATTTTTGGCCCAAGCATACCATTTGTGTAAAGAAAACAACGTATTGTTTATAGCAGATGAGGTACAAACAGGTATTGCGCGTACAGGTAAAATGCTCGCTGTAGATCATGAAAATGTAAAACCCGATGTCCTTGTATTAGGAAAAGCGCTATCGGGTGGTATGTATCCAGTGTCGGCTGTTTTGGCTAACGATGAAATAATGAATGTAATCAAACCAGGACAACATGGTTCTACTTTTGGAGGAAATCCATTGGCTGCGGCCGTGGCAATAGCTGCTCTAGACGTAGTTATCGACGAAAAATTGGCAGAAAATGCAGAACGCCTTGGGAAATTGTTCCGCGAAGAAATGAATAAATATATTGCTAATTCAAATATTTGTACATTAGTAAGAGGAAAAGGTTTGCTCAATGCTATCGTAATCAACGATTCGGAAGATAGCAATACGGCATGGAATATCTGTTTGCGTTTGCGCGATAACGGATTGTTGGCAAAACCTACTCATGGTAATATCATTCGTTTTGCTCCTCCTTTGGTGATGAATGAACAACAATTGCTCGAATGTGTGACTATTATTACTCAAACATTGAAAGAATTTGAAAATTAAATTTAACTAA
>Ga0079224_100012889_pt1 | contig 11608 bp, 10 predicted proteins | sample Stecom2015_FD_80414 | JGI IMG/M metagenome (GOLD analysis project Ga0079224, IMG submission 80414) | Agricultural soil microbial communities from Utah to study Nitrogen management - Steer compost 2015 | ecosystem: Environmental > Terrestrial > Soil > Agricultural land | place: USA: Utah...
ACAACCGGGGAATAATCGGGGACAGGCACCGATTATTTCCTGATTTCAACCGTGGTTTGCGGTACAAATTGAATTTCTGATACCTGGAACTCAATGTCCTCGTAGGCATCCTGCAATGCTTGTTTGGCCTTATGAAATTCTGTGTGGGGTGTAAACACCGTGATGTTGCCGTCTTCAGACTCAATATCAGTAACGTCGATATCGGCTTCTAACAAAGCTTCTAACACCGCATCCTCATCTTTAGCTGCAAAAACCAAAATGGCACAATGATCAAACATATGCATGACTGTCCCTTGGGTGCCGATATTGCAATCGGTTTTGGTGAAACATAAGCGAACATCACCAAAAGTTCGGTTTGGGTTATCGGTTAAACAATCGACAATCACCATGCAATTACCCGGCCCATACCCTTCATAACGTGCCACATCAAAATCTTCACCGGTCCCGCCTTCGGCTTTATCGATGGCTTTTTTAATGACATGCGCCGGTACCTGGCTCCTTTTGGCCTCGTCCAGCAAAGTCCGCAATTCCAGGTTGGCATCGGGATCGGTGCCACCGGATTTGGCGCAGACATAAATTTTACGGCTGTATTTAGAATAAACACGGGCATTGGCATCCGATGTTTTGGCCATGGATTCTTTGCGATTCTGAAAAGCGCGTCCCATGCTATCCTCTTAATTAAAAGGCTTATTTTATTCTTATCATCGTGTATTGTAAAAGTATCAGGTTCGGAGACTTCAGAAAAACTGATAACTGATACCCAAACTGTAGTCACGGCCTTTCTTATACAGCCGGCTGGTTTCATCACCCTGTAAAAATAATACATCGTCATCGAGTAGGTTTTGGGCTTTAAAACTCACTTTCCAATGCTGACTGAGTTGATGTGAATAGACAAAATCAACTTTTTGGAAAGGTTGCTCATAGACATCAGGTCGACCGCTGGTGCCGGCTTCTGAAATCCGTTCACCAAATTCATTAAATAATAACGACGCGTCGATACCTTTGGCTTCATTCTGGTAACCGATCTGTAGATTGACCACATACGGGGATTGACCTTGTAACGGTCGCGTGTTATTGGTTTGACCGCCGGCCACATCCGTCCGTAATTGAATTTCTGATTCAATATAAGCCAGATTGGTGCTCATATAAAAATTTGATAATCGATTGCTTAGCCATGAAAAGTCTTTATAAAATTCCAGTTCAACGCCATAGTTTTCAGCTGCCTGGGCATTCTGAAAACTGATGATACGGGTTGATCCGGGTAAAATGGTCATCTCAATGGGTTTATCAAAAGTTTTGTAGAATAAACTCAAAGAAATAAACTCAGCATCAGAGAAATAATAATCCCAGCGGACATCATAATGTTCTATGGTGCCGACTTCTAAATCAGGGTTACCAATGACATTGCGATTGAGCACAGGGTCTTTAAATTGAGCCGGTGAGAGTTCTTTAAAATCAGGGCGCGTAGCGGTTTCTGAGTAATTGATACGAAATTGATGATCGCCCCACAAGTAGGTGGATGAAAAAGCCGGAAACCAGCTGTCATCAGCCAGGCTTGAGGTAATGGGACTTTCATCCGGATCAAACAGACGAAAAGTGGTCACAGATTGACTGAAATCCTCACGCCGAGCGCCCAGACTAACCCGGAAAAATTCCTCAAAGGCATAATCCACGTTGTAGTAAGTCGCTTTATTGCGTAAAGACGCAAAATAGTTATCGGTAGATCGGGTGGTTTCGATCAGCTGATAACCATTTTCAGCAATGTATTGATTATTAAGAATTTCACTCAAAGCTTGTGTTCGGTCGGCTTCATTGGCCAAAGGACCCACATCTTCAAATAAGAAACGCCGGATATCTGATTCACGGTCTTTTTTAATCCAGTGTTGGCCAAAGCCCACGGTGATATCATGTTGATCGTTAAAAGTAAGTGGCAGACTCAGGTCATATTTCATGTTTTGAGAGTCGTCTTCCAACTCACGATAAACCCGTGAATTACTGTCATTTCGACTGGAGAATACAAAAACTCCATCGGATCTTCTGTCGTAGCGATAGATGCGGTTATCAGGTTCAGAAAAAGTGGCTGTTGAATCTGTGTATTGCCAGTCAAATTGCATATCAGACAAAGCAGGATAATGATGATTGCCAAATAGTTGCAAAGACTTTAAATCACGTTCAGTCCATCTGATTTCATAAATTCTCCGGGAATTACCTAAATCCTCATTAAAGCCTTCAGCAATTTCGGTGAAGTCAGTGGTGTTGCGTAAAAGCATTAAATTTGCTGACAGTGAGTGGTCGTCATTAAATGAAATACCACCGGTTAAAAAACCACTGGCATTAATTTGTCGTTCAGTGGTGTCTGCCAGGGCTTCACTGTCGAGCGCCAGAACATCGCCCGTTGATACCACATAATCACGTCTCAATTCCTGTCGGTTGTCCCATTCATCACCATATTCAAAGGCCGCGGATATCCCAAAACTCTGGCCTGAATCGAGGTTGAAACGAGTGCCACCGGCTAGGTCTAATCCCAGACCCGGGTCAAGACTTGTGGGCTTCAGGTCATAGGTGTTATTTAAAGATCGACCGATGATGGCCAATTCTTCACGGGAAAAGCCACCATCAAAAAAGGGATTATTGGGTCTTAGTTCATTACCACCGGCGATGGCTTCTGCTAATCGGTCCGGAATGGCGCGTGTGCCGTCATCGTAGCCGGTCCAGTCTTTACCGCCCCCTGAATAGCTGAATCCGGTTTTACCGGTTGACTGACTATTATGTTTGTATGAAAGACCCACATCAAAAAAGGGTTCATCAGGTATGGTGATGGTTTTTAAACTGACAGAACCGCCGCCAAATTCGGCCGGTAATTTAGCAGAATACCCTTTTTGCACTTCAATACTGCCAATAATACCGGTGGGAAATAAATCCAGTGGCACCACCCGTCGGGTCGGATCCGGACTGGGCATGTTGGCATCATTGAGCAAGGTGCTTGAATAACGTTCACCCAATCCACGAATAAATATAAATTGGCCATCGACCAGCGTTAAACCGGTGACCCGTTTTAACGCACCCGCGGCGGTTGAATCGCCGGCCTTTGAAATCTGCTCCATGCTGAGGTAATTGGCCACTGAGTTATTGCTCCTTCGCTGTTCTAACACCGCCGCCAGGGAGCCTTCGATATAGGGTTCTACCACCACAAATTCAGGCAATTCACTGCCGCTTGGCGTTAATTCAATGGTTAAGCTATTTAGCTGGTCCGGACCCACCTGTACAGATTTTTCAACATGAGAACTGAACTGGCTGTGCAAAACACTTAAACCATAGGTGCCGGTTGGTAATTCTGTGGTGAATTGACCTAAATCGTTGGATTGTAAATAGCCGCTTTGTCCTGACACAAAGATTTTGGCATTGGCCACAGGTTCAGAGGTTTCCAGGCTTTTTACTTCACCTGTAAAAGTATAAACGGCATTGTCAGTGGTATCGTTTGACGCCGCATCCGGCGCTTCTTTAACATGATCAACCGAGCTTTCGGTGTAAACTTCCGGCTGGTGTTTATCGATGACCTTTAAATCCACCAATAATTGCACAAGCTCGCCATCTGCCAATTGAATGTCATGATCAAAAATAGCCAATTTTTTGGATTTAAAAGCCAGTTTATGTTGGCCCGGTGGCAGTGAGATTTGGGCAAAACCATAATCGTTGGTGGTGGCTGACTGTTGGCCGGATTGCACCGTAATTTGATTGACCGGTAAACCTTTAAGAAACACGTGAACATTGATCTGGGCAGGTTCTGCCGATGCCGCCGAACAGGTGACTAAACAGAGAATAAGACAAAATGTTTTCATACTTTTATCAATGGGTTAAGGGTTACTGGCAAAGCCAGGGTTGTTGACGACATTGATTCATGTAGTCGCGTATTTGCAAAGCTTGCTCAATATACTTTGGTTCGGTTAATTCGCTTAATAAGCCTTCAGTTTCCTGGTACTGGCCTAATTTAAAATGGGTAAAAGCCATGGCATAACGAATGTCATCCTGTTGCAAAAGACGGGTTCTGATGAGGTCATTTTTAAGCGCGACAGCCTGATCAAACAAGGCCAGTTCAATCAGTAAACCCAGACGTTGTTTCAGTTTTTCAGATTGGTCTGTCATTAAACCGTTGAGAATCAATGCCTGATGTTTATAGCCTGCCTTGCGGAATAATTCAGCCGCTTCTGACATATAGTCATTATTGGTCATGGCTAATTTATGAACAATGCCGGCGGCGCTGAGATAATATTGTTTTTCAACATAAGCGGCCGCCAGGGCTTTAATGATGTCCTCATTCTCGGGAAAATATAAGTGAGCAGACTCTAAAAAACGTAATCCACGTTCCCGGTTTCCGGCATTTTTTAACGCCATGCCAATGGCCAGATAGTCATCGGCTGAGACATCGTATTTGGCGACATAATCCAGACCCAATTCCGCTGCTTGGGCGTGCAATTCAAGGGCCACCAGATAAAAGATTTTGCGTTTTAGAAATGCCGATTCGTTGGGAAAACGCGTCATGGCCACATTGATGATGGCGAGTGCCATCGGCTTTTCATTCAATTGCCAGTGCGCCTGGGCACGCAAGTGATGGCTTTCGGCCACCTGTTGGAGCGCGGTGCCGCCTTCGTCCAGTGCTTGTAATGACCGTTGGTATTGACCGGCCGAAAAAGCGGCCTGTGCTAATATCATCTGCATATTGGGTTCAAGCCTTTTGATGTTATTGGCCTGTGAAAAAGCCTCCATGGCGTTTTGATGCTGCCCTTTTTTAACCCCCAGTAAACCCTTAAGCGAATAAAAACGATGTTGATCCGTGTCCTCATTGTCAAGATTGACCTGTTGCAAAGCCATTTCTGCCCGGTCCAAATGGTTATCCCGTAACATCAGGGCGGCCAGTTCTATGAAATCAACTTCCTGCGATGACTGTTCAGCATCCTGAGCCTGCGCCAGGGAGACAATCAGCCACAGTAAAAATATCATTATGGGTTTGTTTATCTTCATAATCATTAGCTCAAATTAAATCGGATGCGTTGTTTGGCCCAGGTTTTAACTGCTTTACCCTGATATTTCGCCGGCTCAAACCGCCATTGGCGAATGGCTTGTAACGCGGTTTCATTAAAAACATCTTCCGGTGTGGCATCGATAATACGGACTTCTTCAATGTGGCCGGTTTCATCAATCAGCAGTGAAAAAACCACATAACCTTCAATGCCTTTAGCCCGTGCTCGCGGTGGATAACTCACCGCTGCCTGATAGGTGGCGCGCGGTACTTGGTCAACCATATCTTCTGACATGACGGTATTGCCGTCTGTATTGAGCATGTCATTGTCTAAATCACTGAGCTGACCAATACCGAGACTGTCGAGACCCAAATCTATGCCGCCCAATTGGCTGTTCAGCCCCAGCAAAGGTGTGGGCGGACTAAGTCGTCTGGGCTTGGGTTTGGGTTTGGGCTTAGGCTGTTGTACCACCTCTTGCGGTTTGGGTTTGGGTTTATTGATTTTGATGATGCTGTGAGCAGATTGGTTGGTATTTTGATTTAATTGATCACTGTCGTTAATGATAACCAATGTGCTCAGCACCAAAGTAGAACCCAGTAACATGGCCAACAAAGCAGCCAGGTGACGTTGTATCTGTTCACGGTTTACTTTCATCACGCACCCACTTCTTTTTCAGTGGCCACGCCGACATCTGATGCACCGGCTAGGCGTGCCTGGTCGACCACTTCAACAAGTTTGCCCGAAGGGACATTTTCATCGGTTACCACCAGCACAGATTTTTGCGTTTTGGATTTTAATAAATCGCGTAAACGCGTCTGGATAACCCAGGGTTGAATACTAGTGCCGTCCAAATAGACCTGGCCGCTGTTGTCGATATATAAACGCACTGCTTTGGTTGATGCGGTGGTGCTGCTGCTGGCGGCAGGCCGTTCAAGTTCCAGCTTCATGTCTTTGACGAAGGTTGTGCTGACCATAAAAAAGATCAGCAGGATAAAGACCATGTCAATCAAAGGAGAAATGTTCAGGTCTTGAATCGTTTCTTTATTTTCACGGTATCTCATGTCGTTCTACCTCATTCATTAGGGGGCTGCACAAATAGTCTTTAATTTGGGCAATTTCTATTTCCAGGCGATTTTGTTTTTTGTTTAAAATGCCATTGACAATTAAGCCGGGGATGGCAACAGCCAGACCCATTTGCGTGGTAATTAAAGCTTGCGAAATACCACCGGCTATACCGCCAGTTTGGGTGAACAAAGACATGTCGCCCAGTGAATCAAAAGTTTCAATCATGCCCGAAACCGTTCCCAACAGACCCAGTAACGGTGCTGTGAGTACGATGGTGGTTATGATGACCCGGTATTTTTTGATGTCTTTGACATCTTCACTAAAAGCATCATCCAAATGTTTGCGTAAGTCAGGTAAGTCTTGCTGATACAAGGCCATACCCTTGCGTAACACCCGTGATAAGACGCCTTGATGGCTGGGTTTTTTTCCCTTCAGGTAACGAAACAACATAACGCGGGTTGAACGGACGGATCCGCGCTGCAGTGTTCTCATTCGATACCCCAGTGCCCACCAAAGAATGACAGTGGCCACAATCAAAGGCGGCATAACATAACCGCCTGAGGCAAAATAACCGCTTAATTGTGCGATTGACTGCCACATATCAGCTCACCGTTTTTTGATAAACATTGATGGCTCTCAAGGCCGCTTTTTCCATGTCATCCTTAATGCGTTCAGACCAACCGGCTAATAAATTACCAAACAGTAAAGCCGGAATCGCAACGGCCAAACCAATCTCGGTTGTGACCAGCGCAATGGAAATGCCGCTGGACAATAATTTAGGGTCACCGGTGCCGAATTCTGTGATGATGTCAAAGGTTGAAATCATACCGGTTACGGTGCCTAACAGACCCAACAAAGGGGCTACGGTGGCAATCACCAGAATCATCGAGCCAAAACGATTCAATAAAGCCGATTCATGCAAAATGGATTCAGACACAATATCCTCAATGTGTTCGCGATTACGTTTGATGTTTCTCAAAGCGGATAATAAAACCCGGGCACTGGCACTGTTTTTGGTCTGCGCTTTGGCAATGGCTGATTGCAGATCCTTTTGTTCAATTTCACGGACCACGGCATTCATCATTTTTTCGGTACTGGCCGAAGATTTTTTCAGGAATATGAAGCGAAGAATAATAAGTACCAACGCAATCAGACCCAGGGCAAAGATAATCCAGGCAATCACACCACCTGATTCAATCACACTTAAAATGGTTTTTTTCTTCTTCTCTTCTATGGCATTGAGTGTGGACTCGTAAATAAACACCGGCGACAAGGCCTCGGCATTGCCGTTAAACAGCGCAGCCACCGCGGCAGAATCATTGGCTTCCCATACCTTGAGTTGACCTTCACCGGCAGGTGCCAAGGCACCACTGCCCTGATTGCTGTGCCCGTAAGTGGCAATACGTCCAATGTGTAATAACTGACCATCGACGGATGTGCCGTCAGCCAGAAAAAACTGACCGTCGGTCTGATAGGTTTGTGACTGTTTAATCAGGAAATCTGAAACCTTATTAACCCGGGCTTGAAACTGCTCCAGTTTGGATAAGTCCTCATCTTCTTGGATGGTCATGACATAAGCAGACATGGATGATTTGGCTTGTGCCAGCGTGGCTTCTAACAATTGTTGGTTGTCTTCTACGGATTGTTGGTTTCTCAACAAAGTAACGTGTTCGTTTTCCAGACCGCGGGCCTGATTCTCAGCAGTTAATAACTGGCTTTCCAGGGTGTTGACCTCGGATTCAATTTTAACCTGGGCCTGGCGGGCATTGGTTTTAAATTGTCCAATCCGCTCTTTGAGATTGTGAACCTGACTACTGAGTAAGGCCATTTCTTTTTTATAGGCCATATCAATGTCTTGTTGCGCTTGATCGTGTTGCGCTTGGGTTACTACTACAGGGGTGGTATTTTCAGTGGCCACTGTGTTATCAGAATCGGTATTGTCTTGAGCCAAGGTCAGGGTGCTGATTAAAAGGCATCCCATGAATAACAGGCTTTGGTTGAAATAAGTCATTGCTGGGCTCCTTTCAATTGGGCAGAAATTGGCAGTTCAAACAAACCTTGTCGAATTTGTTTTTGTAATGAATCAAATAGATTGGCAACAGCTTGCTTTTGAGTTTCGCTGTCAAATAATTTAAACGTATAGCTACCATCATTGGCCTTCAGGGCATGGCCATATTGGTTTTGTTTGGTTTTAAAATACATCAAGGCCGTCCCTAACTTAGCCACTTCCACCAACACATCTTCACCGTTTAATTCAATGGTTTGTGAATATAAGCCGTTTTCCTGGGTTAAGCGCAGTTCATCTTCTACGAAAGCCCACATTTGATTAATGGCTTGCTGCGCAGTAATCTTGTCCGCCACTAAATTCCGTTTAATGTGTTGCAGAACTTCTTGACGGGCTAAATGTTTAAAGGGAATGCCTGCTTCAATGGTTGCCAATAACTGGTCAATCATATTAATAACATCGGGCACCATGTGCGCTGAATCCGCACCCAAGGCCTGAATTTGGGTTTGGGTGTTGGCCAAATCACGTTCGGCTTGCTTAATCATTAATTGTTGGCGATCTAACTGCGCATTCAATTCGGCTTTACGGGTGTTGAGATAGGCCATGGTTTGGTTATGCTCTGATTGCAGAATCTGAAGTTCTGCCTGCAAATCTTCCACCTGGCCGCGTAACTCAATCAGCTGTTTGGCCATGGCTTCGGTGTTATCTTGGGCCCGGGCAGTTAATGTCAGCTGACAAGCCATCAACAAACTGATCAGGCACCATCGTTGAATAAAGGATAAAGGCTTAGATAAAAACATGATGTTGTTCGTCCGAATAAAAGATGGCGCCAAGTTTAGGCCTCAAATGTTTCATTTGTGTGACAAATATGACAAGCAAAAGCAATATCCCAATTCCTTGATATTTAGTAATCACTTTGTAACCATATCTTCATATTCGCGTCATGAGGTTGTCACATAAGGTTTATAGAATGGGCTTTTTTTGAAATTGTTCTAATGAGGTTTAGCTATGAAAATTAATCAACTCAAGACAGCCGTATTAAGTTCAGTACTTTTATCAGGCACTGGACTGGCCATTAATGTCGATGAAAATTTTGAAGGTGCTTGGTATCGAGGCGCTGATGATAATCGCACCGGTTGGCAGATAGATTACATCAAAACGGGCCCTGAAAAAGGTAATTTAAATATCACCGGATTTATCTATGCAGATAATGGTGAGCCCACCTGGGTAGCCGGCGATGCAGAAATTTTAGCCGGTCAATCAACAGTCACTTTTCAGCTGGGTGAGTTTGTGGGTGGTGATTTCACAGAACAGGGTGATGTGACCGGTGCATTGTTTGGTGATATTACATTAGAATTTAACCATTGCCGTAGCATCTCTGTCAGCATTGAAAATATGGCTTCTGCGTATGTCAGTGATGAGTCCGCTTCTTTTGAATTGGTGCCACTGGATGAAATTGCAGGTTATGAAAGGGATGCGTCAGTATGCCCATACCAGACGTCCTTTAGCGGTTGTCCGGCATTTGCGGAAGACACCAATCAGGATAAAACCTGTGCCTTATCCGGTACCTTAACCGGTGACATTACGTTAACCAATGACACCAACTGGGTCTTACAAGGGGGTGTGTTTGTTGGTGAAGACGGCGGTCAATCTGCTAACTTGACTATTCAGCCCGGAACCCGTGTATTGGGCGTCACCGGTAATGACTTTATGTCAGTACAAAGAGGTTCCAAAATTTTTGCTGAAGGAACCGCCAACGCGCCGATTGTTTTTACCGGACCATACAATGGTTCTGATGAAGCGGCCGGTCCCGGTAACTGGGGCGGATTAATTATAAATGGTCGAGCCCCCATTAATATTTGTGACGGCAGTGTGCCTTTATCACAATGCGAAGACATTGGCGAAGGTGGCTCCGGTAAATACGGTGGCGATGATCCGGAAGATTCAAGCGGTGTATTACGCTATGTTCGTGTGCAGTTCGGTGGCTACCGAATTAATGACGAAGACGAGTTAAATGGGATTGCTTTTCAAGGTGTCGGGCGCGGTACGGTGGTAGATCATATTCAGGTTCATGCCAATGAAGATGACGGTGTAGAGTTTTTTGGTGGCACTGTGAACGCTAAAAATATAATTTTAACGGATATTAAAGATGACTCTTTAGATTGGACCCATGGTTGGACTGGTTCATTACAGTATGTCATTGTTAAACAAAACCCCGATGCCAATAATGACAAAGAGCGTGGTATTGAGGCGGATAACTATGAAGAAAATCACGATGCCTCACCTCGGGCCTTACCTAAAATTGTGAATGCCACATTTATCGGCGCGCCGTCAGTGAATAAAACAACCACAGGCCTGGTATTACGTCGTGGTACCGGCGCGAACTTAAGCCACTTCGTGGTCACCGGGTTTGAGAAATGTTTAGATCTCGATTCGGACGCCACTTTTGCCGCTGCCGGAACACCTGGCAACCTAACCGGTACCTTAACCATGGAAAACTTCGTGATTGATTGTGATGACAATTTTGATGAGGAAGACGGTGATGCCTATACCATTGAAAGCTTTTTTAATGCGCAAATGGGTAACTCAGCTGAAGCGGTTAATTTAGACGGTATCTATCCGACAGTTAACACACCCCGCGGTTTCAGTTTGAACCGCGCTTTATACGGTGACTTCTTTGATTCAGTGGACTACAGCGGCGCCATTGGTAATAAGAGCCAAGACTGGACACGCGGTTGGTCTGAGTTTTTAGATTAAGACAAAAAAATAAATAATTGTTCCCATAGTTAACACTATGATCTTTAAGCACCCGTCAATTTGGCGGGTGTTTTTTTTAACGGAATATAAATATCCGTTTGATATAATAATTTTCTCTTGATTCAAAGGAGTCGCGTTATGAAAAAAATAATAATTATTTTACTAGCAATGACTTTGATGGCCTGCGAAAGTAATCGGGTACGGCCTGATTATAATCAGTTTGTAATGGATAAAGACTTAAATCAAGTTAATCGCGTTCAACAATTTCGGTTTACCGGCTGGCAATCGCTGGATACTGATTATCTCATTCTATTAGGTACGCACAATCGAGCCTATCTATTAAAGCTGATGTCCCCCTGTAACGATTTACCCTTTACCCAGCAAATCGCACTCAAGCAAACATCCAGAACCTCTCTGGTGGCCAAATTTGATAAAGTCCTGGTCCAGGATCAAATGCCGGAATCCTGTACCATCGATAAAATTTATGAACTGACCGAAGAACAACACGACGAAATCGCCGACTATGCCGGCGGCCACATCAAAGCCACAAAAGTCATCGATTAATTTATTCCTTCAAGAAAAAAGCCACTTGCTAAATGTTAGTAAGTGGCTTTCCTAGTTAGCCTCGTTCCCATGCTCCAGAGACTGTGAAATAACCGAAACCTGGTTGTCTATTTAACGTTATAAATATCTATTGTTTTTAAACATTAGTTTAAACTATCATCAAGTTTAGTTGTTTTTGGTATTTTATTGAATTTTGGTA
>Ga0079224_100012891_pt1 | contig 11607 bp, 10 predicted proteins | sample Stecom2015_FD_80414 | JGI IMG/M metagenome (GOLD analysis project Ga0079224, IMG submission 80414) | Agricultural soil microbial communities from Utah to study Nitrogen management - Steer compost 2015 | ecosystem: Environmental > Terrestrial > Soil > Agricultural land | place: USA: Utah...
CCGCGGACACGCGCTGCCACGTGAACCGCGGCGCCCGCAACATGGTCGAGAACGTCGCGTACACGGCGCGGGGCCAGCAGGTACGCATGTACACGATCGGGCTGGGCGACGCGCTCAACGACCTCGAGCCGTCGTTCTCCGGTGGCAACTGCGGCTACACCTCGACGCGCGAACGCGGCTCGAACATCCTGCGCCGGCTCGCCAACACCGCCGACGCCGACACGCGCAACACGTCGCAGCCGCAGGGGCTGTATTGTTTTGCGCGCAACGCCGCCGAGCTGGGCCGCTGCTTCTCCTCGATCGCCAGCGAGATCCTGCGCCTGACGCTGTGACCCTGGCGACGGCGAGCCTCGCGCGGGCCGCGAACCGGGTGCAGGCCGGCGCGCCGGGGGCGCCCGGCGAAAGCGAGCGGCGGCGCACCGCCGGGCGCCTGGCCAACTGGGTCGCGCTCGCGGTGCTCGCGGTGGCCTGCGTCGTCGCCTGCGAGCTGCGCGGCTACCGGATCGACTGGCGCCACCTGTCGGCGATGGCGATCATCCTCGCGGTCGTCGTCGCGATCTCGCTGTTCTACACCTACGTCCGGGACACGCCCGACAACCGGCTCGGCGAGACGCTGCACGAGGCCGCGCTGCTAGTCGCGGCCTGGGCGCCGCTCGGGGCGCTGAGCTACCTCGCGGCGGGCCTCGGCCTGCCCTACGTCGACCCGCAGCTGGCCGCTCTCGATCGCGCGCTCGGCTTCGACTGGCACGCGTGGCGCGCGTTCGTGCACGGCGCGCCGGGCAGCGAGGCGGCGCTGCGCATCGTCTACTTCTCGTCCTTCGTCCAGATCTACGCGCTCGTCTTCGTCGCCGGGCTCGCCGGGCTGGGCGACCGGGTCCGTGAACTGGTGGCGCTGCTGATCGCGACCGGCATCGTGGTCGTCGTGCTCTCGGGCTTGTTCCCGGCGCAGTCGGCCTGGGTGCACTACGACATCGACCTGCACAAGGCCTACCACCTGGCCGACCTCAGCACGCTGCGCGGCCAGGCCGCACAGGTCATCGACGTGGGGCGACAGACCGGCATCGTCACGTTCCCCTCGTACCACACGGCGATCTCGCTGATCCTGGTCTGGGTCACGCGCGGCATCGCGCCGCTGTTCTGGCCCGCGCTGGCGCTCAACGCCGGCGTGCTCGTCGCGATTCCCACCGAGGGCGGCCACTACCTGGTCGACATGCTGGCCGGCGCCGCGATCACGGCCCTCGCCTGCCTGTGGATCGCGCGCCGCGACCGCGCGGCCGCCCTGGCCCGACCGCGATGACGCCGCAGGCGATCTGGTACGACTGGTCGGGCCTGAACGCGCAGCTGTTCCGGCTGGTCAACGGCTGGCACGCTCCCTGGCTCGACGCGACCATGATCGCCGCGACCGCACTGGGACACCCGTCGCTCTACCCGATCTACGTGGCGATCGCGCTGTTGTGGAGCCGGGCCCGCCCGGCGTCGGTGCCCCCGTCGAACGTCGCCGTCTTCGCGGTGGGCTACGTGCTGACCTCGGTGCTGGCGGTGCCGGCGCTCAAGCGCGTGTTCGACTTCCCCCGGCCGGTGCAGGCGCTGGGCGAGGCGGCGGTCACGCTGGTCGGGCGGCCCGACGCGATCCACGCGTTTCCGTCCGGGCACGCCGCGTTCGCGGTGCTGATGGCGGCGTCGCTGGGGCCGGGCGCCACGCGCCCGGTGCGCTGGGCGCTGATCACCTTTGCGCTGCTGGTCTGTGCCTCGCGGGTATCGGTCGGCGCGCACTTCCCGGCCGACGTGCTGGCCGGCGCGCTGCTCGCTCTGGCGATCGCCGCGCTGGTCCGCGCGCTGGTCCCGGAACGGAGCGGCCGGTGAACGGGCGCGCCGTGCCGCCTGCCGACGTCGCCCCGCTGCGGGCGCTGGCGATCATCGCCGGCCTGTACGCCGCCGGCGCTGTGACGACCGCGCTGCTGGCCGCCGTGGTCGGCTCGCCGTTCGTCCCCTGGTTCCGAGACACGCCGCTGCTGCTCGCCGCGATGCTCGGGCTGCTGCTGCTGATGGGCATCGCCTGGGACGGCTCGCTGGTGTCTATCGGGCTGGCCGCCGACGCGCTGCGGCGTCGCGCGGGCCGGCCGGGCGACGCTCCGCTCGGCGTCGTCGCGATGCGCGCCCGGCGCTTCTTCAGCTGCGGCCCGGCGCCGATCGCGATGCTGCTCGCCACCGCGGTCGCGCTCCTCGGCACCTCGAACATCACGCTGCTGAACCTGGAGCTGCTCTCGCACAGCACGCAGTGGCGAGACCCGCTGTTCTGGCGCCTGGAGGGCGGAGTGCTCGAGCGGATCGCCGCGCTGCCGATCGACACCGCGGCGTGGGACCGCCTCTACCACAGCGCGTGGGGCATCGAGCTGGTCGCGGCGTTCGCGCTGGTCGTCGTCGGCCGCGGCTCGCGCATCGTGCTGCACTACTGCGTCACGATGATCGTGCTGTTCTACGTCGGGCGGCTGCTCGGGGTGCTGAACCCGGTGATGGGGCCAGCCTTCTATCGCCCCGAGGTGTTCGCCTACCTCGACGGGTCGGTGACCGGCGAAGCGATGCGCATGGTCGCGCAGGTGATGGCCTCGCCGCCCGAGCGCGCGCTGCACTCCGGCGGCATCCTGCTGGGGGGCGTCTCGGCGATGCCCAGCCTGCACGTGGCGATGGTGGCCGTCACCGCCTACTGGCTCGCGCGCGCGGCCCGCTGGACCGCGTGGGTCACCGCGCCGTGGGTCGTGCTGGTCTGGACGTCGACCGTGGTGCTCGGCTGGCACTACGTCGTCGACGGCGCGGGCGGGATCGTGCTCGGCGCGGCCTGCGTCTGGATCGCCGTGCGCCTGCTGCGCGCCTGGGGCGCGGGCGAGGCGAGCGGCGCCGCACCGGTCCGGCAGCAGGCCGGGCCGTAGCGTCAGGGGTGGGCAGGCGCCTGCCGTCGACTTCCTCCGATCCGGGCCCGTTCACGCGGCGATCGTCCGCGACTCAACGCGCGACGCCTCCTTCGCGCTCGTCGACGGCTCCCGGATCGATCCGCCACAACCGCCAACCCGATCGCGTCTCCTCCAGGCGCAGGCAGGGAGGCGCCGGTCCGGACAACGACGGCTCGATCACGTGCGTGAAGGCGTACCGGCGAAGCGCGCCGCAGTCGAGTCGACCCCGGTCGAGGTCGCGCACCAGGCGCTGCACGTCGGGCGCCAGCGCACCGATCTCGAATGGCGGCGCGACCCTGACCTTGCCGGGGTTGGCAAAGGTGGTGCTGTAGGACCCTCCAACCAGTCCCGTGAGAACCACCGCCCCTTCGGATAGCGCGAATTGCGGCAAGTGCGCCAACCGCGGCACGCCGTTCGACAGTACCGAGAGCGCCATTGCGCCCAGGGCGGTCGCGACCGACCGCGAGTAGCGTGGCCACCGGAATTGCCGGTCGTCGAGCCCCGAGAGCACGTACAGCGCGAGAAGCGGAGCCACGATGCCGCCGTATCGAGCCTGATTCGACAGCAGGAAGTACCCCGCCAGTAGCAGGAACTCGGTGCGTCCCCCGCCTCGGCTCCAGGCCCATGCCGCGCCAATGAACAGCGCCAGGAACTGCGGCATCAGAATGACGTTCAGGATGCTCGCGTTCTCGCTGATCGCGATGCCCGGCTCTCGACGGCCGACCTGTTCGAAGGTCCACATGAGGGCCTCCACCAAGCGGCCGTCGGTCATCCACCACCAGAGCACGAACCACGACAGAGTCAGGCCGGCGAACAGCACGAGCCTTCGGCGCGCGCCGAGCGCCAACAGGATCGCTGCCGGAAAGTACAGGACGGCCAGCCAGTAGCCGGCTCCTAGAGCCAACCCCGTCACGCACCATGCGGCAACGGCCGGTCGCCGCTTCGCGAGCGGCGCCGCGAGTGCCCAGATCGTCATGAAGATCTCGGGCCGCGCAAGAAACAGCCTGCTGCCCATGATCTGGAGCACGAGCACCAACGCGACGAGGACCAGCACCGCCCTCATCGGGCTGTCGCCCGTCAGGCGCCGCCCCACCGTCGAGAACACCACTACGAAACCCCCGACGGCCGCCGCCTGAAACACCCACATCGCCGGCGCCGGCCCGATGGCCAGGGCGAGCGAACCCGCTAGCCAGTCGAACGCGGGATAGAGTTCGAAGGGCGGGAGGGACGCGTACACGTACATCTCCGCGTAGCCTCCGGGCCAGAACCGGGACACCAGGTGTCTCAGCAGGTCGTCGCTCGCTACCGGCGGAGCCAGCAGGAACTTCGACGCGAAGACCAGAAGCGGCACCGCTAGCACGAGCCAGCCACGCCGCGCCAGGAGGGACTCGACAGTGTCGAGAAACCTCTGATGGTTCGCCCACAGGAGTACCAGGAACGGGATCGCGCCCATCGGGGAGCCGGTCGAGCCGCCCCGGACAAGCAGGTAGAAGCCTGTCCCCATCGTCGCCAGCACGACCAGCCGGGACGAAGCACGCGACGAATAGATGTCGAGCAGCGACCTGACCACGCTCAGAGCAGATCGGTTCATCGCGCCCCCTGGTCCTCGCCCGTTCCCCGATTCCCGCGCCGGTTCGCGTCGGCCCCGGCGTACGCTCCGAACGCGAAATACCGGTAGCCCGCGAAGCTGAAGACCATCGAGACGGCCGTGGCCGCGAAGATCGCGGCGACCGTGCCCATGCCGCGACCGACGCCGACCAGGAACAGCAGGTAGTTGAGCAGCGCCGCGAAGGCGACGACCAGCGCGTACCGACCGAGGCTCGACAGCGGCGCCGCGACCCTGAACGAGAAGCCGCGGTTGAGCCACCAGGTCGCCAGCATCGCCGCAACGATCGCCGGAGGCCGCGCGGCGAACGGCGGCAGGGACGCGCCGCGCTCGAGCGCGACAGTCAGGCCGGTGTCGAGCGCGAAACCGAGCAGCCCGACCAGCCCGAAGCGCAGCACCTGCCCGAGGAGCCCGATCCCGCCGCCTCCCGGAGCACCGAATGACGCGGGGCGGGCGGTCACTCGGCGACGGGCCATGCGCCGAGCACCGCGGCCCTGTTCAGGGGGCGAGGCGAGCAGATGTCGAACAGCGAACGGACCCGTTGCAGGCTGGCGGCGCCCATGGCGCGCTCCGTGAATTCCGACCGTACCGGATTCTGCCGACCGCGGTTGAATGAGGCAAAATCCCCTGCAGCCGAAACCTCGAAAATGACCGCATCGACGTCGATCCGCCCCGCGGCCGCCGTGGCCGGCGACTGGAAGGGCGTCGCTGTGCTGGTGCCCTGCCGCGACGAGGCCCTCACGATCGCCGAAGTGGTCGCCGCCTTCAGGGCCGCCCTGCCGGGCGCCACCGTCTACGTCTACGACAACCGGTCCACCGACCGGACTGCCGACGCCGCTGCGGCCGCCGGCGCCGTAGTTCGACAGGAGCACTGGCCGGGAAAGGGCAACGTCGTTCGCAGGATGTTCGCCGACGTCGACGCCGACGTGTACCTGCTCGTCGACGGAGACGGCACCTACGACGCGGCGGCAGCGCCGCGGATGGTGCAGCTGCTGCGCGAGAACAGGCTCGACATGGTGGTGGCAGCCAGGCGCGGCGTCCATGTCGACGCGCACCGCACCGGCCACGGCCTCGGCAATCGCCTGTTCAACCGCCTGTACCGCGGCGTCTTCGGATCGGAGTTCCGCGACATCTTCTCGGGCTACCGCGCGCTGTCCAGGCGATTCGTGAAATCCTTCCCCGCGGTCTCGGGCGGATTCGAGATCGAAACCGAGATGTCGGTGCACGCGAGCCAGTTGCGGCTGCCGGTGGCGGAGATCGAAGCCGACTACGGCGCGCGGCCGGAGGGATCGCGCAGCAAGCTCGACACGTTCCGCGACGCGTTCAGGATCCTCGCGATGATGGCCCTGCTCTACAAGGAAATCCGGCCGGCCCGCTTCTTCGGCTACGTCGCGCTGGCGCTGGCCGCGACGGCGACGACCCTGGGCATTCCGCTGGTCGAGACCTACCTCGAAACCGGCCTGGTGCCGCGCTTCCCGACCGCGATCCTCGCCACCGGACTGGTCGTGCTGGCCGCCATCGCGCTCACCTGCGGGTTGATCCTCGACAGCGTGTCCAGGGGCCGGCTCGAGCAGAAGCGATTCGCCTACCTCGCGCAGGGCGGCGATCGGCCTGCGCTATGACGTCGGACGCCTTCAGCTACTCCGGCAAGGACAACCTGGAGGCCATGCGACTGGCCGAGCGCTACAACGCGTTCCTGGCCGACCTGATCGAGCGCGAAGCCCCCCGGGACGGCCGCATCCTCGATTTCGGTGCCGGGCTCGGACTGTTCGCGGGCATGCTGCGCGAGCGAGGCCATCGGGTGTCGTGCCTCGAAGTCGACCCGGAGCTGGCGCAGGGCCTCGCGCGGCAGGGCTTCGAGACGGTGCGGTCGCCGGGCGAGATCGCCGACGCGAGCGTCGACTTCCTGTATTCGCTGAACGTCCTCGAGCACATCGACGACGACGTCGCCGCGATGACGGCGTTGGTGTCGAAGCTGCGACACGGCGCGCGCTGCCTCGTCTACGTGCCGGCGTTTCCGGTGCTGTTCAGCGCGATGGACCGCCTGGTGGGCCACCATCGCCGCTACACCGCCGCGACGCTCGCCCGGGTGCTCGAAAGCGCCGGCCTGCGCGTCGGGCGAATCGAGTACGCGGACAGCCTCGGCTTCCCGGCCTCGCTCGCCTACCGGATCGCCGGCGGCAGCGGCGTGCTCGACCCGTCGTCGGTGCGCGCCTACGACCGCTGGATCTTCCCTGCAAGCCGCGCGCTCGATCGCGTCACCCGCCGCTGGTTCGGCAAGAACGTGTTCGCGGTGGCCGCCAGGCCCTGAGCGCGGGGCCGACCGGCCCCGATCAGTGCACCACCCTCTCGAACGTGAAGGTCCCGTCGACGTAGTCCACCGGGATCACGTCCTTCGGCCCGTACCTGCCTTCGAGCACCAGCTTGGCGACCGGGTTCTCGATCCGCTGCTGGATCGCGCGCTTCAGCGGCCGCGCGCCGTAGAGCGGGTCGAAGCCCACCTTGGCGATCTCGGCCAGCGCCGCCTCGCTCACCTCCATCCGCATCTCGCGCTCGGCGAGCCGCTGCTCCAGGCCCTTGAGCTGGATCCTCGCGATCGACGCGATGTGCGCGGTACCCAGCGCGTGGAACACGACGATCTCGTCGATGCGGTTGATGAACTCGGGCCGGAAGTGCTGGCGCACCTCGACCATCACCGCGTCCTTGATCAGCTCGGGGTCGTTCAGCTTCGCGTCCGCGCTCAGCCGCTGGATCTCGTGCGAGCCGAGGTTCGAGGTCATCACCACCACGGTGTTGCGGAAGTCCACGGTGCGACCCTGGCCGTCGGTGAGCCGGCCGTCGTCGAGCACCTGCAGCAGCACGCCGAACACGTCCGGGTGCGCCTTCTCGACTTCGTCGAGCAGGATCACGCTGTAGGGCTTGCGGCGCACCGCCTCGGTCAGGTAGCCGCCCTCCTCGTAGCCGACGTAACCGGGCGGCGCGCCGATCAGCCGCGCCACCGAGTGCTTCTCCATGAACTCGCTCATGTCGATGCGCACCAGGTGGTCTTCGCTGTCGAACAGGAACTCGGCCAGCGCCTTGCACAGCTCGGTCTTGCCGACGCCGGTGGGCCCCAGGAACAGGAACGAGCCGTACGGCCGGCGGGGATCGGACAGCCCGGCGCGCGAGCGCCGGATCGCGTCCGACACCAGCCGCACCGCCTCGTCCTGGCCGACCACGCGCCTGTGCAGGTGGTCCTCCATCCTCAGCAGCTTCTCGCGCTCGCCCTGCATCATCTTGCTGACCGGGATGCCGGTGGCGCGCGAGACCACTTCGGCGATCTCCTCGGCGCCGACCTGCGTGCGCAGCAGCTTCGGCTTGCCCGCGCCGGACGCGGCGCCGCCCGCCTCGGCCTCGCTCGCGCTCTTCAGCCGGCCCTCGAGCTCGGGCAGCCGGCCGTACTGGATCTCGGCCAGCTTGTCGAACTGGCCCTTGCGCTGCAGCTCGGCCATCTGCGCGCGCAGCTGGTCGATCTCGGCCTTGATCTGCGCCGAACCCTGCACGGCGGCCTTCTCGGCGCGCAGCACCTCGTCGAGGTCGGCGTATTCCTTCTCGAGCTTCGCGATCTCCGTTTCGATCAGCTCGAGGCGCTTCCTCGACGCCTCGTCGGTCTCCTTCCTGACCGCCTCGCGCTCGATCTTCAGCTGGATGATGCGGCGGTCCAGGCGGTCCATCGACTCGGGCTTGCTGTCGATCTCCATCTTGATCCGCGCGGCCGCCTCGTCGATCAGGTCGATCGCCTTGTCGGGCAGGAAGCGGTCGGTGATGTAGCGGTTCGAGAGCTCGGCCGCGGCGACGATCGCCGGGTCGGTGATGTCGACACCGTGGTGCAGCTCGTAGCGCTCCTGCAGGCCGCGCAGGATCGCGATCGTGTCCTCGACGCTGGGCTCTCCGATCAGCACCTTCTGGAAGCGGCGCTCGAGCGCGGCGTCCTTCTCGATGTACTTGCGGTACTCGTCGAGCGTGGTCGCGCCCACACAGTGCAGCTCGCCGCGGGCGAGCGCGGGCTTGAGCATGTTGCCGGCGTCCATCGCGCCCTCGGCCTTGCCGGCGCCGACCATCGTGTGCAGCTCGTCGATGAAGACGATCGTGCGGCCTTCCTCGGCCGCGAGCTCCTTGAGCACCGCCTTCAGCCGCTCCTCGAACTCGCCGCGGTACTTCGCGCCGGCGATCAGCCCGGCCATGTCGAGCGCGAGCACGCGCTTGTCCTTCAGCGTCTCGGGCACCTCGCCGTCGACGATGCGCTGCGCGAGGCCCTCGACGATCGCGGTCTTGCCGACGCCCGGCTCGCCGATCAGCACCGGGTTGTTCTTGGTGCGCCGCTGCAGGATCTGGATCGTGCGGCGGATCTCCTCGTCGCGGCCGATCACCGGGTCGAGCTTGCCCTGGCGCGCCCGTTCGGTCAGGTCGATCGTGTACTTCTTCAGCGCCTCGCGCTGGCCCTCGGCCTCGGCGTTGTCGACGCTGGCGCCGCCGCGTACCGCGTCGATCGCCGCCTCGAGCGCCTTGCGCGTCAGGCCCGCGTCCCGCGCGATGCCGCCGGCCTCGCCCTTGTCGTCGGCCAGCGCCAGCAGGAACATCTCGGTCGCGACGTACTGGTCGCCGCGCTTCAGCGCCTCCTTCTCGGACAGGTTCAGCAGGTTGACCAGCTGCCGGCCGACCTGCACCTCGCCGCCGGTCCCCGACACCTGCGGCAGCCGCTTGATCGCCGCCTCGGCCGCGCTCTTGAGCGCCGGGGCGCGCACGCCGGCGCGTTCGAGCAGCGTGCGTCCCGACCCCTCGGCCTGCCCGGCGATCGCCGCCAGCAGGTGCACCGGCTCGATGTACTGGTTGTCGTTGGCGAGCGCGAGGCTGTGGGCGTCCTGCACCGCCTGCAGGAACTGGGTCGTGAACTTGTCCTGGCGCATGGTTTCCCCTGGATGGCTGCCGAGGCGGCGCTGGCCGCGTGGATGCCAGCCAGTTGCGGGCTGGGATGGGGGTTTTCAAGGGTTTGCACAGCTAGCGCGTTCGGTCTATTGCCGGGACGAACCAGGCTTCGTAGGTTGCTCTCCGACTATCCCTTCTTTGTGTGGTCGTATCCAATCGGCTACAATCGTGTCCGCGACGGAAATCCGGAAGACGGCCTCCTTTGCCGATTGGCTCGATGGGCTGCGAGACCTGCAAGGCCGCGCTCGAATCCAGGCCAGGATCGAGCGCCTGGCCGCCGGAAACGCTGGCGACGTCAGACCGGTCGGCCGGGGGGTGTCCGAACTACGCATCGACTTCGGGCCCGGTTACCGGGTTTACTTTGCACGACGCGGAGATCGGACCATCGTCCTTCTCGTAGGCGGCGACAAGCGTACACAGTCCGCGGACATCTCCTTGGCGCAGAGGCTGGCGCGCGAACCATAGGAATCCAATGAAGAAGACTTCGACGACGCGGTACGACGTGGCCGAGCATCTTCGCAGTGCGGAAGAGATGGCGGCCTATCTCGAGGCCTGTCTCGAGGAGGCAGACGGCGATGGGGCTTTCGTTGCCAAGGCGCTCGGCGACATCGCGCGCGCGCGAGGGATGGCGCAGGTCGCACGCGACACGGGCCTCTCGAGAGAGAGCCTGTACAAGTCGCTTTCCGGCGACCGGAACCCCGGTTTCGACACGATCCTGAAGGTCGTGAAGGCGCTCGGATTGAGACTACATGCCGAAGCAACGGCGAACTGATACACGGACCAAAGTGCCACACCTCTTCACCCCCTTCCGGCTTCGCTCCCTCACCCTCCCCAACCGCGTCGTCGTCTCGCCGATGTGCCAGTACTCGGCGGTCGACGGCCGCGCGCAGCCCTGGCACGCGGTGCACCTGGGCCAGTTCGCGATCGGCGGCGCCGGCCTGGTGTTCGTCGAGGCCACCGCGGTCGAGCCGGCCGGGCGCATCTCGCCCGGCTGCCTCGGCCTGTACGACGACGCGACCGAGGCGGCGCTCGGCGAGGTGCTGCGCGCGTTGCGCAGTGTGGGCCGTACGGCGATCGGCATCCAGCTCGGCCACGCCGGCCGCAAGGCCTCGAGCGGTCGGCCCTGGGAGGGTGGCCAGCAGATCCCGGCCGACGCCGGCGGCTGGGTGCCCGTCGCACCGAGCGCAGTGGCGATCAGCGATCGGGAGGCACCGCCGCGCGCACTCGAACGCGACGAGATGGACGCGCTGAAGGCGCGCTTCGTCGATGCGGTGCTGCGCGCAGACCGCCTGGGGCTGGACGCGATCGAGGTCCACGGCGCACACGGCTACCTGCTGCACGAGTTCCTGTCGCCGCTGGCGAACCGGCGCGAGGACGAATACGGAGGTTCGCTGGAGAACCGGATGCGATGGCCGCTCGAGGTCTTCGCGGCGATGCGGGCGGCGTGGCCGGCACACAAGCCGATGGGCATTCGGCTCTCCGCGACCGACTGGCGCGACGACCTGCCTGCCGCCCAGCGCTTCGACCTGCCCGACGCGGTCGAGTTCTCGCGGCGCTGCGCCGCCATCGGGGCCGACTGGATCGACGTCTCGAGCGGCGGCATCTCGCCGCAACAGAACGTGCGGGTCGGTCCCGGTTACCAGGTGCCGTTCGCCGAGGCGATCCGGCGCGAGGCGAAGGTGCCGGTCATCGCGGTCGGCCTGATCACCGAGCCGCGGCAGGCCGAGCAGATCGTCACGTCGGGACAGGCAGACCTGGTGGCGCTGGCGCGCGCGATGTTGCGCAACCCGCACTGGACCTGGGAAGCGGCCGCTGCGCTCGGCGCCGGTGTCGAGGCGCCCCGGCAATACTGGCGCAGTCTGCCGCGCGAGCACCCGCAGCTGTTCGGGACGACCGTCTTCGGCCAGCGCTGAAGCGGACGCGGCGGGTGGCCCCTGGGCCCACCCGCCGCATCCGCGCACTGCAGGGCTGCGACGCCCTCGATCAATAGCGGTTCATGGCCCGCTGGGTCGAGTCGGCCCGCACGGCGTTGACGGTCACGTCGACCTTGGTGGACTTCTTCGACTTGTCGTCGAAGTCGACCTGCAC
>Ga0079224_100012892_pt1 | contig 11607 bp, 9 predicted proteins | sample Stecom2015_FD_80414 | JGI IMG/M metagenome (GOLD analysis project Ga0079224, IMG submission 80414) | Agricultural soil microbial communities from Utah to study Nitrogen management - Steer compost 2015 | ecosystem: Environmental > Terrestrial > Soil > Agricultural land | place: USA: Utah...
CAATTATTTGAACCTCAAGAACTTGATCAGAACGTACGATAAGAATATTGTCAACAGGATTAGGATAAAACTTATAATTTTTTCTATTCTGGTAAAAACTTTCAACCACAGACGAAAAGACTTCCAGGCCTTCTTTATTTTCAAATTTAATGCGGTAAATATTTTTTCCTCCAACTGGCGCCTCGTCTGTCCATTTTACCAATTCGCCACCATTTGTTGTCTTTAATATTCCTAATGTTTCAAAATCTTTTCCGTTCTCACTACGCTCTATGGTAATAAACCGGCCGGTTTCAATATTTTTAATAGAAAAACTGATAATTATTTTTTCTCCGGAAACAGAAGCAGAGAAATTCCTGATTTCTACAGAATCTATTGTAGACTGGGCGGCTTGTCCATAGACAACAAAGCCGAACCCGAAGAAGATCCAAATAAAAATCAACAGTCGGAGCATAGAATTTAAATGAGTTGCGTAAGTTATCCACAAATTTAATGCCCTTCTGTGGATAACCTCGCAATTCTTTGAAAATTATTTTATTATCACTGCGATTTTTTTGGAAAACGCCGGTTAGTATTCTTTATTTCAATAAGATTGTTGTAAAAAACTTAAATCAAGGAAAGGGTCTTTTATTCCGGTAATTGTTATAGAATCGGCTTTTACCGGCAATCCTTTAAGCCTGCCCGTTAGCCCGGTTATAATTACCGCAGAGTTCCTGTTTTCCGTTCCGGGAAGAAACTGATTGTGAAATAAAAATCTGAAGCTGCAATCTGAGAAAATCCCGTACGGACTGATAATTTTGTTTTTACTTGTGGTAATTACGAGTTCCAGAAGAGGCTTGGATTTAAAATCATTAATTCCTTGAATATCTACCTGAAAGTTCAGGGGTTTATTAAAGTAATAAGCATCAAATTTATTTTTTACAGAATCAGGAAGAAATGAAACAGCTTCTTCGTAAGGAAGTTTATCGGCTTTTATTCGAATATTAAACCTGGGTTTTTCTCTATCAAAATAAAAATTCCCATCGAACAAAAGAGGACTACCCTCTACATTAATACTTGCTTCCGAAAAGTTCAGTTTTTCTCCTCTTGAAAGTTCAAAACCAATAGATGCATTAATATTTTTATGATAGAGATAATCGCCCAAAGACCCCGGCACGGTAAGCCTGTTAATTTTAGCTTTAGTATGTAAGGCTATTTTGAAAATTCCGTCTGCCTGTTGTTCTACCTCTGCCTTTAATTTTTTTACATTAAACTCATAGAAATTGTTCTTTGAAGGATTGTCAAAATGCAGAACAAAATTCTTCAGAATCAAAGCCGGAAATCTTCTTTCTCCATTTTTTATGGATTTTCTTTCACCGGCATTTTTTTCTTTTAATTTTAAAGCAGTTCTGTTAGAATATCCCGTAGAATCTGTATGAGAAAACAGCCTTCCGTTTTTAAAAATTATTCTGTCAACCGGATTACCTCTTATTAATAAAAAAGGATTTATTCTTATAAAAGCATAATCAGAGCGGAACAATTCTTCCTTATGCCTTGCAAACAGGCTGTCGGTAATACTAATATCGTCTACTCTAACCGAAAGGAATGGAAAAGTTTCAAAATAGCTTGTTTCAATATTTCCTGTTACGAGATTTCCCGATAAAATATCGCCGGATTTATCTTTAATAAAACTGCTGATACGTTTAATATTGGCAGAAACAATAACAGCCTGTGTTATCCATAAAACAACAAAACACCCTAAAATAAATAAAATCCACTTCCTTCTTTTTCGCATTCGGGATAAATTACTTTTCTATTTTTCGGGTCAGATATTCATCATAATCAGGGATTCTGATTTCATACTGCTCTCCAATTAAAGGCGAGGTAAGAACAAAATCTGCCGTTGACCTGTCGCAGGCAATAATACAATTCCATGCAATTGCCACTCTGAGTAAGGCTTTAACATCACTATCATGAGGCATAGACTGCATAGGATCCCAGAAAAAAATTAAAATATCTATTTCACCCACTGCAATAAGGGTTCCCACCTGCTGGTCGCCACCCAGTGGTCCGCTTAATAATTTTTTTACCGGCCTGTCTAGCTCCTTTTCCAGCAGTTTACCGGTAGTTCCGGTTGCCAGCAATTCATGTCTGGCTAGCTGGGTTTTATTAAATACTGCCCATTCTATCAGATCTTTCTTTTTATTATCATGAGCTACCAGTGCAATTCTTTTCCGCTGTTGTACCAATCTTGTTTTAATCATCTTAAAACTTTCCTGAAAATTAGCAAGGATAATGTTAACTCCGCAATAAATCCACGGAATAATCCAAAGGGAATCCTTTTTTTAGAAACAACTCAGTAATTTTACATACTCCCGTAATAATCCCATTTTATAATACTGTTAATATAATTATGCCATTTAAATTACATTCATCGTATACACCGGCAGGAGATCAGCCACAGGCAATTGCACAGTTAACTGAAGGGTTGATAACAGGTGAAAAGTTTCAGACTTTACTTGGTGTAACAGGCTCTGGTAAAACTTTTACCATTGCCAATGTAATTCAGAATGTTCAGCGGCCAACACTGGTGCTTACTCATAATAAAACCCTTGTAGCCCAGTTATATGGAGAATTCAAGCAATTTTTCCCCGAAAATGCTGTGGGTTATTTTGTAAGCTATTACGATTATTATCAGCCCGAAGCCTATTTACCAGTTTCAGATACCTATATAGAAAAAGACCTTTCTATTAATGAAGAACTGGATAAATTACGATTGCAGGCAACCTCACAATTACTTACAGGAAGAAGAGATATAATTGTGGTAGCATCAGTAAGCTGTATTTATGGAATAGGAAACCCAACTGAATATGCTAATAGTATCATCAGGCTTCAGCCCGGGCAAATCATCTCCAGGCAATCCTTTTTGCATGGCTTGGTAAATGCCTTGTACAGCAGAACAGAAGGAGAATTTGGAAGAGGAACTTTCAGGGTAAAGGGCGATACAGTAGATATAAACTTACCCTATCTGGATTATGGATACAGGGTGAGATTTTTTGGTGATGAAATAGATGAAATAGAAAGTATAGATGTACAGAATGGCAAAAGAATAATGGCCTTGGAAAACGCTGCCATATTTCCTGCCAACCTGTACATTGCTCCCAAAGACATGCTTCAACAGATATTGAACGAAATTCAGGATGAAATGCTGGCTCAGGTAGATTACTTTAAAAGAGAAAAAAAATACATTGAGGCGCAGCGGATTCAGGAAAGGGTAAATTATGATGTTGAAATGATAAGGGAGCTGGGATATTGTAATGGGGTAGAAAATTACTCGCGGTTTTTTGACAGAAGAATTCCGGGAACCCGGCCATTTTGCCTGCTGGATTATTTTCCCGATGATTATCTCATGGTAATAGATGAAAGCCATCAGACCATTCCACAGGTGAGTGGTATGTACGGAGGAGACAGAAGCAGAAAACTTACACTGGTAGATTTCGGCTTCAGGCTTCCTTCAGCCCTGGATAACAGACCTCTGAATTTTCATGAGTTTGAATCATTGCTTAATCAGGTAATATTTGTTTCTGCCACACCGGGAGAATATGAACTGGAAAAAACCGGAGGAGTAGTGGTGGAGCAGGTTGTAAGGCCTACAGGATTGCTGGATCCACCAATAGAAATCAGGCCCAGCCATAATCAGATAGATGATTTATTAGATGAGATAGATAAAAGAGTAAGCAGGGGTGACAGAGTGCTGGTAACTACGCTTACAAAAAGAATGGCGGAAGAAATGGATAAATATCTCCATAGAATAAATATCAGGTCAAAATACATTCATAGTGAAGTAGATACCCTTGACAGAGTTGAAATATTACGGCAACTCAGACTTGGTGAAATTGATGTATTGGTAGGGGTGAATTTATTAAGAGAAGGACTGGATTTACCTGAAGTATCACTGGTGGCTATTTTAGATGCCGATAAGGAAGGGTTTTTAAGAAATGAAAAATCACTTACCCAAACGGCAGGAAGAGCAGCGAGAAATGTAAACGGACTTGTTATTTTCTATGCCGATACCATAACAGAAAGCATGCAAAAAACAATGGATGAAACAGAAAGAAGAAGAGAAAAGCAAATAGCTTATAATAAAGAGCATGGAATTACACCAATGACAGTATTTAAAAGTAAAGAGCAGATTTTTGCACAGACTTCAGTTTTGGAAATTAAGGGCTATGATGCAAAAAACCCCTATGCTGTAGGGCCCGATGAAGAGCTGGTATCAATTGCCGCAGAAGATCAGGAAACCTATCAGACAATACCACAATTAGAAAAAGCCATAGCAAAAATTAAAAAGGAGATGGAAAAGGCAGCAAGAGACCTGGATTTTATGCAGGCGGCAAATCTCAGAGATCAGATGCTTGCAATGAAAAAATCTCTTGAGGAAATGAAAAAATAAAATCAACTTAAACACTACATTTAGTAAATGGAAAAAAAACTATTTCTTTTGGATGCGATGGCATTGATCTTCAGAGCGTATTATGCATTGATTCGCAATCCAAGAATAACCAGTACAGGAAGAAATACCAATGCGCAATTTGGATTTACAAATACACTGCTTGATCTATTAAATAATCAAAAACCCTCACATATTGCTGTATGTTTTGATACAGCAGCTCCAACCACGAGGCACGAAGATTTTCAGGATTATAAAGCGCAGCGTCAGGAGGCACCTGAAGATTTGATAGAAGCTATACCTGATATAAAAAGAATAATAGAAGGTTTTTCTATACCCTGTATTGAATTAGACGGATATGAAGCCGATGATATCATTGGCACCCTGAGTAAAAAAGCTGCAAGTGAAGGATTTGAAGTATTTATGGTAACTCCGGATAAAGATTACGGGCAACTTGTAGGCGATGGAATATTTATTTATAAACCCGGCTACCAGGGAGGTACTGCTGAAATACTTGATGAAAAATCTATCTGCGAAAAATGGAATATCAAAAATGTAAATCAGGTGATAGACATTCTTGGTTTAATGGGAGACAGTGTAGATAACATTCCGGGTATAAAAGGAATAGGTGAAAAAACAGCGGCAAAACTTCTGGCAGAATTTGATACTCTCGAAAATGTTCTTGAAAATGCTGATAACATCAAAGGTGCCAATGGAGAAAAAATCAGGAATGGAAAAGAAGCTGCCATTTTAAGTAAAAGACTTGCAACTATTATCACCGATGTGCCTGTTGAGTTTCATGCAGAAAATTTTCGCATTAAAGAATGGAACAGACAGGCACTGTCTGATATATTTACAGAACTGGAATTTAAAACCCTGGGTAAAAGAATATTAGGAGATGAATTCAGCATTAATACCGGACAGGGCAGATTTAAACAGCCCGAAGGGCAGAAAGATCTTTTCGGCGATGTTATTGAAAACAAATCAGAAGATCAGTTATCAATAGATATTGAGCCTTCATTAACTTCCGAATCTGCTCTTAAAAAAATTACCGATACAGTTCATAATTATCAACTGGTAGATGATGAAACAGCCATTTCCCAACTTATAGAAAAACTAAAAGCAGCAGATGAAATTTGTTTTGATACAGAAACAACAGGAATAGATGCCAATTGCTGCGATTTAGTAGGAATGAGTTTTTGCCTCACCCCCGGAACTGCATGGTATGTGAATATTCCTGCAAATAAAGAGGAGGCTGTTAAAAGGCTGGATTTATTCAGGGAAATTTTTTCAGACAAAGGAAAAAGCTGGGTAGGGCATAATATTAAATATGATTTGCTTGTATTAAAATGGTATGGAATTGAAGTTGCAGGAAAAACTTTTGATACCATGCTTGCACATTATGTAATAGATCCCGATGGAAAGAGAAACATGGATTTATTAAGCAATCAGTTTCTATCCTATGAACCAATACATATAGAAGAGCTGATAGGAAAAAAAGGAAAAAATCAGGGAAACATGCGCGACGTGCCTCTGGCAGATATTACAGACTATGCCTGCGAAGATGCTGATATTACCCTGCAATTGAAACATTCCCTTTTCCCGCTTTTAAAAGAAAAAGATGTAGAAAAGGTTTTCTATGAAGTTGAAAATCCGCTTGTACCTGTACTTGCAGCTATGGAATACGAGGGAATAAAACTTGATTCTGCTTTTTTGCAGGAATATACCCAGGTATTGGCGAAAGAGGCAAAAGAAAATGAAGACAGAATTTATGAACAGGCAGGAGTAAGGTTTAATGTATCATCGCCCCGTCAGCTTGGCGAAGTACTTTTTGATAAACTAAAACTTGACCCAAAAGCAAAAAAAACAAAAACCGGTCAGTATGCTACAGGAGAAGATGTATTGGTAAAACTTGCTCCTTTTCATCCGATAGTAAATGATATTTTAAGTTTCAGAGAACTTACAAAATTAAAATCTACTTATGTAGATGCACTACCTCAACTGGTAAATGAAAAAAGCGGAAGAATTCATACCAGCTTTGCACAATCTGTTGCAGTAACAGGAAGGCTTGCAAGTAATAATCCAAACTTGCAGAATATTCCCGTGAGAACCGCAAGGGGAAGAGAGATAAGAAAAGCATTTATACCAAGAAACGATGACTTTGTATTATTATCGGCAGACTATTCGCAAATAGAACTGAGGATAGTAGCAGCAATTAGCGGAGATCCTGCCATGTGTGAAGCATTCAGGCAAAATAAAGATATCCATACCGCAACTGCTTCAAAAGTGTACGGAGTAGCAGAAGAGGATGTATCAAAAGAAATGCGTTATAAAGCTAAAAGTGTAAACTTTGGTATAATCTATGGGCAGGGGCCTTTCGGGCTGGCAGAAAACCTTGGAATAACCCGCACAGAAGCTAAAGAAATAATAGAAAACTATAAATACCAATTCAGCCATATTCAAAAATATATGGATGATATGATAAATTTTGCCCGTGCTAACGGATATGTACAAACGCTTATGGGAAGAAAGCGCTGGTTACGTGATATAAACTCCGCTAATTTTACAGTAAGAAGTTTTGCAGAAAGGAATGCCATAAATTCTCCTATTCAGGGAACAGCAGCGGATATGATAAAGATGGCAATGATTGCTATACACAAAGAATTTAAAAAAGGGAATTTCAAATCCAGAATGTTGTTGCAGGTGCATGATGAACTTGTTTTTGATGCTCATAAAGAAGAAGTAGAGATAATAAGACCTATTATTTCAAAATGCATGAAAGAAGCGCTGCCGCTTCCAAACGGAGTACCGGTGGAAACAGAAACAGGCATTGGAGAAAACTGGCTTCAGGCACATTAATTCTTTAAGATGAAACTGATATATTGCTTTGATGCTTATTGCGGGGTGTGTTTCGGATTCAGTTCCGTTATGCAAAAGGTATTTATTGAATATCAAAGGCAAATGCAGTTTGAGGTAATATCAGGAGGAATGATAAGGCCGGAAAAGCCCCGGCATATCAGTGCCATAGCAGATTATATTAAGAGCACATATAAAACAGTTGAAACTCTTAGTGGCGTAAAATTTGGAGAAGATTATTTGTGGCATATTAACCATCCGGAAGAAAGCGACTGGTACCCCGATTCGCTTTTGCCGGCAGTGGCTTTATGTATTTTCAGAGAGCACTATCCTAATCTTGAAGTAATGATTGCTTCGGATATTCAGAAAGCTTTATTTGAAGAAGGAAGAGACCTTACAGACCCGGAAGCATACAGGCATCTTATTGAAAAATATCCGGTGGAAGAAAAAGATTTTTTTTCAAAACTAAGTTCAGAAGTCTATAAAGAAAAAGCACAGTATGATTTTGCTTTAACCAGGCAGCTCAGGGTTGAAGGCTTTCCCACAGTCTTTATCCAGGTATCTGAATTAAAATTTTATATGGTAGGCAAGGGGTTTACAAGTTATGATGACCTGAAAAGAAATATTGAATCTGTTCTTGGATCAGAATAAAATAGTAAAATATGATTCTTACAATCACATTAAATCCGGCTATAGATAAAAGCACTTCGGTTGATGCTTTAATTCCGGATAAAAAACTTCGTTGCAATAATGTAATAGCAGAAGCCGGAGGTGGAGGTATTAATGTGAGTAAAGGATTAAAAAAACTGGGAATGGATTCTGTTGCCATGTTTTTCTCTGGAGGCAATAATGGCCTTTGGCTTGAAGATTATCTTCAAAATTACGGGGTGGGCACCATCCCTATAAAAGTAGAAGGAGAAACAAGGGAAAGTTTTACTGTAACAGAAAATTCTACCAATGCGCAATACCGGTTTGTATTGCCGGGTCCGGAAATATCTGATAGTTATACCCGCAGTTGTATACAGGCTTTAAAAGAAATCAGTCCCGCTCCTGAAATTGTAGTTATAAGTGGCAGCCTTCCTCCCGGCATAAATGATAGTTTTTATGCTGAACTTACCAAAACTGCAAACCAGCTTGGCGCCAAAACCATTCTAGATACTTCCGGTAAACCACTGGAGCTGGCAATGAAAGAAGGATTATATTTAATAAAGCCTAATTTAAATGAATTAACCAGCCTTAGTGGAAAAGAAACATTACAAATACATGAAGTAGACGATGTAGCCATAGATCTTATTAAAAAGGAAAATATTGAAATGATAGTGGTTTCTCTGGGACCTTCAGGTGCAATATCTGTATCTAAAGATTGCTATGATCATATACCGGCTCCTATGGTTAAAAAGAATACTACTGTAGGTGCGGGAGACAGCATGGTTGCGGGAATGGTATATAAAATAAGTAAAGGAGCTGATGCAAGAGAAATTGCAGAGTTTGGCGTGGCCTGCGGCAGTGCGGCAACCATGGGTTCGGGAACTGAATTGTTTGATCCCTCAGATGCAGAAAAATTGTATCAGTGGATTAATGAAAAGGCACATATCTATAAGCTAAATCTCGATGGCTAAAGCATTTCCCCCTAAACAATATTAGCTCTATTTATAAGCAGTATAAATTATGGTGAAAAACAGTCTTTTAACAGGAATTACAATTATACTATTTACCCTGAAACTACAAAGCCAGGATATTATAGATTTTGAAAAATACAATCCTCCATCCACTCTTGTTGTTAAAGGAAGCGAGGTAAAAAAAGCAAAATTTCCTTTTATTGATGTTCATAATCACCAGCGCTCTATGGATAGCAGTTCCTTATACCGGCTTATAACGGAAATGGACAAACTGAATATGGGAATTATGATTAATTTAAGCGGAAGAGGAGGAGAAACGCTGAAGAATTATGTAACTACAGCAAAGCAAAATTTCCCTGGAAGGTTTGCTGTATTTACAAATATAAATTTTCAGGGGTTTGGGTCAACAGACTGGGAAAGTAAAACATTAGCGCAACTGGAAGAAGATGTTATGAACGGCGCATGTGGTTTAAAAATTTTTAAGAACCTGGGATTTTCGGTGGTAGATGCTCAGGGAAACAGAGTACCTGTTAATCATCCCGGCCTGGATCCTGTCTGGAAAAAATGCGCAGAATTAAAAATTCCGGTTTTAATTCATACTGCAGATCCTGCTCCGTTTTGGGCCGAAGCAGACTTAAATAACGAAAGGCTGCTGGAACTAAAAACACATCCCGGAAGAAAACGAGATAATCATAACCCCGTTTCATTCGACTCTTTGATTGCAGAACAACATGCTATTTTTGAAAAACACCCTCAAACTATTTTTATAGCTGCTCATTTTGGATGGTATCCTAATGACCTGGGAAAACTTTCGGGTATACTAGACCGTTTCCGGAATGTTTATATAGAATTCGGGGCTGTGATAGCAGAGCTGGGAAGACAACCTTTAACTGCCAATAAGTTTTTTAATTCATACCAGGACAGGATACTGTTTGGAAAAGACTCATGGGTTCCGGAAGAATACCCAACATACTTCAGGGTACTTGAAACAAGCGATGAATACTTCCCTTATCATAAAAAATATCATGCATTCTGGAGAATGTATGGAATGAATCTTTCAGATGAAATTCTCAGAAAAATCTACTATAAAAATGCCCTGAAAATAATTCCCGGTTTAGATAAAAATCTATTTCCTGAAGATTAATGACAACAGGTAATACCATATTACAAACCAATCAAATCAATACCACACCTTTTGAAATTCATTCAATACAATGGATAAAACAAAACAGAGGACAGGGTTTTTATCAACCTAACAGAGTCGGGAATTTTGTAATAATGATTATAACAGAAGGTATTGGATTATTTTCTATAGATACTGCAACATTTAACATAGAAAAAGGAAGTGCTTATTGTCTGATACCCGGTCAGGTACATTTTATTTCAGAAGAACATGCTATAGACGGAGTGTATATTTCTTTTTCCGGAGATTTTGTTAAAGTAAGTGAAGAAGGTTTAAGTCCGTTTTTACAATCCGGACTTTCTGGCTTTTTTTTAAAAAATCCGGTAATTCATTTAACCGAAGATAATTTTCAGGAGATAGCAGACATTACTCTAAAGCTTCAAAAAGAATTTGAACATTTTTTTCTATTAAGAGCGGAGTTATTAAGAAGCTACTTAAAGATATTATTTATTTATCTCACAAGGGAAAACCAGCCTTCAGAAGATTATATTCATAAACAACGGTCATCAGACATTACTGAAAAGTTTTTTGAATTACTGGAACGCAATTTCAGAGAAAAGAAAAAAGTGAATGAGTATGCAAATGAACTTGCATTAACGAGTAATTATCTGAATGAAAAAATAAAGGAAAAAACAGGCCGGCCGGTAAGTTATCATATAAAAGAGCGAATTATACAGGAAGCCCGAAGGCTTGCATTATATTCTTCTGCCAGTCTGAAAGAAATTGCATTTGAATTAGGCTTCGATGACGCTGCTCATTTTAGCAGGTATTTTAAAAATAATGCAGGTAAAAACTTTACCGAATTCAGAAAAACTTTTGCCAATAAAACAAACCAGGGAATAGGAAATGGAAAGCAATAACAAACAATATATCTGGCTAATAGACCCTGTTCATACCCGAATCAGGTTTGAAGCCACTTACCTGATGATATCCAAAATATCGGGCTGGTTTAGGAAAATTGAAGGGAGAGTAATTACAGAAGATGAAAACTTTAATTCCAGCCGGTTAAAAATTACTTTGTATTCAAATTCTGTATTTACCGGAAATGAAGACCGCGATAATCATTTAAAATCTGCCGATTTCCTGGATGCCGCTAACTTTCCATCTATTAGTTTTGTTTCAGAGGAAATTAATAACCAGGGAAATAAAATAAATATTAAGGGCCTGCTTTTAATAAAGCAGGAAAAACTTCCCATAGAATTTTCAGCATTTTTTACAGGAACCAGTCTCGATGAACTGGGTAATAAAAAAGCAGGCTTTTCATCAGAATTTACTCTCGATAGGAATCTCTTAAAATTAAACTGGAATAAAAATTTTGGAGATAATAACCCCTTGATTTCCAGCCATATAAAGCTTCATTGCGAAGTACAGCTTCTTCAAATTCAGTAAAAAACCATGATTTATCCAGTTTTTGGAGTAATCAATCCATTGTTTAAACATCAATCGGGTTGGATCTTTGCATTATCAAATTAATCACTTTAAAAATTAATAATTATGGCAAAGCAATTATGGAAAATCGATCC